>Ga0160425_1003404_pt1 | contig 11662 bp, 10 predicted proteins | sample BioMet8_FD_108193 | JGI IMG/M metagenome (GOLD analysis project Ga0160425, IMG submission 108193) | Microbial communities from bioreactor (seeded with sewage sludge) at Lawrence Berkeley National Lab, California, USA - Biofuel... | ecosystem: Engineered > Bioreactor > Anaerobic > Unclassified ...
ACCTTATTATATGTATCGTCAAAAATACATGGCGGCTAGTTTTGCTAATGTCGGCTATGCTTTTTCTGATGCCATCGGAAAATACAATATTCAAATGATGGAAGAAAGACAAACTGTATTGGCAGCAGGTCCCGGCGGAGCAACTAAATTCATTAATTTGCCGGAACACCGCTTAGAAAAATTATACATGCCCAAGGAAGTTAACGCATACATGGCGTCGTTGGAGGAAAAAATGCAGCTGCGCCGCAAATTATGTACATATATATATGGAAGAGAGGATAGATAAAATGGCAATTACGGCACCAAGAGGCACACAGGATTTTTTGCCGGAACAGATGGAAGATTGGCAGCTTCTGGAACAAAAAATTCGTCAAATTTGTTCATATTATGGATTTGGTGAAATTCGTACTCCTATCTTTGAAAATACAGAACTGTTTTTGCGTGGTATAGGGGAAACGACAGATGTTGTAACCAAAGAGATGTATACTTTTGATGATCGGGGCGGGAGATCCATGACGCTGCGTCCGGAAAACACAGCATCTGTTGTACGAGCTTATTTGGAGCATAAGATTTATGCGGAACAGCAGGTTCAGAAGTTTTTCTATATAGGGCCGATGTTTCGGCATGATCGGCCTCAGGCCGGAAGATATCGGCAGTTTCATCAATTTGGGGTAGAAGAAATTGGCTCGCAGGATCCGGCAGTAGATGCAGAAATTATTGCTATGGCATTTCAACTCTTTCGGGAATTAGGATTAAATGATCTTGTATTGCATTTAAATTCTGTAGGGTGTCCTAAATGTCGTCCGATTTATCGCCAGAAACTTCTTGATTTTTTTTCTGATAAAAAAGATATGCTTTGCGAAAATTGTCTGGCACGGCTTGATAAAAATCCTTTGCGTGTGTTGGATTGTAAAGAAGAAGGGTGTAAAAAAGCGACTGTTGGCGTTCCTGAGATTACCGATAATCTTTGTGATGAATGCAAAGAACATTTTGATGCAGTTCAGAATTATCTTACGAAAATTGGGATTCCTTTTGAGCTGGATACCCGACTTGTCAGAGGACTCGACTATTATACAAAGACGGCCTTTGAAATTATGTATGCACCGCTGGGTGCGCAGAGTACGGTCTGCGGCGGCGGCCGATACGATGGTCTTGTTGAAGAAATGGGAGGACCCTCCACTCCGGGTATCGGTTTTGCCGTAGGAATGGAACGCTTACTGCTCACCCTGCAGCAGCAGAATCTCTTGCAGCGACCAGAAAAAAAACGTCCGATATATATTGTTGCATTGGGGGATGCGGCGCGTATTGCTGCGTTTGACCTGCAGCAGCAACTGAGGGGACGGCATTTCTATACAGAAATCGATCTTATGGGACGCAGCATGAAAGGACAGATGAAGTACGCTAATAAAATCAGTGCTGCATATACCGTGATTATCGGTGACAATGAATTGCTGCAAGGAGAAGCCCAAGTTCGTAATATGGAAACAAAAGAACAAATCGCTGTTCCATTAGATGGAGTAGCAGCATATATGGAAGCACAGAAGAAAGGATGACAAAGTAATGGATACAATGGAAGGGTTGAGCCGCAGTCATTATTGCGGAGAAGTTACGGAAGCAGAAAAAGGCAAGGAAGTTATATTATGCGGCTGGGTAGAACGTCGTCGTGATCATGGCGGATTAATTTTTATCGATTTGCGTGATCGTACAGGTGTTATCCAGGTTGTTGCATCACCGGATTATGAAGAACAATCATTTAAAAAAGCAGAACAAGTACGAACAGAATATGTACTTGCTATTCGTGGCGAAGTTCGCATGCGTGATGAAGAAACCGTTAATCAAAAGATGCCTACAGGCACAATTGAAGTACGTTGTGATGAAATGCGCATTTTAAATTCTTCTAAGACGCCGCCTTTCTATATTGAAGATAATGTAGATGTAGATGAAAGCATTCGTTTGAAATACCGGTATTTAGATCTTCGCCGTCCGGAAATGCAGAAGAATCTTATCATGCGTCATCGTGTAAAACATGCTATGCGTGAATTTTTAGATAAGAACGGTTTTTTTGAAATCGAAACTCCGGAACTTTGTAAAAGTACACCGGAAGGGGCCCGCGATTATCTTGTACCGAGCCGTGTAAATCCAGGAAAATTTTATGCATTGCCGCAATCTCCTCAGTTATTTAAACAACTCTTGATGATTTCCGGCATGGATCGGTATTTTCAGATTGCCCGCTGTTTCCGTGATGAAGATCTGCGTGCGGATCGCCAACCAGAATTTACACAACTTGACATGGAAATGTCTTTTATGAGTCAGGAACAAATTCTTCAGTTAACAGAACAACTGATGCATTATATTTTTAAAGAAGTACTGGGACATGATATACAATTACCTATTCAGCGTATTACATGGGATTACGCTATGGAATATTATGGTTCCGACAAACCGGATTTACGGTTTGATATGAAATTCACAGATATTACAGAACTTGTCCGAGGTACAGAATTCAAGGTATTCCGCAGTGTTATTGAAAAAGGGGGACAGGTTAAGGCAATCAATGTAAAAGGGTATTCACAAATTCCCCGCCGTGAATTAGACGGACTTGTTGAATATGTCGGACACTATGGGGCGAAGGGATTAGCATGGATTTGCTTTACACCTGATGGAATCAAATCACAGGTCATGAAATTCCTGGGTGAAGAGACGATTCAGGCAATTGGCGCAGCCTGTGGATCGGAAACAGGAGATTTGGTTCTCATGATTGCCGATAAACCAGCTGTTGTAGCTGCCGCACTAGGGGAACTTCGTAAAGAAATGGCACGGCGTACTCATCTTATAGATGAAAATAAATTTGCATTCACCTGGGTACTTGATTTCCCGATGTTTGAATATAATGAAGAAGAAAAACGGTATGTTGCCATGCATCATCCGTTTACAGCACCTCGTGATGAAGATTTGGATAAATTGGAAACGGATCCGGGTCATGTATATGCTAAAGCCTATGACCTTGTTCTCAATGGAGTTGAATTGGGTGGCGGCAGTTTGCGTATTTACCAGCAGGATATTCAACAGCGTGTTTTCAAGGCGATTGGCTTGACACCGGAAGATGCAAATGAAAAATTTGGCTTCTTGCTCCGGGCATTTGAATACGGAGCTCCGCCGCATGGCGGTTTGGCTTTTGGACTTGATCGTATGATTATGCTTATGTTGAAGAGAAAATCTATTCGCGATGTTATTGCATTTCCGAAAACGCAGAATGCTATTGATCAAATGAGTGAAGCTCCGGGAGAAGTAGCTGTAAAACAATTGCGTGAACTCCATATCCGCATCAATGCAGAAGATAAGAATTTAGTTAAAAAATAACGGAATATATAGTAACCAGAATGTTAGAAATAAAAATGGCCAGTGGAAAAAACACTGAAATTTATAAAAAGGTACCGGCAGCTCGGTACCTTTTTTTGAAAAGTGGTACGCATCCTGTTGCGGAGATAATTCAAATTTCTGGGATTTGTCATGGGGAAAGAACCGAGCGGAAGAAAAACACAGTTATGTATTAACTGAATGAGAATGGGCATTTCAATCAATGTTATTCTGTAATATACAGTAATTATTTCGCTGCAGGGAAGAGATGCTTCTCTGGCAACGTAGTCGTCTTGAAAAGAGAGATTATGTGATGAAAACTATACATTATGTATTAGCAGATCCGAGTGGGAATACAACTGTATTTGTATTAGACTCGGCAGCAGCCGGAGAACGTGCTGTTTTAGCTGCCAAAATCCTCCGTTCTGATTCTATTGAAGCAGAACAAGTAGGTTTTCTTGCAATAAATAAGATAAAGCATGATTTTGATTTGCGTGTAGATATGATGGGGGGCGAATTTTGCGGCAATGCCGCTCGTTCAGCCGCTGCCTATGCAGCTATGGTAGAAGGTGCGGAAAAAGGTGAATATATGATTTCATGTTCCGGCTGTATGGAAATTTTGAAGGCAAGCGTTCATCAACGGGCAGCAGGCGTGTATGATGCTTCTATTGAAATGCCTCTACCGCAGTCTGTAGATGCAGTTATTATTGACATAGACGGAGCTCCCTGCCGATTTTTTCGAGTCGTCCTTCCCGGCATTGTTCATTTTGTTTTTATAGGAAAAGGAGCAGCAGCAGTCAACAGGAATATTTTCTGGCGGGCTGTTAAAACGTATGTATCCGATGAAAACTATGCTGCTTATGGTCTTATTCTTCTTGATCCGACAATATGGAAAATGATTCCTGCCGTTTATGTAAAAGACACCCATACACTATATTGGGAACATAGCTGTGGTTCCGGATCTGCCGCGGCTGCGGCTGCGATAGCCTATATGGGGAATCGAAATATTGCTGTCAAGCTGCAGCAACCTGGCGGAGTAATAGCCGCGGCTGCGGTTGTTGTAAAAGGAGAACTTCAGCGTGTTATGATTGGCGGAGAAGTAAAATTGGAAACAGAAAAAATTATAGAGGTATAACGAATCGGTATAAAACAGGTGGAAATAATTCTTTTATATAAAAGATAAAAAGAATCATTTTTTCTGTTTTGCTGTTGCCTGGGAATGATAGGAGATGTTTGATTGTTTCTATACAGACCTATTGTTTTGTTTTATAATAATAAAATAGTAAGAATATATCATGCAGCTCTAGAAGCTGCTAATTTTATGAACAGGGGTGGATGCATATCATGAGCAAGGTATTAAGCGATATTGAAATTGCACAGCAATCTAATTTGGAACCAATCGTAAAAATTGCCGAAAAATGCGGCCTAAAAGAAGATGATTTGGAACTATATGGAAAATATAAAGCCAAAATTTCTTTTGGTGCTATTAAACGATTATCTGCAAAAGAAGATGGCAAACTAGTTTTGGTGACCGCTATCAATCCAACTCCGGCAGGAGAAGGAAAGTCTATGACAACTATTGGTCTTGGCCAAGCACTAAATAAATTAGGACATAAAACAATGATCGCTCTGCGGGAACCTTCTCTTGGCCCTGTATTTGGTATTAAAGGAGGTGCTGCCGGTGGCGGATACTCCCAGGTGCTTCCTATGGAAGATATTAATTTGCATTTTACAGGTGATATGCATGCCATTACGGCGGCAAATAATTTGCTGGCTGCAGCTATTGATAACCATGTTCATCAAGGAAATTCCCTTAAAATTGATGTGCGCCGTATTATTTGGAAACGTGTGATGGATATGAATGATCGGGCACTGCGAGGCATTGTTGTCGGACTTGGCGGTAAGGTTTGCGGATTTCCCAGAGAAGATCATTTCATGATAACTGTAGCATCCGAAATTATGGCGATTCTCTGCTTAGCACATGATCTTATGGATCTTAAAAAGAGAATGGGAGATATTATTGTAGCCTATAATTTAGAAGGTAAACCTGTCACAGCCCGTGATCTTCAAGTCGATGGCGCAATGGCAATTTTAATGAAAGATGCAATCAAGCCCAACCTCGTACAAACGACGGAAAATACGCCCGCGTTGGTCCATGGAGGTCCTTTTGCTAATATTGCGCATGGCTGCAATTCTGTTGTGGCTACAAAATTAGCAATGAAAATGGGAGATATTACCGTTACGGAAGCCGGTTTCGGTGCTGATCTGGGGGCGGAAAAATTTTTGGACATAAAATGCCGTTTTGCCGGTATTAAACCGGATGCAGTTGTTATTGTCGCAACTATTCGGGCTTTGAAGATGCATGGCGGTGTTAAGAAAACAGATTTGACGGAAGAAAATCTGGAAGCGTTAAGAAAAGGATTTGCTAATTTGGCTAAGCATGTAGAAAATATGCGTAAATTCGATGTACCTGTTTTGGTCAGTATCAATAAATTTATTACAGATACAAAAGCAGAAATTAGTCTTCTTAAGAAACTTTGTGAAAACTTTGGTGTTGATGTTGCATTAAATGACTGCTGGGCAAAAGGCGGCGAAGGCGGTATTGAAATGGCGGAACATGTACTGGAACTTATGAAAACAGAAAAGACACCGTATAAGCCTATTTATGATGAAAAAGATACTATTCCTCATAAGGTTGAAGCTATTGTCAAGGAAATATATGGGGGAGATGGCGTTATATTTGAAACAGCCGCCCAGAAACAAGTTACAGAATTAGAACACTTAGGTCTTGATAAAATGCCTGTTTGTATTGCTAAAACGCAATATTCTTTATCAGATGATCCAGAACTTCTCGGACGTCCGTCAGGGTTTAAAATAACGATTAAAGATGTCCGGATTTGTTCTGGCGCAGGATTTATTGTTTGTCAAACTAGTAATATTATGACTATGCCTGGTTTGCCGAAGGTACCGGCTGCTAATAGAATGGATATTGATGAAAATGGTGTTATTACGGGGTTGTTCTAAGTGGCAAATGAGAAATTATGTGATATGACGGTAAGAGAGCTGTTAGCCGCTACGGCTTCCCGTGCTCCGGCGCCCGGCGGCGGCGGTATTGCTGCTATGACAGCGGCGGCGGCAGCGGCATTACTGGAAATGGTTGCAAACCTTACTATTGGAAAAAAAGGATATGAACAAGCTGCGGCAGATATGCAGCATATCAAACTGCAGTGTGAACGGATACGGGAATATTGCCTTACTGCGATTGACGCAGATGCAGAGGCGTTTCGTTCTGTTATTGCTGCGCTTCGCTTATCCAAAGACAGGCCGGAACGGCCAGAAAAAATCCAGCAGGCTTTTAAAGAAGCAGCTCAAGTTCCCTATGAGCTGAGTACACAGATATTTATTATTCTTGAACTATCCCAAAATGTTATCCGCAATGGTAATTCATGGGCTCTTACAGATGCAGCTATTTCTGTTTTACAAGCCAGAGCGGCTATGCGCAGTGCTTTTTATAGTGTTAAAGTCAATTTATCATCCATCAAGGACCCACAATTTATAGAAGTGATGGAACAGGCTATGTTGGAGCTTGATAGAAGAGCAGAAGTTATTGAGCAGGAAGTTTTGAACGTTTATGACCATCGGTAACCGAACAAAATCTGATGGGGATAGTTGCCGAAGCTAAATATGATAAGGGTAATATTACAGGAGATCTCATGCATATATTAGGACAAGAAAAACGAACATTTCCTATTGCTGGTAGTATTTTTATTGTAGTTGTTCTGCTTTTGAGTTATTTTTTCTATTATACAAAGACTCCTGCATATTCGATATATATTGTTCAAAAAGCTATAGAACAGCATGATTGGGAAACTTTTGCAGACCATGTTGATACAGACCATGTTTTATCATCTGCTTTTGATGATATATTAGAAGAAAGCAGATCCGATGCCGAAGCAGCCAATATGGCCAAGAACTTAACAGAACCTTTTCTTCAGATATTGAAGCCGGGACTGGTTGATTCTCTGCAGGATTGTCTGCATGATTATATAGAAGCAGGAAATTACGAAACAAATTTGCAGGATATGGACATTCGGCAGCGCCTGAATTTGGAAGATATGAAAAAGGATACGGATTTAAATTTTGTTCGATATAAAAATGTATTATATACAAAAAAAAGTGACAATGGAAATCCTGTTGTTGGTATTGTTGTTACGGATTCTGTGTTGAAACAGTCGTTTGTTTTGGATTTGGCGATGCGGAAAAATCTGGACGGTTCTTGGAAGATTATAAAAATTCTTAATCTTAAAGAATATATTCGAGCTATTAAAAAGGCACGACAGGAAAAACTTCAAGTTTTAAATACAGGTATCCGGCAAAAAATTGATTCGGTAGCTGAGCGGGGATACACAACCGTGAAAATTGTGTCTGATGGGGTATCGGGACAGCGGAAATCCCTGCAAATTCATGCGCAGCTTACTTTGCACGGCAGTAAACCGATTCAGTCTGTTTCCGGTAAAGCGTATGCTAGGACTGCGGATGGACAGCAATTGCAATTTCCTTTTTTGATTGATCGGGGAACTGTGGAACAACTTCAACAAACGATAGATATTGTATCGGATCTTAATCCGTTCCTTCCTAAAGAACGAGCTTTTACTATGAACGGAGCGGAGATTCATTCTTGGATTATCGTTAACTGTATTAGGTATGTTGATGGTACAGAATTAAAAAACTATGAAGAACTCCCTGATACTATGTAACATACCATATATACGTATGAAATATGGAGATTAGATCTTATATAAGATAAGATATTGTATGAAAAAATCCATGCATGTTTTACATGCATGGATTTTTTCATATGGATATAGTAATATATAATTATGGAGATTATTTTTAATGGAAATACATCAGGGAGAAAATAGTATGCTTAATAAAAAAGGGCAAGGACTGACGGAATATGGAATTATTTTTCTTCTCATCGTGGGAATCGGTTTTTTATCTGTCTTTTATATAAATAATAATGAAAGGGGTATCTATTCCGTGGTGTCATCTAAATTGCGATCTATGGCCGGAAACAACGAAAATTATGATACGGATGAAACAACGATTGTAGCAGGACAAAAGGTTACTTTTACTACATTAACCGTTCAGGGCAAAGATAGGATATATAGAGTTGCCTGGTTTTTAGATGATAAAGGACAGCGAGTTTATTTTCCCTACAGGGATACTAACGGATTACATGATACCTCGGATTTACAAGGTATTCATTGGGGACATGATTATACTGTTGAACATGAAAGCGATGGAGGCATGTCTACTTATTTTCGAAGTACAGATGGAGCATACTATAAGATTACGGATTATAGTAATAGTGAAACGAAAATATCGAAATATGAAGGAATTCCCGATTCTCGTTATATTCGTACTCCGTAACGAAGAATACTGATTTATGCATCAGGATGTATTATATATATTGAATAAAAACAGCCGGGATAAAAATTTTATCTCGACTGTTTTTCTATATGCAATTTTTATAACTGCATTTAGATATCACGTGTCCATAAAGATGCCATCGCGGGTCCGCCGCCTACACATAGAAAAGCACATCCCGTCTTGTAATCTTGGCGCTGCATTTCATATAGCATAGTAACAATGATCCGCAATGCGGAACATCCTACAGGATGTCCTAAGGCGATACCGGAACCATTTACATTTGTACGATTCATGTCTATTTCATAACCGTATTCTTCTTTGAGTTTGCGGCAGATTCCTAAAAATTGAGCGGAAAAATAACAAGTAATAACAATTGATAATTATAGATAATATATTAAAAATAAATAGCAGATAAGAGGTATTAGTCTGCAGTATATATGGAAAATTTATTATTATAGATTTTTGTTATCTATAGGGTGTGTGATATAATATAATGTACTGAAAATATTATTGAAGCATAGAGATTCTAAATAATTTGCTATTTTATTAGGATAAAAAGAGTATGTATATATTTTAGGATGCGATGTAGTATTTACAGTGTATTGAGGAGGGATGTAGCATAAGATATGCAATAATAAATTTGTAAACGTTAAAAATCAAGACTGATATATATGGTGTATTATGCGATGTAAGGGGCAAGTGTTACTATAGAAGGCGTATCATAATATAGTATGAAATGATGAAGGATAATGAAAAAAAAATTGTTTCATGATATAATAAGTAATTGTGTGAAAGACGTAATGGAGGTGTATTATGGCTACAGTTCAAGAAAAGATTGACCTTCTCCATCAGAAAATTGCAAAAATTGAGATGGGTGGAGGGCAAAAACGTATTGATAAGCAACACGAAAATGGTAAGATGACGGCCCGCGAACGTCTCTTTAAGTTATTTGATGACGGAAGTTTTACTGAAATAAGTCAGTTTATTAAACACCGCTGCACGAATTTTAATATGCAGGATAAGAATTTACCCGGTGATGGTGTAGTGACCGGGTATGGCACGGTAAAAGGCCGGCTTGTTTTTGCTTACGCGGAAGATTTTACCGTGGAAGGCGGGTCGTTAGGAGAAATGCATGCCCACAAAATTGTTCAGGTACAGCAGATGGCGATGAAAATGGGGGCACCTATTATCGGTATTAATGATTCAGGCGGAGCACGTATTCAAGAAGGAGTAGATGCTTTGTCGGGGTTTGGCCGTATTTTTATGAGTAATACATCGGCTTCCGGTGTTATTCCTCAAATTTCTGTTATTATGGGACCTTGTGCGGGCGGTGCCGTATATAGCCCCGCTTTGACAGACTTTATTTTTATGGTAAAAAAGACTAGCAATATGTTTATTACGGGACCGGCGGTTATTAAATCGGTAACGGCCGAAGAAGTAACATCAGAAGAATTAGGCGGAGCGATGACTCATAATTCTATTTCTGGAGTAGCTCATTTTATTGCAGAAGATGAAGAAGATTGCATTAATCAAATAAAATATCTTCTTGCATTCCTACCCAGTAATAATATGGAGGAAGCGCCTTTGGTGGAAACCGGAGATGATCCGCAGCGTCAAGATGAGTCGCTTAACTCGATTATACCTGACAGCAGCAATATGCCGTATGATATGCTGGATATTATTAAATCCAGTGTAGATAACGGGGAAATATACCAAGTGCTGGAAAACTATGCGCAAAATATTATTACTTGTTTTGCCCGCTTTGATGGACAATCAGTCGGTATCATTGCCAATCAGCCAAAATGGCTGGCAGGATGCCTTGATATCAATGCATCCGATAAAGCCGCACGATTTATCCGATTCTGTGATGCTTTTAATATTCCTATTGTGACATATGTGGATGTTCCGGGATTTTTACCGGGTACGACACAGGAATATGGAGGGATTATCCGCCATGGTGCTAAAATGCTCTATGCGTATTGTGAAGCAACAGTACCTAAGGTCACGGTCATTGTTCGTAAAGCTTATGGTGGTGCTTACATTGCGATGTGCTGCCGGGAGCTTGGAGCGGATATGGTGTTTGCATGGCCTACTGCTGAAATTGCGGTTATGGGACCTGATGGAGCGGCAAATATTATTTTTAAAAATGATCCGGAAAAAGAACAGAAAAAGCAGGAATATATCGAAGAATTTTCTACGCCTTATAAAGCTGCTGAACATGGTTATGTCGATTGTGTTATTGAACCGAAGGCAACCCGTCCGCGCATCATAGATGCCTTGGCGATGCTGGCCAGCAAAAGAGAAGAACGGCCGGCTAAGAAACATGGCAATATGCCGTTATAAGGAGGAGTGACGTATATGATAGAATTGACGTCTTTAACGTCACTGGCATTTTTGAGTAAGGTTCTTGTTATCTGGGCGGTAGTTATTTTGGCATTTGTTATTGTTGTTGTACGGCATATAAAAAAGATTACAATCGATATAGCTGTACTCCAGCAAGAAAATGAAAACTTGCGGGTTCGTCTGGAAAAAATGGAAAAAAATGAAGAAGCAAAACCTGAAGTTTCAAAAAAAATGGTGAATGTACCGGAAAACTCAAGTATACTGCAGGAGTCATCTGCTTTTAACGTAAAACCGATTACTGTACATAATGAAACAGCGGCGTTGACCCCCGAAATCGTTGCCGCTATTACCGCTGCTATTACCGCATGCGGGTATCCGCCGTCGGCGATTCGTTCCATTAAACCGGAACGTCAGCGGACCAGCAATTGGATTATGGCTGCACGTATGATTGGCATGAGATAATATACGACAAATTCTTTCAGGAGGATATAGCATGAAAAAGTTTAAAGTAACTGTAAATGGACAAGCA
>Ga0160425_1003412_pt1 | contig 11637 bp, 7 predicted proteins | sample BioMet8_FD_108193 | JGI IMG/M metagenome (GOLD analysis project Ga0160425, IMG submission 108193) | Microbial communities from bioreactor (seeded with sewage sludge) at Lawrence Berkeley National Lab, California, USA - Biofuel... | ecosystem: Engineered > Bioreactor > Anaerobic > Unclassified ...
GCCGTATCTTCCTGCATTGAAGGCAGGACCGGCGATGAACAGATCAGGATTTTCTTTCTTAACCCAAGCTAAAATTGTTTTCTTAGCTTCGTCAATATTTTCGTTGAAATAAGAGTCACCGCAAATGATTGTAGCAACGATTTCTGCTTTGTCACCAAAAGCAGCTTTGAAAGCCATACCGGGACCAACTATGCCTTGTCTGATTTCCGGTTTGATATCAGCTTTTTCTTCGCCGCCGATTTGGGCAAAGAACTGATTGATATAATGTACAACTTTAATCTTAGTCATTGTCCTATACGCCTCCTTTATCTAGCACTTAGTGTACCGAAACCTGTTTCGTTGGTAGCTCCGGTAATAATCTGGATTTCTGCTTCGATAGTTCCGTCAGGTCTTAAGCTGTGCTCATTACTGCCGGCCAGCTTAGGAACTTGTTCAACTACGCCGATAACTTTGTCCATCTTAGGCAAAACAATGACTTGGTTAGCATTGCCTGCAGTTACGCAAGCATCAGCTACAGCATCAGCATCTGCCAGAGATTGAGATTTACCATCTTGACCGGCATATTCGTCGGTAATCATAACAACCTTTACACCTTCTGCTTCAATCTTTTTGCAGTTCATGATAAGGTCTGTATCAGGGTTGCCGAAACCTTCTTGCGATAGAATAACACCATCTAAGTTCAGCATCTTGCAGAGCTTGGCAGTCCAGTCAGAAGAACGGCGTTTATCAGCAAGGTAAACGTTTTCGTTAGTAATAATCTGGCATACAAAGTTCAGTGTCTTACCATGTTCAGCAAACAAATCCGCTACTACAGAATTGTTTTCATGAACGTAGGTAGGATTCTTATCGCAGGCAGATACGCAGTTGCCGGAAAGAATGGCACCGTCCATGGATTCGGTAGGATGGAGGATAGTAGGAACTATCTTTTTGGCATCTACGCCATAAACATAGGTATCATGCATTAAACCTTGGCTTTGTAACATTTGCACATAAGCCACTCTTGGCAAGCCGGGATATTTGGTTAAACCTTCAACGATACCACAGGTCTCAAATACCTTGGTCTCATCAGCTTTCAGGTTTCTGGCCAATTCACCTAAATATACAGCAGCCTTTAAGCCGGCAAACCGTACTGCATGCTCATATTCATGCTGTTTAATACCATCAATGGGGTCACAAACCAGGACCAAATTATTTAATTTGGAGAAGGGGGTATAGGCAGCTCCGGGGCCGCTCATATCAATTAAACCTTCCTGGAATCCTACAATTTTACCGGCAGTAACAACAGCCATGCCTCTTAGTGCATAAGTAACACCATCACCTACAGTGTCAACAGGACCAATTACGCCGGGGAATACGCCACCTCGTCCGGAAATTTTTACTCTTGGCTCTATTACATCCTTTACAGGGGTAATACGAACGCTCTCACCGGGTTTTGCAATATCAAAAGCCACGGATTTAATATCTTCGTCTTCAAGAACTAATTTCTTAAGTTCCTCAGTGTTTACATATAAAATTCCGTCTTTAATCTCAGATTTGTCAGCGAATTTTATATCCTTAATGTCGATATAACCTAATTCTAGTTTCAAGATAACACTCCTTTCCATTTGCCGTTCAGCGATGTTGTACATTACAGATCGATACTCTTTAAAGCATTTTGCATTAAAGATAAGTCTACCACCTGAAAATCCAAAAGCACCTCCTTAGGCCACTTGTCAGGTAATTTGGCAAATTTTTCATAAGTAGATATTGCATTACTGATTAATTCACAAGAGTCAAAATCCGTTTTTCCTGTGCTGGCATCAGAAACCATAATGGATTTATAAGGTGTCTCATTCGGTTTCACGCTGCCGGACAGGGGATGAGTCTTGAGAAGAAAACCGGCATAACACAAATCTCTTACTTTAATCAAGATATCTTTATATGAACATTTCATATAAACAATTTTAGTTTCCTCAGGCAGATTAGCTTTTACCAAAGGATTATTTGTTATAATCATCTGTTGTTCGCTCCGTTGTAAGAAAAAAGCGACCCAACATAAACATCATGTTAAGCCGCTTCTCTGTCAGAATAAATCTTCCAAAGTGTGGTACTATCTCTAATCCGTTTACCTGAAAGTTTCAAGCGGTTAAAATGACTATAAGCGCTTTTGCCTCTTCGGTGGTTATTAATTAACACTCTCTTAGAGAGGATCAACCCACTATTCAATTATAATTTACAGTGTTCTAATTAAGTTCTTTTGCTCTCTTTTTAAAATTAGAATAGAAATCTTCTTCCAAACTCTTAGTAGCTTTGGTCAAAGCCAACAAACCAATTAAGTTTGGTATAACCATTAGACCATTAAACATATCAGACATATTCCAAACAACTTCAACTTTGCCTAAAGTACCAAGGAATACGCAGATACATACGAATAAAGAATAAATCTTAATTGCTTTAGCACCAAAGAGGTATCTGACATTTGCTTCCCCGAAGAAATACCAGCCAATAATGGTGGAAAAAGCGAAGAAGAACATACAAATTGCTAAGAATATTTCGCCGCCCTTACCATATACAGAGCTAAATCCGGCTTGAGCCAAAGCAGCACCGGTTAGTGATCCATCAGGAGTAACAGAACGGGAAACAATAATAACAAAGGCAGTCATGTTTAAAACTACGAAAGTATCAATAAATACACCAATCATAGCAACAAGACCCTGCTGACAGGGATGATCAACTCTGGCCACGGCATGAGCGTGGGGAGTAGAACCCATACCTGCTTCATTGGAGAACAAACCTCTGGCTACACCTTTTCTGATAGCCATCTTAACTGTTGCACCGGCAACACCACCGGCAATAGCATGAGGTTCAAAGGCTCCTACCACGATTTCTTTAAATACAAGGGGAATATTACCAATATCCATAAGCATAACACCAAGAGCACCTAAAATGTACAAAACAGCCATAAGTGGAACAACTGTTTCGGTAACCTTGGCAATACGAGCAATACCACCGGAGAAAATAGCATAAGCAAGAATTGCTAAAACAATACCAACATACATGGGATTCCAACCAAATGCTACTCTAAAAGCATCAGCAATAGAGTTGGACTGTACAGCGTTACCCATAAAACCTAAAGCAAAAATAATGCAGACAGCAAAAATTACCGCTAAAACTTTACCGAAAGTACTCTTGTAAGCACCTCTGATGTAGTAAACAGGACCGCCGGTTACGGAACCGTCTTTATCAACTTGTTTGTACTTCTGAGCCATGGTAGCTTCAGCGAAAATTGTAGCCATACCGAAGAAAGCACTAATCCACATCCAGAAAATAGCACCGGGACCACCGGATGCAATAGCTGTAGCCGCACCGGCAATGTTTCCAGTACCTACTTGAGCGGCAATTGCAGTAGCAAGAGCCTGGAACTGGCTCATACCATCTTTACCGGCAGCAGTCTTTTTAGCGAAAAGCCCACCAAATGTTTCTTTCAAACCTTCCACAAAACCGCGGACTTGGATGAATCTTAGCTGGAATGAGTACCAAATACCTGTACCAACCAGCAGAAGCAGCAAGACGTCTTTATCCCATAAGACACCATTGACTGCATCGACAATAGCAAGTAAATCCTTCAAATCAACACCTCCTCAAAGTGATGTAAAATATTTAAGCGATTTTAGCAGGGAAACACTAAATCACTTTTTACTGAAATAACATCGCAAGAGAAGACGCCGTGACAAAGAGGCTGGTAGCAAGATAAAAAACAGCAATGTAACGGGTCTTATAGAAACTAAAAAGCATATTTTAGAATATATTTTTTAAAGTTGAGCTCTCTTATTTAAAAAAACTATAAATTCAATCATTTATTTTATAGTACAAGGAAAAGAAAATAAAGTCAACCTTGATTAGCTATTTTAGACGTTTTGTAGATATTTTTTACTTTAGCATGATAAAGTTTATTGCAGAAAGCATTAATTAAAATTGTATAAAACTTAAGACTTAATTACAGAAAAATGCAGTAAGAGCATATGCCAATCTCTCACAATGGTTTTGACAACTAAATTGTTTCAATTATTACATCACTTGGAGAATATTTGACATAATAAGGGAAAAAGCATATAATAACTTAGTCAAAAACAACTTGATAAGAGGATGCTTATTGACAGCATCCTCTTTATTTTGTACGTAGAGGAGCAAAGTCAATGATTAGAAAAGACTTACGCAATATTGCAATTATCGCCCATGTCGATCACGGCAAGACTACATTGGTAGATGCTATGTTAAAACAAAGCGGCGTATTCAGAGCCAATGAAAAGGTTCAAGAAAGAGTAATGGATTCTAATGATCAGGAAAGAGAACGTGGTATTACCATTCTTTCCAAAAACACTGCAGTTATGCATGACGGCTGCAAAATTAATATTTTGGATACTCCCGGCCATGCTGATTTCGGCGGAGAAGTAGAACGGGTACTGAATATGGTAGATGGGGTACTCTTACTTGTTGATGCCTTTGAAGGACCTATGCCTCAAACGAAATATGTTTTGCGTAAAGCATTGGAACATCATTTGAAACCAATCGTTGTCATTAATAAAATAGACCGTCCTGACGAGAGAGTGGAAGAAGTCGTGGATGAGGTCCTGGATTTGTTTATTGAACTTGATGCTAATGAAGATCAGCTGGATTTCCCGGTTGTTTATGCTTCTGCCAAAGCAGGTATTGCCAAGCTGAAGATGGAAGACGACAGCGACAATTTGGAACCTTTGTTCAAAACAATCATTAAATATATTCCTGCTCCTGATGTAGAAGTTGACAAGCCATTGCAAATGCTGGTTAACACCTTGGATCATGATGACTATGTAGGCCGTATTGTAGTAGGTCGTGTAGTCCGTGGCAAGATTCATAACGGAGAAGAAATTTGCTTAATGCATGATGGAGCAACCAAAAATGAAAAGATCGGCCGTCTTTATACCTATCAAGGATTAAAACGTACTGAAACCGAACAAGTTGAAGCAGGTGATATTGTTGCTTTAATTGGTCTGCCGGATGCAGAAATCGGTGATACTATTGCTGACGTGGAACAACCGGAAGCATTAAAGGGCATCAAGATTGATGAACCTACTTTGTCAATGGTGTTTTCTGTAAACGATAGTCCTTTTGCCGGCCGGGTTGGTCATTTCTTAACAAGCCGTCATATCAGAGAAAGACTGTATAAAGAAGTTGAGACTAACGTAAGTATGAAAGTTGAAGATACGGAGTCATCTGATTCTTATAAAGTATCAGGCCGTGGTGAACTGCATATTTCTGTTTTAATTGAACAAATGCGTCGTGAAGGTTTTGAAATGCAGGTTGGCAAACCTACTGTAATTATGCATAGGGACGCCAATGGCAAGCTTATGGAACCAATGGAAGCACTGACAATTGATGTTCCTCAAACCTTTATGGGTGCAGTAATGGAAGCACTGGGACTGAGAAAAGCAGAACTGCAAAATATGACGGAAATGGCCGGTTACCAACGGTTGGAATTTCTTATTCCTGCCAGAGGTTTAATTGGTTTCCGTAATCAATTTTTAACTGATACTAAGGGTAATGGCATTATGAACCACGTATTTTCCGGCTGGGCTCCTTACAAAGGGGATATTCCCGGTCGTACCAGAGGTTCTTTGGTAGCATTTGAAACAGGCGAAACCAGTTCTTACGGTATTGACAAATGCCAGGCCCGCGGCACCATGTATGTTAGCCCCGGTGAAGAGGTTTATGAAGGACAAATTATCGGTGAAAACACCCGTGAAGATGATATGGACGTTAATCCCTGCAAGAAAAAGCATGTAAGTAATATGCGTGCTTCCGGCAGTGATGATACTGTGCATCTGATTCCTCCTACGACTTTCTCCTTGGAAGGTGCTTTAGAGCATATAAATGAAGATGAGACAGTAGAGGTTACTCCTAAGAGCATTCGTATGCGTAAGAGGATTTTAAACAGAACCGAACGTGGTCGCATGAGAGCCAGAAACACTAAATAAACAATATTGCTATTTGTCTTTTTCTGATGTACAATTAAGCTAGATTCCAAAAGGAGGGATGCAGATGTTCGTAGGTGCCAGAAAGTTAGTTACAAATGAAGAAACAGGAGAACAAACAAACCTGACTTTATTGGAACAGGCATCTTTAGGCATTGATATCCGTACTCCTCTTAATATGAAGGATTGTACCAGATATGCAGATGCTCTTCTAGATGATCAGCTTGTCTTGGTTTCCTTTGACAAACTTAGCCCTGAAGATCGTATGCGTTCAGAGGATTATTTGGCAGGTGTTTGTTATATTGCCGGAGCAACGGTGGCCAGAATTAATGATGACTTAATGATGTATGCTCCCGGCAAAGTAGAAGTTACGAGAGAATAGCAGAATAAAAAACACAACCTCAGTCCTTTTGCGGATTGAGGTTTTTTTGAAGGAGGATTTTTTCGTGGAAAGTTATATTTTACATGTTGCCGGTGTGGATCGCCGAATGCCTATAAGGAGAATTTCTCCCCATTTAAGGCTGGCTTCTTTTATTATGATGGGAGATACTGAGCTCATTGAAGCCTGTGCCCGTGAACTATGTAAGAAGCTGCCAACCGGGTTGGAATATCTTGTGTGTCCGGAAGCCAAAGCCATTGCTCTTACACATGCCATGGCCAGAATTTTGGGACTAAACTATATTGTTATTAGAAAATCAGTGAAGGCCTATATGGAACAGCCCCTTACGGTAGAGGTTAAATCGATTACTACGACGGAAATTCAGCATCTGGTATTAGACAACTGTGATGCCGCTAAAGTAAAAGGTAAAAAAGTGGCTATTATTGATGACGTAGTTTCTACAGGGGGGTCTTTGGATTCTATGGAAAGACTTTTGTCCAGAGCCGGTGCCATTGTTACGGCTAAGGCAGCACCTATCTGGCAGCAGGGCGGTTTTGACGGTAAAGATTTATTATATTTGACTACTACACCTGTTTTTCATGACTAAAAACGAGTGACAGAGGAAAAGGCATTTGCCTTGACCCTTGTCACTCGTTTTTTAATAAATAGTTAATATAAAGCTTCTTATAGAATACCGGCAGGAAGTGCAACACCAACACCGGGCCCAATGGGCAATCCGATCAACATCCATACTACTAAGAAAGCAATCCAGACGATTTGTAAAATAACGGCAATAGGAAGCAGGTTGGAAATAAAAGTGCCAACCTCGATTTTAGAGTCGTATCTTTCTTGGGCAATACTCAGCATCATCCATAAATAAGGCATCATAGGTGTAATACAGTTAGTAGGGGAATCGCCTAAACGATAAATTAATTGAGTGAAACCGGGATGGTAGCCTAAAAGCATAAACATTGGAACGAAAATAGGTGCAAAAATAGCCCATTTAGCAGAGCCTGAGGACATGAAAATATTAACTAAAGAACTGATTATAATAAAAGTAATACACATGGGTATGCCTGTAAATCCGATGTTTTTCAAGAAATCTGCACCATTAATAGCTAGCATGGTTCCCAAATGAGTCCAGTTAAACAAAGACTGGAATTGTCCACAGAAAAAGCAGAAAACTACATATGCACCCATAGCGCTCATTTGCTTAACCATAGCAGCATTTATGCTCTTTAAATTGGTGAATTTGCCTGTTGATACACCATAAGTAATACCGGCAATAGAAAACAAAAAGAATAAAATAGGAATCATGCCTTTGAGCAATAAAGAACCGACCAGAGTATGACCATCTTTGGACAATACACCTGTGAAAAAGCCTATTACCAAAATAATAATATAGACAAGTACGGCAAGACCGGCACGTTGTAAACCTTTACGTGCTTCAGGAGAAATAGCTACTGCTGTTTCATCTGCTCCGGGACCTTCGTATTTTCCAAAACGTGGTTCTACTATTTTTTCGGAGACAAAACCGATTACTAAAGCGCAAAGAAATGTAGATGCTACCATGAAGTACCAGTTGCAAGTAACATCAACTCCAAAAGCTCCTGCTTTGCCTAAAAATCCATCAATAGATTGATTGGTAAGTCCCTGCAACAAAGAATCTGTTCCTGCAATCATTACATTGGCCCCGAAACCAGCTTCGGCACCTGCATAACCTACCAGCATGCCAACAATAGGATTTTTGTTGACGCCAATATAAACTACTGCTGCTAACGGAGGAATAACGACCGTAGACGCATCGGACGCAATACTGCCGCATACGCCGATAAAGGCTCCCATATATGGCACAATCGAAGGTGGCACATTGTGCATGGCTCGTTTAATTATAGTAACCAGTAAACCTGAATCATCACAAAAACCGATAGCCAGTGTCATCGCCAGAACTAAACCTAAAGGTGCAAAACCGGTAAAGTTTTTGACCATATTGCTTAACAACCATTCAACACCTGCTTTAGAAAAAAGATTCTGTGAGGCTACCAGCTTGCCATTTGCCGGATTTGTCAGGGTCGTGCCTGTAGCAGTTAAAACCGCACCAAGAATTGCAATAATCACAAATAAAATACAAAATAAAATAGCCGGCGGCGGTAATTTGTTGCAAACAGCTTCTACCGTGTTTAAAAACCTGTCCATCCAAGTCTTTTTACCCGTTTGTTCTCCCATAATACAATGCTCCTTTTTCCTTTTTATCTAACAAATAGCTTTAGAAGTTATTTAGCTATTTGTATTGTAACATAGTGGTAAAATTTGACTAGATGTTTTTGTGAAAATTATCGATTTTTTTAAAACATAGGTTATATTGGACTAAGATTGAGCGGCAAGGGAAGGATAAGAGCAACTATAATATTTGAATTTATGCTATAATAAACAAGCAAATTAATTGTGGAGATAAGCTATGGATAAAAATTTTGTGCATTTACACGTTCATACTGAATATAGTTTACTGGATGGTGCTTCAAGAATTCCGGAACTTGTGGCCTATGCCAAAGAGCTTGGTATGCCGGCTTTGGCTATTACTGACCATGGTGTCATGTATGGGGTCATAGAATTTTATAAAGAATGTAAAAAGCAGGGGATTAAGCCTATTATTGGTTGTGAAGTATATATTACAGACGGTTCAAGAACTGATAAAAGTATTACGGCTCGTGATAAGACCTATCATTTAATTTTGCTGGCCGAAAATTATGAAGGCTATCGTAACCTGATGAAGTTAGTATCTATTGGGGAAGTTGAAGGATTCTACTACAAACCTCGTATAGATAAGGAAGTCCTGCGTAAATATAGCAAGGGTTTAATCTGTCTCAGCGCTTGTGTGGCCGGGGAAGTTCCCAGGCATGTCCTGCGGAGGGAGCTGGAAACAGCAGAAAAGGTTTTGCAGGAATATCTGGACATTTTCGGTAAAGATAATTATTTTTTGGAAATTCAGAACCATGGATTACCGGAAGAATCTACGAATAATGCTTTCTTACATAAAATGGCAGCTAAATACGGTCTTGGCCTGGTAGCTACTAATGACCTGCACTATGTTCGCAGGGAAGATGCGGCAGGACAGGATATTTTGTTGTGCATTCAGACCAATTCTCAGTATTTGGATCCCCACAGAATGCGCTTTAATAACGATATGTATTATTTAAAGAGCTATGATGAGATGCTGCAGCGTTTTCCCGAAGATGAGGCAGCTTTGGCAAATACTGTGAAAATTGCGGAACGTTGTAATTTGGAACTGGAATTTGGTCATTTGCTTCTGCCGGAATTTCCTTTACCGGCAGGGGAAACCTCTATGGACAGCTATCTAAGAAGGCTTTGCGACGAAGGATTTCCCAGCCATTATCCTATGGATGACACTAAAGCTAAAGAGCGTATGGAATATGAACTTGGTATTATTAAACAAATGGGTTATTCCGGATATTTTCTTATTGTCTGGGATTTTATTAACTATTGCAAGACTCATGACATTCCCGTGGGACCGGGACGTGGCAGTGCAGCCGGCAGCATTGTGGCCTATTTGACAGGTATTACCAACATTGACCCATTGAAATACAATCTTATTTTTGAACGTTTCCTCAATCCGGAACGAATCAGTATGCCTGATATTGATACAGATATTTGCTATGTAAAGAGGCACTTGGTTGTAGAATATCTGGCAAAAAAATATGGTGAGAAACATGTGGCCCAAATTGTTACCTTTGGAACTTTGGCTGCCAAAGCTGCTATTAAGGACGTAGGCAGGTCTTTGGGCATCAGTCTTAATGTTGTGAATCAAGTTAATAAGCTGATTTCCAATAGACCGGGAACGACTTTGGCCGGCTCCTTGGCGGACAGCAAAGAACTTAGAGAATTGAGGGAAAGCAGTCCGGAAATCACCCAAATGCTTGATTTTGCCCAAAAAGTAGAGGGAATACCACGTAATACTTCGACTCACGCAGCCGGAGTAATCATCACTCCCGGTGAACTTACTGATTATGTGCCATTGCAGATTACTTCCGGAAGTGACGATGAACAGAAATATATTTGCACACAATATGACAAAGATAGGTCTGAATCATTGGGTTTACTGAAAATGGACCTTTTGGGCCTGAGGACTTTGACTGTCATTGACGATGCAGTTAAGATGATAAAAAAAGACAAAGGCATAGACGTAGATGTAGACCATTTGGACCTCCATGATGAAAAGACCTGTAAAATGCTTCAGGAAGGGGATACAGCAGCTGTTTTCCAAATGGAATCAGATGGTATGACCCGTCTTATGAAGCAATTGGCACCGGTAGGCTTTGAAGATTTGATTCCTTTAGTGGCTTTGTACCGACCGGGGCCTTTAGGCAGCGGCATGGCGGAAGATTTTATTAACGGGCGTCATGGCAAAAGAACTGCTCCGGTGCTGCATCCATTGCTGGAGCCTATTGTTGCTGATACTTACGGAGTAATTTTATATCAGGAACAAGTTATGCAGATTACTTCTGCTTTAGCAGGTTTTACCCTGGGCGAAGCTGATATTTTGCGTCGGGCCATGGGTAAGAAAAAAGCCAAAGAACTGGATAGTATGCGGGCTAAGTTTATACAGGGCGCCAAAGAAAAGCATAATATAGATACAGCTCTGGCCGAAAAAATATTTGCTTTGCTGCAGCATTTTGCCGGTTATGGATTTAACAAATCTCACTCAGCGGCTTATGCTTTTGTGGCGTACCAGACTGCCTATTTAAAAGCTCACTATCCGGTGGAGTATATGGCAGCTTTCTTGAATAGTATTATTAGCGTGGCGGATAAAGTTAGCTGGTATATAAATATTTGTCGCAGTGCAGATATAAAAGTGCTGGCTCCTGATGTTAATACAAGTGAGGCCGGTTTTGCCGTGGACGGCGACAGTATACGTTTTGGCATGGGGGGTATTAAAAGCGTGGGGGATGCAGCAGTAGACTGTATTATAGCAGAACGTGACGAGCATGGCCCCTATAAAGATTTTATGGATTTCACCCAACGCATTGACACGTCTAAGGTTAATAAACGGGTAGTGGAAAATCTGATTAAATGCGGTGCCATGGACTGCTTTGGCAACAAGCGCTCTCAACTTTTGGCCATTATGGATAATGCCTTAGATGTTGCCAGTCAGAAGCAAAAGGATAAAATTTCCGGGCAGATAGATTTATTTGGGGAAGAGGAATTCGCTACTGTAAACGACCCTGTTATTCCCAATATACCGGAATTACC
>Ga0160425_1003431_pt1 | contig 11597 bp, 11 predicted proteins | sample BioMet8_FD_108193 | JGI IMG/M metagenome (GOLD analysis project Ga0160425, IMG submission 108193) | Microbial communities from bioreactor (seeded with sewage sludge) at Lawrence Berkeley National Lab, California, USA - Biofuel... | ecosystem: Engineered > Bioreactor > Anaerobic > Unclassified ...
CGAACTCACGCGTGCTGGAGCCACAATCCAGTGTGTTAACCACTTCACCACAGCCACCATTATCTCCTAAGCGAATCGCTTGGCGACGTTTAGTATTTTAGCACATTTTCTTGCTTTATGTCAACAATAAAAGCTATAATAATGATAACATTTTTACAAAAGGAGCTTTTATGCGTATTTTAAACGTTCTGACCCAAAAACCTAATTCCACCGGCAGTGGTGTTTATATGACAGAACTGGTCAAGCAATTTCAGTCTCTGGGGCATGAGCAGGCTGTAGTAGCCGGTATAGACGTCAACGATAGTACCCAGTATTTACCGGGAATCAGATTCTGTCCTGTAAAGTTCAATACCATAGATCTGCCCTTTAATGTGGTTGGCATGTCAGATGTTATGCCCTATCCCAGCACTAGGTATAACCAACTGACAGACTCTATGACCGCTCAGCTGGAAAAAGCCTTTATGAGCGTTTTAGAGCCTCTTATAGCCGATTTTCGCCCTGACCTTATCATCTGTCACCACCTATATTTTCTCACCGCTCTAATCCGAGAATTTTTCCCTAGGTTAAAAGTTGTTGCCATTTGTCACGGCACAGGTTTGCGTCAATTGCGCAAAACTAACCTGGCCAGAGAACGTATTACACAAAATATCCCCGGTTTAGATGCTATTTTTGCTCTCCACGAGCAGCAGCAAAAGGAAATCAGTGAATTGTTTCATATTCCCCTTAATAAAATAAAAATTCTTGGGGCAGGATATAATGATAGTATCTTTTATGATAAAAACTATAAGAAAGCCCCGGAACCCATAAAAATTATTTATGCGGGTAAAATATCTTATAAAAAAGGTGTTGCCTCCCTGTTGAAAGCTTTGGACAATGTTCCCATCAGCCGCAAATTTGACCTTGCTCTAGCCGGTGGTTACAGCAATATTCAAGAATATAATGAAATTATTGCCTTAGCTCAGGAAACAAAATATCAGCCGGTCTTCTTGGGAAAATTAACTCAGGAAGAACTGGCCGAAAAGTATAACCAAAGTCATATTATGGTTCTTCCTTCATTTTTTGAAGGATTACCACTGGTTATTATCGAAGCACTGGCCTGTGGTCTGAATATTGTTACCACTGATTTACCCGGTGTCCAGGACTGGTTAGACAGCAATATTCCGAATCATACTGTGTTATTTGTGCCTCCGCCCAGAATGTTGAATGTGGATGAACCACTGCCGGAAGATTTGCCCCTGTTTCAGAAGAACTTAGCACAAACCATAGCTTACGCCGTAGATAACTATCGAAAAACCACAGTTGATTTAACCAATGTAACCTGGCTTCATGTAGCCCAAAAATTGTTAACTTGCTATTTTTCCCACTACTAAGTAAAATAATAAATAGCAAACTAATCGGGAGGTAACTATGTCTGTAATTGTAGCAGAAGAACTGAAAGCCGGAATAATTTTAGGTGATAACGATAACAAAGAATATATTTACATGCCGGGCAGCGAAATCGGCAGCGATAATCCCATGTGCATTTTTGAGAGCAAAGGAGTAAAAACAGACCTGCACATCAATGACGCTGTGGAAAAAGCTAAACGCCTTACCCTGAAACCCGTCATTCATCCGACTTTAGGAAAAAGGGCTTACTAATGGAACAACCCAGAGGTTTAAATCTTTCAATACATCATGGTATTTTACTATGCGGTATTCTAGCAACTATTCTGCTAACCGTAGGAAGCTATATGTTGCAGGAGCGGGAGATTCATAATAATATTGAAAATATCCAGACCATTTATAGTGTCCGGATTGAAGGACTCCTTAATCGAATATTCCATCAAACTGATATGCTCAAAAGTCTGATTGAAATGAACGGCGGTAAAATTACGCATAAGCAGTTTACAACAGTTGCCAAAGGCATTTACGAACAAAACGATGGCGTTCGCGCCGTGCAGTATTTGCCGAATGGTGTGGTAACCTACTGCTATCCGCTTGAGGGGAACGAGTCTGCTATCGGCAATAATGTTTTTAAAAATCCCAAGCGGGCAGAGGATGCCTGGTTGGCTGTAAATACCAAGAGCCTTGCCCTTTCCGGGCCCTATGAATTAACCCAGGGAGGAATTGGCTGTGTAGCCCGCAACCCAATTTTTCTGACAGATGAAAAAGGCAGAGAGTATTTTTGGGGTTTTTCTGTCTTGGTTCTTGACTTGGAAAAAACCATTGCTGCAGAGGGTATCAATCAGCTTGGAAATCAGGGATACGATTTTCAGCTTTATACAATCACTGAAAATGGTGACTATGTAGTAGTTGCCGGTAATGCCGCCATGCAGATGAAAAACGCAGTGGAGAGTAGGATTCAGGTGCCACACCATGAATGGACGTTGGCCCTTAAATACAACACTCCCTATCGTCCCCTTCTAATTTCTTTTGGCGTATTCTTGTTTGGGTTGCTGCTGACCGGAATACTGAGTTATTCCTATCGCGTCGCAATCTTAAAGGCTCAGGATCAAGCGAAGAACCAATTCCTTTCTAACATGAGCCATCATATGAGAACTCCCCTGAATGCAGTGATTGGCTTTTCCGTCCTTGGTGCGGACGTAGCAGAGACGGATGAACAGAAAAAATATTTTTTTGCCATTGAGCATGCAGGTAAACTGCTCCGTAGTCTTGTCAATGATATTTTAAACATCAGCAAGGGTATGCAAAAGAAACTTGTGCTGGAACCGGAGTCGGAATGTCTAAGGGACTTCTTTATTAATGTGCACCAAATGATTTCCCTGCAAGAGCGCTTCCGGCATAGACACTGGCAGCTGAAGAATAGCTTGCCTGAAGATATGCAAGCAACTCTTGACTATGCTAAATTGCAGCAGATATGTCTAGACCTCATCGACCATGCGGTCTGGAGTACAGCGGAAGGTGAAACAATTTCCCTGTCTGCGGAACTTTCCAATGGTTCCTTGGTAATTATAGTTCAAGATGACGGTAGAAGTATTCCTCGAAATGAGCAAAAAAATATGTTCCGTCCCTTTGAACAGAGTGCATTTGTACCAGAGGTTATGGATATGACTGGCGGTCTTGCGTTGGTTCATGCCAAACAATTGTCAGACTTAATGAAGGGAACCATTGTCTATAACAACCTTTCTAATTCCGGAAATCTCTTTACCGTAACCATTCCTGTTACCGTTGTTCCCAAACAAACCACAGCGAATACCGCCCAGCATAACAAAGAAAATACCGAGGTGCTGAGCGGAAAGCACATCCTGGTTGTGGAGGATCAAGTAACTAATCAAAAAATCATCAAATGTTTATTGGAAAAGGTCGGGGTTATAGTGGACTGTGCGGAAAATGGCGATATTGCAGTGAATTTGTTCCGTGCTTCCCAGGTTGGCTATTATGATGGAATTATAATGGATATCCGAATGCCGGTAATGGACGGACTGGAAGCCGCTAACGCGATTAGGTTGCTGCCAAGAGCAGATGCAACAAGGGTTGTGATTGTTGCTTTATCTGCCAATGCCTTTGACGATGATCAGAAAAAATCTTTGGCAGCTGGCATGAATGAACATCTTGCCAAACCAATTAACCCACAAAAGTTGTACGCTGTGCTTGCATCACTGTTAAAAAGCAATTAAAAACACAAGAGCTGTATCACAATGACATTTTGTCATTATGATACAGCTCCTTTAATTTTCAGCCCACACTAGGCTGTTTTACTTCATAATCGTTACCGGACAATGAACGTTCTGAGAAACCTTGGTGCTGACACTTCCTAAGAAGAACCCTGCCAAAGTACCCATGCCTCTGTTGCCCATAACTACTAAATCAACATTTGCTCTTTTTGCCTCAATGCAGATTCTCTCTGAAGGATCAACATCCACTAATTGCTTAAAGATTATCTTTTCATAGCCAAATTTCTTGGCCGCCTTTTCAGCATCTTCCAGCGGTTTAGTGCCCAGTTCAATAGGTTTAACTTCTTTGCCGTCTGCATCTTTGCCCTTAGCCGGAACAATTCTGTTCAAATCATAAGGGATATCAACATTAAGAACAATAATCTCAGCTGCCAGTTTCTTGCCGATTTCCAAGGCGAATTCTAATGCTCTCAATGCTACTTCTGAACCATCAATAGGGACTAAAATTTTTTTAATCATCCGAAATCGACCTCCTTTTACTCGTTATTTAACAATAAGTACAGGGAGAGTAGCGTATTGCGCTACTTTGGAGCTTACACTGCCCAAGAAAAACTCAGCAATACCGCTTAATCCGCGACTGCCGATGACAATGGAGTCACAGTCTTTGTCTTTGGATACTACGATAATTCTTTCAGATGGATGACCAACTTCCAGGTCAAACTGTACCTCGCCCTTAAAATCAGCCATCTTTTCTTTAGCTGCAGCCAGAACTTTGTCGCCGATTTTAGCCAGTTCATTATTTCCCTGAGTGATTGTTGCCTGATCCAAAGGAACTGCCAACAATGCAGCACTGTTGTATGGCTGAATAACATTAACTATCACTAGGCTACCGCCAAACTTTTCTGCCAACTTCTTCGCTTCATCCATGGCCCGCCATGATGTTTCGGACCCATCTACAGGAACTAGAATCTTTTTAAACATACAACCACCTCCAGAAAATTTTGAACTTTTTATGTACCCTATCTAACAATTACTACAGGAACTACTGACTGTTGAGCTACGTTAGAGCTAACGCTGCCCAAAAAGAACTCTTCCACCCCGGACAAACCACGTCTGCCAATGACAATGCTGTCACATTCCTTTTCTTTGGCAAGAGCTACTATGCATTCAGCCGGATGGCCTTCTTTAATAACATAGTCAACTTTTTTCTCATAGCCGGTCAGTTTCATTTTAGCTAAAGAAATAATCTTCTCGCTAACTTCTTTCAGTTCAGCTAAAGTATCCTGAAACTCCCGTCTTACCACAAGCAGGTTAAGATGATCAATAGGTTGTGTAACAGTAACTACTACCAAATCTCCGCCGAACTTTTCTGCCATTTCCTTAGCAGCAGCCAAAGCGCGCCAAGAAGAATCAGAACCATCTACCGGTACCAAAATTTTCTTGAACATAATCTCACCCCCGAAATATTATACATATAGATAACTTACTTCTTATTGTATATTTCTCTTTTCGTAGGAAAAATTCCTGCTTTTTTTAATTTATTTTGTGAATTTTTTACTCTCGTCCCCTAAAGGTTCATCTTTATGAGGATCATTCTTGAATTTGTCCACATTTTTCTTAACTTCATCTACTGCTTGAGTATAAATATCTTTAAATTTGCTGAAATCTTTGGGCCGACCGGCTTGCAGCCATGAAGTTACTGCTTTGCCCAAACCATAAGTAGTGCCCATGGCAATCGGCAATTGCAAAGGTGCAAAAGGAATCAGGGTCAGCAATGCTTTCCCTGCAAAATAGGTTCCCATGGAACCCAGAATACTTACTGCGCCGGCTTCTGTAATCTTTTGCTCATACACCTTGCCTAGCTTAACAACCATGTAAATCTGGTTAGCAAGCATAGCCACAGTTCCCAGTCCCGGCATAATGACAATAACACCGGCTCTGGCAGTTGCCCACTTGCACAACTTTTCCGCTGCTTCTTCTCTCTCTTTGTCATCAATTACAGTTACCTTTTCTTCATTTTCGTTAGCCATAGCCCAAACCCTCCTTAATTAATGGAACAAATTAACAAATATGGTAATAATTGAAGCATTAACAAAGTCAACAAACAAACCGCCAACCAAAGGCACTACGAAGAACGCTCTGGGAGCATGACCATATTTAGCAGTAATGGCGCTCATATTGGCCATAGCATTAGGTGTAGCACCCATACCAAACCCGCATACAGCAGAGGTCATAACTGCAGCTTCATAACCCTTACCCATAAATCTATAGACTATAAAGTAAGCAAACAAAGCCATCAGAATAGTCTGAGCAACGGCCATTACGCTCAGAGGACCTGCCAGTCCAAACAAATCCCAGATTTTCAAGCTCATAAGAGCCATAGACAGGAATATATTTAAACCTACAGAACCAACTGTTTGAATTTCCTCAATAGGTACCTCGTATTTTCCCGTAGCGTCAGAAACATTACGAACAATGGCAGCTACTAACATACCGCCTATATACGCCGGGAAAACCACATGCATAGCCACAAATATATGCGTAAGAATGGTTCCTAAACCCATGCACAGCAGAACCTGTCCTTGGCCTAGCATAAATCTTTCCGGAACCAGCGGAACTACTACTTCTTTATCCACGCTGGTAATATCTTCACCGGTAGTATCACCATGAAGATGATCTCTTTGAATAATTTTATGAGCAATAGGCCCGCCTATTAAGCTGCCCATGATCAAACCAAAAGTAGCCATGGCCAATGCCACAGTAGTAGCATCTTTAACACCCATAGACTCAAACATTGGTCCAAAAGCACCGCTGGTTCCATGACCACCTACCATTGGAATAGAACCGGCACATAAACCAATCAATGGATCCAAGTTAAACACCTTGGCTAAGCCAACACCAATAGAGTTTTGCAGTGCTATTAATACAGCACACAAAAGAACCATCTTTAATACTTCTTTACCACCTTCTTTTAATACCTTAATACTAGCAGTAAATCCTACACTAGTAAAGAACATTGTCATAAAAAAGCTTTGCAAGATTGTTTCCATGTGCATAACTAAAAGGCCGCTTTGATGAAGGAATAAATTTAATAAAGCAAACAAAATACCACCGATTACCGGATTAGGAATGCAGTACTCACTAAAAAAATGTACCCTGCTCTTTAAATATTTGCCTAAGTAATATACAACCACTGCTAAAGCCACTGTTTGAAATGAACTAACACTGATTTCCATTTACTTTCCCCCTAATTATATCCTTAAGATTGTAAAAGCATTACTAATTTTTCTTCCAATAACGGCCATTGGCGACCGCCTAGTCTCATCTCCATATTCATTTGGTTTAAATCCGTCAGGCATTTTTCCAGTCTGCGCAAACTGAATTTCTGACAAGATTGCATATATAACTGCACAGCGTAAGGATGCATTCTAAGTTTTGCCGTGATTATGTCCTTAGATGTCCCCGTTGTTGTTAATTCCTTTATTTTACACAGGCGCCTAATTTCATAGCTGACCCGTGCTAAAACCGCAATAAAATTATTTCTGTCATTTTTTTGTTCTACCCCAAGGAGTTCCAGCACTTTACTTAATTTATGCTCTCTGATGGCATTGCCCAGGGCGAAACCGGAAATCTCCGGCAAAGAGGAAAATATCTGTGCTACGTCTTTATCTGTCCAAATTTTTCTCTTTCCTGCGTAAATCGCCAGCTTGGCAATTTCACCTTGCAAAAGCAGCAGCGGCACTGTTTCCGTGACTGACATATATTCCATGATCAAAGCCGTGGCTTTGTAGTCAAACCTGGCTCCGTACTTGGCAGCTTGTGCATCCAACCAGGGTTTCAATGAATAGGAGCGGATGGAACTGCACTCTACTATTGCGGCGAATTTACTCACTGTCTTGTAGAATACCAGCCGTTTGTCCAGTTTTCCGCACAGACACAGAACATAAGTGTATTCCGGAACAGTGGACAAAATATCTGCAAACTTTTTGATGTCGTTCTTTTTATTTTCTCCGCTTTTATCCTGATTACCCTTTTCCTTATTGAGAATCTGCGGCTCTCTTATAATTATAAAATTTTTGTCTGAGAAAAAAGGATAGGTATTAATAGCTTCCTCTAAAGCAGAAAAATCCACCCCTCCGTCAAACACCTGCTGGGAGCGGTCACTTTCCGGCACATCGCCGCACACAGCCTTTTCTACGGCATTTTTTATGGCATCTTTATAATAATTTTCCTCGCCCCATGCCACTATCACATTTGGAACTTTTTCGTTGTTTTCCAATAAAGACAAGAATTTGTCAGCTATTATAATCATAATATTCCCCTCAAAAATAATTTGGTTGTTTAAAATAACTATAACATGATAGTTTTTTCTCGTCAAAGACTACTTTAATAGCTCCCTCTAAATCCGTGCGGACATAGGGCAGCTCTAGTTTTCTCAATCGTTCCAATACTTCCCTGTGAGGATGTCCGAATTTATTATTTCTTCCCACAGAAATAACGGTCAATTGAGGATTGACCTCTTGTAAAAATTCCGTTGCTGAAGAACTTTTAGACCCATGATGAGATAATTTTAATACAGTACTGCCTATTTGTTTTCCCAAAGTGGACATTTCTATCTCTTCCGTTGCGTCCCCTGTGAATAGGATACTTTTCCCTTTGTGGCTGATTTGCACCACAGCAGATCTTTCATTCCCCTCAGTATGCTCCTCTCTATAATCGGGAGCTTTTACAATATAAATTATACAATCTTTTAAGTTAAAGATTTCATTTGTTTGTATTTTGTATACAATTTTTTGTGACTTAACTACCTGCCATAGTCTATCAAAATCTCTGCTGTTTTTTTCTTCAGGGACAAGTATCTTCCCAATGGGAATAGCTTTAGCAATGGCTGCAGCCCCTCCTGCATGGTCATGATGCCCATGGCTGAGGATCAAAACATCTAATTTATTTATCCCTAAATAACGTAAAACCGGCAAAACAATTCTTTCACCTATATCAAAGTTGCCGGGCAAACCCCCTGTATCTACCATGATACTTTCACCCTTAGGTGTTAAAACCAAAGCACAATCTCCCTGCCCCACATCTAAAAAATATACCTTAAAAGACTTTGGCCAAAAAAGCATTCCTCCCCATCCCACGAAAAATACAAGGACACAACTGATAAGGACAATTTTTGTTTTTTCCCTAGTGAAATTAGTAAATGGCCAAAATTTAAATATTACTCCCAAACACACATAGTAAACCAGCCAAAGCAGCCCGGGAATTTTCCCTATGGTCCAGGTTGCTAAAGATAAATCCCCTAAAATTTTAACTGGAAACAAGGCCACCCCTAAAAGCTGGGAAGCCGTCACAAGGAATAATTTCCCCACTAAAGGCAGAAATAAACTCACCAATAAGCCCAGCATGGTGATAGTAAGAACTATGCTTAAAATCGGCACTACCAGTAAATTCGCTAAAGGTGAAACCAGTGACAGTTGGTGAAAATGTTCCACCAAAAGTGGCACCATAAGCAGCTGGGCCGCCAAAGAAACTGCTAAAAGTCCGGCTATCTTATCCGGCAGATATTTTTTCAAGAACTTTTCTATTGGTGCAAACAGCCACAGTAAACCGCCGGTAGCCAAAAAAGACAACTGAAAACCCAGGTCTAAGATCCACCAAGGTCTAAAAGCCAGCAATAAAATCAAGGCTCCGCTCCAGACGGCTGTGGTATCTTCTTGTCTGTCAAGTGCTTTGCCTATTAACAAGGCCATACCCATTAGTACTGCCCTTAGAATCGATGGTCTTGGTCCACAAAGCAGAACATATCCTATAAGGAGAAGGCTGGCCGGCAAAATGCATTTTTTGCCTGACAGTCCTAATTTTTTCAGCAAAAATACAGCAAAACCCATTAAAATAGCTACATGGGTTCCTGACACCGCCAGCAAATGAATTAGTCCTGTAGCAGAAAACTCTTTCAAGACATCAGAATCTATATTGCTTTTTTCTCCCAGGACCATCCCTGCCAAGAGCCCACTGTCCTTTGGGCTCATGTTTTCACTCAAAATCTTCTGCATTTTCTTACTGAGCAGAGCCCCATAGTACCAGAGACTTTTTTCTCCCGGTTCCAGCCGGAGATTTTTCGGCAAGACAGATAGGTTGCCAATTTCATTACGAGTTTTAGCCATGAGTTCCTGAGAGGGAATCCCCGGATTGCCAAAGCCCTTAATTGGTCTTACTGTCCCTTTGAGAAGCACATTGCCATAAAAAGGTATTTTTCTTGCTTTGGGCCATTTAGGTATTGACACTTTAATTTTATAAGGGGTGTTTTCCCAGTACATAGTAAAAGAAAGACAGCCATGCTGCTTGATTTTAACTGTTCCCGGAACAATGTATCCTCTGAACATTCTCTCCCTGCCATATAGATTTGCCGTTATCTGTTGCTGGGAGGCTTTTGCCTGATATCCCAGCAACGCCCCTGCTCCCAAAAGAAAAAATAGGCAAAATAAGAATAGGACTTCTTTTATCTTGACTAACCAATGACCTGCTGCTGCACCAAATGCGCCTAAAGCCATAAGTAAAAGCCACAAATATATACTAACCTGTTGAGTTAGGGCTAAATAATCTCCCAAAGCAAAAGCAGCTGCACATATTAAAACATGATTCATATTACACCTCCAACCAGGGTTTGAGGCGTAAATACTTCTTTTGACCAATGCCGGGGACTTTGCTGATATCTTCTATCGTGTTAAAAGGTTTTTGGGTTCTGTGTGCAATGATTCTTGCGGCCAGTGACGGTCCAACTCCCGGCAATTTTTCCAGTTCTTCCTGTGCCGCACTATTAATGTTAACTTTTCCCGTTATAGTTTTCTGTTCTTTTGCCTGCTCCGGAACAGGCTGTTCCCCGGGGGATATTTTTTTACGCTTTTTTTCAGGCAAAAAAGGTACATTAATATGATTGCCATCCTTTAGTCTTTTCGCCATATTAACTTTATCTTTATTGGCCTCAGCCAAAAATCCCCCTGCCTCCTCAATAGCATCCTTACCTCTGCTGCCCGGGGAAAGATAGTGAAGTCCCGGATTGTTCACTGCTCCGCTGACGTAAACACAAATTTTATTCGCTTCTTTGTTCTGTTTTTCCAGCACTTCTTGTCCTGTTTGACCTTTAGCAGTTAAGCTTCCTTCGCTTATGGCAGCAGGTCTGCTCTGCCAGATACTAATTACCACACAAATAAAAACCAGCAAACAAATTACAAGGATTTTCTTCTTTTTTAGGTCCATGATATGCTCCTTTTAGACAAAAAACAGACCTTTCACTTTAATACATCTGCGTTAAAGTGAAAGGCCTGCATTAGCTGAGTATTGTAGTGTGAGTGTGAGCCTTATTTAATTTTTAGTTTTTTCTTAGCCTTTGACCACGATATTAACCAAACGTCCCGGTACGGCAATAACCTTAACAACCTTTTTATCACCGATAGCTGTTTTTACAGTAGGAGAATCCAAAGCAACTTTGCCTAGCTCGTCTTTGCTCAGGCTGGTAGAAACCATCATTCTGTCTTTAGGTTTACCGTTAACTTGTACTAGGATTTCAACTTCATCAACCTTAATAGCTTCAGGATCATACTTCGGCCAGGGTTCTTTATGAACGCTGTGCTTAGCATCGATTACTTTGTTCCAGAGTTCTTCGGTAATATGAGGTACGAAAGGTGCCATTACCAAAAGCAAATTGGAAATAGTTTCATAAATCAAACCGGCATTAACGGTTTTAGCAGTATCTTTGTAGTTATACAAAGCATTTACCAATTCCATAATGGTACTGATTGCAGTATTGAAATTGAAACGCTGTTCAATATCTTCGGTAATCTTTTTAATGCTGCTGTGGAGAACCAGACGCAGCTTTTTGTCTTCTTCATTTAAATTGCTGGTATCATATGAAGTTACATGCTGATCTAATTCAGTTTCAAAGTGAGCAACAATACGCCATACACGATTCAGGAAGCGGAAAGA
>Ga0160425_1003438_pt1 | contig 11586 bp, 10 predicted proteins | sample BioMet8_FD_108193 | JGI IMG/M metagenome (GOLD analysis project Ga0160425, IMG submission 108193) | Microbial communities from bioreactor (seeded with sewage sludge) at Lawrence Berkeley National Lab, California, USA - Biofuel... | ecosystem: Engineered > Bioreactor > Anaerobic > Unclassified ...
CACCGTAAAAATCATACAGCAGCGACTTCTCCAAAATTGAATCCATATGCTGTCACCTGTGTCATCATATCGTATCTTCCGTTAAGTGTCAAGTATTTTTTCTTTACAGCCGGGAGCGCCGCTTCTTTCTTTATGAAAAAAGCAGGCACAAATGTACAATTTCAAAGGAAAATGTCATTTGTGTCTGCTTTGTTTATTAAAGAACTTACGCGATTTTACTCTTTGCAAGCTCCGCGAGATCCTTAAAACCGTCCGCATCGTTCACTGCCATGTCCGCAAGCACCTTACGGTTCAGCTCAACGCCGGCCTGTTTCAGGCCATACATGAATTTGCTGTAGGACAGACCATTCATTCTGGCCGCTGCATTGATACGTGCAATCCAGAGCTGACGGTACTGACGCTTTTTCTGTCTTCTGCCGGCATACGCGGTAGTCAGCGCACGCATAACCGACTGCTTTGCGACACGATACTGCTTTGACCTGGCTCCTCTATATCCCTTTGCTAATTTGAGCACTCTGTTGTGCTTCTTCTTAGCATTCATTCCACCTTTGATTCTTGCCATTCTAAATTCCTCCTTTAACCAATACTCGAATCGTTTCTACAGATAAGGCAGTACTTTCTTCATATTTCCAACATTTGTCTTGTCCATTACGGTATCTTTGCGAAGATTCCGTTTCCTCTTTGTAGACTTCTTGGTAAGGATATGGCTCTTATAAGCTTTGTTACGGATCAGTTTGCCTGTACCCGTCTTCTTGAAGCGCTTTGCAGCAGCTCTCTTTGTCTTGATTTTCGGCATATTCTGTTCCTCCTATCGTATATTGTGCATTAACGTTTCTCAGTCAATACCATTGTAATGTTTCTTCCCTCAACCTTGGCAGGCTTTTCGATCACTGCGATTTCCTGCAGATCTTTGGCAAAATCATCAAGGATATGTCGGCTCGTATCCATATGCGCCATTTCTCTTCCGCGGAACCGGAGCGTGACCTTGACTTTATTACCCTTTTCAATAAATTTCCTTGCCGCGCCCTTCTTCGTATTCAAATCATTGACATCGATATTCGGCGTCAGACGAACCTCTTTCAGCTCGATCGTCTTCTGCTTCTTTCTGGCTTCCTTATCACGGCGTGCCTGCTCATACCGGAACTTGCCATAATCGATAATCTTACATACAGGCGGCTTTGCAGACGGTGCTATCTTAACGAGATCAAGTCCCGCTTCCTCAGCCTTCTTCATCGCCTCTGCAGCAGATACGATTCCGAGCTGTTCACCGTCTTCTCCAACAAGACGAACCTCTCTGTCCCTGATTTGCTCATTGATCATTAAATCGCTTATAACCTACACCTCCATAATCTATTAAAGGAAAAAACGGACGGATAGCTCTCGTTATCCGCACAAAAAAATGGATAACCGAAGAGTTATCCATTTACACACACGAAAAAGCTCTGTGCGGCAGTCCAACCACTGGTCATCCATGATGCCATAGGTGAGAGGAAAACTCTTCTTTGCTGTATTTCACACGATTATTAATGTACCACACTTCAAAAGCTGTGTCAACCACTATTCTTACAGGAAAATCTCTGAAAGCACAGGAAAATCCCGCTTCTATACGATATCAAGGTCATCCCGGTCCCGAAGCATATATTTCCGAAGCGGCGAAATACTGGCCAGCCAGTACAGGAAACCGCCGAATACGGCAGTGAATCCGCTTCCTGTCGTAATAAAGAAAACATTGCTTTGTATCGTTGCTGTTACAGGATTATACACAAACAGCGTCGTAACAACAAAGGAAATCGCCAGGCAGGCAAGTCCGACAATATTATATCCGTTCGTAAAACGATAGGAATCATGTCCCTTGATAAAATAAACCGACTTAAGTGAAAGCTTTCGCTTTTTGACAATTAGGTAATCGACAACTGTCATTCCGATGATCGGTCCCTGAATATACGCTGCCATCGATATGAATTTTCCAAAGTTCTCCATAACCCAGCCCCAGACAGTAAGGGCGCTTACGTAAAACATGGCAAGAATAACGAGAAGCCGGTAGCTTATTTTGGGCAGACCGCTTTTTATAATCATACAGTTGACATACGATCCTGTTCCCTGTGTTCCAATATTGGCAAAGGCTACCATAAGGAGACTTAAAAGTGCAAACCCGGGGCCGCAGAGCGTCGCGAGCATCGTAGTCGGATCACTTTCATAGTATCCGCAGCGGACAAACATTGCAAGCGCCATGACTCCGCCTGCAAACACAAAAAACGGTGCAACAACACCATACGCGACAGACGTAGCCCAGTAGCCGCTCCGTTCCGTCTTTGCAAGCCGCGGCATTACAAGTGCCTGTGTCGACCAGGAAAAAGCGAACGCGACATTTCCTTCCGCGGACAGCATAAACCGCCCCAGCGCTGTACTGTAAAGACTTGTATCCGCCTGCACGGCATTGATTTCAGAAAATGGTACTGCGGTAAAGCAAAGTACTACAACAACAATTCCGACAAACAAAAGTGCTGTAACAAGAAAACGGTTCGTCCATTTAATTACGCTTGGCCCTCCAAGCGCAATCAGTGTTCCCAGGATAACACAGAACACCCCGAGCACTGGTTTCCAGACAACAGCGTTCAGCGGAATGCCAAGACCGGCAAACAGATTTATCATGGAAGATGCAAATAACTGTGAATCTACCGCATACCATCCGAAATTCGCCATGCTGATTACCGTCGCAAAAATGGCTACCCCCTTGATTCCGAGTACGGAACGAAGCCATATCCACAGATCAATGCCGTACCGTACTGCAAAAAGCACCGGGATACATTCAATTGAAATCCAGACAATATTAAAGCAGAATATATTGATAAGCATCTGCTTAAAGCTTAAATATTGCGCTACGTAAGCGCCTTGTGTATAACACCATGTAGCAATGGCAAAACCGCTCGTGGTGAGAAAAAGGTCAAGAAATGAATACTGACGGTCACGGGACAGCATCGGCACAGCGCCGGTCACCGTTTCCTGCTTGATATAATCTGCTTCATGCTTTGCCATTACCGAATCACCCCCAGCATACATAAAATAATCAGGATCAGCGAAATTACTACAGCAGAAACAATGCCTGCTTTATCTCCTTTTCCGATCCTTTTCGGATACTGATAGGCCGGATCCTGCATTTCTTTCAGCCTGTTCTCCGTTTCCGTATAAATAAGATCTTCAATTTCTGATGAATTTCTCATCATTCATCCCCCTCTGGCGTTTCTTCGTTCCGGTAAAGCTTTAATGTCCGTTTACTGTATGCTTTCGTGCATCGGTACCACTGATAAAGATAACTGCCGACAGTTTTGCCGACGCTGTCCTGGTAGAGTGCCCATACGAACCAATAATAAGAAAGGATCGCTCCATAGGCAATATAATGCCTCAGTTCTTCCACACCTGGAGTATGCTGCAGATAAACAGCTATTGTCTCATCCGCTTTTCCCATGGTATAGTCAGAGCATGCCAGAAATGTTCCGATATCCGTTGCCGGATCTGCCATGCCTGCATATTCCCAGTCGATCAGATTCATATTGCCGCTGTCATCGATCAGGAAATTCGGATCATAGCAGTCACAGTGACAGAGACATACACCTGCATCGTCAGCGTCCACAAGACGGTAAATCCGGTCGATGTCATCATGCATTTCAGTCCTGTCTTCAAAATCGCTCCGCCCCATCCGCGCAATGGTTTCCTCGAATTTCCGGATCTCATCACGGATATTGAATGAATACGGCGTCGACCTTCCGCTTGTGTGAAGCCTGCGTACCAGGGCCAGTGCTTTAGAAACATCCTCATCATTGCCGTAATCCATTGTTCTCGCATTGTCTATATAATACGAAAGCTTCCATCCCTCATTCTCATCCATGCAGATAAAGGTATTGTCCAGCTTCAGCTCCTGCGCGATATTCATGGCTAAAGCTTCTGCTTTTCGATTGATGTATGCTTCTGTTCCGACTCCCGGATGCCGGTATACGTATTTTCTGCCGCGGCAGCTGAAGAAAAAAGAAGCATTCGTAAGTCCTGTACTGATCGGGTAGATTTCACTTATCTCACTTTCCTGACAGTCCAGGGCGCTGCAGATATTCGTAAAGACTTTGGAATCTGCGTTTTCTATATAGCTCTTGTCAAAACAGCGCAGTTCCTCCAGCGAATCAAATTCCTTGATTTCATTATCACCGTATTTACGTATATAGAGAGGAAGTTCGGAAATGTAGCGTATGTATAATTTCTCCCAGAGCTGGCCGCGTGTTTCCGGCGAATCATATTCCTGCTTTAAAATCCGGACAAACCGTTTGCTGAAGGAACGCGAAAAATATACATGTCCAAGCATATACCAGGCATTCATACCGCCGATTGAAACATCCGTAATTCTGCCCGTTCTGTCCGTGCTGAGGCAGTATTCGTCCGTTTCCCCGGGAGCATATACCGCCGCGTAGTAGGAACGGTATACGTACTGCTCAAATACATTATTTACGAAATAATCATCAGAGGAACAGATATACGTATTATCCATCTTGTCTGTAACAAGTATCAGTGAGGACGGATTGTTGTACCGGTAATAGTCTTCGTTGACAACGATGGAAACATCGAATTTATCCGCCAGATAGAACAGCTTCTCCTTCATGTATCCCACTACTACTGTAATATCGGTAATGCCGGCTTCCTGAAGCTGACGTATCTCACGTTCAATCAGTATTTCGCCTTTCACCTTGAGAAGAGCCTTGGGTTTTTCATAAGAAAGAGGTGCAAAACGTGTGCTCATACCCGCTGCCATAATAACGGCATTCTTCACCTTAAACGGTTCCAGAGCGGCAATTCCGGACTCTGTGATATGATATCCGCTGTCTGTGAAGCCTGCCTCTTCCAGCCCCTTTAAAACATTGTCCGCCTTACCGGCCGTTCCCCTCAGTCTGTTCACTGTATCTTCCCTGGAAAGCTTCCCGTCACGGATTTTATATAAAGAAAACAGCATATTAAATTGTGTCTGATTCATCGTTCTGATTCCCCTCTATGAAAAAACCATCAGATATATAGCATAAAAATACTATACATAACATTTTATTTGCCATTCACAGCATTATATTTAATATACTATTGTGAAAAACCTGTGTCAAGCCGTCTCTTACCGTTTTGCTGAAGTTATATTTTATCAGCAGATGTGCACATAAAAGAGGATGCCTCAGCGGCATCCTCTGGCTAATGATTATCAATTATAGATTAACTGTTACTGCACATTTCCGCCTGCTTTCAGCGCGGCCTGTGCTGCTGCAAGTCTTGCAATCGGTACACGGAACGGGGAACAGGATACATAGTCAAGTCCGATCTTATCGCAGAACTCAACGGAAGAAGGATCCCCGCCATGCTCGCCGCAGATACCGATATGAAGGGTCGGACGTTCCGCCTTGCCCAGCTTGATAGCCATTTCCATCAGCTTGCCGACACCTTCCTGATCGATCTTCGCAAACGGATCGAATTCCATGATCTTCGTATCGTAATAGGATTTCAGGAATTTTCCTGCGTCATCGCGGGAAAAGCCGTATGTCATCTGTGTCAGGTCATTCGTGCCAAAGCAGAAGAATTCAGCCTCCTTGGCAATTTCGTCCGCTGTCAGTGCAGCCCTCGGGATTTCAATCATCGTTCCGACTTCATAATGCATATCGACGCCGGAAGCGGCAATCTCCTCATCCGCCGTATCAACAACGATCTTCTTGACAAAAGCAAGCTCCTTCACTTCCCCTACAAGCGGAATCATGATTTCCGGCGTTGTCTTCCATGCAGGATGCTTCTTCTGAACATTGATCGCAGCGCGGATAACGGCACGTGTCTGCATCTTCGCAATCTCCGGATATGTCACACAGAGACGGCAGCCGCGGTGACCCATCATCGGATTGAACTCATGAAGTGAAGTAATCTTCGCTTTGATCTGATCAACCGGCTTGCCCATTGTGTTCGCAAGCTTCTCGATATCCTCTTCCTCTGTCGGGACAAATTCATGAAGAGGCGGATCCAGGAAACGGATCGTTACCGGACATCCCTCGAGTGCTTCGTATAATTTTTCAAAATCACCCTGCTGCAGCGGAAGGATCTTGGCTAGTGCGTTCTCTCTTTCCTCAACGGTATCGGAGCAGATCATCTCACGGAACGCATCGATCCGGTCGCCCTGGAAGAACATATGCTCTGTACGGCAAAGGCCTATGCCTTCCGCCCCAAGCTCACGTGCCTTCAGCGCATCCGCCGGTGTATCGGCATTCGTACGTACCTTCATGCGCCTGTATGAATCAGCCCAGTCCATGATTCTGCCGAACTCTCCGGCAATCTTCGCGTCAACGGTCGGTACGGCCCCGTCATAAATATATCCGGTCGTTCCGTCAAAGGAAATTACATCACCTTCGTGGAAAACCTTTCCACTCAGGGTAAATTTCTTATTCTCTTCATCCATGTCAATCTCAGAACAGCCGGATACACAGCAGACACCCATGCCTCTGGCAACAACTGCCGCATGACTCGTCATACCCCCGCGAACCGTCAGGATGCCCTGCGATGCCTTCATGCCTTCGATATCTTCAGGCGACGTCTCAAGACGGACAAGTACAACCTTCTCACCGTTCTTCGCCGCGTTCTTGGCATCCTCTGCCGTAAAGACAATCTTTCCGCTGGCCGCTCCCGGTGCTGCCGCAAGTGCGCGTCCGATCGGCTTGATTCCGGCAGCCGCACTGCTGTCAAACTGCGGATGAAGCATCGTATCCAGATTACGCGGATCAATCATCAGAACGGCACGTTCCTTGGAAATCATGCCTTCATCCACAAGATCACAGGCAATCTTCATCGCAGCGTTCGCTGTACGCTTGCCGTTTCTTGTCTGGAGCATGTAGAGATGACGGTCCTCAATCGTAAACTCCATATCCTGCATGTCATGATAATGTGTTTCCAGCGTGCTGCAGATCTTGAGAAACTGCTCATAGACCTCAGGCATAACCTCCTGCAGACGGTCGATCGGCTGCGGTGTACGGACACCGGCCACAACATCCTCGCCCTGCGCGTTCATCAGGAATTCGCCCATGAGCTTCTTATCGCCTGTCGCAGGATTCCTTGTAAACGCAACGCCTGTACCGGATGTCTCGCCCAGGTTTCCGAAAGCCATCATCTGTACATTGACCGCTGTTCCCCAGGAATACGGGATATCATTATCACGTCTGTATACGTTGGCACGCGGATTGTCCCAGGAACGGAAGACCGCACGGATTGCCTCGGTAAGCTGTACCTTGGGATCATCCGGGAAATCCTCCCCGATTACGGACTTGTATTCCGCCTTGAACTGGTTTGCAAGATCCTTAAGGTCATCGGCAGTCAGGTCCACATCCTGCTTCACGCCCTTTTCTGATTTCATTTTATCGATAAGCTCTTCGAAGTATTTCTTCCCGACTTCCATGACAACATCGGAAAACATCTGGATAAAACGACGATAAGAGTCCCACGCCCACCGTGGATTCCCCGATTTCCTGCCAAGTATTTCAACAACCTGCTCATTCAGGCCCAGATTCAGTATCGTATCCATCATGCCGGGCATGGATGCTCTCGCACCGGAACGGACCGATACCAGAAGCGGATTCTCGTTATCCCCGAATTTCTTGCCGGTAATACGTTCCAGCTCTGCCACGCCGTCCATGATCTGTCCCATAATTTCATCATTGATCGTCCGTCCGTCCTGATAGTACTGTGTACAGGCCTCTGTCGTAATCGTAAAGCCCTGAGGCACAGGCAGCCCCAGATTCGTCATTTCTGCAAGATTGGCGCCCTTTCCGCCAAGCAGGTTACGCATGTTGGCATTTCCCTCGGTGAAGAGATAAACCCATTTCGTCATTTGTTAAAACCTCCTGATTCTCACTGCGTTAATAGTTTCTCATCCCTCTTGAAACTCACAAAATTATTTTAGAAGTTTGTGTGATACCCGTCAAGTCAAAAGCTGTACTTATTTCTAAACAATAATCAAAAGTCAAACTTTCCGCTAAAATAGTCCCCCAGACCATCGATTGGAATTCTTTCCTGCTCCATTGTATCACGGTCACGTATCGTTACACAATGATCTGTTTCCGAATCAAAATCATACGTAATGCAGAACGGTGTGCCGATTTCGTCCTGTCGGCGGTATCGTTTCCCGATATTTCCGCGGTCGTCATATTCACAGTTATAGGAACGGGAAAGTGTTTCATAAATTGCTTCCGCCCCGACCGAGAGCTTCTTGGAAAGTGGAAGAACGCCTATTTTAACAGGTGCAAGCGCCGGATGAAAATGAAGAATTGTCCGGACATCTCCGCCCTCCAGCTCCTCCTCGTCATATGCACTGCAGAAAAACGCAAGCAGCACACGATCAACGCCTAAGGACGGCTCAATAACGTACGGAATATATTTTTCCTTCGTTTCATCATCGAAATACGACAGATCCTGGCCGGAAACCTCCTGATGACGGGAAAGATCATAATCCGTACGGTCCGCAATGCCCCACAGCTCTCCCCAGCCAAACGGGAAGAGAAATTCAACATCTGTCGTCGCCTTGCTGTAGAAGGAAAGCTCCGCCTTTTCGTGATCACGGCAGCGTACCTCGGCATCCTTAAGGCCAAGCGAAGAAAGCCATTTCAGACAATAGCTTCTCCAGTACTGAAACCACTCTAAATCCGTATCCGGCTTGCAGAAGAACTCCATTTCCATCTGCTCAAATTCACGCGTACGGAATATGAAATTACCCGGTGTAATTTCATTCCGGAACGATTTTCCAATCTGTCCGATGCCGAAAGGGATCTTCTTGCGTGACGTTCTCTGCACGTTTTTAAAATTCACAAAAATTCCCTGCGCCGTCTCGGGACGGAGATACACAACATTCTTCGCATCCTCTGTAACACCCTGAAACGTCTTGAACATCAGGTTGAACTGACGGATATCCGTAAAATCATGTGCACCGCAGGATGGACACGGCACTGCATGCTCCTCTATAAAATTCTTCATCTGCTCCTGTGTCCAGGAATCGACCGAACCTTCAATCGCGATTCCCTTCTCCTTGCAGTATGCTTCAATCAGCTGATCCGCCCGGAACCGTTCATGACATTTGCGGCAGTCCATAAGCGGATCACTGAAGCTGCCAAGATGTCCGGATGCAATCCACGTCTGCGGATTCATCAGAATTGCGCAGTCGATACCGACGTTGTTCGGATTTTCCTGAATAAATTTCCTCCACCACGCACGTTTCACGTTATTCTTAAGTTCAGCTCCCAGATTCCCGTAATCCCAGGTATTTGCGAGTCCTCCGTATATCTCTGAGCCGGGATATACAAACCCGCGTGATTTGGCAAGGGCAGTAATCTTGTCCATTGTCTTCTCCATAGATCTAACTCCTTTCTCTATTCCAGCAGTCCAAGCATACCGAGACTCTTCATCGGTCTGTCGATATGCGCGGCCGCGTATTCCCCTACATACTGTTCCAGCTCATCCAGCACTTCCGCACTCACCGTAAATGTATAAAGACGCTCGAGCGATGCATCTTCTATAAAATGAAGTGTATATTTCGCGGCCTGCGAAAGCTCTGTCTGATCCACGTCAGGATACTCCCCGTTAACGACAAAAACCTTCCACTCATAAATCCGTCTGACAAGCCTGTGTCCGATATGACCATTTGACAGCGCTTTCAGACTCTGATACAAAAGCCCAAGCATCATGATTTCGTCATTATACTCTTTTGTATAATAATCCGCAAGCTCAAGGAAGTAAAAGCCGTACGATACAGCTGTCAGATCACCGCGAAGCTCCGAAAAATAATTCGATATATCCGCCTGAATAATACTGTTGGAGGTACGCCCCTCCGTAATCATAAACTCCCCGAATGAAAAAGGCATTGTGGCCGCGAGGAGCGGACTGTTCTGCCGTCTGGAGCCTCTCGCGAAAGCAGACAGCTTCCCGTGTTCCTTTGTCAGGAGCACGACCCGCTTGTCATATTCACCGATCGGGCTGTCACTCAGTACAATGCCCGTTACCGTTTCCTTATCCACTCTGATCCACCTGCATCGTTATTCCATACAGCTATTCATCGCCAATATTCTTTCTGTCATATCCGAAATTCCGTATCATCGAATCACTGTCACGCCAGTTGCGCCGTACCTTGACCCACAGCTTCAGATTGACATGGCACCCGATAAGCTCCTCAATCTCGATTCGCGCGGCACTCCCGATCTTCTTCAGCATGCTGCCGCTTTTTCCGATAATAATTCCCTTATGGGAATCCCGCTCACAGACAATCACCGCGTCGATATCCACGATCGTCTCATGCGGCCGCGTATGCTCTTCCATTTTTTCAACGGTAACAGCAATACCGTGCGGAACCTCATCCTGAAGACACCGGAGCGTCTTTTCCCGGATCAGCTCGGCCACAATCACACGTTCCGGCTGATCGGTTATCGTATCCGCGTCAAAGAAATTCGGACCGTAAGGGAGATACTGATAAATCAGCTTCTTAAGGACATCGGTATTAAAGCCGGTCCGCGCCGATACCGGTACGATCTCGTCGAACTCCCTCAGCCTGCGGTACGCATCGATTACGGCAAAAATATCGTCGTGCGCAACTGTATCCGTCTTATTGATTACCAGAATAACCGGCGTTTTCACGTTCTGAAGGCGCTCGGCAATCATTCTGTCGCCAGCCCCGATAAAAACAGACGGCTCTACAAGCCACAGGATCACATCCGCATCACCGAGACTGCTCCTTGCCGCTTCTTCCATATATTGTCCCAGCTTATTCTTCGGCTGGTTCATTCCCGGCGTATCCAGAAATACAATCTGTCCTTCCGCGCCTGTATAGACGGTGCGGATTCTTGTACGCGTTGTCTGAGGCTTTTCAGAGGTAATCGCAATCTTCTGGCCGATCAGATAATTCATCAATGTCGACTTCCCGACATTCGGTCTTCCGATCAGAGCTGCAAAACCAGACTTGTTGCCGGCGCTGTCCCCTTGGGCCATCATTTCTTCCTGATCCATATTATGATTCTCCTATCCTGCTACAGCAGATTCCGGATCGTATGGAAAAGCTTCTCCTTCTCACGCAGCTTTTCCTCACCGCCTATCACACAAAGCCTTCCGGATGAAAGCACTGCCCTGACCTGATCCGCAAGCGCGCGGATATCAGCTTCCGATGCATCCAGCACTTCATCCCGTTCCCGCTGCATCGCATCATACGGTGTGTGCGTCAGGAAAGCGGTAAGTGAACGGTCGCCCAGCTTTGCCGCCGGCAGAGGAATATCCATATCACTGACGGCACCGATTATATACTTCGTCATACTGCGTTCATCCGCCTTAAACTGTTCCAGAAATTCAGGTATTCCCTGATAGACATCGATCGTATGTTCCAGATGGGGATCCCGGTACGATACGAAATACGTATCCCCGTTCCTTGCCATGCTGCTCATGCAGCCATACGCGCCGCCCTTGACACGGATATTGTTCCACAGATAATCGTAGCTCAGTACAGGGCGCAGTATATTCATCGCTCCATTGTACGGAAGACTCGATTCACGGAAATTTCCG
>Ga0160425_1003453_pt1 | contig 11563 bp, 8 predicted proteins | sample BioMet8_FD_108193 | JGI IMG/M metagenome (GOLD analysis project Ga0160425, IMG submission 108193) | Microbial communities from bioreactor (seeded with sewage sludge) at Lawrence Berkeley National Lab, California, USA - Biofuel... | ecosystem: Engineered > Bioreactor > Anaerobic > Unclassified ...
CTTCTGTTGGGTCTTCAGCCGGCGGTGGTTCCTTGACTTCACAATTAAAGTCCATACCGACTAATTCAGCAGTATCATGATCGATATCCTGATTTATAGTAACCATTTTTCCCATTAGGAATAAATGTTTGATAACCTCGCTGACTTCTCGTTTCAATAAGTTGGCAAAAGTCTTAACATTAATGCTTTCTCCTACTTCTACACTGGTAGGACGTACAATCGGTGCAGCTACTTGGACGTTAGTTTGTTTTTGTGCATTATTGTTTCTGCTCTTGTTGTGTTTACGAGAGCGAATCAAAGCATCTGTGCTGCGGTTAGGTCTGCTGTCTCTTGTAGCATAAGAGCCCTTAAGCTTTTCGCGTTTTTCGTGCTTACCATAATTTTGTCCACGTTTACCCATTTCTTTCCCGGCATGAGTACTGTTAAGGCTAATTGGCGGAGTCTTTTCTACTGGTTCAGGACGGCTGAAACGGTTCTGTCCTTGACCTTGTCCTCTATTATAGCCACCTTGAGAATGCTGGCCGGAATTGTTATGGGAAAATCTGTTATTGCCTCCACCGGGGCGATTGTTCCTATTTTGGAAAGAAGGTCTGCCATCTTTATTATAGCCCTGACCACCCTGGTTTCCTCTATAACCGCCGCCTTGAGTGCCGGTTCTGCCTTGGTAGTTAGAACGGCCCTGACTGCCTTGGCCGCCTTGGTAGTTGGAACGGCCCTGACTGCCTTGACCGCCCTGATAATTGGAACGACCCTGGCTGCTTTGGCCCCCTTGATAATTGGAACGACCCTGACTGCCTTGGCCCCCTTGATAATTGGAACGGCCCTGACTGCTTTGGCCGCCTTGATTGCCTTGATATGGTCTGTTGCTATTTCCATGATAATTTCTGTTGCCAGAATTTTGACCTTGACTGTAAGGTCTATTTGTATTACGCCCACCATCAGAAGAGTATGGTCTATTAGAGCCATTTTGACTTTGTCCGTATGGCTTACTGGGGTTGTTCCTATGGATAATAATTTTGGGCATAGAACTGCCGCTACCCGTAGACGGTTTTCTCTCTTGCGTAGGTTCTGCAGAACGTTGCTCTGCCGGTTTACTGCCGGCAGCATTTTGCGGTGCACTCGGTTTGGTATCCTGGTGAACAGGAGCTGCTGCCGGTGGCACATTTGCCTTGGGAGTCTGAGAAACAGGCGTTGCTGCCGGTCTAGCATTTTGGTTCTGTTTCCTGTTAGGTCCCATTTCTTTAATAATCAAATCATGTACAGAGTCTTCTACTGTACTCATATGATTTTTTACATCGATTTTACGATTAGCTAAAAAGCTCAATACTTTTTTACTGTCCACACCTATTTCCTTTGCGATTTCATATATTCTGTGTTTTCCCATCCGCACGCCTCCATGCCATCATTCCACAATCATTTTAACAAAATTATTATCCATAATAGCAACAGCCGTCCTTGGTGCTTTACCAAGGGAGCGTCCCAGTTGCTCTCTATCCAGGACGTCTACCGTCCTAATACTATGTTCTTCGCAGAAATTAATCAACCTCTTTCTTGAATTTTCTGAAGCATCTTTGGCAATAAGCAATAATTTAACTTTGCCTTTACGCAAGGCATCCTGGACGGCAAAATCTCCTGATACTGCTTTACCGGCCTTTTGTGCCAAGCCTAAAGCAAAAAGTAAACTTTGATCATTTTTCATTTTTCAATTCCTCAAGCAAGGATTTTTTTATATCATCACTAATAGCAACACCTAAAGATTTCTCCAGGCTTTTACCGGTAATAGCTTTTACTATACATTCCTCATTGGGGCACACATAAGCGCCCCGTCCCGGTCTTTTGCCGCTTTTGTCTAAAAGGACTTCTCCCTGGGGAGAACGAACTATACGTACTAGGTCTTGCTTTGGTTTAACAGTGTTGCAGCCCAGGCATTTTCGCTGGGGCAGTTTCCTGGTTTTCATTCTTTATCACTGCCTTTATCATCTTGGGTAATCTCGTTGGTGTCAGCAGTAGTATCAGTGGTACCATCAGTGGTATTTTGAACTGCAGTTTCACTTGGTTCTTCAGAAGATTTTTCTGCAGACTCCGGTGTTTGATTGCTGCCGTCATCGTAAACCAATTCTCCAGCTTCCACAGCTTGAGTTTCACTCTTTATATCAATCTTCCAACCTGTTAATTTAGCAGCCAGTCTGGCATTTTGTCCTTCTTTGCCAATGGCCAGGGACAACTGATAGTCAGGAACAATCACCCTGCAGATCTTATTGGGAGCATCGGATACAGCAGCAATTACCTTAGAAGGCGACAATGCATTGGAAACATACTCTTCCGGCACATCGCTGTATTTAACTATATCGATTTTCTCGCCCCGCAGTTCGTCCACTATATTACGAACCCGCATACCCTTTTGTCCTACGCAGGCACCTACAGGATCAACATTGGGATTAGAACTGTATACTGCTATCTTGGAACGCATGCCCGCTTCTCTTGCTACGGATTTGATTTCTACGGTACCATCTTGAATTTCAGCTACTTCCAGCTCAAACAATCTTTTTAAGAGGCCGGGATGAGTTCTGGACAAAACAATCTGGGGACCCTTGGTGGTTTTCTTAACTTCTACTACATAGCACTTAATTCTCTCGTGAAATTGGTATGTTTCAGAAGGAATCTGTTCATTAGGAAGGAGTATACCTTCAGCCGTACCCAGATCCACATAAACATTATGTCCTTCCACTCTTTGAATAACGCCGCTTACTATATCGTTTTCTCTGCTGGCATATTTTTCGTAAACCATGCCCCGTTCCGCTTCTCTGATCCGTTGTACAATAACTTGTTTAGCATTTTGCGCAGCAATCCTTCCGAAATTTTTCGGAGTGATTTCTTCTTCTAAGACATCCCCTACCTGATATTTTTTATTAATCAGCATAGCATGATCTAAAGATATTTCCTGTGCTTTATCAGTCACAGTTTCAACGACTGTTTTTCTGGCATAAACATGAATATCCCCATTTATTTTATTTAATTCAACTCTGACATTCTGTGCAGAGCCAAAATTCTTTTTATATGCAGTGACAAGAGCTTCTTCTACTGCCCCGTACAAAATATCCGGTGCTATACCCTTTTCTTCCCCCAGTTGAGCTACTGCCTTCACAAAATCTGCATTCACTTTTAACCATTCCTCCTTAAAAATCAATATGTGGTCTTACCACAGCAATTTGTTTGCGTTCTAAATTAAACATTTCCTTGCCAACTTCTATTGTCAAGGTTTCATCTGTATGTGCCTGTAAAATGCCGGTCAATTGCTTTTTTCCTTTAACAGCGGCAAATAACTGCACATCTATTTTCTTTCCATAATTAGCTAGAAAATCTTTATCCTTCTTTAGCGGACGATCAATGCCGGGTGAAGAAACTTCCAAATAATATTGCTCTTTAATAAAATCTTTTTCGTCTAAAAGTTTCGCCAGTTTACTGCTTACTTCCGAGCAATTATCAATGTCAATGCCACCTGCTTTGTCCACATACACCCGCAGAAACCAATCCCGTTCCCGTACATATTCCACATCAACCAGTTCCAGGCCTGCTTCTGCCACAATAGGCTCCGCTAATTTAGTTACTGCGGCAACGACTTCCTTCTTATCCATATGTTCCCCCATTTTCCTTCTAGTAAACGAAAGAGCGGGTTTAGGACCCACTCTTTCAACGTTTCCTCAATATTCTGGACATATTGTAACACTTTAGCGGCTATTTAGCAAGCAAAGCAAGGTTTTTTCTAGCATTTCCTAAGATTTTTTCCTTGTTTCAGAACAATTCTATTTGGTCGGTAGCAGGCATGCCTTCCAAAGCACCTACTTCAACTAAGGACTCCAGTGCTGCTGAGCTGATTTTTGAACGATTTTTTAAGTCTTCACGGGAAATAAATGGGCCTGTTTTTCTCGCCTCACCGATTCCTTCCGCAGCAACACCGCCCATACCGGAAATAGCGCCCAAAGGTACTCTTACGCCCTTTTCCGTAACCTGAAAGTTATGTGGGTCGGATTTGTAAATATCAATATCTTCAAACTCAAAACCACGTTCCAGCATTTCTACAGCTAATTCCAAATAGGTTACGGTGTCTTTATCATTAACGGACGCCTTGGTTCCTTGCGCATAGACATTTTTGATAAACCGTTTCATGTAATCCTTGCCCTGACGGACTAAAGTATAGTCGAACTTAGGTGCACGAACTGTAAAATAGGCTGCATAAAATTCTTTAGGGTGATGAACTTTACAGTACGCAATTCTATAAGCAGAAATTACATAAGCTACAGCATGAGCTTTAGGAAACAGATATTGCACAGTACGACAGCTTTTAACATAAAAGTCGGGAATTTTAGCTTTTTCCAAAGCTTCAGCCTGTTCCGGCGTAAAACCTTTTTTGGCAGCTTTACCTTTACGGCACCATTCCATGATTTTAAATGCCATGCTTGGTTCCATCCCGCGTTTAATCAAAGAGTTCATAATATCATCACGGGTAGAAATAGTGTCTTCTGTAGGAACCCCTTCTTTAATAAGGTCCTGGGCATTATTCAGCCAAACATCCGTACCATGGGAATATCCGGAAATCTTTAACAAATCACTAAAGTTTTTAGGTTTAACATCAGAAATCATCTGACGGACAAATTTAGTGCCGCACTCCGGTACACCATAGGTTCCTACTTCAGTACCAATTGCTTCAGGTGTAACATGAAGAGATTTTGTGCTTAGAAACAGTTCCATAGTATCAGGATCAGCAATAGGAATAGATTTGCAATAGCCCTCCTGCCCCATTAAATTATCCAGCATTTTTATAACGGTAGGATCATCATGGCCCAGAATATCCAGTTTAACTATACGCTCATCTATAGAATGGAAATCGAAATGGGTAGTCATAGTACCGCATGTTTCATCATCCGCAGGATATTGGATAGGAGTAATATACTGAATATCCAAGTCCCTGGGAATAACAACAATGCCGCCGGGATGCTGTCCTGTTGTCCTCTTCACATCTACCAGAGAAGGAATCAGTCCTTCTACATAGGCATTGCGTACCGTAATATTTTTGTTTTCAAAATATTTTTTTATATAGCCATAAGCTGTTTTATCCGCAATGGTTCCTATGGTACCGGCCCGGCAAACATTATCTCTGCCGAAAAGCTCTTCGGTATATTTATGAGCTTTAGGCTGATACACTCCGGAAAAGTTCAAATCAATATCAGGAACTTTATCTCCATGGAAACCCAGGAAAACAGCAAAAGGAATATTGTGTCCGTCTCGTACCATGGGAGTACCGCATTCAGGACAAAGCTTTTCAGGCAAGTCAAACCCTGATTCTACACTGCCATCAGAAATAAATTCCGTATGGTAGCATTTAGGACAACGATAATGGGGCTCTAAAGGATTTACTTCGGTAATATTGAGCATGGTAGCAACGAAAGAAGAACCTACAGAGCCTCTGGAACCTACCATGTAACCATCTTCGTTGGACTTTTTCACAAGTAAATGGGCAATGTAATACAAAACAGCAAAACCATTGCCTATAATAGCATCTAATTCCTGTTTTAATCTGGCCTCTACCTTGGGATTTAACTCAGGCCCATATAATTCATGGGCTTTGGCATAGGTTAAGTTTTTAACTTTTTCTTCGGCACCGGGAATTACCGGTGAATATAACTGGTCTCTATCGGGAACAGGTTTAAAGCTTTCGATTTTTTCGGCAATTTTATTAGTATTGCTTACTACTACCTCGAAAGCCCTTTCTTTACCTAAATACCGGAATTCCCCCAGCATTTCTTCCGTGGTGCGGAAGAATACAGGTGGCTGTTCTTCATCAGGATAGCCATTACCTACCTGAAGAATACGTCTGGCTAAGGCATCCTCCGGTTTAAGAAAATGAACATCACAGGTAGCTACAGTGAGTTTGCCCATTTCGTCTGCCAAAGCCAGAATTTTTTTATTCATGTTCTGTAAATCTTCTTCAGTTGTAATATTGGGATATCTGTCATCTGATAATAAATATCTATTGTTTCCTGTGGGCTGAATTTCCAGATAATCATAAAACTTGGCAATTTCCAGCAGTTCTTCGTGAGAAGCTCCATTTAAAATACCCTGATACAATTCACCTGCACTACAGGCAGAACCAATAATCAGACCTGCTCTGTACTGCTCCAAAAGAGCTTTGGTCATACGCGGACGCTTAGGCTTGCCACCGAAATACTGCAAATGAGAAAGGGAAACCAGTCTATACAAGTTCCTTAAACCTTCAACAGTCTGAGCCAGAATAATAATATGATAATTCTTTTTTTCTGCCCGGGAATGACAGAGATAGCCTTCCACACCATAAATTAGCTTAATGTCTTTTCCTTTAGCCTCATCATAGGCAAAAGGAAAGGCTTGGACAACACCATGGTCTGTGAGAGCTAAAGCCTTGTGACCCCATTTAATGGCAGTACGCACCAGTTCTTTGATAGGTGTAATACCATCCATTTTGCTCATCTTTGTATGGCAGTGGAGTTCTACTCGCTTTTCTTGGGCATTATCCATTCTTTCTTCTGCTTTTTTCAGCATAATGCCTTTTACATATGTCATGACTATTTCCGAATTTTCATATTTATCGATTGCCACATTGCCCTGCATGACTATATGAGAGCCGATGGGTAACTTTTTGCAAAACTTTTTATATTCTTCTATGTTTTTAGGAAGGTCCTGGGAATTTTTTCCATCACCGAAACGTATTTTGGCAGTGATGCCATCCTTCTCATCAGCTACCATCATGCTAAGCATAACAGAGCCGGTGCGAAGGTCCCGTTCTTTGTAGGCGACGATTTTTCCTTCCACTACCACATTATTTTCTTCTTCTTGGACATCGTGCATGGGTCTGGGGGATTTGGTAACTTTTTTACCATAGGCTACACCTTCTCCTTGGGCGGACAAAGTAGTGCCTTTTACCCGGTTAAGGGCCTCTAGGTAAGCAGGACTTTGACACACATCTGTAGATGCTGTTTCTATGCCGGTTACCACAAAATTTGCTTTGACAAGAGAACAAGCAAGGGCAAGCTTTTGGGCTACCCCTGCTAAAGTAATATTATCTTTTTTGGCTTCCTCCGAAGTTCCGAAAATAGTCCAGGTCTTTGCTATTTCATCAATTTCCACTTCATTCAGAGTAAGCCGTTGCAAAGAAATTTGCTCATCCCTGGTTAATCCCAGGTCCTGAGCAAATTCTAAAAATTTATGTTTTTCAGGTTTAATTTTATATTTAGTGGGCATATGTTACTTCCTTATCGTACGTGTTCCAATGAAACTACTTCATTTTTATCATTTAAGCCTGCTATTATTTTATCCAGATCTTTGTCCTTGGTAACTTTTAAAGCCAGTTCAAGGACAATGGTTTTTTGTACTGTATTGCTTTTAATGTTCAGGGTGCGAACTTTAACACCGGCATCCTGTAAATAATCCATTATGTTAATCATACTGTTAGGGGTGTTTTTAGCTACTACACGCAGGAAATGCCTTTCCACAGAATCAAGAGTAACAAAACGTTTTTCAAAATTATGAAGTGTAATAAGAGTAATAAGAGTGATAATCGTAGTAATAACTGCAATGGTAATCATGCCACAGCCAACAGCGAGGCCAATTGCCGCTACCATCCACAAACTGGCAGCCGTAGTAAGACCACGGACACTCAGTCCTTCGTGGATAATGGTCCCGGCACCTAAAAAGCCTATGCCACTGACCACCTGGGCAGCAATACGCGCCGCATCCCATTGTCTGTCCACAGTACCAATTCCATAAATAGAAACCAGCATAAGCAAAGCAGACCCTGTGCATACTAAAATATGAGTGCGCATGCCGGCCGGCCGGTCTCCTCTACCACGTTCAATGCCAATTAAGCCGCCCAAGATTGTCGCTATGAGCAGCCTTATTAACATATCTTCTGTCTGGCCGTCCAGCATTATTACCACACTCCTCTTCCCTTATTTTTCTTTGTTTAAGACATCCTTTATAGCACTGACATAGTCACCTGTTGCTTCAACCATGGTCATTTCACCTGTTTGTCTAGCCTTAACTTCGATTTGGCCTTTGGCCAAAGTCTTGGGTCCAACTACCACTCTAACAGGGTACCCGATTAAATCGGCATCCTTAAACTTAACGCCGGCTCTTTCGTCTCTGTCATCAATTATTGCTTCGATGCCACTGTCACACAGTGCCTTATAAATCTCTTCGGCTTTAGCATTGCTGGCCTCATCCTTAGTATTAACAGGAATAACGATTACTTGATAGGGAGCAATGGCTACAGGCCAAATAATACCGTCTTTGTCATAGTTCTGCTCAATAGCAGCAGCCAGTGTTCTGCTGATACCTATACCATAACAACCCATAACCATAGGCTGTTCTTTGCCATTAGCATCAAGATAAGTTGCTTTAAGAGGCACGCTGTATTTGGTAAACAGTTTAAATACCTGACCAACTTCTATGCCTCTGGCTTCGGTAAGTTTCCCACCGCAATGAGGACAGGGATCTCCTTCTTTAGCCAGACGAATATCTGCTACAATAGTAGGCTCAAAATCTCTGTGAGGATTTACATTAATAAAGTGAGTATCAACTTGATTGGCACCACAGCAGAAATTGTGCATATTCATAACAGTAGGATCAACCAGAATAATAGTCTTTTTGTTATCCAGACCTACAGGTCCCATAAAACCACCCATAGTACCTGCTGCTTCCAGCATTTCCGGTGGAGCCATAGTTACTTCGCTGACACCAGCAGCATTGATAACTTTGATTTCGTTAACATCATGGTCACCACGGACAAAGCAGAGAATCAAACCTTTTTCCGAAGCATAGGCTACAGCCTTAACGCTTTTTTCAATAGGTTCATGTAAAAATTCATTAACAGCTGCAATTGTCTTGCAGTTAGGAGTATTTACAGCTTCTCTTGGTTTTAATTCTTCCTCCGGTGCTACAATAGGTGCCAGTTCTGCCTTTTCTACATTGGCAGCATAGTTGCACTTATCACAATACACAACAGCTGCTTCCCCACTGTCTGCAATAGCCATGAATTCATGAGAACCGCTGCCGCCAATAGCTCCGCTGTCTGCTTCCACAGGACGGAATTTCAGTCCGCAGCGATTAAAAATACGCACATAGGCATCATACATGTTCTTGTAGGAAACATCCAATCCGGCATTATCCAAATCAAAAGAATAAGCATCCTTCATGATAAATTCTCTGCCGCGCATTAACCCAAAACGAGGGCGTCTTTCATCTCTAAACTTACTTTGAATCTGATAAAGATTCAAAGGTAATTGACGATAGCCTCTCACATCGGGACGAACTAAAGTCGTAACCAGTTCTTCGTGAGTGGGACCTAGGCAGAAATTCCTGTTGTGGCGGTCTTTAAGACGGAACATTTCATCTCCGTATACAGACCAGCGACCGCTTTCTTCCCAGATTTCCGAAGGTTGAATAATAGGCATCATTATTTCTTGAGCGCCTGATTTATCCATTTCTTCTCTGACAATATTTTCAATTTTCTTCAAACAGCGCCAAGCCAAAGGTAAATAGCTGTACATACCTCCGGCACTTTTTCTGATAAAACCGGCTCTCAGCATTAGTTTATGGCTAATGACCTCTGCCTCTGCAGGAACTTCCCGTAATGTAGGTGCATATAATTTAGAAACGCGCATTATTATTTCTTCCTTTCACTTAGTATTTTCTGTATTTCGATGAAGAGCTCATCAATCAGCTTCTCTTCAGGAACTTTCCTCAGGATTTCCCCTTTACGGAAAATCAGTCCTTCACCTTTGCCGCCGGCCAGACCTACATCAGCTTCTCTAGCTTCTCCGGGGCCATTAACTACACAACCCATAACCGCTACACTAATAGGATCTTTAATATCTGCCAGCCGTTTTTCCACTTCTAATGCCAGCTTTTCCAAATGAATGGAAGTACGTCCGCAAGTAGGACAAGAAATCAAAGTTGGTCCATATTCACGTAAGTCCAGGGATTTCAAAATTTGGTAAGCTACTTTAACCTCATTGGCCGGATCTCCGGTGAGACTGACTCTTATGGTGTCACCTATTCCCTCAGCCAAAAGCGTGCCAATGCCAACAGCTGATTTAATAATTCCGGAGTGAACTGTTCCCGCCTCTGTTATACCTAGATGGAGCGGATAGTCGCACTGACCTGCCAAAAGTCTGTAAGCATCTACAGTCAGTGGCACATCATGAGCCTTTAAAGAAATTTTAATATTTCTGTACTGTAAATCTTCCAGAATATGAATATGTCGCCAAGCAGCTTCCACCATGGCTTCAGCTGTAGGATGTCCATATTTTTCCAACAAATCTTTAGGCAGGCTCCCTGCATTAACCCCAATGCGAATGGGAATGTCCCTTTCTTTGGCTGCTTTTACCACAGCCTCCACTCTGTCACGGCCCCCAATATTTCCCGGGTTTAGCCTAAGACCATCTACACCGGCCTCCAGAGCAGCTAAAGCTAATCTGTAGTCAAAATGAATATCAGCAATCACCGGAATGTGAATGCCCTTTTTTATCTCACTTATTGCCTTGGCCGCTTCCATAGTGGGAACAGCACAACGAATAATTTCACAGCCCAAATCAGCTAATGCATTTATCTGCCTAATAGTATCTGGGGCATTTTCTGTTTTTGTATTAGTCATAGATTGAACAACAATGGGATTATTACCGCCAATCTTTACATTGCCGATTTGCAGCACTCTTGTTTCTCTGCGTTTCATAGGCTCCTCCTAACGAGTAAGATCCTTAACTGTGGAAAATATGGTAATGGCAATAATAATAGCTATACCTACCATTTGGATTTTTTCCAGATATTTAGCCGGAAGAGGTTTCCCACGAACTCCTTCCACTAAAAGAACAACAAATTGTCCACCATCCAAAGCAGGAATGGGCAATAAGTTAATAATTGCCAGATTGATACTGAGAAAAGCAATAAAATTCAAAAGGGGCAAAACACCTTGAGATGCTACATCTCCGGCCATCTGAGCCACACCTATAGGTCCGGAAATATCAGCAGTCATTTTACCTGTAAATATTTTAACAAGACCATTAATCATGGCCTGAATAATCCTGCCTTCATAAGTGATAGCCGTTTTACCGGATTCCAGAAGAGTCAAAGACTTTTTGGTAAACTGGGGAGATACTCCTATCAAGGGTCTACCGGCCTCTTTATTCATTTTCGGTTTAATCTTATAATCACGAACTGAACCTGCCCGGTCAATTGTGAAAACCGCTTCTTTATCCCCATTGTTTCTTAATAAGGTAATTAAATCCTGCCATTGGACAAGTTTTTGACCATTAATGGCAGTTATTCTGTCTCCCGGCATAACTCCCGCTACAGCTGCAGGTTCCGAAGGAATAACCGAACCGACGATAGGTTTATTCACTACGGTGTCAATGCCGCTGAAAAAGAAAATACAGAAAAACAAAATAGCAGGCAAAATAAAATTCATTATAGATCCTGCTAAAATAACCAGCATTCTGGCGGGCAAAGATTTAGAAGAAAAACCATTAGGTAC
>Ga0160425_1003461_pt1 | contig 11544 bp, 9 predicted proteins | sample BioMet8_FD_108193 | JGI IMG/M metagenome (GOLD analysis project Ga0160425, IMG submission 108193) | Microbial communities from bioreactor (seeded with sewage sludge) at Lawrence Berkeley National Lab, California, USA - Biofuel... | ecosystem: Engineered > Bioreactor > Anaerobic > Unclassified ...
AGCCCACATAGGGCGCGGCCCAGCCGTCCACGTCGGTGAACGGCGTGCTCCAGGTTCCGCCGGCGGCCTCCTTCTCGCGTCCGAGCAGACGGACGAGCATCGTGACGGCCTCCTGCCGCGTCGGCGCGCGGTCGAGCGCGTAATTCACCGTCCCGTCGGACTGGAGCCCCGTTCCGTGAAACAGCCCCAGATCGCCGAGCGTGTCGGCCGCGAGCAGCGCCTCCGGCTGGGCCGCCGCGGCGCTCAGCGCCAGGCCGAGCAGCAGCGCCAGCAGCAGAATAAGGCCGGACAGTTTTCTCATTTTCATTTTCTCTCATCCCCATTCCGACAGCATGGCGGCCCGCGCCGCCCGAAAGCGCCTTTTCCATTGACATCCCGCCCGATCGCGGGTATAACGGAACTCATATGAAAGGATAAGGTGATCGAATATGAATCCCGAGTTTTTGAAAATGCTGTCTGTCGATCAGGCCACAGCGGACTGGTTCTACGAGACCGACCCCGTCACCGGCACGACCTTCGGCATGAAAACGCTGCTCAGCGACCCGCAGACGGGCATGAGCGTGCTCTACTGCGTCTATCCGAAGGGCTACTGCAAACCCGCCCACCACCACACGTTCGGCCAGGGTCTCTACGTGCTCGAGGGCGTGATGCAGGCCGACGGGAAGCTGTTCCATCCGGGCGAATTTGTCTGGTACCCGGCAGGCGTGGTCGGCTCGCACGGCGCGACCGAGGCGGGCGACGTCGCGTTCCTGGCCTTCGCCAACGGCGAGGGCAAGCTTTTTTACGACTGAGTCCGGGCGCGCTTCCGCCCGCCTCGCCCATATATCCTGCCGCGTCCGCTACGTCCCCGGCGTCTGTGGCTTTCCGCCGTGCATCTCCCGGTACTCGCCGGGCGTGACGCCGACCTCTTTTTTGAACACGGTTCCGAAATACTGGTTGTTCGAGAAGCCCACCATGTCCGAGATGTCCGCCACGCGGTGGAACGTGTGCGCGAGCAGGTGCTTCGCGCGCTGCAGCCTCACGTCGCGGATATACTCTCCGATCGACGTCCCCGTCACGCTGCGGAAGATCTGGCCGAGATAATTGGAGGAGTAGCCCATCTCCTCGGCGAGCGTCGCGTTGTTGATGGGCTGGCTGTAGTGGAGATCGACGTATTTTTTAACGGCCTCCACAAGCCGGCCGTTGTTCTGCGAGTAGGAGCTGTTCAGGCTGTCGACCGCGAAATCGATCAGATCGACCAGACATTCCCGGATCTCCCCCACCGTTTTAAGCTGCATCGGGACGGCGAAGGCGTTCCTGTCCGGCAGAAAATACCGGGAGAAGTCGATCTGGTACTCGTCGAGCACCTGAAAGACCGCGACCATGAATTTGCTGCAAAAGACGTAGAGCGACTCGGGGCTGACGCCCGTCCCGGCGGACCCGGTGAGCGTCTCGTCGAGCAGCGCGACGAGCGCGCCGCGGTTTCTCACCTTCAGGAGCATGCAGAGATTGTCGTAGTCCAGCCGGTCGCAGCAGCTGCCGCCGCCGAAGTCGGTGACGGAGTAGGCCCGCGCGCCGCCGCCGAGCAGCGTCTTGTAGCGGAGCGTCCGCCTCGCCTCATGATAGCTCGCGGCGACGCCGGAAAGCTCTGTCTGCGCCTTGCCGATGCCGGCCACGAGCCCGAGCTTCAGGTCGGCCTCCGCGGAGGCGATGATGCGGTCGAGCAGCGAGATGATCCACTCGTCCGAATCCGACGGCCTGTCCTGAAAGTGGAACAGCAGGGCGACCAGATCGGACTGAACCTGAAACACCTCGAAGGGGATCTTTTCCCCGGCGGAGCTCCTGATCGACTCGACGAGCCGGAGCATCCGCACCTGCGTGTCCTCGAAATCCGGCGCGTCCCCCTCGGCCGGGGCGGAGGCCTCCATCACGGCGCACTGGTAGTACGGCGCGCGCAGCCGGATCCCGAGAAAATCCGCCTGGCGCAGCAGCTGCTCGCCGGAATAGGCGCCGTCCACGAGGTTCTGGAACAGCTGCAGCCGCATCTGCGGCCGCGCCTGCTCGACGGTGCGGAGCAGCTGCTCGTAGTCCTCGCGCGCGGTGCGCTTCTTCTCCACGGCGGCGAGCAGCCGCCCGACGGTCTCGAGCGCCTCCTTCGGCGTGATCGGCTTGAGCAGATAGTCGAAAATATTCTTCTGGATGGCCGTCTTGGCGTAGGCAAAGTCGCTGTAGCCGGAGATAATGACGACCAGGGCGTCCCGGCTGCGCGTCTGACCGACGCGGCCGAGCAGCTCCATGCCGTCCATCTTCGGCATGCGGATGTCGAGGAACATGCAGTCCACCTGCCGCTCCTCCAGCACGCGGAGCGCCTCCAGGCCGTTCGCCGCCTCGATCACCGTCAGCTCCGGCAGCTCCTGCTGGATCAGGTTGGCCAGGCTGCTGCGATAGGTTTTTTCGTCGTCCGCGATCAAGAGCGTGGCGTTCACGGCTTTCCCTCCCCGTTTTGAATCGGCAGCCGGATGGCGGCGACCGTCCAGTCTCCCTCGCGCGAGAAGCGCAGGCCGTATCCCTCGCCGTAATTGGCGCGGATGCGGCCGCTGACGTTGCTCGTGCCGATGCCGGTCTCCCGGTTTTCGCGGAGCCGCTCGTTGAGCGCCTCCACTTTTTCCTGCGTCATCTCGCTGCCGTTGTCCATAACGCGGAAAGTCAGCGCGCCGTCGGCGTCGTCCGCCCGGATGCGGATGACGCCCTTGCGGTTCTCAAGCGTCGCGGTGCCGTGATTGATGGCGTTTTCCACGATCGGCTGGAGCAGCAGCTTGAGCATCTGATACTGCCCGATGCGCGCCGGGACCTCGTATTCCACCTCTAGGTCGTCCTGGAAGCGGTACTGCTGAATCGTCAGATAACAGCGGATGTGCTCGAGCTCGTCGCGCACGGAGATCATCTCCCCGCCGGTGGAGAGCGCCATGCGGTAAAACGTGGCGAGGGACTTCGTCACGCCGATGACGTCCTCGTTCCGGTTTTCGTTGGCCAGCCAGATGATGGTGGAGAGCGTGTTGTAGAGGAAATGCGGATTGACCTGGAGCTGAAGAACGCGCAGCTCCGTCTGCCGCTTTTCCTTCTCGATCGTCTGAACGTCCTCCATCGACCGGGCCAGCTCGCCGATCATATGGTCGAAGTGGCGGCCGAGGACCGCGATCTCGTCCTGATAGCGGGGGTTCATGCGGACGCTGAGGTCGCCGTTTTCGGCCTGCTCCATGATGTTGCCCAGCTTGCGCAGCGGGTCGGTGAACCGCTTGGAGAGGTACCAGGAGAGCCACAGCGTCACCGCGATGCCGCCGAGGCTCACCAGAATCATCACGAAGATCGACTGGCGGCAGCTGTGGAAGATGCGCAGGTTCGACGTGTAGTAGGCGTAGCTCAGCCCGGTCCGCCAGCTCCGCGCGTAGGTGAGAAAGCCCTTGCCGCTCTTCGCCCGCATGCTGCCGTCGGCGCTCTGCTCCGGCTGCGCGCCGTAGACCTCCGCGACGTTTTTCCCGATCAGCTTCGCATCCTGCGCCGAGAGGATCACGCCGTCCCGGCCGCAGATCGTCCAGCCGTCGTTGTCCGCGGTGGCGCTTCGGCTGAACGCCTCGCGAAAGCCGTCCTGCCGCATCAGCAGCACGACGCCGCCCGCGCGGCCGCTCCCCAGACCGAGATGGAACTTTCGGAAATACTGGATCTGGTTGGGATAGTTCGTGTTCCGGATCACGGCCGGCGCCACCGAAAAGCCGTAGTACGCGGCGTCCCGGAAGCCGATCTGGCGGAGAATGTCCTGATCCACGAGCATCCCGTTGACGCTTTGGCTGTACTCGCCGACCATCGCGTGGTAATTCGTATAGACGCGCCCGTCGTCGGAGAGCAGAAGCACCGAGTTGGAGGTGCTCAGGGAGGTGATGAAGTCGCTGTTTCGGAAGTTGCGGGCCACGCCCAGCAGCGTGCCGATCTGCTTCGTCCGGTCGGCGTCCATGTAGCCGCGGTCCAGCAGGGTCCGGACGTTCTCGTCCACGGAGAAGCGAATGCCGATCATGTCGACCGTCTCAAGATAGCTTTCCATCGTCTGACGGACGTCCGTGAGAGCGCTGATGTTGCTGGTGACGACCTTGTTCTTCTCCGAACGGATCTGGTTGCCGATGGAGATGGAGCTGATGCTCGCGATGGCCACCAGCCAGCTCAGGCCAAACAGCAGCAGGATCTTGGCCCGGAGGCTCATGGAACGCCTCTTGCCGGACGGAGCGGCCCTGTTTTTCTTCATGCGTATCCTTTCTCGGGCGAACGCCGCGGAAGCCGGTTTTACCGGAGATACGGAAAAGGTTGCCGTTTCCGGCAACCTTTCCTCTGTGCCCGCGGCGTGAAACCGTCACCGCAGGGCTACGATCGTCTGTTTTTCAAGGGACTCCCTGACCGCGAGCACGATGCGCAGCACGTCTCTCGACTGTGCCGGCGTCACGGGCACCTCGGTGCCGTTCTTCACGGCGTCGAGGAAGCCGCGGATCTCGCCCGCGAACATATCGGTCTGCTCCACCTGCACCGGCACGACCTCTTCGGAGCCGGCGGGATACCAGACCAGGTTGGAACCCTTGTTCCCGTCGTTGATGTTCAATCCGGCCGTCATCGCGTAGTCGATGGTGCCCTTGTCGCCGGTGCCGCGGAATTCGATGGAGAACGGGAAGTTGCCCGTCATCTCCAGCGAGGTCTCGCAGACGGCCTTCGCGCCGTTCGGCCAGGTCAGATTGGACACGACGTGATTCCAGCAGCCGGTGCCGCTCTTCCAGCCGTTGGCGTACACCGCGGACGGCATGCCGAAGAGCGTGTAGAGGTAGTCGATGTCGTGCACGTTCAGGTCGTAGAGGCCGCCGCCGGAGGCGGCGGGATTGCGGTGCCAGGTCGACCAGGTGGGATGCTGGCAGATGCGCTTCTCATAGATCATGTGGATATCGCCGAGTTTGCCGCCGTCGATATACTTCTTGATCTCCATAAATTCCGGCCACCAGCGGGCCACCTGCGCCACCATGAAGTATACACCATTTTCGCGGCATGCGCCATACATTCTGTCAAAAGAGTCCAGCTCGAAGGTGACGGGCTTCTCGCAGAGCACGTGCCGCTTCGCCTTCGCGGCCTGGACGACGTACTGCTCGTGGAAATTGGTCGGCGTACAGACGTCCACAAGATCGACCTGCGCGCCGGCGAGCGCCTCGTCAAACGTCGTGAAATGGCGGCAGGCGCCGCCGATCTCCGCCACGAGCTTTTTCCCGTGCTCCTCGCCGCGGCAGATCACGGCCGTGATCTCGACGTCGTTCATCGCGCGATAGGCCGCGATGTGATTCTGGCCGATGTATCCGGCGCCGATTATGGCAACGTGAAACATGATATTACCTCACTCTCTCAATTGCCGCCCCGCGCGCGCTCACAGCGCCAGCACGCGGTCCAGGGACAGCTTTGCGTTGATGATCGACTGATACGGAAAACGGTGATAATTCGGCAGGAACTCCACGGTGGCCCAGTCGTCGTAGCCGATGCGGCGAACGGCGGCCATGACCGCGTCGAAGTCCACGCTGCCCTCGAACAGATCCACAAACATGCCCAGCCCGGCCTGCTCGGCGCGGCAGTCGCAGAAATGCAGCTTTTTGATGCGCGGGCCCAGAATGTCGATCCACTGGTCGGGATAGCCGATGTAGATGATGTTGCCCACGTCGAAATACGCGCCGACGTAAGGCGAGCCGATCTCGTCGAGGAAGCGCTTCGTCTCCAGCGGCGAAAGCAGGAACTTGTTCCAGACGTTCTCTACCGCGATGGCGACCTTCGCCTGCTCCGCGAACGGGGCGAGAGAGGCGAGCGCCTTCTGCGCGTTGGCATAGGCGACGTCATAACGCACGACGCCGGGCGCGAAGTTCGTGCCGACCCATCCGGGCACCGCCAGGATCGCGTCCGCGCCGAGGATCGCCGCGCACTCGATCTGCTTTTTGATGATGTCCTTCGCGTGGGCGGCGGCCGCGGGGTCCTCGCCGGCGAGGTTGTTCTCCCAGAGATTCCACGCGCCGACGCTGCAGATCTTCAGGCCCATGTCCTCCGCCATGCGGCGGAGCGAGAGCAGGTCCTTCTCGGTCGCGGCCATGTTCAGCGAGCCGCTCTCGCTGAGGACGGGCTCCACGCCGTCGTAGCCGGCCTTCGCGCTCTGCTCGCAGGCCTCGCGAAGATCGACGTCCTGCGAAAACGTGAAAAAGCTGACGCCTTTTTTCAAGCGGTTCCTCCCCTTCCTCAGACTTTCTTGCGGATATTGTCGATGTTGCTCAGCACGACGGCGAGCACGATGATGATGCCGGTGATGGCGATTTTCAGGTAGGCGTCCACGCCCAGGATGTCCAGGGCGCTGGAGATGACGCCGGTCAGCAGGCAGCCGAGGATGGCGCCGGAGACCGTGCCGCGTCCGCCCTCGAAGGTGATGCCGCCGATGACGGCCGCGACGAGGGCGTTGAGCTCATAGCCGCTGCCGGCCGCCGGAGCGATGGAGTTCATGCGGGCCGCGAACACGATGCCCGCCACGGCCACCAGGAAGCCGGAGATCACATAGGTGATGATCTTGTAGCGGACGACCTTGATGCCGGAGAGGTAGGCGTTCTTTTCGTTGCCGCCCATCGCCACGATGCGGCGGCCGAACTTGGTGCGGTTGATGAGGTAGGACATCACGAGGACGGCCGCGACCATCAGGAGCACCATCAGCGGGATGGTGTTAAACAGCGAGATCTTGCGCATGAAGTCCAGCTTGCCGCCGAAGCTCATGAACGAGCCGCCCGTGATGAGCAGCGCCGCGCCGTAGAAGATCTGCGAGGTGCCCAGCGTGATGATGAGCGGCACGCACTTGGACTTGGCGATGATGAAGCCGTTGAGCAGGCCGCAGAGCATGGCCGTGAGGATGGCGAGCAGGACCGCGAGGCCGAGGCCCATGCCGCCCTTGAGCGCGGTGGCCAGGACGACGGCGGAGAGCGCCATCATGTTGCCGATGGAGAGGTCGATGCCGCCGGAGATCATCAGCATGGACATCGCCATGGTCAGGATGCCCAGGACGGAGATCTGCTGCAGGATGGTGACGATGTTGGTGAGACGGATGAATTTCGGATTGATGCAGGAGACGACAATCACCATCAGAACGATGACGATCATCAGCAAAACGCGCGCGTCGCGGAACATGGACGCGCCCTTGGCCGTTTTTTTATTGCTCATTTTTTCTCAACTCCTAAGGCTTCTTTGATGATCTTGTGTTCGTTGATGTCCGCGCCGCTCAGCTCGCTCTTGACGGCTCCGTCCCGGATGACGAGGACGCGGTCGCTCATCGAGATCAGCTCCGGCAGATCGGAGGAGACCATGACGATGCAGTTTCCTGCCTTCGCGAGATTTGTCATCGCCTTGTAAAAATCCGCCTTGGAGTTGACGTCGATGCCGCGCGTCGGCTCGTCGAAGATGTAGATGTTCTCCTTGGCGAAGAGCCATTTGCCGAGCACGACCTTCTGCTGGTTGCCGCCGGAGAGGTACATGACCTCGGAGTCGATCCCCGGCATCTTGATGCGGAGCTCGTCGATGATCGGCGAGATCTTCGGCGTGAACTTTTTGCAGTTGTAGTGGAAAGGAGCCTTGATGTTCCGCAGTCCGACCAGAAGCATGTTCTCCAGGACGCTCGCGTTGAGCGTCAGGCCCTGGAGCTGCCGGTCCTCGGTGATGTGCGCCATGCCGGCCTCGATGCTGTCGCTCGGGGAGTTGATCTTCTTTTTCTTTCCGTTGATGTAGATGTCGCCCGAGAAGCGCGGATCCGCGCCGGTGACGGCGCGCACGATCTCCGTGCGGCCGGAGCCGACCATGCCCGAGAGGCCCAGGATCTCGCCCTGCCGGACGCTGAAGTTGATCTCCGGCGAGTCGTGCGTCAGGCGCAGGTTCTTGACCTCGAACATGACGTCGCCGATGGGATTGTGTTCTTTCGTATAGAAAATATCAACAGGTCTGCCGACCATATCGCGTGTTATCGTGTCAAAGGGGATATTCCGCTCCGCGTTGAAATAGGTGTTGATGACCATGCCGTCGCGGATTACCGTGATGCGATCCGCGATTTTGCGGACTTCCTCCAGGAAATGCGAGATGTAGATGATGCTGATGCCGTCCTGGTTGATGTTGCGGACCAGATCGAGGACCTTGCCGGCGTCCTCCACGTTGAACATGGAGGTCGGCTCGTCCATAATGATGATCTTCGGCTTGCCCGAAAGGCTCTTGAGGATCTTCACAAACTGCTGATCCGACACGGACATATGCTCGATCGTCTGCATCGGGTCGATCTCGACGTGGTAGCGGCCCATGAGCTCGCGGACCTTTTTGAGCTGCTCGTCGAAGCGGATGAGGCCGCCCCTGCTGATCTCGTTGCCGACAAAGATGTTCTCGACGGCGTTCATCGTCGGCACGAGGTCGTTTTCCTGATAAACGATATCGACGCCGAGCTCCTTGGAAAGGCGCGGCGTCAAAGAGGTATAGGTTTTTCCATCGATGGTGATGGTGCCCTCGGTCGGCACGTAGGCGCCGGAGAGGATCTTCATCAGCGTGGACTTTCCCGCGCCGTTCTCTCCGACGAGGCAGTGCGTCTCGCCCTTGTACACGTCGAACGTGATGCCGTTCAGCGCCCGGACGCCGGAAAATTCCTTGATGATTCCGTCCATTTTGATGACGGGTTCCTTGTTCGTATAATCAAAGGCCATAAAATCAACCTTTACCATTAAAGTCGAAGTTTGTATTGTGCCCCCTTTCGGGGGCACAATACAAACAGGTGATATTACTTCTTGGCGGCGTTATTCACGTAGTCCCAGGCGCCCTTAAAGTCGGACCAGTCGATCCACTTGGAGAGATCGCTGCCGGCGACGGGGATGACGGGCAGAGCCGTGAACTTCTCGGTGGGCTCGGTGCCGTTGGCGACGTAGTTGTAGATGTTCATGAAGGTCTGAACGCCCTGGATGGAAACAGGGGCGGTCATGTTGGCGGCTTCGACGCCGCTCTTGACGAAGTCATAGGCGTCGGGAGATCCGCCGGTGGAGACGACGGGGACCTTCTTGTCCAGGTTGGCGGCCTGCAGAGCCTGATAGCAGCCCTGAGCCATCTGGTCGTTGTTGGCGAAGATGCAGTTGAATTCCTTGCCGGAGTTGATGAAGTTCTGGGTCAGGTTCAGGCCGTCCTCGGTGCTCCAGGAGCTGCCGTTGGAGAGGCCGACCATTTCGATCTTGCCGGAGTTGTCGCTCAGGGCCTTGTCGACGCCGACCTTGTAGGCCTCGAACACGCCGCCGCCGACGGCGCCGGCGCAGTAGAACACCTTCGCGCTGTCGACGTTGTCGGCCAGCCACTTGATCGCGGCGTAGCCGATGTCGCCGTAGACGCAGCCGACGCACGCGACGTACTTGGAGGAGTCGCAGAAGGTGGACATGTCGAGGTTCTCAACGGTGATGGGGATTTTGGCCTCGTTGGCCATCTCGACCAGCTGCGCGCCCTGCTCGCCGGAGATCGGGAAGATGGAGATGCCGTCCACGCCCTGCTGGATCAGGGACTCCATGCAGGAGACGGACTTGGCGACGTCGTTCTGGGCGTCCAGGATGACGACCTTCGCGCCGACCTGGTCGGCCGCGTACTTAAAGGCTTCGGAAGAGTACTCGTTCCAGATATCCGCCATGTTGTAGGCAATGTAGCCGAAGGTCAGGTCCTTGCCGGACTTGGCGGCGGCGGTGGTGTCGCCGGCGGCGGCGGTCGTCGTCTCAGCGGCGGCGGTGGTGGTCTCGGCGGCGGCGGTCGTCGTTTCAGCGGCGGCGGTCGTCGTCTCGGCGGTGGTGTTCTTCGCAGCGCAGGCGCCCAGGCAGGCTGCCAGAGCGACGACGAGCAAGAGAGCAATAATCTTTTTCATCAGTTTTCCTCCTTAAAATATTGTGTATTCAAACCGGTCTCCCGGTCAATACCGAAGGGATCTCACAGCATGCCGTTCGCCGCGAGGTAGTCGTGCGCCTTCTTGACCTCGCCGTTGACGTAGACAAGGTCCTCGGGCGTCTTGGCGCGGGTCGCGAAGTCGGCGTAGTACTCGATCTCCATGGAGAACGGGCCGTAGAAGCTGCGGGAGTTGCAGAAGCGGATCACGTCGAGCAGCTTGAGCTCGCCGGAGCCGACCGCCGGGAAGTTCCATACGTTGTCGTAGCCGATCTTATCCTTCAGATGGACGAACTGCACGCCGTAGATGCACTTTTTGATCTCCTCCTCGGGACGGACGCCGCCGTAGAACACGACGTTGGCGGTGTCGTAGCAGACGCCGACGCGGCGCGAGCCGACGCCCTGCGCGATGCGGTACAGGCTCTCGCCGGTGCCGTACTGGCCGTGGGTCTCCAGGCAGAGGTTCATGTCGTACTCCTCAAGCAGCGGGAGGAGCTTGGTGATGTGAGCGATGAGCACGTCGTCGGCGAATTTCTCGTCCTTGCCGAAGTGCGCTTCGCCGGTGGAGGAGACGATGGTCTTCGCGCCGAGGCGGTGCGCCAGGGCCATGTTCTTCTTGAAGTCCTCGATGCGCTCCTCCTCCATCAGGTTGCAGTGGCCGCTCATGCCGACGAAGGTCAGTCCCAGGTCGGCGGCCTTTTTCGCCACGCGGGCGATCTCGGCCTCGGGCATCTCGGGCATCAGGTGCTCGCTCCAGCCGCGCACCGTGGCGATCTCGATATTGCGGAACCCGGCCGCCGCGATCCCCTCGAGGGCCTGGTCCACGGTGAAGCCATGATATGTGTTCGTGTTGACGGCAAACAGATTTTTCATTTTTGACCTCCTGCAGTTCATTAAGTAATTATCCCGCCGAAACAAGCAAAAATGAGTACTTTCCGGATTAATTCCAGTATATCAGAAGCACGCCGGAATTGTAATTTCGGAAACAGAGGATTTATTATAATTTTAACTGCCGTTCCCCGCGCGAGCCTCCCGGCCGGCGTTTCACAACTTGTTTCTAAATTATTCACATTTATTTAAAGTTTATTTATAGTTTTCTCTTTAAACTGTTCATAGAAATCCCGGAATAACCAGGTTGAATAAGGAGCGATTATCATGTCCAAACATCTTCGTCGCAGCCAGGCGATGCGCTGCATCCTGCTGGCTATCCTGTTTACCGTCTGCCTTGCCGTCTCCGTGCTGCCCGCGGCAGCCGCCGACACGGCCGGCAGCATCGAAATGAGCACCCCCTATCCCGGCATGGCCGTCAACGCCGGCAACAAGCTGAGCTTCGACCTCAGCTTCACCAACTCCACCGGCTCCGGCCAGAACGCCGCCCTCACCGTTGTCTCCGCCCCCGACGGCTGGACCGGCCACTTCACCGGCAACGATGCGGAAATCAACCGCGTGTTCATTAAAAAGGACAGCACCTCCACCGTGGCCAATTCGTCCAACGCGCAGACCACCGCGTCCTTCGATCTGACGGTTCCGGACGACGCCAAAGCCGGCACCTACCCGATCGTCCTCAAGGCCTCGACCGACACCGGC
>Ga0160425_1003470_pt1 | contig 11527 bp, 8 predicted proteins | sample BioMet8_FD_108193 | JGI IMG/M metagenome (GOLD analysis project Ga0160425, IMG submission 108193) | Microbial communities from bioreactor (seeded with sewage sludge) at Lawrence Berkeley National Lab, California, USA - Biofuel... | ecosystem: Engineered > Bioreactor > Anaerobic > Unclassified ...
CGGGGAGATGTTCGGCGACATTCCGCGCGAGAATTTTTTGGTTCACGACTGGCGGAACGACGTCGTCAGGCTCGGCGAGGTGCCGGGAGCGTTCCTGACCGAAATCACCGGCGGCTTGTGGAGCGAGCCCATAGATGTGGAAATCAGCCGACGCGTGATGGACGAGCGCTACGACCTGATCCTGTCCGTCGGGCAGGTTGTGCCGCACGAGGTCGTCGGAATGTCGAACCACGCGAAAAATCTGTTTGTGGGTGTCGGCGGCAGCGATATGATCAACAAGAGCCACATGGTTGGAGCGGTGTACGGCATGGAGCGCATGATGGGCCGGGACCGCACGCCGGTGCGAAAGATTTTCGACTACGCGCTGGAAAATTTTCTGAAGGAGCGTCCGATCCTGTTCGTCCTGACGGTCTGCACCGCGCCGGCGGGCGAGACGCGCACGCACGGTCTGTTCATCGGGGACACCCGGAGGGTCCTGGAGGAAGCCGTCGCGCTCTCTCAGGAGAAGAACATCGACTTTGTGGCGCGCGGCCTGAAAAAGTGCGTGGTCTATCTTGACCCTGCGGAGTTTAAAAGCACTTGGCTCGGGAACAAGGCAATCTACCGGACGCGGATGGCCATGGCCGACGGCGGGGAGCTGATCGTGCTGGCGCCGGGCGTCGCGCGCTTCGGCGAGGACGCGGAGGCGGATCGGCTGATCCGAAAGTATGGCTACCGCGGCCGCCTCGCGACGCTTGAGCAGTTCAACCGGCCGGAGAACCGGGATCTGCGCGACAATATGGGCGCGGCGGCGCACCTGATCCACGGCTCGCCGGACGGGCGGTTTTCCGTCACTTACGCGGTCAGGGCTATCCCGCCGGAGGAAATGGAGCGCGTGGGCTACCGGGCGGCCGATTACGACGATATGACGAAGAAATACGACCCCGCCGCCCTGCGGTACGGCTTCAACACGGTGGACGGCGAGGAGATTTTCTATATCCCGAATCCCGCCCTGGGATTGTGGATCGACCGGGAGAGATTTTCCAATGACGGTTAGCATGATAGTTCTGGACCTGGATGGGACGCTGCTGGACAGCGGCAAAAGAATTTCTCAGGCGAATCGCGAGGTGCTCGCGCGCGCGGCGGAGCTGGGCACCTGGATCGTCCCGTCTACCGGCCGGTTTTACGACGGAATGCCCCGGACGGTGCGGGAGTTGCCGTATGTCCGCTACGTCATTACCGTTAACGGCGCGCAGCTGTACGACGCGGCGGAGAGGCGAGAGCTCGGCGCATGGAACATCCCGCCGGAAACGGCGGATTCCGTCTTCGCCGCGCTCGATGCGCTGCCCTGCATCTACGACTGCTACATGGACGGCTGGGGATGGATGGATCGGAAAATGTACGAGCAGGCGGAGAAATTCGCGTACGGGCCGCACGAGCTGCGCATGCTCCGGGAGCTGCGCCGGCCGGTCGAAAATTTTCGCTCCTTCATCCGCCAAACCGGACACGGCGTGCAGAAAATTCAGATGTTTTTTGCCGACATGGATGCGCGCGCCGCGGCGTACCGGGAGCTGAAAGCATGCTTTCCCGGCCTGAATGTGACGTCCTCCATCGCCAATAACATCGAAATCAACAGCGCGGAGGCCACGAAGGGCGCTGCACTCCGGCGGCTGTGCGAACTGCTGAAGGTGCCGCGCGAGGGCGTGCTTGCGTTTGGTGACGGCCTCAACGACGTGACCATGCTGCGAGAAGCGGGCGTGGGGATCGCCATGGCCAACGCATCGCCCGAGGTCAGAGCTGCGGCGGATGAGGTCACGGCCGACAATGACCACGACGGCGTGGCCAGAGCGATTTGGAAATATCTTCCGCATGAGGAAAAGTGAGATTTGAAAACTGAAGGAGACCCGATACAGCGGGGCGTGCTCCGTCATCTCATATTTTTGAAGGCTTTTCATGAGTAGGTATAGTTCGAGGAACCGTAAGAATTCTGGGACTGTTTTGGGACTGCAGATACGGAAAATAATGATAAGACGTAAAAGATAATCAAAAGAAGAACGCAGGAAAGCCGCAGTATGACTGCGTTTGCGGCAGTTCGGCGCAAGCCGTGAAAAGCCCGGAGGGCCTCTCATAACCCGGAGGTCGTAGGTTCAAATCCTGCCTCCGCAACCAAAAACCCTGAAATCTCAATGGTTTCAGGGTTTTCTCTATGCCCGGATGCAATTTGCAGTTGCTATTCCCGGAGAGTCAACTCGCTCATTTACCGCCTGTTGCGCCCGTATGCTGCTGTCTCCCTGTCCCACTTTTGCGCGGAGTCCGACAGCGCCTGGCCGATTGAATTTGCAATAAAGTAGGCAGCGCGGGGAGAGTCCCACTTCACGCGGTGCGATTTGACGACGGTTTTGAAAAGTCTGGAAGGATAATGCCGGCGAATTTTGAGCGCTTCTTTGTGCCGTTTAAGGCAGGCGCATCCGACAGCTTTGACGGATCGAGACAGTCCGACATCAGCCCAATCGCCTCCCGCTCCAGATCCTCGCTCTTGTGCAGATACTTCCTGGTGGTCTCCATGGAGGCGTGGCCGAGAATACCCTGAACGATATTGAGCGGAATGCGGTCCTCCACCAGCCGGGTGGCGAGCGTGTGCCTCAGCGCGTGTGGGTTGACCTTGCGGATCGAACAGCGGCGTGAAACTGCTGCCAGACGGATCTCAAAGCTCTTTGGATCAAGATAGGTGCCGGTCCTTGATGGGAACAAAAGATTGTCCGGATTCGGCCAGTCCGAGTTCGCCATTGTGAAGATATGCCGTACCAGAAGCTCGCACAGCCCGTCTGAGATGGCAATTTCACGGTTGGAGCTTTTGGTTTTCGGCGTATTTTGCACGATCAGGTGCGTTTTTTTGACGGGTCGAAATTCAGAATCCGTATATTCGGGTTTTCCTGCGACAGCGCGACTGTCTGCACCCGGATCAGGTTCTTACAGACGGTCAGCGTCTGCCGGTCGAGATTGAAGTCGGAGATATTCAGCGCCAGTAATTCGCCGACGCGGAATCCGACAAAAAGATCCGTCAGGATGGCGACGCGCTGAGTCTCGCGCATGACCTCCTCCATGAAGATCTGCATTTCGGAAGTACTCAGAACGCGCATTTCCGGCGTGACGACCTCCGGCCGCGTTGTCAGCAGGGTCGGGTTCTCCTCAAGTTTATATTTTTTCGCTGAAATCAGCAAAGTATGTCCGATAGGTGTCGACACAGCTGGCATAAGTCGACGGCTTGCGCGCAGGAGGAGATTTGCAGAGCTTCAGCCAGCCTGAAAACGCCGGCCCGAATGCTGTCTCCGATTCAAGAGAGTGCCCCATTTTCATGCGCAGCGTTTGCGCATCTGCCGTTTCTGCCAGCGCCTTTGCCGCTTCCTCTTTCACGGCTTCCTGTCCGGCAGCCCATCCTTCCCGGCGACTTTGACAAGCTCCGTTTCACCGTGACCGGCATTCTGCCGGACAGGAGCAACCCCGGCATGGATTTTTTGCTGAAGGAGTTCTGCCAAAATGTCTATCGCGCCTCGGAACGCACGGACGACGAGATCGTACAGGAACCGGTGCGCAACGGAGAGTGACCCGCGAATAAAATATGTTGTATAATAGGGCTGGCGGGTGAAAGAAGCCGCTTGTATGAATAATTGAGGAGCGTATAATAAATACGGATATCTTATTTCATAGGAGGATAGATAATTTGAAAAAACATTATGTTCGAGATCGCTTTATGCAACAATTTTAACAGAGATGTTTATATAGTTGACGATGGTACCATCATTTGAAAAGTGGACTGCCGTTGATTTCGCCGTGGAACTTTGGAAATCTGCGTGTATTTTACTTACGCTTTTTATATTGTCTGATGAAAAATCCACGAGGTGTCACACAATAAAAACGACAACAGATACCTGTTGAAGAGGTGCGAGCGCATAATGGCAGCTGCTCGCGATGAAGCGGGATTTGACCGCCTGCGGGCAGTTCTTCATAGGATCGCTGGTATGCAAAGAAACACGAAATGGATTATCATTTATTTAGGACTCCGCAAACGGGAGAGACCATAAAGGAGCTGCTTTTATGCCGAAAAGAAAGAGGAACACGCCGCGCGCCGTATTGGCGCTTGCTTTTGCCCTGCTGCTTGTTGGCTGCGGTCCGGCGCCGGGGACGGAAGGGGAGACCTCGGCCGCCAAGGAGACGACGGCTTCCGCCGCGGAGGCGGCCTTTGCCGGGACGGCCTATTCCCGTGAGATGGACGGCACGATTGTGAACTGGCGCGACGTCGGATGCTCATTCTCCCTGGATGCGGAGGGGAACGTCCTGCTCTCCTATGAGGACGGAAAGGTCACCGGAAAAGCGCCCGCTGCCCTGCGCACGAGCGAGCGCGCCGCCGCGTCCGGCGTTTTTATCTCGGACGAAAAGACGGCGGTCGCCGCCTGCGGCGAGGACGGGTCGATTTCGGTGCTGGTCAGCGATGACCGCGGGGTCACGTGGAATAAGACGGCTCTCCCGGCCGACGAGCCGGAGCCGAGCTGGAGCTGCGTCGGGTTTTCTTCCGCAGCGAACGGCTGGCTTGTCGTCTGCCGCTTTGTGGGTATGGGGCAGGAACGGCACGACATTTACCGCTCCGCGGACGGCGGAAAAAGCTGGGAGGCCGTGCCGTCGGATCTCGACGACGTATACGGCAGGATGCTCAGCGGCGCCGGGTTTTCGGACGACGGGGCCGGCTTTCTCTGCTTCCGCTATGAAACGGATTTTCAGCCTGCCGTCTGCGCGACCGGCGACGGCGGAAAAACATGGCGTAAGCGGACCATCGGGATGCCGGAGCGATACGGCGCTTATTCCAAAACGCCGCTTTCTCCGGTTTTCGACGGAAAAAATGTCGTGCTGCCGGTCTTGCTGGACAACGGGCAGGGGAAGACGGAGACCGTCTATTTGACCAGCGCGGACGAGGGGCTCACCTGGCAGTGTCGGACCTCGCTGCCCTGAGGCGCGGAAAGAACCGCTCCTCTTGGGAGAAAAGGAAGAACAATTCAAAAAACGGGGTGGTTGCGATGAAAAGATTCCTTTCCCTCGCGCTCTGCGCGGCGGTGCTTCTGAGCCTGCTGCCTGCGGCGCGCGCGGCTGACGCGGGAAGCGCGGCAAAGGCTCTGACAGGAACAGAATATCATGCGATCTATCAGGTGAGCGCGGCTCACCGCGTTTTCGTGACCGCGGGCTCCGATGATCTGGCGGCAGACGCAGGAGAGAGACTTTACAGCTTCGACGGAAAGCTCTTGCTGAAGGCAAAGCGGATCGCGTTGGGCGAGGATTTGCTCACCGTGTCGACCGCGGACGGGCAGGGGCTGTACACCTACGACCTGCGGGAAGCCGTGCCGTGCGTTTATGGGGCGGTGTATCCGGCGGGGACGCGGTATGCCGTAGCGGTTTCCGCGGAGAAACAGGACCGGCGGGAGCGGTGGTACGGTGCGCGGCGGCTCTATGATCTGAGCACCGGCGCCGTTGTGTCGGAACTGCCTGCGGGCTATGGTACGGATGCGGTGACGCTTCCGGACGGAACCGCCGTCACGCCGCGTGAAATTCAGCGCTATTTTCCGGCTGCTGCGGCCTAGCATACGCAGCGGGCATGGTTCGACGAGGACAAGACGCCAAAAGCGGCAGGAGATTTTACGCTGGAGCGCGGGTCGGACGGTACGACGACCATCCGCAGGGGGGACCGGAGCATCCACGTGGATATTGCTGCGGACGAGGTGGACGCGCCGTGGGAGGAGAATGATTACCTTGCCGCCGCAGGAGATCCCTCAACCCGCCGCACAGCGCTATATACGGCGCGCGGACGCAAAATTGCGGAATCCGGAGACAGCTCGATCGTCCTGCTGGCAGGAGGAGCCTATTATGCCCTGCAGCCGCTGGACACACGGCAGCCGACCTCCGTTTATACCATAGACGGGGTGCTTGTGGGAACTTATGATCAGATCGATGCCTTTACCGGCATCAGCACGCAGATGCGGTGCGACAGGGAAGACGTGATGATCGTCGAAAAAGGTGGGCGGTACGGCTTGACGCAATTGCAGAAAAGCGAGCCGCAGCCGCACGCCTGGGCAGCGGAGGAGGCGTCCGCGGCCGTCTCCGACGGACTCGTCTCCGAGGAGACGCGGCTCTGGTGGCGTGACAGCTGTACCCGTGCGGAGTGCTGCTCGATTCTGATGCGGGTCATTGAGCGAAGAACCGGGAAAAATGGAAACGCTCTGGGAACAAAGCCTCTGCCGTCATTTTCCGACTGCGCGGCGGAGGATGTGCGGACAGCGGCGAGCCTCGGCATTGTCAAAGGATACGCCGGCGGCGCCTTCCATCCGGACGAATTTGTGACCAGACAGGAGGCGGCTTGTATGCTGGCCAGGACAGCCGCCTTTCTGGGTATTTCCGCCGCCGAAGCGGCGCCGTCTTTTGCGGACGACGACGCGTTCGCTCCGTGGGCGGCCGAGGCCATCCTTACGGTCGCCGGCATTCGAAGTCAGCGGAGCCGGAAGGCGGTGATGGGCGGCGTAGGCGGATCACGCTTTGCGCCTGCCGGGAGCTATACGGTGGAACAGGCAGCCGCGTCCGCCCTGCGTCTGATCGAGTCAGAAACGGCGCCCGATGAGAAAATATCTGGTTTGCAATGCTTAAAGCCAGGGACTTTCCCAGATTAATGGTCGTACTGCGATGCTGTTTTGCCTGAAGACTGCCAATGCGGGCAGCCAAAAATCAAGCGGCGCCGACGGGGTTCCGTCGACGCCGCTTGATTTTTGATTCTCAGTTGAAATACACCATATAATCGCCACAGTTACCACCAGGCAGAACAAGATCAACGGTTGCCGTACCATTCGCCTTCGTGGGAACAGCAAGGCTCCATTCGTTGATTGCCTGCAAGCACGAATAAAAGGACAGAATTGACAGAAAAAGTAAGCTGCCTTATTCGTAATTTGTCAGACGCAGGACGGTGATCGCCGCCTGCTCCACCGTGTAGGAGCCGAGCGGCGCGAAGCGGCCGTCGGGCTGCCCCTGCATGAGCGGCGTGCGGCTTGCGCCGCAGTCCATCGCGGATACCGCCGCGACGGCGTCCGCCGCCCACGGCGCCGTATCACCCGCGTCGGAGAACGCGAGCGGCGCCCCGTTCGCGCGGAGGCCGAGATACGCTGCCGCCCGCGCGAGCATGACGGCGGCTTCCTGTCTCGTCAGAAATCTTGCGGGCGCGAATTTCCCGCTGCCGACGCCTTTGACGATGCCGAGCTGCGCCGCCTCGCGCACCGCGTCGGTATCGCAGTCCGTGAAAGCCGCCGGAAGAGCGTCGGACACGAGCGCCTCGCCGGTCTTGCCGGTCGATTTTTCAATCCCGCGCATCACCATTCGGCAAAAATCTTCCCGGGTACAGTTGTCACGCCACCACCAGGCGACGTCGCTGTCCACCAGCCCGGCTTTCACCGCCGCGGCGGCGTCGTCCGCCGCCCACGCGCTGGGGGACGGCGCGAAGCGCGGCAGCGCGTAGAGGCCGACTTCCTCGACGTCCAGACAGTGATCGTCGTCGATCCTGCTGGAGCCATAAGGAGGCAGGCTTCCGTCGAAGCCGATCTGCCTGACGCCCTCGGGGAGCGGGACCTCCGCGCCCTCGAGATTGTACAGCCTGCAATACGGCGCGCTGTCGCTTTGTACGAGGTAATACTCCCCGTCCGCCAGGACAAAAACGAAGGCCGTCCCGTCGATTTGCGTCAGGAAACGTCCCCGCCCGGTGTAAAGCCTGCTGAAAACGCTTCCTTTTCCGTCGTCGTACCGAAGCAGGAGATATCGCCCGTTCCAGCCGTAACTCACATCGATGGAATACCCGTCGCCGTGGGCCCTGAGGATCAATTGCCCGCTTTTGTTGAAGATCGCGCGGAAATCGCCCTGTTGGTCGCTCCCCTCCGTCACGACAAGGCCGTCGGGGCCTTGCCAGGTCGGATAGGTCCGGCCGGTCAGCGGCGTGACGTTCTCCCAGTTTATCGGATACACGGTTTTTCCGGAGGAATCGACGCGGGCGGCGTCGGAATGACGGAGCTTCTCCTCCGTTGTTTCCCCGGTCCGCAGGTTCATGCGGTGACAGGTTCCGATCCAGTTGCCGAAACGGTCGTGGTAGACGCCCTGGTCGAGCAGGATGACCGTGTCGTCGTCCACCAGGGAGATTGTGTTGTATTGGCACGGAACGACGTTTTTCAGATCGTACGACCAGACGCCGACAAGATTGTCCTGCTGCGAGACGAAGATCCAATTGGGCGACAGAGTGATGTTCTTAGCGGTCAGCAGAAGGTTCCCTTCGAAGTCATAGAGACGGGAGATTTCCCGGTTCGTATCAAAATTGTAGGCGCTGTCCACATAGACCCGGTGCGCGCAGCTTACGGCCACGGCGCCGGAGCCATCGCCGTAGGTCGCGAGCCGGACAAGCGCGGCGGGCGCCGCTTCGGCAAGCGCCGGAACGGAAAGCAGCAAGACCAGTAAAACAGCGGTGAGACTCCGAAATGCGCGTTTCATCTTTCAAATGTCCTCCTTTGATTGACTGAACCGGCCAATTTCACGTTTAATCGGCAGAAACGTCTGTCTGGCGGGATTGCAGGACGACCGTGCCGTTTTCCCAGCCCACATCGAAGCCCAGCGCCGCGCCCAGGTCGCGCAGCGTGAAATAATTGTTTCCCTCGATGAAAAATGAGGTCAGCGGAACGGTTTCCCCGTTCACGCGGACAGAGCCGGCGTTTTTCACATAGGGCTTCGCGTCCTGCACACCGCTTCGCAGCTCGCCGCCGACGGGAACGTAGGGCTGACCTGTGACGATGAAGATGCCGTCGCCGGCGGACCAATCCACAGAAAACTGCGAGTCTGTGCCGCTGAACAGCATGGCCGCGTCGCGCAGCATGATATAGTTTGTCGAGCCGCCCTTCGCGTCGGTGTAAACATAGGTGCGGAGAGAGACAGGTTTCCCGTCCAGCGTCGCCGCGAAGCGGCCGGGCTCGACCACCGTGTCGCGGCTGAGCGGGATGAAGTTCAGCTTACCCAGCCGCGCCATATCCCGCGCGCCGAAGCTCGGGTATCCGTACATGGCGGCGCCGACGGGAAAAACCATAGGGCCGGCATAGATTGAGGCGATGGGGTTCAGCATGACGATCGAGCGGATGGAGGTTTCCCAGAAGGCTTCCTCCCCCAGACTCTGGACATGCGCAGGCAGGGTGACGCTTTTCAGCCCCTTACAGCCCTTGAATGCGCGGTAGCCGACATAGGTGACTCCATGCGGAATATGAATTTCGGTCAGCCCGGCGTCATGAAGGAATACGTCGTCGCCGATTTCATGCAGCCCCTCCGGAAGCGTGACGGAGGTCAGCAGGACGCAGTCTGAAAATGTGCCGTAGGCGAGACTGATCACGCTGTCGGGGATGTTGACGGATCGCAGCGCGCCGCAGTTGGAGAAGGTGCCCCAAAGCTGTGTAACGCCGTCGGGAAGATGGGCGGAGGTCAGAGCCGCGCAGTCGCAGAACGCAAAGTCCGCCTGCCGCACGCTGTTCGGAATATCGATTGTTTTCAGAGAGGAGCAGTTGATGAACGCGTAGGAGATGTCGGTTACGCCTTCGGGCAGGGAGACCGTCTCCAGCGAGGTGCAATCGGAAAACGCCGAATTCAGACTGGAGACGCCTTTGGGGACGGAGACGGCTTTGAGCGCGGCGCAGCCGTTGAACGCCCGCTTGCCGATCGCCCGCAGCCCGTTCGGCAGAGAAACGGAGGACAGATTTTCACAGTTGGAAAACGCCGAATCGTCGATTTTAACGACCCCGGCCGGGATGGTTACGGAGGTCAGCGCCCCGCATCCTGCGAACGCCTCGGCGCCGATTTCGGTCACGCCGGCAGGAATCGTCACGTCGCCGCCGGCGCCGTGATAGGCGGTCAGCACGCCCTTCGCGACGGTGAATTCGTCCCCAGCTGCCCGCACGGCAGGAACGCACGCCAAAAGTACGGACAGGGACAGAAAAACCGACAGAATGCGCCGGCGCAGATTCTTCATATCGAACACCTCCAAAAGTTTTTTCCTTCTCGTCTGTATTGTAGCACGAAGCGAGGGGAAGGAACGTATTTCCATGGAATAATTTTCCTCGCCGGGGATGAACGGACTCCCTTTATTAAAAATAGTCCGTTCGGGCCGCCTGTTTGTGACGCGGCGAGGAAAATCTTTTTGGAAAACACGGGATATTGTCACGGAACGGCGGCTGCAATGGATTGTGATTATAGTGAAGCGGATTGCAAAAGCAACGGAATGGGACTAAAATAGAAAAAACGGAAAGCATTCCCATTTTCGGGGGCGAGTCGCCCGGCGGAGGAATTTCATATGAAAAGATTGCTTGCTGCTCTTCTCAGCCTCGGCTGTCTGCTTATTCTGCTGACGCCTGCTCTGGCGGCGGGAGACGCGGAAAAGGCGGTGCCGTACGAGATCGTCGTGCCGCTGCAATATCAGAAGATATGTGAGGTCAACCGGCAGAGCTTCATTGAAAGAACCGGTGAAGCGGAAAACTGGCGCTATAATCTCTGTACCTTCGACGGTCGGTATCTTCTGAAAGACGAACTTGAAATCCGTTTTACGCCGCGCAACAGGAGCGTCGTTACGGTGAAGCGGAGCGGCGGCTGGGGCGTTTATTCGGAGGAAGGCGTCTGCCTGGTGCCTTGTCGGTATAACGCTGTCAACGTAAGCGGCGATCAGTGTTTGGCGCTTTCGAACGGGAAGTATATTCGGCCGGGTTCCTGGTGGGGGGATCGGGTGATTTATGACCTGAACACCAGAAAGATCACGAAAGAAATCGGGTTCGGCGAAGAGTATTGTCTCTGGCCGAGCGAAAAAGGAACGGATCTGGAGGGATTTCACAGAAATGGCACGGAGGAACAAGTCGTGGGTTACGGGGGACAGATCCTTTTGACGGTTTCCGACCCCTGCGGCGTATGCTTTGCGGATTCTACGTCCGGAATTCTTGTCGTGTCTTGGCCGTCCAGTTTTTATTACTCGCCGAGAGGCCGGCTCCGATTCCAGAGCGACAACGTGCTTCAACCCGCCCGTAACGGGCAATACGTATTTGAGTCGAATCGACAAGAGGTCGGTTATCGCCTGCGGACCTCCGACGGCGGGGTTGCCATCCCGTACGGCGTGTTCGATACAATCGAGGGCAACGACGGCTTTTGGGCAAACAGCGATTTTTGCGTGGATAATTACACGATGATTGTCTCCAAAGACGGAAAATACGGCGTGATTCACGTGCCGGAATCCCCTCTGCAGCCCAGCGAATGGGCCGAGGCGGAGGTCGCGCAGGCGCTGAGCGCCCATCTGGTGGACGAGGATATTCAGCCGTGGTGGCGGGACAGCTGCACGCGCGAGGAATTTTGCCGGATGCTGATGCGGACGCTGGAGGAGCGCACCGGGAAATCCGCGGTGGAGTTGGCGGTGGGTCTGCCCGCGGCTTCCTTCTCCGACAGCGATACGGCGGCCGTCTCC
>Ga0160425_1003471_pt1 | contig 11523 bp, 9 predicted proteins | sample BioMet8_FD_108193 | JGI IMG/M metagenome (GOLD analysis project Ga0160425, IMG submission 108193) | Microbial communities from bioreactor (seeded with sewage sludge) at Lawrence Berkeley National Lab, California, USA - Biofuel... | ecosystem: Engineered > Bioreactor > Anaerobic > Unclassified ...
ATGAATCCCCCATGCTTTTCATCGAGCAAGCCAGCCCAAAACGGGAAGATGCGTTCCTGAATATCTCGGGTGGCTTCCGTGACGAGATCCATAAATTAACGGAGGCCCTCTTCGCAGTCTGCCGCTGTCGTGACGCTGTGGGATTTGATGTAGGCGACGATTTCATCGACGTAGCCGAAGGCGAGGCTGACATAGCTGTCCGCCGAGCCATAGTACAAGGCCAAGCGCTGGCTGTCTTTGTCGACCAAGCAAGCGCAGGGGAAGCACACATTGTTGACGAAGCCTTTTTCTTCATACGGCTCTTCGGGCGTGAGAAAGTAATTGCTCGAGCGATAAAGGACTTTCGAGGGTTCGTTCAAATCGAGCAGGCAGCCCCCTAAGGAATAGACATAGCCATTGCAGGTGGAAGCAACGCCATGGTAGAAGAGGAGCCAGCCCTCGCTCGTCTCGATCGGCGCGGCGCCCGCTCCGATTTTCAGCGATTCCCACCATTCGCGGGAAGGGCCCATCACGTGGCGGTGGTGGCCATAGTACTCCAAATCCGGGGACGCGCTGAGGAAGATATCGCCAAAGGGGGTATGGCCCGAATCGCTGGGCCGGGAAAGCAGCAAGAATTTGCCATTGACCTTTCGTGGGAACAGGACAGCGTTCCGGTTGAAGGGGATGAAGGGGTTCTCGTAGCGGGTGAAACTCTGGAAATCTTGGGTGGCCGCCAAGCCGATCGCCGCCCCATAGAAATCCCCGCACCAAAGGATGTAATAGGTCTCTTCGATTTTCACGAGGCGTGGGTCATAGGCATAAAGCGGCTCGTAAGGCTGGCCTGCTTTATTCACGAAATGGATGGGCTTATCGTCGAAGCTCCAGCGGAAGCCATCCGGCGAGCGGCCTAAATAAAGGAGCGGGATGCCATTGGTTTGCTCCCCGCGGAAAACCCCGATGAATCCCCCTTGAAAAGGGACGACGGCCGAGTTGAAGATCCGGGCGATGTTCGCGGTCGGGTTTCTTTTCGTCAAAGGGTTGCCGCTCCAGCGCCATAAAGGCGATGAAGAGGCTTCTTTTCTTTCTTCGAAGGGGATGTTGGCTAAGGCATAGCCATTGACGATGATGTTTTTCATAAAAGCGGGGTTTTCCTTCCTGATTACGATTTCACGGCCCCGTTGGTGAGGCCGCTGTAGATTTGATTCTGCAAGAGCAAGAAGATGATGATGGTCGGCACGATGGCGATGACGGCGGCGGCGCTGACGGCGCCCCAACTCGTCCTAAAGGCTCCGACCATCTTGTCGAGGTAGGTCGAAATGACGTAATGGTCGCTCCAATAGAGCGAAGGGATATAGTATTCGTTATAGAAGGCGACGCCTTTGATGATGCAGACGGTCGCGATGGCGGGGCGGAGGACCGGCATGATGATCCGCCCATAGATTTGAAAATAATTGCAGCCATCCACCAAGGCTGCTTCATCGAGCTCCTTCGGGACATTGTCGAGGAACTGCAAGAAAATGTAGATGGAGACGATGTCGGTCCCGGAATAGAGAAGGATGATCGCCCAAGGCGTATTGAAGAGATTGATCTGGTTGATGAGCTGGAAAATCGAGATCTGAATGGTGATCGAAGGGATGAAAGAGGCGAGCAAAAAGAGGACTTTGACGATCTTTTTGCCCTTGAAGTCGAATCGCGAAAGAACATAGGCGACAAAGGAGCCGAAGAGGACGCTCAGGAAGACCGACACCCCGGTGATCGCCGCGGTATAGAGGAATGCCATCCCCATCGATTCGCTGGTGGACGAGCTGTTGGCGTTGAAGAACCAGGCGGTGGAGAAATTCTCCCAATGCCAAACGTCGGGGAAGAGCAAAGGATTGCTGTAGGTGATCTGGGCATTGCTCTTCACGCTGGCGACCAAAAGAACATAGAGAGGGAATAAGGCCACCAGCGCCCCGATCGCCAGGGCGAGGTATTCGATGATGACCCAAACGAGGTGGCCGACGCTCCGGTCGCGGACCGCGACGGGCTTTTTTGCCATGAAAGCAGGGGATGTCATGATCATTTATCCCCCTTCTTTTCCAGAATCTTTTGCAGGATGGCGATGAAGACGACCAAGAGTAGCAAGCAGATGCCCATCGCGCTTCCGAGGCCGATTTTGCCATTGACGAAAGCAACGTCGAGGGTTTTCATGATGAAGGTTTGCGTATAGGAATTGGTCGGTTGCATGATCATCGGGATCTCATAGACCTGCAAGGCGCCATTGACCGCTAAAATCAGATTCAGGTAGATGATGTTTTTGATGGCGGGCAAAATGATGTGAATGAATTGCTGCCATCGATTGGCCCCGTCGATTTGGGCGGCTTCGAAGAGATCCTTGGAGATCGATTCCATCGAACCGGCGAACATGACCATGTTGTTGCCCATGTAGCGCCAGATGGAGACGAAGGTCAAGATGGTGTTTGCCAAGAATAAGCTCGAGAAGAACTTGATGTCGTTTTCGCTACCATTCGCCCCGCTCACGTGTTTGATGATCGTGTTGATGACGCCACCGTCATCGCTCGAACGGAAGATCAGAAGGAACATCAAGCCGATGGCGACACCATTGAGCAAGGAGGGCAAGAACATCACCCCCTTAAAGAACTTGCCGCCTTTCGGCTTCCAATAGAAGATCGCCGCATAGAATAAGGCGAGGGCGATCTGGATGAAGGATCCGATGAGGTAGAAAAGGGAGACGAGCAAGACTGACCAATATTCTTTGTTGGTAAAGAACTTGAGATAGTTGTCCTTCGCTGTAAAAGCGACGAGAGTCGGTGCGCTCGCCGAAAGCATCCGCCAATCGTAAAGACTGTAGTTGATCATGCTCGCGAGCGGATAATAGGTGAAGAGGATTAACAAACTCACCGGGATGAGCAAAAAAACGAAAATGAGAACGATCTTCTCGAATTTTGTTTTATTCGAGGGATGACGGTTGCGTTTTACGCGCTTTTTTTCAGCTAAGGTGCTTTCCATATCCACCTCCTCTATCTTCGAAGCCCCCTAGGGGATAGGCCCTAGGGGGAAACTGATCCGATCGGCTTATTTAATCGCCGCGGCCCATTTCGTGTTGTAGTCGGCCATCACGGTGTCGAAGGCCGCCAGCTTAGCCGCATAGTCGCCGCTGGTTTGGGCTGCCGCTAAGACCTGGCCAAAGCGAACGCCGTTATCGTATAAGGTGATATCGGAATTCTTTTGCTGATCCGCCAGAGCCGATGCGTTATCGGCGGTGGCCGGATTGGCCACGAGGTAGGTGACGTTCTTGAAGGCTTCGAGCGTGGTCGGCAGCGCATCGCTCTTCATGATGGAGATGCCGCCCTGAGCAACGGCCAAACCCGACTTCTCGATCATGAAGGTCATGAACTTCTTGCTGGCCGCGATCTTCGCCGCGCTGCTGTAGCGGTTGATGCCATAGCAGTAGTCGCTGCCGCTGGCCGCGTATTGCTTCCCATCCGTCGCCGTCATCGGGAAGGGCATATAGCCGATATTGGCCGGATCATCGTTGTTCTTCTTTGCGGCTTCTTGGAGCTGCGTAATGCACCAGTTGCCCATGACCATGCAGCCGATTTCCCCGTGGCCGATCTTCACTTTGGAGGTTTCCCAATCGGTGCTCGCCGGGTCGCTTTCGCAAAGCCCTTTGGCGACGATGTCGAAGAAAAGCTTGGTTCCTTCGTAGTGGGTATCGTTGGAGTTTTTCTTCCAGACGTTCTTATCGAACGGCAGGAGATTGTTGTTGTAATCGGCATCGCCTTTCAGGATGCCGGCTTGGAAATGGTCTTCCCATTGGTTGGAGCACCAGCCATCGTGCGAATTGGTGTAATACGGATTGGTGCAGGTCTTGACCTTGTCCTTGACGGCTTGCAAAGCGGCCAAGAACTTATCGGGCGTGGACAAGGTTGCCGCATCGACGCCGGCCGCTTTGAAGACGGCTTTGTTATAGGCGATGCCGGTGACGTTGTTCAAGTAGGGCAAGCCATAGATCTCCCCCAAGAAGGCGCGCTTGTAGAGATAGGCATCATTGTATTTCTTGGTGGCGATGAAATCGTCCGCGCTGCCCAAATCGGCAAAATAACTCGAGAGCGCGTTGGCATCGATTTCCGGAATCATCAAGATGTCGCCATAGTCGTGGGTGAGCATCCGTTTTTTGATGGTTCCTTCGTAATCCTTGATGGATTCGACTTTGACGGTGATCTTGCCACACCCTTCTTCCTTATTAAAGGCGGCGATGTACTTGGTGTAGGTCCCATCGGTGTCGAGATCGGTGCGGTTGGTGATGAAGTTGATCGTGACAGCCTCATCGGTGGCGCTGGCGTTGTTGCATCCTGCTAGGGCACTGACGGCACCCAAGGACGCAACGAGGAGAACGAACTGCTTTTGAGAATTTTTCATTTTCTTCCCTTTCCTTTTTAGGTAAAAATGTGTTTCAATTTACCTAACATGATAATAATTACCTTTATTTAGGTTGTCAACAGGGAGTTGTAAGCGTTTCCATTGTCAAATATCTTCGATTTCTATCTATTTTAATTAAAACTAATTTAAGTAAATTTAAGTATTTAAGTAATTTTTTTGCTTACCTTATGTAAGCGCTTTTTTAGGAGATAGGTCTTATCGTGAGGAGGCGCGTAGGATTAGCTCGCCTTGGACCACGGATCGTTTAGGCGTTACTTTCTTTTTCTTGGCGATGCGGATGATGAGGGAAGAGGTGATTTCACTCATGGCCACGATGTCGACTTTATACGTTGTGATGGCAGGGGTCGAGATCAAAGAAATGTTCGATCCATCGAAGCCAACGACGGAGACATCTTCGGGAACTTTCTGGTCTAAGTCCCGCAATTGCTGGATGAGGCGGAAGGCGATTTCATCGCAATTGCAGACGAAAGCTTCCGGCAGGGCGTTCGGCAGGGTCAATTTGATGAAATTGCCTTCTTTGTCGCGGTCTTCAATCGCTTGGACATGCTCTTTCAAACCGGCGAGGACCATGGCCCGGTAATAACCGAGGTAGCGGTCCATGATTGAAGAGGTGGAAGCGATGGAGCCGACGAAAGCGATGTTTTTGAGCCCTTTATCGATGAGGTGCTGCGTAAGTGAGAAGGACCCATAGGCGCTATCGCTCACGATGGAATCCACCTTGAAAGAAGGATCATAGAAGTCGAGGAAGACAAAAGGAAGCGAGGTTTTCGCGATCGCCCGGATTAAATCGCGGGAGATTTCCCCCATGAAGATGACGCCGACGACTTCGGGGTTGGTGACGCTGTTAGGGACCGCGGCGCTATCCTCACGGATCCGCGAAACGATCTCGAGGACGGTGGTGAATCCGTCGTTATTCAGTTTTTGCAAGAGTTCGTTATACATATTGGAATAGAAGGAACTATCCCCGAAGAAACGGGCGGCCACGACAACCACGATGGTCTTGCGTTCCGTTAAAGAAAGCGAATCATGGATCTTGACGTAGCCGAGTTCGTCCGCCGTTTCCAAGATCTGTTTTCGCGTCTCTGCGCTCACACCGTCTTTGCCCGCGAGAGCTTTCGATACCGAAACGATGGAAACGCCGAGATGTTTCGCAATGTCTGCCATCTTGACATTCTTGCTCATGAGTTTTCCTCTTTTATCCTAACTATAAACCAATAAAGTAAACAAAATCACGCTTTTAGTTAATTTCCGAACGTTATTTCTCTTAAATGGCTGCTTTATCGGGGCAAAAAGCGGGTGGGTTTACGTTCTTTTTATCCTTATTTAATAGATGAATGACCGGTTTTTTCTCCAAAGCACCTGGGGCATTGCCTCGGTGTTTTATTGGACGCTATTTAGTAAGACGCTACTTACTAAGTAGCCACTTACGAAAAGAGAAATCCCTGATTTGATAGGGTGGAAAAGAAGAAATGCGCTTGCGCGAGGAAAATGCGAGAGCGGAGGGTTTTCTTTTTTGGCCCCATAAAAAAACAAAGGGGGCCTCATCGCCTTTCGCGTTGGCGGCCATCCCTTTTGCGGAGTGAGAAATTAGTGGAGCGAATCGATGTAATTGACGAGATCCGCCCGCTTGTTCTGATAAAGGAAGCTGAGATCGGTGATGGCATAGTCCGGGTCGGCGCCTTGGTCGATGGGGTAGAAGGTGCCGTTCTTCACCGTGTCGAGCCGCCGGGCTCCTGAAATCCGGAAGATCGTCCCATCGGCGAGCGATAAAGGAGCGACCACGCAGGCGCCGCCGCCCGACTTCTGTCCGATCAAAGAGACCTTGCCCGAATTCTTGAAGAGATTCGGCAAGAGGTTGCCGCACGAGAAGCTCGCCCGCGAGGTGAGGCAATAGAGTTTGCGGTCCCCCAAGGTATCGTTGGCGTCGAATTTATGATCGAGATTGGCGTCGACGCGATAGGCGTTCATCGCCTCGCTCCCGGAGCAGGTATTGTTGACGGCGATCACGCTTTCGCCGAGGAACCAAGCCGAGGCCAAGGCCGCCATATCCGCCTGGCCGCCGGTATTGCAAGAAAGATCCATCACGACGTTTTTGACCGCGCTGCCAGCCGCCAAGATCTGTTTGTGGGCGTAGAGCATCTGGCCCAAGGAGTCCGTCGAAGAAAGCGATGGCTCCGTCGTGTAATAGCTTTCGCCCGCTCCGATCGCGAAAGTATCGAACTGGAAGAAGGCGGTGTCCCCGACGATCTCGAAGAATGGCATGGCCGGATAGGCGGCGCTTCGGGCCGCTTTCAGCCCATCGACCCGCGTATACATATCGTGGCATTCGGAAGACCAATAGTCTTCTTTCTTGATGGTCACATCCTTGCCTAGATAAGGCGAATTGCTCAGGTATTTCGTGTGCTGATCGCCCAGATAGGAATAGGCGAGTTTGGCGAGGGCGACGTCGGCGGATTTCGCCTCGAGCGAGGTCAGATCCGCTTTGAGGCCGAGATTCGTGACGAAGGTGTCGAAACTATCGATATGCTTCACGTCTTTTAAACCATAGAAAGTGTCGAACATCGCCGCGAATTCCGTGTAGGTGAAATCGGCGAGGGCCTCGCTCCGCTGGCTCGGCGTCATCGTGTAATAAAGATCGGTGTATTTGTTGTCATCCGTCGAGCCGGTCCCGATGAAAACATCCGCGCCATTGTAGGCGTAGAAGATCGGGTTCGGCGAAATGAGGAAGTCGCTGAAGGTCTGGAGCGGGAGATAGGCCTTAGCGCCATCCCGGTAGAGCGGAATCCCTTTCTCCCCGAGGGCAATCGTGATCGAGGCGGGGCCGGAACGATAGGACGAATCGGTCTTCTCGCGCTCGATTAGGCTGGGCTCATTCTTACTGTTGAAGCCGGTGAGGCCGACCACATCGATCCCGGTCTCGGCGGCGGAAGTGGCGAAGAAATAATCGAAGGCGTTGTAGGTGAGGGTCTTTTGGTTGAAATCGAAAACGACCGAAGCGCCGTTTTCCCACGTTAAAGTGTAGACCCCATCTTGATAAGCCGGCGTCAGCGTATAACTCGAAGAGAGGAGCGGGCCGATCTTGAGCAGCTCGGTGGCGACGTCCGCCATCTCAAGAAAGGGGATGTCCTTGACCCCATTGAGGAAGCATAGATCAATCGTCGATTTGGCGGTGGGGCCGCCGATATACTCGACCGCGCTTTTCCGCTCAACGGAGAGGGGAGCGCTCGAGGTAGTGGGGAGGGACGAACTCGGCGTCGCGGGCGTCGAGGCGGCGCACGAGGCGAGCGTTCCGATCAAAATGAGCGAAGACAAAACCAAAAGATTCTTTTTCATGGCACTTCTTCTTTCCAGGCGGGATAAGGATTCCCGCTTCTTTTTCAGTATAGAAGAAAAAGGGAAAACAAAAGCCAACCTTTTGCACTTCGTTCCTCTACGGAAAGAAGAAAGAAAATCCGCTTCGTTTATCGTCCCCTTACTGTCACCAACCCATTTTTCTTTGATTTTCCTTTATCCTTATTTTCAAAGGAGGACACAAGGATGTCCAAGATGATTCCACCGGGTTGGATAAGAAGGAAGAAAGGCCGCTATTACATCGTTCTTTATCTTCACCGCGATACGGGGGAGCCGATTCAAAAATGGGTGGCGACCGGGATGAAGATGGCAGGCTCGCTCCGCAAGGCCGAGCGAATGCTCTCCCGCTTACAAAATGGGATCGCCGAAGGGACGATCAATCTCGGGGAGGAGGGGAAGCTCCCTGGCCTGGAGGCTGTTCCCGAAGACCAGCGAACGGCGACGGGATTCCATAAGCTTCTCGGTGGGAAGCCCATCCTGATCTCCGATCTCCTCGAAGCGTGGCTGGATCACCCAGAAATTCTCGGAGTTCCTCAAATTCAATGGCTTTCGGCACATCCGCTTCCACGATCTCCGGCATAGCTGCGCCAGCTTGCTCCGCTATGAGGGGGTTCCGATGGAGGACATCCAGCGTTGGCTCGGCCATTCGAGCATCGTGACGACGGAATCCGTCTACGGCCATTTCGACGATGGGCAGAACCGCCTCTCCGCCGCCAAACTTGCCTCCGCCCTTTTGGAATAAGGAAAAAATAAGGAAAAAATAAGGAAATTTTCCTTGGTGGAAAAGCCTCTTTCCTGTATACTATAGGCGATGATAAAAATCGCGATTACCAACGTTATTCTCAACGCCCTTCTCCGGATCGAGGCCAACCGGACGAAACTTTCGGGCGTTCATGTGCCGCAGGCGCTTTCGAATAAGCTTCGTAAGAGCAGCAAGAAGAAAAGTTCCTATGCCTCGAACAAGATCGAAGGCAATCCTTTAAGTTATGAGCAGGCCGAGGAAGCCATTGAGGCGAAGCGGCATCTCTTGAGCCCCGAGCAGGAGATCAAAAACTATTATCTGGCCCTCAACCTCATCGAGGGGAAACTGGCTCAGAAAGAGCCGATTTCGCTCAAGCTCATCCTCGAGATTCAAGCCTTGGTGGTTGCGGGTGAGAGCCAAGAAAAGATTGGCATCCGGTCCCCGATGCCCGCCGGGGTCCTCTTCGCGGTCTATGACGACAAGAGCGGCAATCCCGATTACATCCCGCCCGAGAGCAAGGACATCCTTCCTCTTTTAAACGAACTTGTCGCCTATTTGATCACCTCCGACGATCACCCTCTCATCAAAGCGGCGATCGCCCATTATCAGCTTGTGACAATCCACCCTTTCGAAGATGGTAACGGCCGGACCGCCCGCCTTCTCTCGGATTACGTTTTATCCTATTACGGCTACGATTTTGAGAACCTCTCTTCCCTTGAAGAGTACTTTGCGTTTGACATCGATGAGTATTACCGCTCCCTCCAGATGGGGCTTCCCGCCCTTTATTACGACGGGCGGAACGACCCTCCTCATCCCGAAATTTGGGCCAATTACTTCTTGCGGATGGTAGAGCTTTATTCCGCGAAAGTTGTTTTGAGCGTCAGCTCCGAGGCCGCAAAAGCGGGGGAAGCCAGCTTTTCTTATCTTTCCGCGAAAGAAAAGGACTTTCTTTCCTATCTTTTCAAAAATAACATCAAGATTTTCAAGCCAATTGAGTTGGCCAAGCCTTTGCAGGTGTCCGCCCGGACGATCGCCAACTGGTCGGCTGCCCTCGCAAAGAACGGATTTCTTCAGCCCAATCTCGTGAAGAAGAGAATCACGTCCTATTCTTTGACCGATCTCGTTTTGGATGTTTTTTGATTTTCTCAAGAATTCTTCTTCCTAGGAATGAAAACGATTTTCAGAACGTGGTGTCTTCTTCATTTCGGCCTGATGAGTCAAAGGATTTCTCATCCCTTGAATGGGAAACAATCCCTTGAATCCTCATAAAACGCGTTTCACAACGTTTCACTATGTTTAACGTTGTTTCTCTTTTCGTTCCTCAAAGCCCAAGCCATCGTTGTTTCAGGATTTTCAGCCGTTTACTCAAGAATTTTATGTTTTTGAAAAAGTGAATATTTGAGTGACCGCTAGCAAAAAAAGTAATCTTTTCATTTAAAGGATCTCCTAAATCCTATTGGGTCGGCTGATTCACCAACCCAATAACATTTAGGAGCTTTTTGCATAAAAAGGCCTCCGATCATATGCTTTCGTTGACAGGAAAGCCATGAAAGGAGACCCATATGGATTCTAACCCTTTTTTGTCCTATTTTGGGCTGGACGGCGACGATTACTATCCGGCCGACCCCGAGCCAACCGACACGGACCACGGCAAAGGATGGCATCTGAAGGAAAGGAGGATGAAGGTCCCGTGCCCGTTCTGCGGCTGCTACGACTACGTCGTCGTGCACTCGCATTACACCCGCGTCATCGACATGACGGACAACGCGCACAAGACGACCACCGCGACGGTGGAGAGGATCCTCTACGAATGCAAATCGTGCGGGAGGACCTTCGCCGCCGACCTCCACGGGCCGAGGAAGAACGCCTCGTTCACCAGGGAGACCGAGATGAAGATGAGGAGGGATTTCCACGGGCCCGCGCCTTTCTCGGAGGTGGGGAGGAGGTACGACAAATCGGAGGCCTGGGCCATTCAGGCTTTCGACGCCGCGTTCCCGAAAGTCGCCCGCTCCCCGATGCCGAGGGCCATATGCCTGGACGAGCTCCAGTTCCTCCACAAGGGCCCCTCCAAATACCCCTGCATCATCACCGACGCGATCACCAAAAAGCCGGTCGACCTCATCAAATCGAGGCAGAAGGAGGCCTTGGAGGCCTACTTCAGGTCCATCCCGATCGCCGAGATGTCGTCGGTCGAATTCGTCATATCCGACATGTACGACGAATACTGGCCCGTCCAAAGGGTGTTCGCCCCGGACGCGACGATGATCGTCGACCCCTTCCACGTCGCCTGGCAGCTCACGCACGCCATCTCGGTGATACGGGCGAGGGCCATGAAGGCGATCGCCTCGTCGGGGTACGGCAAAAGGACGCCGGAGTACAAATTCATGATGCGCTGCTGGAGGGAGTTCGGCATGCGCGTCTGGAAGCTCCCGAGGAAGCCGTTCTCCTGGGATGGGGGAAGGGCGTCCCACGAGGAGATGATCAGACGATGCCTCGCGCTCAGCCGGGATCTCTCCGAGGCCTACGACGCCATCCAGCCCCTCTACAGGGCCGCCGACGGCTGCGAGACGGTCGCCGACGGGCTCAAAGCCATAGACTTCACGTCGAGGAAGCTCCGCTCCTGCTCGTCGGAGACGCTGACGTCGGTCGGCGACACGTTCTGGAAATGGAGGGTCCCGATCGCCAACGGCTTCGCCAGGAAATCCTTCGGGTGGAACCTCACCAACGGGCCCGCCGAGAACATGAACTCGAGGATCAGGAAGCTCCTTAGCTCGTCCTATGGATACCAGAATTTCGAGAGGCTCCGCAAAAGGGTGCTCCTGGTTTACAGGGACAAGCTGGATTGACGCAAAAAAGGATGGCCCGGCCGGGCCATCCTTTGCCTCCCAATAAGTTTTAGGAGATATTGCTAGGCTCCCAATAAAACCCAATAGGATTTAGGAGAGCCCATTTAAACAAAAAACCATATTCCATCGCTGGAATATGGAATTTCTACTTTGGTGCCCGGG
>Ga0160425_1003476_pt1 | contig 11490 bp, 12 predicted proteins | sample BioMet8_FD_108193 | JGI IMG/M metagenome (GOLD analysis project Ga0160425, IMG submission 108193) | Microbial communities from bioreactor (seeded with sewage sludge) at Lawrence Berkeley National Lab, California, USA - Biofuel... | ecosystem: Engineered > Bioreactor > Anaerobic > Unclassified ...
CAAGGAACATTTGGCGTCCCTCGATGCCATCTGGATGAGTTACGAAATCATGGGTGTTTCGCTGGTTGATATGCAGGTCTGGAACTGGATGTATGCCAACCCCAATGCCACGCCAGCCCAGTTAAAAGCAGCCGTTATTGCTTCCGCCAAAGAAGTCTGGAACAAATATTATGCACCGGTATTCGGGATGAAGGACGAACCTATCCTCGCCGTTTATTCGCACATGATAGACAATCCGCTTTACCTTCCTAATTACCCGGTAGGCCATTTGATCAATTTCCAGGTAGATGGTTTTATGAAAGGAAAGAATTTTGCATCGGAAGTGGATCGTATGTTCAAACAGGGACGGCTTATTCCTCAGTTTTGGATGAAGGGCGCCGTCGGCAACGAAATCTCGATAAAACCATTGCTTGATGCTACGGATGTTGCACTGAAAGCGGTGAAGTAATCCTTTCTTAAACTCTTCCAGGAGCTTTGCTCTCTGGAAGGTTTTGCGCTGACCTTAACCTTCCAAAGTCCGCAGGACTTGGAAGAGTTTAAAACAGGCTACCGGAAAAGATTGCGGCTGTCCCGGAAAAGGCTGCAAGGATGCCGGATTAGGTTGCGGCTGTCCTGGAAATGGTTGTAAGGATGCCGGATTGGGTTGCGACGGCTCAGGAAAGGATTGCAAGGATGCCGGATTAGATTGCAGATATCATGGAAAGGGTTGCAGGGATGCCGGATTAGATTGCGGCTGTCTCGGACCAAACCTCGAGGGTTTTAAAAACCCTCGGGGTTTGGTTTATTAAATTAACCGTGCAATTACCCCCGGAAAATGCGCATATTCCAGGGCATGAACCTTTATGGCAAGACTTTCCGGAGTATCTTCAGCCGACACGGAACAGGTTGCCTGAAAGATGATCTGCCCTGCATCGTAATGTTCATTTACGTAATGTATGGTAATGCCGCTTTCCTTTTCACCGGCAGCAATCACGCTTTCGTGAACCTTCATCCCATAAAATCCTTTTCCTCCGTATTTCGGCAATAAGGCAGGATGGATATTGATGATGCGGTCAGGATACGCTTTTAGCAGGTTGCCGGGTACCATCCATAAAAAACCGGCTAAAACCACCAGGTCAATCTGCTTTTCGCGAAGCAAATCAAGGATAACATCCGTTTCGTAAAAAGTTTTACGATTAAACGTTACCGTTGGAATATTGTGTTTTCTGGCTCTTTCCAGCACATACGCATTTTCGTCGTTCGACAGGATAAGCGACACTTCGGCTATATCCTTTTCGTTAAAAAATTCGATGATATTCTGGGCATTGGTTCCGCTGCCCGAAGCAAAAATGGCAAGGTGTTTCATTCGTAGAAATTATCAGGCAAAAGTAAAGGAAATACAATAAAAATCCAGCCCGTCATGTCAGTTTATTAAATCAAAATCGGTTTTAGTTTCTCTCCGGTTCTGCAATTCTTGTTAACTTTGCTGAAATTTTACAGAATGCTTAAAAGATTAGTCGTTTTAACCGGCGCCGGCATCAGCGCCGAAAGCGGAATCAAGACCTTCCGCGACAGCGACGGTTTATGGGAAAACTATCGCATCGAAGATGTCTGCACTCACGATGCCTGGCTTCACAACACCAAAGTTGTTATTGATTTTTATAACCAACGCCGCAAGGAATTATATAATACCAGACCCAATGCCGCTCATGAAGCGCTGGTAAAGCTGGAGGATAAATACGATGTTCAAATCATCACCCAAAACATTGACGACCTGCACGAGCGTGCCGGGTCCAAACATGTACTCCACCTCCACGGTGAACTGAAAAAAGTCCGCAGTTCGGTGGATGATGATCTTATTTACGACCTCGATGGCTGGGAACTGAAGATAGGAATGAAATGCGAAAAAGGTTCTCAACTTCGCCCGCATGTTGTCTTTTTTGGTGAAGCCGTGCCCAACATTATGCCAGCCGCTGAATTGGCTCAGCAAGCCGACATCTTTGTGGTTATCGGAACATCGCTTGCCGTTTATCCGGCAGCCGGGCTTATCAATTATGTATCCAATTCCTGCCCCAAATATCTTGTGGATCCCAAAGACGTTTCGGTCAGTCATATTCCCAACCTGACTTTTATCCGTAAAAAAGCCGGCGAAGGCGTGCCCGAACTCGTTGATAAACTCTTAGCCGCTGCGGAATGAAACGTTTATCGTACGCTATGGCGCTTTCCAAAAGTCAGCGTTTTTGCAGCTATCAGGAACGTTGTGTGTACGAAATACGCTCAAAGCTAAAAGACTGGGGCGTCGGCGAACAAGATGCCGCAAAGATTGTTTCTAATCTGAAAGAAGAAAATTATCTAAACGACGAACGGTTTGCCCGGATTTATACCAGCGGAAAAATCAGGATTAAAAGATGGGGAAAAATTAAAATAAGTCTTGAACTTCGCAAACGGCAGATTGATGAATCATTTGTCCGGTCGGCTATAAATGAAATTGATCAGGATGAATATCTGAAGTTACTCGAAGAGCTTATCCGTAAGAAAGCTAAAGAAATTAAAACCGACGATGCGTTTATTTTTAATAATAAATTAGCGTCATACGCCGTTTCGCATGGATACGAAACGGATCTGGTCTGGAAAACAATTAATGCATTATGACAAACAAAGAAAACATAAAAGACTTACATCAAAGGCTCGGCGAGCTGAGGAGGTTCCTTTGACGTTGACGGGAAACTGTCGGCGATAGCCGAAAAAGAAGAAATAACCCATGCTCCCGGCTTCTGGAACGATCCCAAAGCGGCGGAACAGGTGATGAAATCCATACAGGACATCAAGCGATGGACCGATAAATATCAGCAGGCTCAGGATAAATTTGAAGATTTACAGGTAATCTTCGACTTCTTCGAAGCCGGCGAAGGCACCGAAGCCGATCTCGACAAGCAATTCAAAGAAACCCTCGAAAAGGTTGAAGAGCTTGAATTCATGAATATGCTTAGCGGCGAGGAAGATAAAATGGGCGCCATCCTCAATATCAACCCCGGGGCTGGCGGCACCGAAAGCCAGGACTGGGCGCAGATGCTCATGCGCATGTATATCCGTTGGGGAGAACTCAATCATTATAAAGTGAGAGAACTCGATTTCCACGAAGGCGATGTTGCCGGCATTAAATCCGTCTCCCTCGAATTCGAAGGCGATTATGCCTTCGGTTATCTGAAAGGCGAAAACGGCGTTCACCGACTGGTACGGCTTTCGCCTTTCGATGCCAACAACCGCCGGCATACTTCTTTTGCTTCGGTGTATGTTTATCCCGTGGTTGACGAAAACATCAATATCGAAATCAATCCTGCCGACATCTCGTGGGATACTTTCCGCTCCAGCGGTCCCGGTGGTCAAAATGTGAACAAGGTGGAAACAGCCGTACGTCTGAAACATGAGCCGACAGGTATCATTATCGAATGCCAGGTTACCCGTTCGCAATTGCAAAACCGGGATAAAGCTTTGCAAATGCTTAAATCGCAGTTGTACGAAATAGAACTCCGTAAAAAGCAGGAAGCCAAAGCCGAGATTGAAGGCAATAAGAAAAAAATTGAATGGGGTTCCCAAATCCGTAGCTATGTGCTTCATCCGTACAAAATGGTGAAGGATGTCCGTACCGGCTATGAAACTTCCAATGCTCAGGGAGTGCTCGACGGCGAACTCAACGATTTTATCAAGGCCTACCTTATGGAATTCGGGAATAGCTGATCCGTGTGTTTTTAAAGCATCGAAAATTCCGCTCAACCGGGATTTCAATAAGGGACGCACAATTCGCACTCCATAGCTCACAACGGCCGCTGACTGTCTCACAATGACAGTTGACGGTCTCACAATGATAGTTGACCGCCTCACAATGGCTGCTGACTGCTTCACAATGACAGTTGACCGTCTCACAATGGCTGCTGATGGCCTCACAATGACAATTGACTGCTTCACAATGACAGTTGACGGTCTCACAATGGCAGTTGACTACTTCACAATGACAATTGATTGCCTCACAATGGCAGTTGACTACCTCACAATGACAATTGACTGCTTCACAATGACAGTTGACTATCTCACAATGACAGTTGACTGCCTCACAATAGAGAAGTGTCCCATCCTGAAACAGATTGAAAAATAGCCAACGCTTTACAGGATTGGTTCAGTACTGTTGACTTTTTTTAAAACGAAAAAACTTGATAATTAGACCCCTCCCCTGCCCCTCCCCTCGCGAGGGGAGGGCAGGGTGGGGTCCTGTCTCCTATCCTGAAACAGGTTGAAAAAAACAGAAAATAGCCAACGCTTTACAGGATTGTTCAGTATTGTTTTTTTAGAACAAGGCACACTGTTAAAGATTCCTCCCTCCGGTCGGAATGACCAATCGTTCTTAAAATTAAGGGGATAGAGCGTGGGCGGCTGCGCCGCCCACGCTCTATCCCTTTATTATCCTCTTGTGAGCCGTCATTCCGACCGGAGGGAGGAATCTCTAACAATTCATTTTCAGCTACTAACACTTTCCATTGAGGATATTTCACCCTTGTGAGCCGTCATTCCGACCAGAGGGAGGAATCTCTAACAATTCATTTTCAGCTACTAACACTTTCCATTGAGGATATTTCACCCTTGTGAGCCGTCATTCCGACCGAAGAGACTTTAGTCCGGATACTTTTACCAAACACCAGCACATCCAATAAAAAAAGTTTAAATTTTTTATTGGAAATGTTAATTATTTAAAAAAAAGTGCTTAATTTTGTCTTATAAACCTTTAAATCATTAACCATGAACGACAAACAGACAAATCAACTGACGATGTTCGAAGAGGTAAATGATACCCTGGACGCCAATGCCGACATCGTAATAAAAGTAAAACCAGCTCAGGACGGACATGCTTTTCTTAAAACTCAAATTGTTGAAATACATACACAGCATGAAATTCAGCAAAAAATAACTACCGGCATTACCGACGATAAGGAACAAACCCGTAGCGAGTACGAAGAATCAATCTTGAAAGTCGGCGGCGGATTGATGGCTCATGCAGCCGCCACCGACAATAAAGAATTATATGCAATGACAGATATCTCCGGCTACAAGCTTATCCGTATGCGCGAAGAAAAGTTGTATGACTATGGCAAAACCATATACGACCTGGCATTACCGCTACAACCTCAACTGGCAGAACTGATGATAAGCAGCGAAGATGTTGCCTTGCTGAACACCAAACGCGAAGCCTTTGGACTGCTAATGCCTAAAAAACGGACGGCTATAGGAGTCGCTTCGGCAGCCACCGACCACCTTGACGAACTGATACGCGAAACCAATATTTTTCTGTACAAAAAACTCGATAAGATTATGTTCTTGTTCCGCACCACCTATCCCGATTTTTACAAACAATACAGGAGCGCCCGCATGATCATCGACCGGGGGCATGGTAAAAAAGGAAAGACCCAGATATCGGGTAAGGTCAGCGATTTTGAAACCGAAAAACCCTTAGCCGGTGTAAAGGTGTATTTAAACGATGAAGCAACAACGACTGCCATAACCGATGCTGCCGGAAGTTATCTGCTCGGAATTGCCGCAGCCGGAACCTATACCATAAAAGCCGAACTGGCAGGCTACGATACCTATAACGAAGAATTTGAAATCGAAAACCTTGAAAATATTGAATTGGATATAGAGATGGAAAAGTCAGAATGAGCGATCAATTACGAATTACGAATTATGAATTACGAGGGACAAAGGACAAGGGGCGAGGGACAAACGACGAATTACCAATTACGAATTACCAATTACGAATGACGATTGGTTACGGGTAGTTGGGATTTCGCCCGGCTGAGTTGATTTTAAAACGTAACAGCCAAAGGTTTCGATAAAATAAAAAATCCGCCGGATAATCTGGACATTTAAAATGTTTTTATATTTGTGAACAGAATAACTGCTATTGGGAGACTATACAGTCGTTGTGTGGCATTTTTAAAATAGGTAAATTATGGATATAAATTATAGTCTAATAATCTCAGTAGTTGCCGGACTCGCAACCTTTTTATGGACAGTTTATCAATATAGAGATTCAAGGAGAAGAGATCAAGACTTAAAAGAATTTGAAAACTTTCATAAATTAATAAAAGAATTAGTACAACCACAAGAAGGCGTTTTGTACGTGGATAGGCAAACAGCAATTTTATTTGAACTTAGACACTTTAAAAGATATTATTCATTTTCATACAGGACATTAATTGGTCTAAAGGAGAAATGGGAGAAAGTTCCAGACCAATTTCCACGACTGCTCGAAGAATTAAATATGACTATTGATTTTTTAAATAATAAATTAAAAAAATAACAATGGCTACAATATTGACAAGCCCCGGCTGAGCGGCAAATGTTTTGCCGCCCGGGACAAAGCGGAATTGCAAATTCCGCTCAGCGGAGGACTTAACCTTGTCATTAATCATTTCTTCTTAAACAATAAATATCTTTTCTATCATATCAGCATAAATCAGTCTTTCAATATTATCAACTGTAATAAAAATGGCATTAGAAATTCCATTTCCTTCTAATGTAGCAGGTAAAGAGCCATACGTTCCACTTAAAGTACCATTAATAGTTTCATTAATAGTAATAACTTTAACTTTTTCACCCTGATGGTCTCTAGTTTGATTCTTACTTACTTATTTCTTTCATTGTATGTTTATTTTAATTATTAGTATCATTATTAAATACATCTTCATTAAAGTTGCATAATAATTTAATTTCGAATAAAGGTAAATTTAATTTTTGGAATAAAAAAATAAATGTGGGCGTAATGGACATTTTTTTATTTATGCAAAAAATTTTAACTTGATAGTACACTACATTTATTGAAAAGCCCGGCTGAACGGCAAATGCTTTGCCGCTCGAAACATAGCAGAATTTGTAATTCCACTCCGCGGGGATGAAATAACAATGTCATCCTTTCGGAATTTGTCTGTTTCGTCGTTCCTTCATTTCTGATATTACGCTAAACCTTATTTTCCTTATCTTTTTTAACCTTAGTAGAAAAAATTACACAAATGAAAAACAACCTTATTCCCTTATAACGGTTAAAATAAGGTAATAAGGTCGTGGGTTGTGGCGGTTATTATTTCTTCTACTAAGGGTAAAGGGTAAAAATAAGGTTTCCCCTTTTTGTTTACCCGGCTGAATGGTCCCGAGTACCCCGGCTGAGCGGCAAATGTTTTGTCCCCCGAAACCACTCCGCGGGGATGAAATAACAATGTCATCCTTCCGGAATTTGCTTGTCTTGTCGGTTTTTCATTTCTGACATTACGCTAAACCTTATTTTCCTTATCCTTTTTTAACCTTAGTAGAAAAAATTACACAAATGAAAAACGACCTTATTCCCTTATAACGGTTAAAATAAGGTAATAAGGTCGTGGGTTGTGGCGGTTATTATTTCTTCTATTAAGGTTAAAAGGTTAAAATAAGGTTTTCCTTTTTTGTTTACCCGGCTGAGCGGAATTTGTAATTCCGCTCGAAACATAGCGGTCCCGGGTACCTGAAACCGCTCATCAGGGAATCGAAAAATTTCCCGGCGATAATAAATTAGCCCGACTTGCTGATTTTAAATAATCGTTCAAAACTGATGATTTCAATCTTTTTCCCGCTCACCTTGATGATGCCGTCGGAATCAAAATTATGCAGGGTATAAATCACATTTTCCTTGGAACAACCAGCAAATTCAGCAATTTCCTGCCGGGATAGGGATAATACAAATTGGTTGCTCTGATAAATATCTTTCGACAGGTAAATTAAAATGTCGGCTACCCGGCCATAAACCTGTTTGTGAGCCAAACTGATGAAGCTGAAAATCGAGTTCCTGAACATCTCGGTAGACATTTTCAGGATGTTGAGCATAAAAATCTGATTGTTAAACGCAAGCATCTTCAGATTATCCATATCAATCAGGCAGCCGTTGCATTCCTCAATGGCTATGATCGAAAAAATGTTGACATCTTCGTTCAGAATATTTGCCAATCCTAACAAGGTCGGCGATTTTGATATGGTAAGAATTAAATTCTTGCCGTTGGCATCTTCATAATTAAACTTAACAATACCTTTCCGTAAATAAACCAGGTGATTGCCTTTCATGCCCTGCTTTAAAATCACCTCCCCTTTTTTATAATTTTGCTGGACAGTGCTCTGAAACAACATCTCAAAATCAGACTGACTGATAAAATAATCGCAAGCCAATTTGAAAAGGCATTCTTTACAATCTTCTAATATTTCTTTTGGTTCCATCCCGGTCAGATTTTTTCAACGTCAAAAGTAGTATAATTTAATTGGTATAAAAATGGAATTTTATACCTTTTTACCTACATTCTTATACTTTTTAACATGAATAATCCGACCGCTAATTTAGGTTCATTTACATTTGGTTAGGGTATTTTTGCGTCCTAAACCAATTTTAAAATGGATATTCAAAAAATAACTGTCATTGGTGGCGTTGGGAAAAATGGCGAACGCGAAAAAGTGGATCGTTTTGAATTAAATATGGGCGATATTATCAGCATCGTTGGCCCGACGGGCTGTGGAAAAACAACCTTGATTAATGATGTTGAACTGTTTGCCAATTGCAATACCCCTTCGGGAAGGCAGGTTTTAATCAACGACAAACCAATGTCTGAAGATTTTTCCTTCGACCCCAAAAAACATCCGATTGCGCTGATTTCTCAGCATACCAATTTCCTTTCCGATTTACCGGTAGGCGAATTTCTGCAAATTCACGCTACGGTGCGCGGTGCCGAAAACATCGAACACATCATTGCCGAAACTCTTGACTTTGCTAATCAGCTAACCGGAGAGGCCATCGTGAGGGAAACAGCCATGACCGAACTTTCCGGCGGACAAACACGTTCGCTCTTGATCGCCGATGCCGTCATTATCGGAAATTCACCTATTATTTTATTAGATGAAATTGAAAATGCCGGGATCAATCGTACCAAAGCATTGGAACTGCTGAAAAACTACAAAAAAATATTTGTCTTTGTTACTCACGATCCCTCTATTGCCTTGCTTTCCGATTTTAGGATTATCATGAAAGAAGGCGCAATGCAAAAATTAATATGCACCAATGCAGAAGAACGCCTTGCGGCAAACGAATTGCGCAAAATTGATGACGTTTTATTGCATTTCCGTTCGCTTATCAGAGCAGGCGAAGAAATTTCGGAAAATATTTTTAAAGAAAGTATCCAATCATTAACTTATACAAAATGAAAGTAATAATATTTGCCGGTCCGCCAACCTGTGGAAAAACAACCGTTATTCGTCAGGTTATTCGCAGGATGTTGAAGAAAAATTATAAACCATCGTTTATCAAAATTGATGTTTTATATGCCGATGAAGATGTAAACATTCACAATGAATTTGGTATTCCTACCAAAAAAATATATTCCGGCGAACTCTGCCCCGACCACTGCAATGTTGTTGTGCTCGATGAGGCTGTAGAATGGGCCGAAAGCACTGGTAGTGATTATCTGTTTGTAGAAACAGCAGGATTGTGTTTGCGTTGTTCGCCATACATCGAAAATTCGTTAGGAATTGTGGTGCTGGAAGCTACAAGTGGAATGAATTTGCCACGGAAAATTGGCCCGATGCTCACCCTGGCCGATATTTCGGTGATTACAAAAATTGATTTGATTTCGCAAGCCGAACGCGAAGTATTCAGATACCGGGTGTTGGAAGCTGCCAAAGAAATTAAAGTGTTGGAAAGCAATGCTCTTTACGGAATTGGCATCGACCCGATTGTAAAACAAATTGAAAATACCCCGCATATTCAATTACCCATGTTTTTGCGTGGAAATCCACCTGTGGGAACATGTACCATTTGCGTGGGTAAAAAAGAAATTGGCGCTAAAAACCATTTTGGGGTGCTGCGTACTATGGAACAGGAACTTTTTTATGTAGGAGAATAATGAACCCGCGTATTTATCTTGATAATGCTGCCACAACCCGTTTAGATGATAGAGTTTTGGAAACAATGTTGCCATATTTCACCGAAAATTATGGCAATGCTTCCAGTTTGCATTCTTTTGGCACATCAGCCAAAGATGCCATCGAAAAATCAAGGGCACAAATAGCACTTTTTCTGCATTGCAAATCCGAAGAAATAATTTTTACGGCGAGCGGAACCGAGGCCAATAATTTTGCACTCAAAGGAACGGCGCTGGCAAACCGCGAAAAAGGTAACCATATTATTGTTTCGTCCATTGAGCATGATTGCATTCTAAATACCTGTAAATGGCTCGAAACACAAGGCTTTTTTGTTACCTATTTGCCTGTCGACAAAAAAGGTTTTGTTGATCCTGACTTTATCAAACGTTGCATCAATCCAAAGACCATACTTGTTTCGGTAATGCACGTTAACAACGAAATAGGAACAATTCAACCCATTTCTGAAATTGGCAGCATCTGTAAGGAACAAGGTGTTTTATTTCATTCCGATGCCTGCCAGTCGTTCGGAAAAATTCCCGTGGATATTCAAAATGTGGATTTGCTTACCATCAATTCCCATAAAATTTATGGTCCGAAAGGAGTGGGAGCATTGATGATTAAAAATGGAACACCAATTACTCCTTTGCTGCATGGCGGAGGCCAGGAAAATGGGTTGCGTTCTTCTACCGAAAACATAGCCGGAATCGTCGGTTTTGCCAAAGCAGCAGAATTGTGTTTTTCGGAAATGGAAGATGAAATAAAACGAATATCTGGCTTACAAAAAAAGATTATTTCCCATCTAACCCAAACCATCGAAGAAATTTATTTTAACGGGGATTTGGAAAAACGCCTGCCAAACAACATTAATTTTTGTATCAGCAATCTGGAAGGCGAAGGTATTCGTTTGCTCTTGCTGCTCGACCAGGAAGGAATCGCTGTTTCTTCCGGTTCGGCATGTTCGTCCAATGGTGATAATTCCGCATCTCATGTTTTGCAAGCCATTGGTTTAAATCCGTTTGAGGCTCGTGGTTCTATCCGTATAAGTTTAGGCCGATATACCACCGAAGCAGAAACAGACCTCTTTTTAAAGACAATAACAAATAAGATTAAAAATTTAAACTCAATATTTTCAGTCGTATGAACATAGAAGTAACATCAAAAGCCGAAGAAATCCTCGGGTTGTTGCCGCAACTGGATTGTGGCGCTTGTGGGTACAAATCGTGTGCTTTGTTTGCCGGTTTTGTAGAAAAAAATCCTGATGAAATGAAACGTTGCATTCATCTGAACGGAAAAACTCAAAAATTGCAGAGTGTAATAGGTTGCCACGGATGTGCAACGCATTCATTAGGCGATAAATTAGGGTGGAAGGACAATCTAAAACGCGATTTTGATTTTATTTTGGACTGTTTCGAAAATGAACCCGGTCCCAAAGAAACCATTTTGCCGTACAATCCGGCACTGGTAAAAGAACTGGAAATTAAAAAAGGAGATATTCTGATCGGTCGTCCGATGGGAATGTCGTGCGGATGCCCC
>Ga0160425_1003480_pt1 | contig 11470 bp, 6 predicted proteins | sample BioMet8_FD_108193 | JGI IMG/M metagenome (GOLD analysis project Ga0160425, IMG submission 108193) | Microbial communities from bioreactor (seeded with sewage sludge) at Lawrence Berkeley National Lab, California, USA - Biofuel... | ecosystem: Engineered > Bioreactor > Anaerobic > Unclassified ...
ATCATTATACCACGTGAGCCGTATAGTTCAAGGAAAAATTCTGTATTTCCGCTTATTTCTTGCTTCTTTTTTGCCATTTTCTTTCTTGCATATTTTAAGTGTTAATTATCTGAGAAGTCCACACTAAAGAAATTCGGACTATATTAATACCCGGCAAGAATTCCGCTGATTTTTTCTAGCTGTTCTTTACTTACGCGGGTGCTGTATTTTTCTGAAAATTCATTGAATGACATATCCCGGAACATCTCGGGAATCATCTCAAGCGCAACCACTGAACCGATTTTCTCCTTAAGTTCCGTCTCTTCCATAATTTCTTTAACCGGCGTATCCATGGAATAAGTTTTTCTGAGGACTTCCGAGGTGCCGTAGGAAATGAAGTAATCCCCGGCCAAAAGATGGCATTTCCCGTCACGCATATCCTGCAATATCGGATTTTCTTTATTCTCGTAAGCCGACGGTCCGGCCTTCGGCAGCGTCAGTTCCGCACTGCATCCGAAAGGCACGCCTGCTCTGATTTCGACGTGCGTCGGATCAAGAATCTTCCAGGAAAGATGATACTCTCCTGCAGGCGAATTGTATGAAGCATCCGCAAATCCGAGTTTCCAGTTCAGCATAGGTACAAAATCGACTTTTCTGAATCCGGGGACGGAAAAGTCCGGATTAATTCCTGCCGCATAGCGGATAATCCACTCAACAACCGAACCGTAGGAATAATGGTTCAGGCTGTTCATACCCGTACTGGAAACGCTGCCGTCATCAAGGACACTATTCCACCTCTCCCATATTGTCGTCGCGCCAAGCGAAATTTCATGAAGCCATCCGGGGTACTCCGTGTTCAGAAGCAGTTTGAAGGCAAGATCCCCCATACCGTTTTCTGTTAAGACAGGGCAGAGAATCGGCGTTCCGATAAATCCTGTTCTTAATTTATCACCTGCATCAGAAAACAGTTTTCTGAGCATCCGCAGGGTAAGCTCCTCATTATCAGACAGATGATACTTCAGCGTCAGTAGCAAAGCTGTCTGCGTCTTAATCGCACAGCGTCCGGAAGCTGTATAGTATTCTCTTTTGATATATGAAAATACGTTTCGGGAAAGCTCCCCGTACTTCTTCTGTTCTTTCTCATATCCCAGAACCCCTGCCGCCTTCGCTGTCAGACCGGCACTTACGGCATAATACAATTCTGCCAGAAAATCTTCATCGGTCGCACCGTGGACCTGATCTGCAGCAGCATTCGGGTTATCAAGAGCCAGCCAGTCGCCGTATTGCTGCTGTCTTCCCCAGGCGTGATTCGTACCGTCAATACGGGAAATGTAATCCACCCAGGCTTTCATACTTGCGAATTGATCGCTTAGAATCGAGGAGTCTCCGTAAAAGCAATAAAGATTCCAGGGGATGATGACCGCCGCATCGCCCCAGGCACAGGCTGTGGAAGTCACGCCCGCAGAGGGTACGACATCCGGCACTTTTCCATCCAGATCCAGCTGTTCCTGATACATATCATAGAGATACTTTGCATAAAAAGCATACGTATCGGCCAGAAAACAAGCCGTCGGCGAAAAGACCTCCGCATCCCCGGTCCAGCCCATGCGCTCGTCACGCTGCGGACAGTCGGTCGGCACATCAATAAAATTGCTTTTCATTCCCCAGCGGGTATTGGAAATAATCTGGTTGACACCTGCGTGCCCGGTTGTGATACTGGCTGTCTCTTCAATATCACTGTAAAGAGCGATTCCCTTAAAATCTTCCTTTTTCAGACAGGATACTCCCTCAATACATACATACCGGTAGCCGAAATAAGTAAACTTCGGTACAATATCTTTTTCCGTACCATCTGAGGTATAAAGATATTCCGATTTCGCCGTCCGGAGATTCCCGTTATAAAAATTCCCATTTTGCAGGATTTCACCGGTTCGGATACGGACAACGGTTCCCGGTTCCTTTATGTGAAAAGAAAAAATTCCTGCGAATTCCTGGCCCAGATCAAGAACCTTCTCTCCGGCCGGGGTCGTCATGAGAACGGAAGGTACAAAAGTTTCGTGGGCTTTTACCGGAAGACTCATTCTTGCAGTAAGGGTTCCTTTCGGCGCTTCGCATAAAATCGCTTTTTCTTCCGGGAGTTCCGGCAGCATATCATCCCTGTGCTCTCCGTCATACAGATTGGAAAAACAAATATTGCTTCTGCCGACACTCCAGGTTTCATCGGAACCGACAGTTTCGTCTGAGCCATCCCTGTAAAGGATACGGACTTCCGCAATCATTTTCCATTCATTGCCGTAAAAACCTTTATCTTCCCAGGATGCAAAGCCAAAACGCGACTTATACCATCCGTTTCCAAGAAGAACCGAAAGCGTGCGTCTGCCTCCCCTCATAAGCGGCTCAGTAATATCATATGTCTGATACTGTACCCAGCGGTCATAATCATTGCTGTACGGAGTCAGGAACTCATTTCCGATTTTCTCTCCGTCAAGGGAAGCCTCATAAAGTCCGAGTCCGCAGACATACAGTCTCGCAGAGGCGATCTCTTTTTTTATTTCCAGGTTTTTGCTGAAAACCGGATGACGTTTCTCCAGACTGTCACAGGTAATCCAGCGGCCGGTCCAGGGCTCGTCCATTTTTGCCGTTTCAAACCGGCTGACGCAGCTTTCCTTCTCCTCGTCCGCATCCGTCAGAACAGATACTGTCCAAAAATATGCCGTCCGAGGCCGCATCATTATGTCAACTTTGTATCCTGAAGCAACAGCTGCTTCATCATACCCGGTGTCTTTGAGAATATTCTGCATATTCTCGTCGGAGGCAATTCTGATACGGGCCGCTTTCTGTTTTCTGCCCTGTGCTCCGGTCACTTTCCATGAAAAAACAGTCCGGGTCATACGAAAGCCCAGCGGCTCTGTCAAATGGTTTACTTTAAGACCTGAAATTTCCATAAAAACTCCCTTCATACACTGCTGTTTATCATAAAAGGCTGCAGCAATTCAAAATCCTCCGCAAGAGAACAGGAAAGAACAGCATTTTTAATAAAGACTTCCTTTCCGGCAATCGCCGAGAATACATATTGTGAAAGAATCGATTTCATATTCAGACGATCCCCGTCCGTCGTGACAAGATAGACATCTTCCCGGCAATTTCTGACAGCTTGTAAAAAATCCATGCAGTCCTTTTCGCTTTTAAAGTTTTTAATTTTTCCTGTCATTTATCTTCTCCATGATTCCATTTTTCCGGATTATTCTTCGATTTTCACAGCCAGAACCGCCATATATTCGCGTCCGGGAAGTTTGATTTTACATGTGCCCATCGGTTCTTCAGCCGACGTGCTGCCGAACGGATTGAAGCCGTCCGCTTTTTGAACGTCCGCTTTCTCCATAAGAAGTACGCGTGTCATGTTCCATGCATCCAGGGCTTCGACCCGGTAATGCCCTGCCAGCGGAAGTGAAATCACCGTTTCCGCAGGACATTCTTTTGAAAAATAATACAGGAAGACTCTGTCTTTTACATGGGCGCTGTAGGACGGATTAAAATCAAAAAACCGCTGCCGCTCCGTCTGATTCATTTTGGTAAATGTACGGATGAAATGGCGGGCTCCTTCCGGCACGGATGCCAGGATATCTTCCGTCAGCCGGCCTGATTTTTCCATGAAATCAATGGTTTCAAAAGCATTTGCTTCCGATTCCAGGGCTCCCGGCAGACTATAAAGCAGATTCTTCAGCCAACCGATCCGTAAAGGACTTTCTCCTTTCAGCACGCCTCCCTTGGCCCACCAGAGAACATCATCATCGGAGAGGAATGTTTCGCCATGCGTTCCGTAAGCTCCGGAAGCGCAGACGCACCAGAAACGGTCTGTCATTTCCCGTGCCGAAATATTTCCCCAGCTGTACATTATGTTTCCCTCGTAACACATTTCATCAAATATACAGGGTTTTCCATACTTGCGGATCAGTCTTCCTGCCATGGAAACAGTCCTCGACTGAATGCAGCTGTGCGAAAGGTCCGGATTTGAAAAATCATATGGAACAAGGCAATGATGAATACTCATCAGATGATGAAACGAATCATTTTCCGTAATAAAATCAGCGAATTTTACCCAATCTTCCGGTTCTCTTGCTTCCATTAAATCATATTCATTGGCCAGGCTCCACCAGATCTGCGGAAACGCGGAAAGACGCCGGAGCAGATAATCAAGATACATCAGGTTGTCTTCCATCGGCAGCTTCGAAAATCCCCAGCGGTCGTATGGATGGAACAAAATAAGATCCGTTTCAATGCCAAGTTCCGAGATGCGCTTCAGAATATCTTCAAAGCGGTGCCAGAAAGAAAACGAAGGATGAGCCGCATCCCAGACGTCGGTTTGCATCATTTCCGTCTCCGGCACCCCGCGGCATTCTTTTTTCTTTTCGAAGGCAAAATACGGGGGCTCATTCTGGTTGAAATCATAGTGCTTCGGGAAAACACACATGCGGATCTTGTTAAAGGGTGCTTTGGACAGTGTCGCAAGTGTCTGTTCAACTGTTTTATCATCCTGATGTGCAAGAGCATAAACCGTGGTGCCAAAAGGATAAAAGGCGCTTCCGTCCTCATAAATGAAGTGCGTCCCCTCTGTTTTGACTTTTCCGTGTCTGTTTTCGGCCGGAAGGCATTCTTCCGTACCAGCTGCGCTGACTGTGCCGGAAATCTTATAGGAACAGATGCCGGCTTCTTCGGGCAGAAACCTGACTTTATATATACCGCTGCCGTCATAGAATCCTTTTACCCGGGTTTCCTTTCCCCGCAGGGAAAAAACTCCCGTTACATCTGCCTGCGCCTGATTATCAGATTCCGTCAGTTCCGGCCCTTTCAGAGTTACTTCAAATGTCTCATATTGTCTCATCCTGCTGGCACCTCTCTTATATTCTGTCGTTTTGCGTATCAAAAATCAAAAGTCATTTCTTCAGAAAGCTTTCTGACTTTAGACACATGGTCATTTAATTATTGTCTCCGCACAAAAGGCCCGTTCGCTGCCATGAATGCAGCTATTTCCCGAAATTCGGAAACTGTCTGTAAGCAATATCTCATCAGAAGAAGTTCCTACCATTACATCAACCTGTCCTTCTTCAACTTTCCAGCGATAAGCTTCATCCAGAAATGCGAGCTGGCTCATGCGGAGGCGGAAGGTAATGTTCTTCTCTTCTTCCGGTTCGAGTTCAATTTTCGCAAATCCGGCCAGTTCCATGGCCGGACGCACTTCGCTTGCATATACGTCGCGTACATAGAGCTGAGCAGTCTCTGAGCCCTTTACCATGCCCGTATTCTTCAGCCTGAAAGAAATATCGATAAAAGAATCCGGTTCAGCTTCTTTCGCCGAGAGCGTCAGATCTGCATAGGAAAAAGAAGTATAGGACAGCCCCCGGCCAAAGAAGTATCTCGGCGTATGGGGAAGATCCACATAATTTGCGAAGCCGATACTTGCTCCCTGATGATAGGAAGATCCGTTCGGATGATTGTAATAAATCGGAATCTGACCGGAGTTATATGCGACGGAAACGGGCAGTTTTCCGCCGGGATTCACCTGACCCGTAAGTACATGTGTAACAGCTTCCGCCCCGGCTTCAGAGGGATTCCAGGCTTCAAGAATCGCATCCAGATATTCATCCGCCGCGTCGCTGGAAATCGGCCTTCCGTCAAAATGGACGCCAATCAGCGGTTTTCCGACTTGTGCCGCCATACGAATGAAGCTGTCCTGGCAGGGCGGCAGATTGATATTGGTTCCGTCAACGCCTTCTCCCATGGAAGCAACTGAACAGGAACCGTGTTTCCCTCCCAATGTCAGCACGGCAATATCCGCTTCCCGTACTGCCTCCAGAGCTTCCGCAAAATGAGATTCATCCGCGCCTGCAACAGGATATCCATATGAATAAATGATTTCGCATTCCGGCAGTTCTTTCTTCATTTCCTCAAAAAGACTTGGGCATCCCGGTTTTATATGCCGGATAATCTGAGCAAATTTCTCACTCTCATCCGACTCAATCGGAGTTCCCGGTACATATTTCACTTCTTCCTTCCTGCCTGCCGCATTCTCTCCGACTCCCGCAAGGGAATTGGCCGCTGCTTTTGTAGCCTCTGCCATTGACACATGCGTATAGCCTCCGAAAAAAGCATTTGGTTTCAGAGCGTGGCAGCCGATCAGCGCTATCTTTTTCACATTTTTTTTAATCGGAAGGACACCGCTGTTTTTCAGCAGGATCAGTGACTCTTCGGCAGACTGCAGAACAAGGCTCCGGTCTTCTGCGTGGAAAAACACCTCCTGCAGTTCCTCATTGTCCAGAGCGTATGGATGTTCAAAAAGTCCCATACGGAATTTCGCGGTCAGTACACGATATACCGCACGGTCAAGAACATGGATATCTCTCCTGCCGCTTCGGAAATCTTCCATCAAATCATTGTTAAATGCTTCCGGAACCGGCATCTCATTATCCATTCCCGCCGCCATGGAATAATAGCCTGTTTCCGAAAGAGTTTCATACTGCTTCTGTACCTGATGGGCATTGGCGATAGCGCTGTAATCCGAAATTGCCAGACCGTCAAATCCCATTTCTTCACGAAGCAGTCCTGTCAGCAATTCTTTCGAAGTCGAAGCCGGCTCCCCGTCGAAGGAATCATAGCAGGGCATAACCCCCTTAAGATGTGCCCCGGTAATGGCAGCCTGAAATGGTTTCCCGTAAATTTCTTCCAAAAGACGCTTCGGGGTATAACTTGCCGCTCCGTGAATGCCGCCAAGAGAATTATGGAAGCCGAGAAAATGCTTGGCGACCGCTTCGCAGCGCCGTCCCCTAATTTCCCCTTCCTGTATGCCTCTGGTGAACGCCGTACCCATGGCTGCAGCCAGTGTCGGGTCTTCCCCGTAGGTTTCACCCTGTCTGCCCATCCGCGAATCTCTGGAGATATCAAGTACCGGCGCCAGCACGTGCGTAATACCGAGCGCACATTCCTGTCTGAAAACAATTTCCGCCAGTTTCTTTTCCAGTTCCGGATTCCATGAAGATGCCCGGCCGATTCCCGAGGGGAGAGATGCCGCACCCTGAAGAAAAGCTCCGCACAGTCCTTCCATATGGAAAATTGCGGGAATATGGTGCGGACTGTTTTTAATGGCTATCCTCTGAAACTTTTGCTGGAATTCAACAGCTTCCTCAAGAGTATCCAGACTTCTCATAAAAAGCGTGCTGATTTCTCCAATTCCGTCTTTACAGATGTTCTCGACCGCATCGGGTCTCTCCGGTATGGCAAAGACGCAGCGAACCTGCCCCATCTTTTCCTCCAGCGTCATTTTCCCCAGTAAATCACCGGCGCGTTCTTCCGGCAAAGCCCTGCTGTTTTCATATAATTCCATATAATTATCTATCCTCCACAATGACACGCACGCGGTCAAGATTCTTGCATTGCACGAAAATATCCTTTTCTCTTCCTTTCCTGCAGCTCTTTACTTTGATGACCGGGAAATAAGTGCCGGGCGTTGCAAAAGCATGGCAGGTCCTGACCTGGACACTTTGCGAATTTTCACTTCTTACAAGTGTGCATTCATGAGAAAAATCATCCGTCTTTTCAAAGTCCCAGGCTGCTGCCGTCACAGTATCCTCTTCGCAGGGAACATCGATAACGGCCGTAAATGCCACCTCTTCCCCTGTTTTTACAGTAACGCATTTTTTTCCGTCCGCATATGCCTTTACAACCGGCTGCAGGCCTCCCCGCTCTTCCGCGGTTTCCGGAACTTCAATCTGGCCATCATCAAATTTGTAATTCGTTGTTGCACGCGGCGCGATTCCCCTTTCACACCAGGCAGCGATGTCGAGCAGGGCCTGATGCAGAATTCCGAGATAGTCGACCTGATGCTGTGTATCTTCCAGATAGCCGGCCCTGTCATCATGGATGCAATGATCATTGTAATACAGACGGAAACAGGTATCCTCCTGTCCGTTCTTCTCCCTGTGTACCGCCTGGCGGTACCAGTCGCCGTGCCAGGCCAGGGCGCTCTCGTCAAGAATGCTGCAGATGGCAATGACCTTGCCGTTAATTTTCCCGCAGGGCACTGAACCTCCGGCACCCATGGCGATTCCCGGTGCAAGCAGGAAGGGGAGCTGAGGATAAAGCGGCTTTCCGTCACTGCCGCGGAACTGGTCATAGACCTTATAGCTTTCATCCGGCACCTGATGGCGCTCAAACGTCTGCATGGCAAGATAATCGCTGTTGTCAATAACGATTGTATCGCCAACCGCCAGGCCTTCCAGTACATTGCCGCTGTTGCTTCCGTCAAAAGCACTGCTGACTGTAATTATTCCGTCTTCGATTTTCTCGACCGGCACCTCTTTCCCCACCGCTTTTCCATCCATGATACGGATACGGCAATGGAAAATGTAGCTCCCCGCCGGCGGCATCTCCGAAATCCTTATCCTCGGCGTATCCTGGCTGCCGATCATTGTATTAATCCAGCTGTTATCTACACTTGTATACTGTTCATCTGATTTCTTTTCCGGTTTGATAAGTTCAGTAACCATAGTTTTGAACTTGACCCGGTCACGGGATTCTGAACTTTCCGGATCCGAACCGGCAAAACCCGGCTTAATCCAAAAATCCGTGAAATAACTGGGGAAAATTTTATAAATATTCGGTGCAAGGACCATCAGCGCGCCGTCTCCCATCGTCGGCCAGGAAAACCAGCCGCGCTTTGGGAAGCCCATTCTGGTCGCTTCCATAAGAACGTCCTTCGCTACACGGTCCAGACCCTCGAAAATATCTCCGCTTCCTCCCGGTTCCATGGCATCGACGACTTTTTTAAGGCCATCTTCCCTGAGGACACGCATGGCGCGGACTCTCGGACAAAAAACATTGGGAGTAGCCATAGGATTGGCCAGAACATAAGGAACAGCACCGTCCCATACATCTTTCGTTGATTCTATACAGCTCATCGTCTTAAAACTGCCGCCGCTGCCGCCGAAAACATAGCCGAATGGCCTTTCTTCCGTACCGTAAACTTTTTCCGCAATTTTTCTGCTGTAAAGTGCCGTATTGGAACTGGCGCGGTAAAGTCTCTTCCCCATGGCCGGGACAAAACCACCCTGATTGGAAACAACATAATAGGCACCATGCGTGAGAGCAAAAGAAATTTTGTCATCTTCCCCTGTCAGATGTTCACTTTCATGCTCATCTTCCGGCGCCGGTGAAAGATACTGATAAAACCTGCCTTCATATTTTTCTTTCTCCGGAAAATAAAAGCAGAAACGAACTTCATTTTCACCGTCGATATCCGTTCCCTTAAAGCCCCCGTGGACATAATAATGGCGGATCGGCAAATCCCTCCATTCTTCAAGATCAGTGTAGGGCATATTAAAATAATCGTCTTCTTCCGGATTATAGAGTTCCTCTTCCTTCATATTTTTATCCTCCTGTGACAGAATATTTATCTTAAAAAGATTATATCCGCAGAAGGAGAAAGATACCGTACAGCGATTCATTCTTTTATACAATAATTCGTGAAAAAAATAATCCGGATTACGGCTGATTCACTGCACCTTCCCCGTTCCGTATCCGTTCCCGGTACGCCGCAGGGGTAATGCCGACGATTTCCCTGAAAATCTTGCTGAAATAGTTTCGTGTTCCGAAATGAAGGGAATCACTGATTTCATCAATTCCCGTCTGCGTTGTAATAAGAAGTATCTTTGCGTATTCGATTCTGGCCTGCTTGATATAATCCGTCAGGCTGACGCCGGTTTCTTTTTTGAATTTTTTCGTAAAGTAATAATCCGTATAGCCGGTTTCCCTGGCAAGAAATTCTACCGACAAAGGTTTCATGAGATTAACTTTTATATAGTCGCAGCAGGCGCGGACACCCGATGAAGCCTTTTCATTTTCCTTATATTCATTGACTTTCCGGACGCATTCCTCCATAAGACGGTCATTCAATCTGACCAGTCCGGTAAACGTGGTACTCTTCTCAATTTCATTTGCATACCGGGTTTCCAGCTCCTTTGCGGATTTGGCGGAAACTCCCCCTTCTATGACAGCACGCGTGCACAGGTTGCAGAAAATGAGAAGCGTATTCTTCCCATCCCTCAAGGCATCACCGGTATCGGTAATCATTCCCCCGCCAAAATCCCCCAAATCAGAAAGAACTTTCAAATAATTCTTATTGCCATCACGGATAGCATTCAGCAATACTTTTTCACACTGAAAAGTCCTGTCTGCATCCGCTTCGCCCTGCGTCAGATTGTCCGTATCCGGATCTTCCTCATCTACCGTCTGTCTTCCCAGAAGATTCTCATCTGTCTGGAAAATAAAATCTCCGGGACTTATCTTCTCCTCCGTAAGCATATAGTGCATCATGACCGCATATTGAAAAAACGTCGACATCTCGACAACGGGAACGTTCTCAAGCAGTTTTCGCATCTGGAGCATGACCGGAACAGAAAGGTTCTTTCTGTGCAGAGCTTTTTCGATATTTTTCACCGAAGTACTGTTCAGAAAGACCGGTCCCATGACGATAAGAAGAGCAGGTTTTCCGCCTTCATAGGAATTCTCTGCCGCCCAGATGAGATTCACCGAGTCGGAGAGAATCACCGGACGATCGCAGCCCCCTTTCCTTGCAAATGAAAAATCCAGTCCATTTTCCAGATTCAGCAGCATCTGAAATTCCTTTTCATTCGGACAGGTAGAGTAAAAAAGCTGCCGTTCGTCTCCGAAACACCACGTACCGATTCCTGCTGCAGCGGATGCTTCACCGGCAAAAAGCCTCAGGCGTTCCTGATAAGGTACATCTCCCATAGAAAAACCCCGCTTTCGAATTCATAATCTAATATGATTATAGGATTCGGGCGGGGATTTTTCTACATTAAATATTTATCATTATGAGAAATCTATTTATGGAAATACGCTTTCAGAAAACTTCCGAAGTATTTTTCTTCCGCATTTTTTCTGGCATTGATAGCATCGTTGATATCCGCATATGTACCGAGACTATATTTTTTCTTTTTAAACGTAATGCACGCGGAGTATTTTCCGCTCCTCTTCTGGAAATAAACTCCTCTGACTCCGGTATTACTTAATATCGGACGTTTCTGGCTGGCAATCAGATTTTCAATACAGGTACCGTCTTCAAAATGCAGGTTATGTTCAATACTGTGATAGGATTCCGGGGGTCTCTTCTTCAGGCAGCCGCAGCTTTTTACTCCCCTGTTTAAGTCTCTTGCCGTAACGTCCGTATAATTGCCGCATGCGCACCGGCAGTGCCATAAGTAACTGCCGTTTTTTATTTTTCCTGTAAGATACAGCGCCGTAAGAAGCCCGAATTGTTTATTTTCCAAATCATCATGTCTGTATGTCCGATGATTGCAAATTACGGGAGGTAACGGCCATGCTTGCGGAGCAAAACGGCCGCATTCCGGCGGCCAGCGGCCGCTAATCTTTTGAAGCATACCCAAAACTGATTCATAATGACATAGGCCGATAAGGC
>Ga0160425_1003488_pt1 | contig 11451 bp, 9 predicted proteins | sample BioMet8_FD_108193 | JGI IMG/M metagenome (GOLD analysis project Ga0160425, IMG submission 108193) | Microbial communities from bioreactor (seeded with sewage sludge) at Lawrence Berkeley National Lab, California, USA - Biofuel... | ecosystem: Engineered > Bioreactor > Anaerobic > Unclassified ...
GCTGGCGTACGTCCGGCGGCGCGGAGCGCGTCGAAAAACCGGGCTTCGAGACGGGCGAGATCGTGCCAGCGGGCGATTTCGACATCAAGGTTTTCGCCGGAGAGCAGGTCCTCGATCCGGTCGGCGACATCGGCCATGGTCAGCGCATTTTCCTGAAGGATCGTCCAGAGGTCGCCGATCTGCCGTGCGACGCCGAGCGCCCAGGCGAAGGTCCGCTGGCGCGGCCGCCCCTTTTCGGGAAAGAGGTCGGGCCATTCGGACAGGTCCAGACCGAACGCAAAGCCTGCGAGGAGGCCGAGCGTTTCGGCGGGCGTGGCGACCGGGAGCGCGGGTTCGCGTGCGGGGACAATCAATTGCGCGGGAAGCCGCACAAGCGGCGGAAGCAAACAGCCGCCCGCCTGCTCGGCCAGCGCCTGCCTCAGACGCCGGCCCGCCTGCCGCGTAGGGACGACAACCAAAAGGTGGCTCAGCGACGGGGCCCCACCGGGTGTCGTGCGGATCTGCGCGGATAACCACGCTGCGACGGCGCAGACAAGCGTCTTCTTTTCGTTGAGAAAAATGCGTTCCATCGGACAGGCCCCAAAACATTCATTTTAATAGTCGGACGCAACTATATCATTTTGCGCGCTGTTTTGCGAGTTGCCGGTCGGGGGCTTGCCCAAAAGGCCCATACAGAGTTTGCCTGTTCTCGACGCTTTGCGATCACCGGAAAAACAGGCGGCGTTTCTGTTTCAAACGTTGATGACGCTGTTGGTGAACCCTTTGTCGCTCATGACCTGATGAGGACATTTGTCGTCCGTGTGCCAGACGCCGTCGATCACGAATTTGTATTCGTAGATGCCCGGTTCGAGAAGAAGCGTTGCACGGAAGACGTTGTCTTCGGGATGGTACTGCAGTGGATGCGTGGACGGGTTCCAGTCGTTAAAGGTTCCCGCAATAAAGACACGGCTGTGTTGCGGTGCTTCAACTTCGAACAGAATCGCTTTTTCGGTCGCCTGGGCGCACACGTGCAACAAATCCTCCACCTGCTGGGTGGTGTTTTTGGATTCATTCCGAAGCTCACCCGCATGGGTGCCTGACAGTGTTTTTTGAGACGGTGTTGTTTTCATGGCAATTCCTTGTTAAGGGGGTCCGTCTGGCCAATTCCATTACCCGTATTTAAAAACTGCGGTGCAATAAAAACAAGAAAAATGAACGAAAATCTTGGAATTGGGGCGCAAGGGGGGGGACGCGATTCGGCCCGATGCGGCTGCGGAGCTTCATTGTGATCGGAACCGAACGATTGAAGAACCTCGGTGAACAGAGGCGTTCAGACCGCCGCGCTGACGCGCACGGGGTGGACGATGCGATCGAGCGTGGCGGGCGCGATCTTGACCAGCATGCCGCGGCGTCCGCCGTTGATGTAGATGACGGGTTGGTCGAAGAGGGTCGCCTCGGCGTAGACGGGCAGCGCCTTGCGCGTGCCGAAAGGGCTCGTTCCGCCGACCAGATAGCCGGTGTGGCGCGTGGCGGTGTCGGGCGAGCAGGGGGCGACGGACTTGACGCCGATGATGCGCGCCATCTGTTTCGTTGATATTTCGCGGTCGCCGTGCATGAGCACGATGAACGGCTTCTTGGCGTCGGTTTCCATAACGATCGTCTTGACGGTGGCGTGCTCGTCCACGCCCAGCTCGTGCGCGGCGCGGTCCGTCCCGCCGTGCTCGACGTAGTCGTACAGCAGCGGTTCGAATTCGGCGTTGGCCGCGCGCAGGGCGCGGATGGCGGTGGTGACCGGAATATCCATGAAAAACCTCAAACGTTGGCGAACGGTTTCTCGCCTCATTTTTGGTGAGGCGAAACGCGGTTCAGAAATTCAAAACCATATGATACAGTTTACCGCAACGGTGCGGGGTTGTGAATGCGGAACGCAGAGACGGAAGCGGGGGGGATGATGAAAACCTTTGATCTGAAGACGGCGGAAGATTTGGAATCGGCGCTCGCGCGGCTCGGCTTGCGGTTGCCGCTGAGCGCCGCGTTCGACGTTTTGGGCGAGCCGGTCGCGGTGGGCGGGCGCAGGCTGGCGAACCGGTTTGTGGTTCAGCCGATGGAGGGCGTCGACGCGGCAGACGCCGGAGGGACGCCGGGCGAGTTGACTTTTCGCCGCTACCGACGCTTCGCGGCGGGCGGTAGCGCGCTCGTTTGGTTCGAGTCCGTCGCCGTCGTGCCGGAGGGGCGTTCGGGACCGCGGCAGCTGATGCTGACGGAGCGCAACCTCGACGTGTGGAAACGCTTGGTCGAAGCGACTCGGACGGTCGCGCGGAACGAGGGGTGCGGCGATGTCGTTCTGATTCTGCAGATGACCCACAGCGGCCGTTACAGTCGGCCGGAAGGGCGTCCTGCGCCGGTGGTGGCGCAGCGCAACCCGGAATTGGAACGGGCCATGCCGGAGCTGCCCGCAGTCGGGCCGGTCTCGGACGACGCGCTGGCGGCGTTGCGGGACGCGTTCGTGTCGACCGCCGCGCTGGCGGAACGCGCGGGGTTCGACGGCGTGGACATGAAGGCTGTTCACGGTTATCTCGTCGCGGAACTGCTGGGGGCGCGGATGCGGCCCGGGCGCTACGGCGGCTCGTATGAGAACCGCACGCGGTTTTTGATGGAGTGCCTCTCGGGAATGCGTCAGGCGCTGTCTCCGCAGACGTGGACCGTTTCGCGGCTGACGGTGCTGGAACCCTCGTCCTATCCCTACGGGTGGGGTGTGGTCGAGCGGGAAGGGCCTTGGCGGGCTGATCCGGCCGAGCCGCTGCGTCTGGTCGGCGAACTTTCGGCGCGGGGCGTGCCGTTGCACAATCTCTCGATGGGATATCCCCGCTTTCAGCCGCATCTGAACCGGCCGTACGATCGGCCGCTCGCGGGCGGACCGCCTCCGCCCGAAGAGCCGCTGTGCGGCGTGGTGCGTTTTCAGGAGGCCGTGCGGACCGTGCGGCGGGCGGCGGGCGGCGTTCCGGTTGTGACGGCGGCGCTGTCGTGGTTGCGGCATCTCGCGCCCTACGCGGCGGCGGGCCTCGTGCGCGACGGGTGGTGCGATCTGGTCGGCTTCGGGCGGAACGCGTTCGCTTACCCCGACGCGCCCCGCGACCTTTTGACAAAGGGTGCGCTGGACCCCGAGAAGTGCTGCGTGACCTGTTCGATGTGTTCGCAGATCATGAAGGACATCGTGGGGCGCGGCGGTTGCGTGGTGCGCGATTCCGCCGTCTATGCGCCCGAATATCGCAAGGGCCGGGAGGCCGCAAAACGCAAAGCGTGAGAGGCTTTTTTTCGCGCTCGACCCTGTTGCCAACGACGTGCTATTTTTTTGTCGGGAATCATTTGGGGAACCGGACGAGGGGAGGACGAGTGACTGCTTCAACGGTGGCTGTTTGGGGTGCCGTGGCGTTGTCTGCGGCTCAGGCGGTATGTGCCGACGAGATTGACCGCGCGACGCTGGACCGATGGGCCGCGCCTTATCGCGGGTGGACCTATTATCCGGACCACGTGATTCCCGCCGAACCGAAGATCCCGGGGAACGAGGCGTTTCATAACACCGATGTGCCGTGCGTGTATCAGCTTCCCGGCGCGCCCGACGTCTGGTACATGAGCTTCATCGCCTTCAACGGGCAAGGCTACAACTCGTTCGTCGCGGAAAGCCGGGATCTGGTGCATTGGACGAACGCGCGGCTGGCGTTTGGCTTCGGCCCCGAAGGCGGTTTCGACCGCGGCGGCCGCGTGCTCGGCGCTTATCTGTACGCGTCGTACGACGTCAAAGCGCCGCGCGTGTTGAAAAAGCGCGGCGGCACGTTCTGGTCGCTGTACGGCGCGTATCCTCATCAGGGCGGCTACGAGCTGCGGCCGGGCTATGAGGGCGTGGCGGTGAGCGACGACGGCCTGACGTGGCGGCGCGCGAAGGAAACGCCGATTCTGGCGGTGCAGGACGCGGACTGCGCGCCGTGGGAAAAAGACTGCATTTATCAGCCGTGGCTGGTGGAGTATCAGGGACGGTTCTTCGACTTCTATAACGCGGCCAACGGCGGTACGGAACAGAGCGGTGTGGCGTTTTCGACGGATCTCTTGAATTGGATGCGTTACCCGGCGAACCCGGTTGTCCGTGTGCGGGCGGACGGCTATGACGCGAAATTCGCGTCGGACCCCAAAGTGTTCCGCGACGGAGACCACTGGATCATGCTTTATTTCGGCGTGGGGCGCGGCGGCGCGCACGTGATGGCGGCGTTCTCGCGCGATCTGGTGCATTGGACGGCGCATCCCGAACCGCTTTATAGGGCGGGCGGCCATCCCGGCGGTTTGGACAAACAGTACGCGCACAAAATTTCGCTCGTCTACCGGGCGTCGAACGACACGTTTTATCTTTACTATTGCGCCTGCGGCAACAAGGGCCGCGGCATCGGCCTGCTGACAAGCCGTCCGTTGCCGTGAGGCTTGCGCTCCGTGCGCGTGGCAGGGGAGCGGAAGATTTGCGCCAGTGCGGCATCACAGGATTGCCGCGCGCGTTCTATTACTGCTGGCTTTATATTCGATTTGTTGGCCGTCTCTGCTACAATCATGCCGTAACTTGGTCTGGACGAAACTGGGAGGCCTCGTCTGCGGTTCTTGGCAAAAAAGAAACCCCGGCGCCTATTTACCGCCAAGCGGCAAAGGAAGGGATTCCGGGGTGCACGTCAAAATCGTAAACAAATCGGGCAGATTTTTGCAAGCATGAATACGGATTTTTTTAATAAGATTGAAGCTGTGTTGTCCGCCGAACGTCTCGACGTCTATCGGCAGGATGGCGTCCCCCCGGTTACGGCGCTTGCCCGTTATCTTTGGAACATGGCCTTGTGCGAGGCCCTCTATTCTCCCTTGCAAATTGTCGAGGTCGCTCTTCGGAATGCGATTCACAAGGCGTTGACCCGGCGCGAAGGAAGCGAAACGTGGTATGACACGATTGCCCGGCTACCGCCTTGGCAAGCGGAACAAGTGCGGGAGGTTCGGGACAAGTTGAAAACGGAGAACAAGCCGGAGACTCCGGGCCGGGTGGTGGCTGAACTGCATTTCGGCTTCTGGACAGGTTTCTTCAACGGAGTCCACGCCCGTACGGGAATCGGATATGCGTTGACTCATCAGGTGCTTGCGAATGCACACCGCCGCCAGCAGGACATGAAAGCGTTGGATGCTCGGTTGACCCGCGTTCGCAATCTCCGCAACAGAGTGTTCCATCATGAGCGCATCATTCATTGGTCCGACCTCGATAAGCAACATGCGGGCATGCTGGAGTTGGTCGGTTGGATCAGTCCGGAGCTGTACGAGATGACTGTCGCACTGGACCGCTTTGCGCGCGTGAGAGAGGCCGGAGTTGGTCTCTGGATCGAGAAACTGCGCAGACACTGGCCAGATCCATCGCGTGTTCCCGATGCAGCGACGCCGACGCCCGGCATTGTTTGCGTTGGGGGAGACTGTGCGGTGAACAACGTCGAAACGCCTTTCGGCAAACGCTGGGACAGTGCATCCTTTGATTTGGGCGACAGCCATCTGGATGACCTGCTCTCCGGCCTTACGCTTGCGTTGGACGTTCGGAACGAGTACGTCGTTTATTTAAGGCACGTCTCAGATGCGGCGGGAGGTGCGCATGCTGAACGGCGTTGATACGTCGGACGAGCAAGCGCGTTGGAGGCTATGTTGAGACTCGTCGCCCAATTCGTGGTGTTTGTGATGTTGTGGCAGGCTGCGGCTGAGGAAGCGGTTTGCCTCTCGAAACTGCGCTCGCCGGTCTTGTTCCGCGGCGATGCGGCTACGGCGTTCCGCGATCCGCGCGTGGGCAAAGCGCTGATGTTCTTCCACGGCTCGGATTTTCCCGAAGGGGACCCGCGCGGCGGATTCGACAATTTCGCGAGCATTGGTCTCGCGTGGAGCAATGACCTGAAGTCGTGAATGTGGCCGAAGGGATCATAGGGAAACGGTGGTCGGTGCAACGCGGGGTTGTCCAAGTTGCCAATGGCGTAGCGTTGTCCGCCCGGCAAAAAAAGGGTATTGGCGTTGACAATTTGATACTGCATTAGTACTATTCAAGCATGCCGAGAAAAATCAGAGAACTGATTCATGATTTGATGAAAGCCGGATTTGTGGACCGCGGAGGGAGGGGAAGCCATCGAAATTTCACACATGCGCGGGGTGTCAGAATTACGCTCAGCGGAAACCCCGCGCACGACGCAAAGCACTATCAGGAGCGGGATGTGGAAACGGCTCTTCGGGAGGTGACGAAATGAAGGCAAGCGATCGATACCTCAAATTGGTTGAATGGTCGGAAGCGGACCGGTGTTACGTCGGTTCTTGTCCCGGTTTGATGTTGGGCGGCATTCACGGCGACGATGAAATGAAGGTTTACCGTGAACTTTGTCAAGCTGTGAACGAGTGGATCGCCATTTGTCGAAAAGATGGAGTTCCGCTTCCGCTGGGCACGACCGGCAAGGCCTACTCGGGGAAATTTGTCGTTCGAGTCGGCAAGGAGTTGCACAGGAAACTCGCTGTCGAGGCGCTTCGGTATGGCGAAAGTCTCAATTCGTACTGTGTCGGGTTGCTCCGCGAGCGGCCGGAGAGTTATGGCACAAAAAATTGTTTTGTTTCTGATCGAGTGTCTGTAAAAAAGAGTTCGCGCAAAAAGATGGAGACAAAGTGAAACGTTCGGTCGTGATTGTGGCAATGGCGGTGGCAGTGGCGGTGGCGCGGGGCGAAACGCCCGCAGTGTTCTGGGCGAGCGATCCGGTGCGGCCGGGCGAGACCGCGATGGTGATCGGCGAGAACCTCGGCGGCGGCGCGGCGGTGGAGCTGGCGCGCGTGCCGGACGGCCGCGCGGGCAAGCCGGGCGGGGCCTTCGCGTGGCCGAAGCGCGGCGTATCGGTCGCGCCGCTACAGCCAGGGCGGCAGTCGGTCAAGTTTGCGGTTCCGGCCGACCTGAAGCCCGGCCTTTTCGCCGTGCGCATTGCGACGGGCGGCGGCTCGGCGGTGCGGGTCCTCAACGCGCCGCAGATCTGGTGGGCGCAGGGCGACGCCGGCACGACGGCGACGCCGGGCGGCTGGGTCCGGGCCTTCGGCAAGAACTTGGGCTGGAAGGCGTCCGATAAGCTTTCGAAACCGCTGCTGAGACTTGAGGGCCCGCGTGCGCTGTCGCTGACCGCCGAGGCGGATGCCGAATCGGCGCGCGCGGCGCTTCCCGCAGACCTGCCCGAGGGCGCGTACCGCCTGTTTGCGCACAACGGCGCGGGCGGGCGCGGCGGCTGGAGCGAGCCGGTCGAACTGACGGTCTCCCGGCGCGCGGCGTGGCCGCAGACGGTTTACAACGTGACAAACTTCGGTGCGCAGGCCGACGGCGTGAAAGACGACACGGCGGCGGTTCAGAGTGCGCTGCAGGCGGCGGCCACCAACGGCGGCGGCATCGTCTATTTTCCGCGCGGCCGCTATGCGCTTTCCGACGCGCTGAACGTGCCGCGCCGCACGGTGCTGCAGGGCGAGCGCGAGGACTGGGTGGCGCTGGTGTGGCCCGATCTGCCCAAACCGCCCGAGGCGCTGGTGCAGGGCACGAACCTGTTCGGCGTCGAGAGCCTGACCGTCTATGTGAACCATCACCGCCACGTCATTGCCGCCGCGCTCGGCGACAAGCCGGAGTCGGGCGACGTGTTTCTGCGTCATGTGCGCGTCAGAGCCGACGCCTATCGCGGGCATCCGACCGTGGACGAGGTGGACGCGCGTCTGCGCGAGTCCATGAAGTGGTCCACCGGCGGCGGCGACACCGTGCGGATGGGCGGATGCAACATCGAGATCACGGACTGCGATTTCTACGGCACGGGGCGGGCGCTGTTTCTGAGCCGCGTGCGCGGCGGGCGCGTGTCGGGCAACCGCTTCTTCAACGGGCGCTGGGGCTGGTACTGCATTTCGGGTAGTGACGGGCTGATCTTCGAAAACAACGAGATCTGCGGCGCGGACCTGATGTCCACCGGCGGCGGACTGAACTGCCTCGACGGGTCGCGTTATTCGCAGAACGTGTATTACGCCGGAAACCGGCTTCATCTGATGCACGGCTGGGACCGCGAGGCGATGACGTCGGATGCGGGCGGCGAAGCGTATTCGGGCAAGGCCGTCTCGGCGGAGGGAGCCACGCTCACGCTGGCCGGAAAGCCGGGCTGGCGCAACCGCGATTGGCGGGGCGCGGCCGTGTTCGTGCTGGCGGGGCGCGGTGCCGGTCAGTGCCGCCGCGTGGCGGGACAGGGCGAACAATCCGTCACCGTGGACCGTCCCTGGACCGTGGATCCCGGCACGAACTCGGACATTTGCATCACGATGTTCCAAGGCCATTACCTCATCATCGGAAACGCGTTTGCCGACTGCGGCCCCATGCAGTTTTACGGCACGGCGGTGGAGAACACGGTGGCGCGCAACACGGGCGCGCGCATGTCCGGTTTCCGTAGCAAGGGGTTGTGGTATCACGGCTATCAGCCGAACTGGTACTGTCAGTTTTTTGACAACACGATCTCCGAAGGAAACTATTATCACTGGTCATCGGCGGCCGACTCCGTGCTAGAGATCACCGGCCTGCGGCACCCGCCGTATGAGGGGCCGATGAATCTCGGAGCGGTGGTGCGCGGCAACCGCTTGGAGAGCGGCTCGCACATCCACATCGACGGCGACACGTGCGACGCGGTCGTGGAGGCGAACCGGGTCGCCAACTCGGACCTCGGCATTTTCGTGAGCAAAAAAACATCGGGTGTGCTCGTCCGCAACAACACGTTCGATCACGTCCGTGCGGAGGTGATGGACGAACCGGCGATGCGTCGCGCCGCCGAGGCGCGCCTCAGCCGCTATCTCAACCGTGCCGAGCCGGTGGCGTTCTGGAACTTCGAGTCGGCCACGTCCGCGCAGGCACCTGACCTCTCCGGGAACGGTTTCCGCGCCGGCGTCAACGGCGGCGTCGTTCCGAAGGCCGAGGGCCGTATCGGCCGCTGCGTGCGTTTCGGCGGGGCGGACTGGTTGCGCGTGGACGAGCCGGCGGTGTTCGACGCGCCGGACATGACCGTCGCGCTCTGGGTCAAACCGGACAGCGTGCGCGGCCGCCGCGGACTGGTGGTCAAACGCTTCGGAGGCGGCGAGGCGCCGTTCATTCTGACGCAGAACGGTGCGGCGATCGGCTTCGAGGCCACGGATGCGGACCACCACTGGTCGTTCAACTTCCAGTCGCCGTCGGTCCTGAAGGCGGGCGAATGGACGCATGTCGCGGCAGTGGCGCAGCGGGGCGTCGGCATCGCGCTCTATGCGGACGGCAAGCGGGTGTCGGAGAAGAAGAATGCGGCGGACCGGATCGCCAACGACGAGCCGCTGATCATCGGGCGCGAACAGTGGGGCGGCGATCCCTCCACGACGAAAACGCCCGGCTTTTTCGCGGGCGAGCTGGATGAAATCAAGGTGTGGACGCGCGCGCTGACGCCGGAAGAGATCCGGGCCGACGCTGCGAGTCAGTCGTGCACAAAATGAGGCAAGAGGCCATGAATAAAAGCAGCCGGTTTCGGGATTCAATCGATTTTTCGGCATTTCTGTTCGTCGGTTTGGCGACGTGTCTTTTCTCGCCGGATCCCGTTGCCGCAGGTGCCGCCGCATCGTCGGCGACGGCTGCGACCGGCAAGACCGTTCTGCTCGACACCTTTTACAATCACGAGGTCAAGAACGGCAAGCCCTACCATTACACGTGGAATGACACGGCGCAGAGCGGTTTCTCCAAGCTGGGCGCGGTCTTCGCTGAGAATGGCGCGAAGCTCGACAGCCTTGCTGCGGCCCCGACGGATGCGAACCTGCGCGGGAGTTCGGTCTACATCATCGTCGATCCGGACAACGCGGCCGAAGCGGCGGACCACAAGCCGAACTACATGAACGCGGCGGCGGCGGACGCGGTGGTCCGTTGGGTTGAATCCGGCGGCACGCTGCTGTTGATGAACAACAATAAGGGCAACTGCGACTTCGATCACATCAACATCTTGGCCGGCCGGTTCGGCGTCACCTTCAACGAGGACTCGCGCAACGAGACGCCGAAGCGCGACCTCAAGCGGGCGACGGTAGATACGCGGGCGTTCGCGGGGCAGCCGCTCTTCGGCGGCGTCCCTGCGATCTACATGAAGGAAATCTGCACGCTGGTTCTGAAGGCGCCGGCCGAGGCCGTGCTCACCGCGCCGAAGGAGAACGGGGTGGGGACGGACGTGCTCATGGCGACCAGCCGCATGGGCAAGGGGCGGGTTCTGGTGATCGGGGACCCTTGGCTGTACAACGAATACATCGACTTCGTGCCGCCGGGTTCGTCGGTGGAGAATCACCGGGCGGCGGTCAACCTCGTGCGCTGGCTGCTGGCGGTTGCGCCGTAAACCGCCCGTGCCGCGTCGGGCTGTTGCTGAACGCTCGCCTCGACAAGCGCCAGCCGTCCAACGGTTTCTTTTTCCATGGTCAGACGCCGGTGCTGTGGTGCGCGAACGCGCTGCTGCGATAGGCGTGAGGCCGGAGAAGTCGGGCGTCCGGGACGTCCGCCCGTACGGGATACGGGGCCGGGTAGCGCGGGACGTCCCGGACCGCGCACAGCAGGTGGAGCGGAACAAGCTGAAATACGGTTTCGAGGTGTGCAAAAAATCGCGTTGAAGTTTGTGAGGCGTTTGTGTCATAACATCTCGTGCGATTGGCGGTCCGGGCGTTTCGGACCGGGCGGGACACGTGAGGAAAGGGAGTGACCATGAGAGTGGCAATGATCGGGGCGGCGGTGTTTCTGGCGGTGTCGTGGGGGGCGCGTGCGGAAGTGCCGCGGCCGGAGCATCCGCGGCCGGATGCGATGCGCGAGAACTGGATGACGCTGAACGGCGAATGGCAGTTCGAGATCGATGACGCGTCGGACGGTGAGGCGCGCGGTCTGACCTCGGGCAAGGACCTGTCCTCGAAGATCATCGTGCCGTTCTGTCCGGAGAGCAAGCTTTCGGGGCTCGGACTGGGTAACTCGCGCTACATGACCAACGTTTGGTATCGCCGCACGTTCGAACTGCCCGCCGCGATGAAGGGCAAGCGCGTTCTTCTGCATTTCGGCGGCGTGGACTACAAGACGTGGGTGTACGTCAACGGCCGTTTGGTCGGCACGCATCTGGGCGAAAACGCGGCCTTCTCGTTTGAGATCACGACCTTCCTCAAGGAGGGCGCGAACGAACTGGTGGTGCGCGCTTATGACCATTTGCGCGGCGGACTTCAGCCGGGGGGCAAGCAGGCGCACGATAAGAGCCAGGGCTGCGTGTACACGCGCACGACGGGCATCTGGCAGCCGGTGTGGCTGGAGGCGGTAGGTTCTTCGTACGTCGAGAGCTTCTCGGTGGTTCCCGACCCCGACCATACGCGGGTGCTGATCGAAGCGGCCGTCAACGGGACTGATCCCGA
>Ga0160425_1003489_pt1 | contig 11448 bp, 11 predicted proteins | sample BioMet8_FD_108193 | JGI IMG/M metagenome (GOLD analysis project Ga0160425, IMG submission 108193) | Microbial communities from bioreactor (seeded with sewage sludge) at Lawrence Berkeley National Lab, California, USA - Biofuel... | ecosystem: Engineered > Bioreactor > Anaerobic > Unclassified ...
CCCGTATGCACTGCATTGCCGGGGAGTTCGTCCCCGGCAGTATCCGGGGCGCCAGACGGCACCCCCTGCCTGTACTATTTCTATGGCGACGGCTGTCCCCACTGCGCCCGGATCAAACCGTTCATTGAAGAGATGGCAGAAAAATATCCCCGGCTCCAGGTCAGGACTTTTGAAGTCTATTTCAACAGCAGCAACCAGGAGATGTACCGGGATTTCCTCTCCCGCTACGAGGTAAAGACGGAGGGCGTTCCCGCGGTATTTATCGGCACAAAGGCTTTTGTCGGCGAGGATACGATCCGGGAGAACCTGGAAAACGAGATCGTATCAGAGTATTCCACAGAACCGGTCTGCCCCGCGAACTACTCGGCCCGCGTGGGCACCCCACAGGATCTTTCCCCGGCAAAGACCACCAGTCTCACCGTGTCCGCGGTTATTGCCGCCGCGCTCGTGGACAGCATCAATCCCTGTGCCTTTGCAGTCCTGATCTTTTTGCTGACCTACCTGCTCACCCTCAGGGACCGGCGGCGTGTCCTTTTGTCGGGCCTGATCTACATCGGCGCAGTTTTCCTGGCATATTTTGTCTCCGGGCTCGGGCTCTTTGCCGTGATCCAGCAGACCGGGATTGCCGGTACCGTGGCTGCCGTTGCAGCCGTGATAGCGATCGCTGCCGGGATCGTCAACGTAATCGATGCCCTGCGAAAAACGCCCGTCCCGCTCCTCTCGATCCCTGCATCCCAGAAAGACCGGATACGCGGATACGTAACCCGGGCAACGCTTCCTGCCGCGTTCATCCTCGGGATCCTTGTCAGCATCGTCGAGCTTCCCTGTACCGGCGGGGTTTACCTTGCGATCCTCGGCCTTTTGGGCAGCTCCATGACGCTTGCTGCCGGGCTGCCGTACCTGCTGCTCTACAACCTGATCTTTGTCGCACCGCTCGTGGTGATCCTCATCGTGGTGTACGGAGGCGCTTCCGCTGAAACCCTCAGTAATTTCCAGGGTGGCGGGAAGCGGTGGATGCGGGGGGCGATCGGAGTATTCCTGATTGTCCTTGGCGCCCTGATGCTCTCGGGGGTCCTGTGATGGACTCTTGCAGGGAATCGTCCGGACACGGGTGCGCCGGGGGGCGGGACATGTCCTCGCCCGGTTCTACAAGAGGACAGAACCTGCAGAATGCAAATGTACACGGGAGGACGCAGTTCATGAACAAGTGGGGACTTACGATCAGGGCGGCGGGAATTACTCTTGCCCTGCTCGCAGTAAAGGTAGTTGTTGAGTACCTGAATATCGACACGTTATCCGTATCGACACTGGTCACGGCATTTATCGGGGGGGCGATCTTTACGATTGCAATCATATTTGCCGGGGTTCTTGCCGATTACAAGGAAAGCGAGAAAATCCCGGCTGAGATCGCCACCGCCCTGCGCACCATGTACAGCGATCTTGCCCTCGTCCGGGTTGCGGACAACGGGATTGTCCCCCGTATGCGGAGAAATGTCTGCAATCTTCTCATTACCATCAATACGAATTTCCGGAATAATACCTGGGACCTGCAGCTGGTGGACCGGGCGATCGGATGCCTTGCGGAGGATATCTCCCGGCTTGTCGATGGAAATGTCCCGCCCCAGTACACGGTAAAACTGAAAAACGAACTCGGTACGATCGACAAACTGTCCCACCGGATAAAAACAATCGAAGCAACCTCGTTTATCCCTGCTGCGTACGCAATCTCCGAACTGGCTACGGCAGGCGTTGTCCTCCTCCTGCTTCTGGTCAGGTTGGAGCCCCTGTTCGAAGGGATCGTCATCTTTTCCGTCATCAGTATGCTGATGATCTCGCTGCTGCTCCTGATCCGGGACATGGACAACCCCTTTGAGACGGGAAAAAACTCGTGCGCAGACGTCGATCTCTTCCTGCTCTGGGATCTTGAAGAGGCACTGGTAAAAAAAGAGGAGGAGTGCAGGCCGGCATTTTCCTGAGGAATGTCCGGGCTCTCCGCATTGTGCCGGGACGTTGCCGACGCAGGCATACCCGGTTTTTTTTAACCTGCCGGGGATCAGGGGGTAAGATTTACGGGGATCGATAAAGAACAAGAATCACGGTACTGGGAGATCGATATCGCCCGTGGAACTGCCATTATCATGATGGTACTTTTCCATGTGGTCTTCGATCTCGGGTACTTTGGGATCGCGCCGGTCAGTACCGGCGAGGGGTTCTGGAGATATTTCGGGTATGCGACGGCGGCGCTGTTCCTCTTAATTGTGGGGGTGTCGTTCTCCATCAGTTATGCCCGGGCCGCCCGGCACCTGTCGGGCTGGCAGAGGTACCGCAAATTCCTGTACCGTGGACTGGGGATTTTTGCACTGGGGATGCTGGTCACGCTGGGGACATGGCTGTACCTGGGAGAGGGATATGTCCTGTTTGGCATCCTGCACCTTATCGGGATCTCCGTTATCCTCGCACCGCTTTTTTACCGGTTCGGTGCGTTCAATATCGTCCTTGGGGGCATCTGTATCCTGGCAGGATTTGCCCTGGGAGGCATGGCCGGGCCGTTCTGGCTGCTCCCGCTCGGCCTGCACCCCGCGTCGTTCTGGTCCGTTGATTATACGCCGTTGTTTCCCTGGTTTGGCGTGATCCTTGCGGGAATCGGTGCAGGATCTTTTTTGTACCCCGGTGCAACGCGGATATTTTCTGTCCCAAAAGCGCCTCCTGCCGGGAGTCGGGTTTTCATTTTCTCCGGGATACATTCGCTTCTGATCTATCTCGTGCACCAGCCGGTGATCCTGCTCATCCTGCAGCTCCTCACAGGAAAAGTTCTTGCCGGATAAAATGCCGGTCGGCGATCCCTGGCTGCAAGTAAAAACAGGGTGCGATCATATCCCGGGGGATATCCTATTCCGGGCCCTGTACAGCCTCCGATTACCTCTCCATACCCCCAAAAACGCACTAATTCGTGCAAAACACGCACGAATTCAGGCCAAAACCGGATTTTCACGCCGAAAGAAAACGCAGCTAATAGCACTGTTCCTGTGGCTCTGGTTTGTGAGGAGGTGCTCCCGTATGTGGCGCCGGGAGAATGAAGATACGGGGCCCCGGAGGGCATCCGGGCGATCTCACGACTGAGAATATTACCTGTCGGGGAGACCGGTCAGGTCATGGGGGGGGTAAGGTATTCCGGGCCCATTACAGCCCCCGATTACCCCCTTTATCCATGAAAAACGCATGAATTCATGCAAAACCCGCAGGAATTCGACCCAGAACCGGATTTTTACGTCGGACAAAAACGCAGCTAATAGCACTGTTCCTGTGGCTCTGGTTTGTGAGGAGGTGCTCCCGTATGTGGCCCTGGCAAAATGAAGATATGTGGCTCCAAAGGGTATCCGGGCGATCTCACGACGACAGGGCGGGAGAGCACCATCAGGATCGCCTGCGGGATATACGGGGGAATTGGCCAGAAACTTGAAGCGTTATGACGTGAATTGTTAATGTTATCCATGGATAATCTCCAGAAACTAAGCATACCGGAGCAAAATGTCGTAAAAGAAAAAACCGCACGGCTCTCGGTTATCTCCAATACCGGTCTCGTTATCCTGAAATTCGTGGTGGGGTTCGCCGTCGGTTCGGTCAGTATCATTTCCGAAGCAATCCATTCCTCTATGGACCTTCTCGCTGCGGGGATTGCTTTTTTCTCGGTTAAAAAATCGTCAGAACCCCCGGATGAAAAACATGAATTCGGGCACGGCAAGTTCGAGGATTTTTCCGGTCTCATCGAAGCCATCCTGATCTTTGCAGCGGCTGCGATCATCATCTATGAGGCCGTATCAAAACTGCTCTCCCACGAACAGGAAACCCTCTCGATGAACCTGCTCGTCATCGGTATTGCCGTGATGGGGATCTCCGCCCTTGCAAACTGGCTGGTATCCCGGCAGCTCATGAAGGTTGCAAAGGAGACCGAGTCAATCGCGCTCGAAAGCGATGCGTGGCACCTCAGGACAGATGTCTATACCTCCCTTGGAGTCCTTGCCGGGCTGGTCCTTATCCGGATTACCGGGATTACCATTCTCGATTCGATCTTTGCAATCGGCGTTGCTCTTGTCATCATCAGGGCAGCGTACGATCTCACCTGCCGTTCGCTCGCCGACCTGATGGACCAGAGTCTCCCGAAAGCAGATGACCTCCGCATCAAAGAGATCATCTGCCAGCATGCAAGCGATTACGCCGGGTTCCACGATCTCAAGACCCGCAGGTCCGGCCCGGAGGTTTTCATCGATTTCCACCTCGTCATGCCAAAGAACATATCCGTCGAACAGGCGCACGACCTCATGGATCACCTTGAATCAGACCTGACCGTGGAGTATCCCCGGGCAACCATCAATATCCACACGGAGCCCTGCAATGAAGGGTGCAACCGGTGCGGGGAGTTCTGTACCTATTATGAAAAACATGGTGCGGATACAGACAAAACCGGATAAAAAGTAAATTGGGGTTTCTGCGGCGGTAAACCCCCCGGCTTACCTTACATTACCGTCAATGGTGATCGTCTTCTCTTCTACCGGGATCTGCTTATTGGCTTTTTCCAGCGCCTTGTCTACCACATACCGGACACCGCTGCAGCAGGGCACCTCCATGTGGGCGACCGTGATGGATTTGATCGTATGGAGCCGGAAGATTTCGCTGAGCTTTTCAATATATCCTTCAATGTCCGGGTCCAGCTTCGGGCAGAAGATGATCACGATCTTTCCTTTCAGAAGTTCTGTGTGAAACCCGGCGTACGCGAACGGCACGCAATCTGCGGCGATCAGCAGGTCCGCGTCCTCAAAATACGGGGCCGCAGAGTTGAGCAGGGCAAGCTGGACCGGCCATTGCCGGAGCTCTGAGTCTGTTGTCCCGCCCACCGGTTGGCGCGGTCCGCCCGTGCGGGAGATGCTCCGGGCAGCCGAGCCAGGGCAGCCCGCGAACGGGTGGGCCCCGTGCGGGCCCGAATGGCAGACAACGCCTTCACCCATGCGGCCTGCCGCCGGCGGATAAGCCCGCGGCGGGGCGGCAGATTTCCGGTTCGGTGCCGCATGATCGGGGATGGGGATCCCATTCTCGATCAGATACTCGATTGCCTGATCATACAAGGGAATCTGCCCGTGACCGGCAAGGTGTTCGAGATGGGCTTTGATCACCGGTGCGCCCTGCCGGACAATCGTCTCCATCACCGCCCGCTCATCGTACGGCGCTGCTTCCCGTTCGATCACGGAGATCGCCCCTTCCGGGCAGGTGCCGATACAGGCGCCAAGGCCGTCGCAGAAGAGGTCGGAGACCAGCCGGGCTTTCCCTTCAATGAGCTGGAGGGCGCCCTCGGGGCAGTCCGGGATGCACTGGCCGCATCCCGTGCATTTCGTTTCATCAATCTGGATGATCTTGCGTTTCATCTTGCATACACTCCCGTTTTTTCAGGATACATTGTCAGCCTGTCTGCCGTCATTATAATCCTGTATGCCCTCCGGTCTGAATGCTTTGAACTCCCGCAGGAGGGCTTCCCGGTATGCCGGCAGTTTTTTTGTCGGTATGTAGTTGAACTGCCGCACCCGTTGTATGAGTTCGTCAGTGAGGAGTTCATCATTTGCAAAATTCCTGCGGTACACATCGAACAGGATCCAGTCGAGCCGGTCTATTCCGGTCTCTTTTTCGTTAATCCGGATCTTCTTTATCTTGATCTGGTCCGGCGGGATGCCGCCGCAGATGGAGCAGTAATATCCCTCGTTTGCCTCTTCCCCCATACCGATCAGCCCCGTATCATGGTAAGACTCATCTTGAACCGGGTGACTGCAGAGAGTGCATGGGGAATATCTGCCGGAAAAATAATGGTGTCCCCCTCTTTCATGGTCCAGGTCTTTCCGGCAACCCAGACCTCGCATTCACCTTCGAGGATGGTAACGGTGGCATCGAACGGTGCCGTGTGCTCCGAAAGGCCCTCGTTTTCATCGAAGGAGAAGAGGGTGATGCTGCCTGCCGTCCGGTTTACGATCATCCGGCTGGTGACGGCGCCCTCCTGGTAGTCAACGAGGTCTTTTAAGGAGAGGACTTTCCCCCTGAGCTCTTCGCGTTTTTTGTCGGGCTTTTTTCCCGTTTCGATCGTTTCTGCCATGAAGCTCGCCTGTTTTTTTTCTGCCCCCTTTGATCGTTCACTTGCCGGGGGGCGGTAAAAATGTATGGGTATTTTTTATGCCGGCACGAGCCGGGCAAGGTCTGCCTCGACCGTGCTGTTCTTTGCAATCCCGAAGTTGTCCACGAGCACCTTTAAGACGCCCGGGGAGACAAAGGCCGGGAGTTTTGGCCCGAGCGTGATGTTTTTTACCCCGAGGTTTAAGAGGGCAAGGAGGACGAGCGCGGCCTTCTGTTCGTACCACGCAATGTTGTACGAGACCGGCAGCTCGTTGATCCCCACGTTGAACGCCTTTGCAAGGGCCTGGGCGATCACGACAAGCGAGTAGCAGTCATTGCACTGGCCGGCATCGATCACCCGGGGAATGCCCCCGATCGTACCGAGGTCGAGGCCGTTGTACCGGTACTTGGCGCAGCCCGCGGTCAAAATCACGGTGTTCTTCGGGAGCGCCTCGGCAAACTTCGTGTAATACTCGCGCTCGGCCTGCCTGCCGTCGCAGCCGGCCATGACCACGAACCGTTTGATGTCGCCATTTTTGACCGCCTCAACGACCGTGCCCGCAAGGGCGAGCACCGCGTCGTGGCCGCAGCCCGTGATGAGGTCCCGGCCGGGAAAGGCCGGCTCGTTCGGGGGCTGGCAGGTCTGTGCGTACCGGATGATCGCGGAGAAGTCCTTTGAGCCGTCCGCGGCTGCCGGGATGTGGGTAACGCCCGGGTAGCCGACCGGCCCGGTGGTGAAGATCCTGCCCTTGTAGCTGTCCCTTGGCGGCACAAGGCAGTTGGTGGTGACCAGCACCGGGCCATTGAACTGCTCGAACTCATCTTTCTGGTGCCACCACGAGGAGCCGTAGTTGCCGGCAAGGTTCGCATATTTCTTGAACGCCGGGTAGGCGTTTGCCGGCAGCATCTCGCCGTGCGTGTAGATGTCGACACCGCTGTCCTTTGCCTGGGCAAGCAGCATCTCCAGGTCCTTAAGGTCGTGGCCGGTCACAAGGATGCCCGGGCGTTTGCCGGCACCGGTCTTTACCGGCGTGATCTCCGGGCTGCCGTAGGTTTTCGTGTTTGCCGTGTCAAGAAGGGCGAGCGTTTCCAGGCCGATCCCGCCGCATTCGAGCACGAGCGCGGTCATCCCGTCTGCCGGGAGATCGTGGAGGGTGGAGGCGAGCCCCTTCTGCATGAAGGCGGTAATTTTTTCATCGGTATACCCGAGGACTGCCGCATGGTGGTAGTACGCCGCCACCCCTTTGAGGCCGAAGACGAGCAGGGCCCGCAGGGAATGGACATCGTCGTTTACGTTTGCCTGCTGTGCGATCTCCTCTGCCTTTGCCGCGATCTCTGCATCGTTCTTCGGCGTCCAGGTACAGGCAGCCGGCTCGTTTGCGCCGGAAACCGGCAGGGAATCCCGGATGGCGATTGCCCGGGTAATCAGCGCCCGGAACCGCTGGTCGTCGAAGTTCACGTTCGTGAGCGTGGAGAAGAGCACCTCGGCGATGAACAGGCCGGCCTCCTTGTTCTCCTTTCCTGCCTTTGCGGCCGCGATGTTTCGCTCGGCTATCCCCTTGCAGAGCCAGATGGCAACATCCATCAGGCCCGCAGTTGCGCCTTCTTTTCCGCAGACACCCTTTACCGTACAGCCGGTTCCCCGCGCTGTCTCTTCACACTGGTAGCAGAACATTTTCCAGCACCTTCGTATCTTTTTCCTACAAGGTTTCTTTAGTATACTAAGGTTAAATAGGAAAGAGTTTCAGAAACTATACCATGGACAAGAGCTGCACGGTCAACCGCACGGTCAGGTACCTCACGAAGAAGTGGACGCTCCTTGTGATCCTCGAGATCTACAAGGGGCCGGACCACACCCGGCGGTTCTCGGAGCTCATGGATGCTCTTGGCGATATCACCCAGAAGGTGCTCTCGGAACGCCTGCGGGAGCTCGAAGCGGAAGGCATTGTACAGAAAAAAGTGGATGCAACTACCTTCCCGGTAAAGAGCGAGTATACCTTAACCGAAAGCGGCCTTGCGCTCATGGACGTGATCCGGGGGATCAAGCGCTGGGCGCTCACGTACAAGATTGACAACATTCCCTGCGGCAGCCAGGACTGCGAGGTCTGCGTTCTGTAAGGACGCCGGCCATCCCATTGTTTTAACTGATTGCAAAGAAAACGGGATACTGAAACTATGATCTGCCCCAACTGCGGGACCCGCCTGCCCGAAGGAAGCACCCGCTGCCATTTTTGCGGGTTTGAGATCCATTCCCGGCCGACCCGTGCAGAGACCGGGATCGTTGTGGTCTCGCTTGCAGCGGTCATGATCGCAGTCAGCCTCTTTTTTGTAGTCCTCACTGCGAATGCCGGCGGCGATCTCCGGATCCGGGTGGTCTTCTGCTTTGCGATTGGCGCCGTGGCTGCATGGTGTTACTGGAAGCTCAGCCGGTGGGTCAACCCCCGGCTCGCCCGGATCGGATGAAATCCCGGCCAGAAAAATAAAAACTGCAGGTCTTTTGGATCCTGCTCACAAAATTTTCCTTACGTTTCTTCCCTGGCCACACAGAGCCAGTGGTCGTAGAATGCATCGCCGGTATTCTCGCGGATCTCGATAGTTCGTCCGGCCTCTTGTGCCCATTCTGCGATCAGGTGCGTCTCGGGCTCGGTCCCGACCGTAATGAGCGTCTCGCGGCTCACGGCAAAAAGGCCGGCCGCTATTGCATGCCACATCTCCGCTGAGAATGTGTTGATCTCTCCCATCATGATCCCGATGGCCTTTGGCACCGGTTCGGTGTATGCGGCTACCTGTGTTGCATCGATGCACATGGTCTCTTCGGGCAGGAGCCGGCCTTTTTCCATGCCGAGCGCAAGGAGTGCCGGGTCGTTGTCGTACGAGAGCGGGGTATACCCGAGCTCGCGGAGCACGAGCGACCCGACCCCGGACCCGCAGCCGCAGTCAATGCAGGTCTCGCCCGTGCTTTTTCCCCAGACCCCAACTATCGCATCGGAGAGGATCCCTTTCCGCACCGGGTTGAGGTCCTCGAATGCCGGGGCCACGTCCCTCTTTAGCAGCAGCGAGAAGTGTCCGCGGACTGCGGCCGCAAAGACCGCCCGGTCCTCCTGGTAGATCTCGCCATTGACCTGTTCGAAAGCATCGATCAGCTCTGCGCTGGGGGGCCGGCAGAGAAACGATCCCGCAATCCACCCGGCCTTCTCGTGGAAGGCGACTGCGATCGGGTCTTCGTTCTCGTCCACGAGCATCCGCCCCTCGTCGCCGTTGTCGGCTGCAAGGAGGCTCGTGTAGAGCGGGTCGGTGAGGGCGGCAAACGACGGCTCGATGAATGCAACGGTATCCAGCCCGAGGATTTCAGCAGCGGTCTGCGACATTTAGTCCCCGCTCCCGATGTGCATCCCGTGGGGGGCCTCGATGATCCCGTCGATCTTTGCGTCTTCGCTTAAGTAGATCTCCTTTGCGATCACGTCGCCGAGGATATGGGCGCCGGCTTTTATGTTCACCTTCCCGCTGCTCTCCACGTTCCCGTGTACGGTCGAGCCGCCCGCAACGCTGATGGCGCCCCGGGCCCGCAGGGACCCGAATACCACGGTCTCTTCGAGAAGGTCGATCGAGCCGGCCCGGATGTTGCCGTGCAGCCGGCACTTCCGCCCGATCTTCATCGAAGAGGGGACGGAAAAGACCTTCATATTGAGCTTCGAGCGGGCGGGAATCATGAGCGGAAGCTCGGCCTTTCCCTCATCCTCGAAGAAATTGTCGATGATCCGGTCGAGTTCTTTTTCGTTCTCGATCTTGAGCATCGTCATGAGGTAGATGAGGATAAAGACGAGCACCGGCATAGGGTTTCTCACCGCAATCTCGCCCGTCGCTTCAAACCCCTGGGCGATCTCCACATTCTCGCCGATGTCGAGCGCCCCGTTTACCGCCAGTTTTCCTGCGATATGCACGCCTTCGCCGATATATGCGTTGTTTTTCGCGATCACGTCGCTTCCTATCTCGCAGAGGTTGCCGATCCGGGCATCGCCGTTTGCCCAGACGTACTCGCGGATCTTCGTGGACTCGCCCACGTACACATCGGCGCCCCGCAGGCCGTAATCGATCTGGCAGAACTCCCCGACCACGATGTCCCGGTCGGTTTTTATGCTGTGTTCCTGGAGTTCCGTCCCGTCGGGAAGGAAACAGTGCTTGTGCCAGTTCTTTACCGTATCCCCGCTCATTGTTCCCTCTCGTTTGTTTTTTATGCCCCGTACTTGTGCGCCCGGTCGATGAGATCGAGGGCAACCGGCAGGAGGTCTGCCCCTCTGATCCGGCCAAGACCGCCGTGTGCACAGGCCCGTTCGCCGTATTCGTTCACATCGTCGGTCCTGACACCGTCGCCGTGGACGATCACCGGCACCGGATCGGCGCTGTGGTCGCGGATGCTGCACGGTGTGGAATGGTCGGCGCAGACAATGATAAGAGTGTCTCTTAATCCGGTGAGCGGTGCGAGCGCTGCATCGGTTTTTTCCACAAATGCCTTTTTCTGCAGCGGCAGGCCGTCATGGCCGGACTCGTCGGCCCCCTTGATGTTGACGAGCACGAAGTCCCGGTGCGAAAGTTCGCGTATGGCAGCCTCGATCTTCCCCCGGATGTTCGAGTCCTGCGATCCGGTGATGCCCTCGACCGGCACCCGTTCGAGGCCGACGGCGCTCCCGATCCCGCCGATCAGGCTTGCCGCTGCGATCACGCTCCCGTCAAGCCCGTATTTTTTACAAAAAGGCTCGAAACGCCTCATCTCGCCGGCGCCCCGCACGAGCACGATGTTTGCCGGGGCAAGGCCCTGTTTTTCCCGCTCCCGGTTGACCGGGTGATCGGCGAGGATCTCCCAGGACTGCCGGACAAATTCATTGCAGGCTTCAGCGGTTTTTTTGTCCCCTACATCGTCCCGCAGCGGGCTGACCGCAAGGGGCGGTACGCCATCTTTTTTCGGGTCGTTTGAAGAGACGCAGTGGCCGAGTCCTTCTCCTTTAAAGGCAAGGGCCGCCCGGTGGCCGGCGCCGGACCGGAACACAAATTCGATCCCAAATTTCGAGAGATCTACCCCGTCCTGCACAGCCTGCGAGAGGGCAGAAGTATCGTGGATCCGCCCGGCCCGCCGGTCGGTCACGAACCCGTTCGGGGAAACTGTCGCATAATTGCACCGGAAACCGATCATACCCGGCTCCATCCGGATCCCCGTGCCCTCGCATTCGAGCGGGCCCCGGCCGGTGTAACAGGTGCGGGGGTCGTAACCCAGCAGGGCAAGATGGGCCGTATCGGACCCGG
>Ga0160425_1003496_pt1 | contig 11432 bp, 10 predicted proteins | sample BioMet8_FD_108193 | JGI IMG/M metagenome (GOLD analysis project Ga0160425, IMG submission 108193) | Microbial communities from bioreactor (seeded with sewage sludge) at Lawrence Berkeley National Lab, California, USA - Biofuel... | ecosystem: Engineered > Bioreactor > Anaerobic > Unclassified ...
AAAGAAGAATGGGATCAACTTATTATTATGAGATAAGCATCCTTAAAATTATAATATCAATGAAACAATTATTAATTGGGATGGCACTGACTATGGCGGTATGCTGTCCAAGTGTAACAAAAGCACAAAAGTACGAGCATCTGGCAGACACTCCTGCCATGGGTTGGAACAGCTGGAACAAGTTCCACTGCGACATCAATGAAGACATGATTAAAGGCATCGCCGATGCTATGGTGACAACCGGTCTGAAAGACGCCGGCTACATCTATGTAAACCTCGACGACTGCTGGCACGGACAGCGTGATGCAAATGGATTTATCCAGGCTGATCCGACAAGATTCAAATCAGGTATTAAGGCACTGGCTGCCTACGTACACGAGAAAGGGTTGAAGATCGGTATCTATTCGGATGCAGGCCGTAAGACTTGTGCCGGACGTCCGGGCAGTTTCGGTCATGAATATCAGGATGCCATTCAATATGCCAACTGGGACATCGATTATCTGAAATACGACTGGTGCAACAACGAGAACATCAATCCTATCGGAGCTTATTCGCTGATGCGCGACGCCTTGCGTTCTGCCGGCCGTCCAATCTACTTCAGCATGTGCGAATGGGGTTCTAACCAGCCTTGGGAATGGGCAAAAGATGTAGGCCATTCTTGGAGAACAACAGGTGATATCACCAACACGTTTGAAAGCTTCCTCAAGATCCTCGATTCACAGAACGCTATCCGTCAGTATGCCGGACCGGGTCATTGGAACGATCCTGATATGTTGGAAGTTGGTAACGGTATGACAGTCAACGAAGACCGTGCACACTTCACAATGTGGTGTATGCTGGCATCTCCACTGATTCTGGGTAATGATATCCGTAACATGAGCAAAGAAACGTCCGACATCCTCCTCAACAAAGAGGTGATCGCTCTTGATCAGGACAAACTCGGTATTGAAGCTTTGAAGCAATCTGCTGAAGACGGACTGGAATTCTGGTTCAAACCGCTGGAGAACGGCGACTGGGCTTTCGTTATCTTCAATCGTAACACCGAAGCCAAAGACTACACCATCAACTGGAACAAGTTCAATCTGACCGACAACGTCAGCAACCGTACGCTCAACTTCGACCAGACTACTTTCAACCTCCGCAACCTGTGGACCAAGAAAATCGATGGCAACACAAAGAAAATCAAGAAGGTAACCATACCTGGCCACGATGTTATCGCTTATCGCATGAGTGAAAAGAAAGGCAAATAATTAATATATCTCTGCACTGCCTAATGGGTAATGCAAGGGTCAGGATGAAAGGAAAATCGTCAGAATCCTTTGATCTACAAAAGTTAAATAACGACGTTATCATCTCTTCCAGAATATCTGATTTATCATTTCTGAAGAACGGTGTAACGTCGTTATTCTATTTGAAACAGTTAATAAACAAACACAACCAACTACATATTCAATGAACTGCATTACTATTTTGAATCAACGATTTGCCTCATCGCGGTTCACTCCGGATTTGCTTGAATCCCCGAATTATCACACATTCCACCCTTTATTGAATCACATATAAAGAAAGATGTGTATCTTTGCCTGTCAAAAAGCGAAGATAAGCTGCGTTTCTGCATAAAAAACAAACAAGTTTGTTTTGTTCTGCTCTCGACTTGCATTACCTTTGCTTCAAAATTCTAAAAACAGCATAAAGTATGTTGACGCTCAAATTAATAACAGAAGAGACAGACCGCGTGATCCGTGGTCTGGAAAAGAAGCACTTCAAGAATGCCAAAGAAAGCATCGCGAAGGTAATTGAACTGAATGATAAGAGGCGCAGTGCACAGAACCAACTAGATAAGAACCTGGCCGAGGTCAATGCCAACTCCAAACTCATCGGCTCCCTGATGAAAGAGGGCAAAAAGAATGAGGCAGAAGCTGCCAAGAAGCAAGTTGCCGACTTGAAGGAAAGCAACAAACAGCTTCAGGCTGAGATGGACAAGGCTGCCGAAGATATGCAGACACTGCTCTACACCATCCCGAACATTCCTCACGAAAGCGTTCCTGAAGGCAAAGGTGCCGAAGACAACAAGGTTGAGAAGATGGGCGGTATGGAGACAAAGCTTCCAGAGAACCCGCTCCCACACTGGGAACTGGCAAAGAAATACAATCTGATTGACTTCGATCTGGGTGTCAAGATTTCGGGCGCCGGTTTTCCTGTCTATATCGGACAAGGCGCACGCCTGCAACGCGCACTCATCAACTTCTTCCTCGACGAAGCCCGTAAAGCAGGCTACACCGAGATCATGCCGCCTACAGTGGTTAATCCCGCTTCAGGCTACGGCACAGGACAGCTTCCCGACAAAGAGGGACAGATGTATCATTGCGAGGTCGACGACCTCTACCTCATCCCGACAGCCGAGGTTCCGGTAACCAACATCTACCGCGATGAGATCCTCGATGAGAAAGATCTCCCGATAAAGAACTGCGCCTACACCGAATGCTTCCGTCGCGAAGCCGGCTCGTATGGCAAGGATGTACGCGGATTGAACCGTCTGCATGAGTTCTCGAAGATCGAAATCGTACGTATCGACAAGCCCGAACATTCATACGAATCACTGAAAGAGATGCTGGCACATGTTGAAAGCCTTGTTCAGAAACTCGAATTACCTTATAGAATACTTCGCCTTTGCGGTGGTGATATCAGCTTCACAGCTGCACTCTGCTTCGATTTCGAAGTCTATTCCGAGGCTCAGAAACGCTGGCTTGAAGTAAGCTCCGTTTCAAACTTCGAAAGCTATCAGGCTAACCGTCTGCATTGCCGCTACCGCGATGAAAACAAGAAGATCCATCTCTGCCACACGCTCAACGGCAGCGCTTTGGCTCTCCCGCGTATCGTCGCTGCATTGCTCGAAAACAATCAGACTCCTGAAGGCATCCGCATCCCGAAGGCCCTGGTTCCATACACAGGCTTCGATATGATCAAGTGATGTCTTAAGATTAATTACTTAGAAAGTATATACTTTGATATCCTGAAAGTATATACTTTTGAAGCTGAAAGTATATACTTTTGCAATACGAAAGTATATACTTTTTTCATCCAAACGCATTTAATAAGCGTTCTCATTATAATGACAACAACTTTCCATGACTCATTAAAATAACACACCATGAAAAGAATAAATTCTTCACCACTGCAAAAGGCAATCCTCTGTTTTCTGCTTTGTGCCTTTCCGCTCATCGCTCTGCAGGCACAGATCAAATGGCCCGGTGGCAAGAAAGCAGCTGTGATGCTGACCTACGACGATGGACTGCCTTCACAGCAACAGTACGTCATTCCTCAACTCGACAAGCATCACTTTCATGGCACATTCTTCCTCTACGGAGCCAATGTCAAAAGCAACGATATTCCTTTCTGGCGTGCCATCAGCAAACGTGGACACGAACTGGGCAACCACAGTATCTACCATCCCTGCTTGGACAGCAAAGCCGATACCATGAGTGCGCATTGCCGTTCACTGGACTGCTACACGGTTGGCGAGATGCTCAACGAGATTGCCATCATGAACAATCTCATGTCCGCTATCGACGGGAAGAGCGAACACTCGTATGCTTACCCTTGCGGACAATTTATGGCTGGAGGTGAAGACTTTTCAGGTCCGATGCTGAAGAAAGGAATCACTAAATATGCTCGCCTCGGAGAAACCCAAGGCGTAGTCAACTGCCTCGACAGTGTCGACTTTGCCAAAGTGCCTGCTTTCGCTGCACGGAAAGGATTCAAAGCCGAAGCAATGATCAACTACGTAAAGCAGGCTATCGATAAGGGAGGCTTTGCCGTTATCCTCTTTCATGGCGTAGGAGGCGACTATCTGACGGTCGACGCTGCCGAACATCAGAAACTGATTGATTATCTGGCTGCCCATAAGAATGATGTATGGGTAGGCACCTTCTCTGAAATTCTCGACTATCTCAGCAAACAAATCAATAATCAACATTAATACCTGTCCCATTATGAGTAAAAATCCATCTACAGCAAATCGATGCAGACTTCTATCCATGGCATTTATTGCCTTGTTTATAAGCTTCTGCCTCAGCACAACCGCCAACGCACAACCACGTAAGGCTATCACCAAAAGAATCCAACCCATGCTCCGCAGCTTCCAGCCACGCGCGTTCGACGAAGGCTGGCTCTTTCGTGAAGACAGTACGATCGATGCTTTTGCTGCCGACTTCAACGATACCGACTGGCGCACGCTCTCACTGCCTCACGACTTCGCTATCGAACGCCGTTTTGCCGACGATGGCATGCATATCGGTCCGTTTGTGAAAGCCATCCCCGACTCATCCGCTACAGGACACATTCCCGGAGGCACAGGCTGGTATCGTAAGCATTTCAAACTCGATGAATGGACCATGCAGCAACGTGTAGGAATCAGCTTCGATGGCGTATCCGAATGCTCCGATGTTTGGCTCAACGGCCATCATCTGGGATTCCATCCCAACGGCTACATGCCGTTTCAATATGATCTGACGCCATTTCTGCTGCCTGCAGGACAGGACAATGTAATTGTCGTACGCGCTTTCAGCGCAGGCGAAAACAGTCGCTGGTATTTCGGTGCCGGCATCTATCGCCATGTACAACTCACCGTCTCCGGAAAAATATTCATTCCCGAATGGGAAACACAGGTGACCACCCCAATGGTGGATCCGACCAAATCGAAGGTCAATATCTCCTTCCCGCTTCAGAACACAACCAATGCAGCGTCTACTGTTTCGCTACGCCTGTCTATTCAACTAGGCAACAAGGTGGTGTGGACAAAGAGCCAATCGGCTTCCGTCGATGCAGGCAGTTCGCTGCCTCTCAACATCGTAGCCGAACTGCTGAAGCCCGAACTTTGGTCGATAGAGCATCCTTCGCTCTACACGCTCAAAATCGATGTACTCAGCAAGAACATCCGATGCGACAGTTACGAGACTACTTTCGGTATCCGTTCACTCCATTTCTCTGCCGACCAGGGTTTTCTGCTCAACGGTGTCCCTGTCGAACTGAAAGGCGCCTGCGTGCATCATGACAACGGACTCCTCGGTGCAGCTGCCTACGACGGTGCCGAGATGCGTCGCGTACAATCACTCAAGGACAACGGCTTCAATGCCATACGTACCAGTCACAATCCGCCGTCGACAGCCTTCCTCAATGCTTGCGACCGCCTCGGCATGCTGGTCATCGATGAAGCTTTCGACATGTGGGAGAAGCCCAAACGCAACAACGACTACCACCTCTTTTTCAAACAATACGCCGAGAAAGATATGGCTTCGTACATCAAACGCGACCGTAATCATCCGTGCGTCATCCTCTGGAGCATTGGGAATGAGATCAACGAACGTGCTGACATGTCGGGACTGAGTATTGCTTCAAAACTCATCTCCGTGGTGAAGTCGTTGGATACGACTCGTCCGGTCACTGAAGCCATCTGTGCTTTCTGGGATCATCAGGAACGCAGTTGGAATGCTACGGCTCCTGCCTTTGCTTTACTGGATGTCGGGGGCTATAATTATATGTCATCAGAATATGAGAACGATCATAAAGCCTATCCGTCGCGCATCATGGCAGGGACAGAGACCTTCCCGATGAAAGCTTACGACGATTGGCAAGCCGATGTGAAACATCCATATGTATTGGGCGATTTTGTATGGACCGGTATCGATTATATTGGTGAAGTAGGTATTGGCAACGCACAATATGTGGATAAGAATGATAAAACAAAATATGCCTTCTCACGTCCTTGGCCTTGGTTCCTTTCTTATTGCGGTGATATTGATATCATCGGTGGTAAGAAACCTCAGTCGCTCTATCGCGATGTTGTCTGGGGCAGAAGTCATCTGGAAATGCTTGTCCACTCTCCTATCCCGGAAGGAATGAAAGAGCGTGTCAGCATGTGGGGCTGGCCTGACGAGTATGCGCATTGGAACTGGGCAGGCAACGAAGGCAAGATGCTCACGGTGCATGCTTACACCGACTGCGACTCTGTACGCCTCTACCTCAATAATACGCTCATCGCTACCGAAAGGCCAGGCAATGAACAGAACACTGCCGAGAATGCTACAGGTAACGTCTCAGAACCGTCAGGGAACAAGCTGACCGTCACTTTCAACGTGCCTTATGCTCCCGGCGAACTGCGTGCCGTAGCCGTGAAGGATGGCAAGGAGATTGCCAACCGTGTACTTCAGACCGCCGGCAAGCCCGACCATATCGAACTCTGTGCCGAAAAAAGCAGTGTGGCAAACAATCCGAACGACTTGGCATACATACAAATCAATGTAGTTGATGCTGAAGGCAATGTAGTGCCGACAACAGCCGTAAAGCTGCATATCAGCATCGAAGGCGATGGCAGACTGTTGGCTTCAGGCAATGCTGGTCCCAACGATATGCAGAGCTTCCGTAATGCCGACTGCTCAACGTTCCTCGGACGATGTCTGGCTATCCTGCAGCCTTCTACCGGCAGCGGTCAGATGACGCTGAAAGTCTCTGGTGAAGGATTGGCTGAAGAGACGCTGACGATTCCCGTTGTTGTACCTGTGCCGGCGCGATAAATGAATCATCTTTGATTATTTTTCTAAGGCAGCTTTAGCTTTTTAAAACTGCAAGCTCAGTTCCTTTCCAAATAGGGTTTCAGTTCTTTCTCAAAAATATCACGGCTTACGATGCGGTAATGCGGATCGTAGGCCTTGATAAATGTATCACTGTGTTCACCCACGTACTTGCCACTGTTCAAACGATCTTCAATAGCTTGCCAATCCGTTTCGTAATCAGGCAGATGAAGGTTCATAGAACGGATGATCTTCTCAATCCTGTTCCACTCCTCATGCCATGCAGCCACTGTGATAGGGCGAATGCCGTTGACACTGCGTACAAACGCATCAAAGAACACAGCATAAGGGATCTGCCCCTTCTTGATAACCGACAGGTTCACTCTGTAGAAGTTGCCTTCCCAACCGGTCGGTTCAGCTGCTGCACCTTCAATCAGCGATCCGTAGACATGATTATGAGGTCCTTTATTATCAGCAAACACATCACTTCCGGTAAAAGACTTCTGAGATGTCCCTGACAATTCACTCTTTCCACGTCCAGCATTCATTTTTGAAGAAGTTTCTGCCTTTTGAACAGTCTTCTTCTCACTCAGCATCTGCCCTGTTTTATCACTGGACAACGCAGGACTGCTTCCTGCCTCAACAAGTTCATACGAAGCTAATTCATACGAAGCCAGTTCTTTCCGCAGATACCTCCCTGCCGACGACGTATCAGCAATGATATGCCCCGGTCCGAACTTATCCTGAAAAAAGTTCTTATACAAATCAGCCAATGTCGACTTCGGATAAGCCTTCATCTGCCGGCTCACCGCTTCGCGTACAGCTTTTGAAAAAGACCTGTCTGCACCTATCTCGGTCTTACAAACTCCTTCCATCCCTGCTTCGCGTACAGCCCAAGAAAAACCTTTCTTCCCTGCCGCAGCAAAGCTTAAGCAGAAAAGAAAGGTCATCATCAGAAGTGTTGCCTTCCTCATTTCTTTATCTCTTTCTGTAATGCCTGTTCGAGTTGCTCACCCATCACATTGCGTGCGATGATGATACCGTCAGGATTCAACAGTACATTAGCCGGGATACCTCGTACAGCGTAGAGTGCCGGTATCTCCGAATCCCAATACTTCAAGTCGGATACATGCGTCCACGCCAGCTTATCGTCGGCGATAGCCTTCATCCATTTAGCCTTGTCCTTATCCAGAGAAACACCTAGTACGGTGAAGTTTTTGTCCTTGTATTCGTTGAACACACGTACGACGTTCGGGTTCTCCCTACGGCAGTACGGACACCAGGATGCCCAGAAATCAACCAGCACATACTTACCTTTAAAGCTCGACAGCGATACCTTCACACCTGCCGTATCAGGCAGAGTGAAGTCAGGAGCCGCCTTACCTACCTGCACATTCTCCAACCGCTTGATGATGCCATCGAGATCGGTCACGTACGGGCAGTTTGCCAACGATGGAGCCAGCTTGGCACGCGTAGCCTTCAGCTGATCCAGCGAGAGCTGATAGGTGAAATAGCGATAGAGATAGAATGCAGCCACCGGCGATTCAGGATATTTCGTTACCAGGCTGTCAATATTATAACCCTCTTCGGTAGCCTTCGGAGCGATACCCAAAAAGAGATCATTAGCTTTCGAGTTCTTTACATGCAGCGAATCGCCGTCGTTGAAGATCTCGACCTCCATCTTGGCATTCTCCAGGAAGAACTGCAGCGGTGAACTCATCGTTTCCGTCTCCAGACCGTACAGAAGCGGCTGTTCCACCTTTCCCTCGAATGTAAACTTACCGTTCTTGACCACTGCCGTATCGACAACGAAAAACATCTTGTTGCGGAAAGCTTTGAGGAACACCTTTCCTTCAGTCATCCCCACAACGGTACCCTTAATCACGTAGCCATCAGGCTTACTCGTGCAACCTGCCATCATCAGTGCAGCCAGAAGCACAAACCACAATCGTTTCATATTACTATTTTCTATCATTTAGTTATTTCAAATCAGGATGATGATATCGCCCTTTCTTCCAAGTCTCTGCACCATATTCGATGGCACGAACCGGACAACGATGGATGCAAGCCGTACACTGTATGCAGCTGCTGCTCTCCCACTCCGGATGGCCTTCTTCCATCACGATTGTCTTCGTCGGGCAGATCTTCTCACACAAACCGCAGGAGATGCATACGCCCGTAGCGATGAACTTGTTCCGCTTCAGCGCGAAAGCCACAAACAGCCAGTTGACAAGATAACTCTTCAATGCCGGATGCGTACCAACAACATAAAGAGGCGTGATCGATTGTCCCTGAGCTGGAACGGCAACACGCTCTTTGCTGGAAAAGGTTGTGCTTCCTCCCTCAACACCGTTATGTATCGCCTCAACAACCGCCTTCAGACGCTCCGGTGCTGCAACCAGCTTCTGCTGCTCAACCTCCTTGCTGTCGACGTTGAATCCTTTCATCAGAATATAGTTGTTGGGCATGATCAGCGAGTAGGCTCCGGTCAGGGCAATACCCTTATGAGCCAGCTTCTTTCGCAGGATACGATCGGTATAGCCACATTCGTCGCCACATGTGCAGACCATATACACAGGTTGCGATTTATAACCATCCCACTGCATCTGCCTTATAAACTGCGACACAATCTTCGGTATACCCCATGAATGAACGGGGAAGACGAAAAACAACTTCTCCCCGCCTCGTAGTGTGAAATGCAGTTTTTCCTCATCGCTCTGCATTTGCTCGGCGATAGAGACCAATGGTTCACCGAAAGCCTCACTTAGCTGCTTCGCTACCCACAATGAATTGCCTGTACCTGTAAAATAAAATATCATATCTTTTCTTCTTTAAGCAAAACAATGCCAGACAAGAGCAGAACAAAACAAACTCGTTTTTATGTCAAGGCACAGCTTATCTTCGCTTGGAAAGCAAAGATAATGGTTTCAAAGAAATACTAAACAGTTAGCACTATTTTTCTTCTAATTTAAATTCTATAAGCAAAATACAACACAAAACACATTATGCCTTTCACCTCAATTCTAGTGCCTTTTTACTATCTGTATTCTGACTTCAGAACAATCAAGACCTTTCAACTTTAACAAAGTTTATGTTTTTGCAAATAACTGATTCATTGAAACTTATATTCATATTTTACTATAAATAGGCTCATTAAGACAGAACAACAACATTCATTTTTTCGGTAAATTTACTGTCGAATTTAAAACATAAAGAACAATATGGAAACACTAAAGAACTTAGTACATGAACTGTTAGTAACGAATGACAATCCAACTGTATTGTTACAACGTATCAACGAGCAACTGCTCAAAAATTATCAGCTATACATGGGCGATTACCTGACCGTACTTCCCAAGGAAGTCGAGATTTATTACGTCAACCGTAAAGCCCCGAAGCCTTTTATCGATGCCAACATGCACTGCATGCTTGATCCGAAGACCGATGCCGAGATCTGGAAACTCCAATCCAACCGTTTCGGACAAATATACTGCCATAAAAAAGGACTGGGTGGCATTGATGTATGCCTTTCCGACAGCAACGACTACGCCCTCTGCTGCACCATCAAGGCCGCTCTTGTCAACGGCGAAGAGAGTTGGAGTCCACTCAAGGTACGTAATGCCGTGATCAAAGCCGCTGGCGAACATGAGCATCTCAGCGAGCGCCTGGATGTGATGGATCGCCTCAACGATCTTCATGCCGAACCTTCACTGCACCTCCGTGAACAACCGCTCAGCGGATACGTCTATAACCTCCGTCGCCGTGGCCTCCGTCGTCGCGACAAGAATGTGGTGCTGCCTCTCCGCTCGTTCATCGACCTGTGGAATGACAAACTGCTCCTCAGCAAGGTGCAGAAGATCAGCCTCTACATGGAAGCCCATCCTACAGAGAAAGTGCTCGATGTCCTGCGTGCGAACAACTTCCACTATATCCCGACCGAGATCAAAATCCGTTACAAGATCGACAGCCGCGCCCGCCTCTTCGAACAGCCGCTGTAAACTCAAAATAATGCCATCCGGATATTGCCTTCTCTCCGGATGGCATTGCTGTAATCAGGAATGCCATAAGATATTAGGAATGCATTTAACAAGAGATTTAAATGCCTACTCCCATCCACAAATACGAATAGATATTATTACTATTATCAAAATACCGCCTCAGAATATTCAGTACCCATCTTATGAATATACATCAGAATTTCTTTTTCGCGTTCTTTTGAAGGCTTTTTGAATCCATTGATATAATTTCTCAAAAGAGTCGCATTCATTCCGACCCGTTTAGCAAATTCAGAAATATTTATTTCCGTATGAGTCAAGAAAAAACGTTGTAATGGCGTAGGCTCAGCATCTTCATATTCGAAACTTTCAAAGCTGGCGTCCTCATCCAAATTGCGCCAATGAATGCCAATAGTACTCATTGTATAATCCATGCGTTCTTTGTCCGATGCCATACGTAAATGCGGATACCACAATAGCGACTGACGATATTGACGTCCATCGTCTCCCAATCCAAAGAGGTAATCTCCTTCAAACCATATCTTCCTAATTTTCATTATCGTTCTCCCTTCCAAAATACTTTTTCCATTGACGAATTATTAATTATTTCCAATTACATGTACATGAATCGGTTCATGATCGTGACTGAAGAACAAAAACGTAAATCCAAAAGCTCTAAATATTTCAGGCATAGCTAAATCATTTTGTTATTATGCAAATATAGGTATTATATTTAATACCATCATAATCTCTCCTCAGAATTATTTTTCCAGCGAAGCTGTTGCAGAGCAGACAATCATTATGTACTTTTGTCAAAACAATAAAAAACAATCGTTCCATGAAGAAAGTATATGTATCATCGGCTTTG
>Ga0160425_1003497_pt1 | contig 11426 bp, 6 predicted proteins | sample BioMet8_FD_108193 | JGI IMG/M metagenome (GOLD analysis project Ga0160425, IMG submission 108193) | Microbial communities from bioreactor (seeded with sewage sludge) at Lawrence Berkeley National Lab, California, USA - Biofuel... | ecosystem: Engineered > Bioreactor > Anaerobic > Unclassified ...
ACTCGATCGCCTCGTCCAGCTTGGCGCGGGGGAAGCGGTAGTTGGGGATGCCGTAGCGCAGCATGCCGCCCAGCTGTTTCTTCTCTTCATAAATGGTGACCTTGTGGCCCATCAGCGTCAGATAATAGGCGCAGGAGAGGCCGCTGGGTCCGCCGCCGATGATGGCCACCTTTTTCCCGGTGGGAGCGGCGCAGGGCGGATTGGGCACCACGCCCGCGTGATCCACGGCGTAGCGCTTGAGCCCCCGGATGTTGATGGAGTCGTCGATCATATTGCGGCGGCAGCGGGCTTCACAGGGATGCTCGCAGATGTACGCGCAGGACACCGGCAGGGGATTGTCCTTGCGGATGAGGCGTACGGCGTCGGCGTACCGGCCGGCCTTGACCAGCGCCACATAGCCGGGAATGTCCACGCCCGCCGGACACAGATCCACGCAGGGCACCGGGTTCTGCAGCCCCGCCAGACACCGATGGTGGCTGACGTGCTCCATGTAGTCGTCGCGGAAGCCCTCCATGCCGTCGAGCACCAGCCGCGCGGCGTCGCGCCCGATGGCGCAGTCGGCGGTGTTGAGGATGCTGCGGGCCGTTTTTTCAATGACGGTGACGGTTTCCTCGGTGCCGGTGCCGTCGAGCACCTGGGCAATGAGCTTGGCGAGCTGTCCCAGACCGATCCGGCAGGGAACGCACTTGCCGCAGGACTGGGCGTGACACAGCTGTAAAAACGTCAAAGACATATCCACGGGACACAGTCCCGGAGGGCTGGATGCAATGCGCCGTTCAACATCGCGGTACAGATTGTCAACGACTGTTTGAGCCTTGCTGGGTGTTTTGATGTCAAGTCTGCTCAAAAAAAACCACTCCCTTCGCCCGGAACACCGCGAAAAAACCGCTGCCGTGGCCGAACATATCTATATGTTAATAATGCCACAATCTTTTCACAAAGTCAACGAAATATATGATCGATTTGAAACTTAACTGATATTTTTCGCTGCTTTGTTCTAAAAACAAAGAAAAAAAGCACATGAATGCGGCCTTGCCGGTAAAAGATTCGGGAACTTGTTAAAAAGAAGTAAGAAAAAGACAAAAACGGAAGGACATCTATTGACGAACGGAAAGAGGCGGGTATATAATGTATTTACGTTTAATGTTGCCTGTGGCAGCAGCGGGAGAACCAATAGAACCGGGGTGCATCCGCTTTTGCGGTAGGGGACCTTCTTTCCCGAACCCGTCAGCTAATCTCGTCAACGTAAGAGGGAAGACGGGGCGCTTTTGCGTGCCGACGGCCCTTTTGCGCCGGTCAGAGTGTGGCCGGCGTTTTCTTTTGCGTCATTATGAAATCTGATATCAGGAGTGCGACATGAATCATCGTCTGGTTGCCAATATTTTAGGCTACATATTACTGGTGGAAGCGGGTTTCCTGCTCTTTCCCATGCTGGTGGCGCTGGGATACGGGGAAGAATCCTGGACCGCTTTTCTCAAGGTCGCCGTGCTTTGCGCCGTGCTGGGTCTGGCTGTGACCAGGATCCACTTCACCGCCGGGCAGATGCACGCGCGGGACGGTTTTGCCGCGGTGGCGCTGAGCTGGCTTTTGCTTTCGGCCTTCGGCGCGCTGCCCTATGTGTTCAGCGGCGCCATTCCCCACTATATCGACGCTCTTTTTGAAACGGCCTCCGGCCTGACCACCACCGGCTCCACCATTCTCACCGAGGTGGAGCATCTGCCCAAGGGCATTTTGTTCTGGCGGGCCCAGACCCAGTGGATGGGCGGCATGGGCGTGCTGGTGCTGTTTCTGGCGCTGATTCCCAAGATGGGCGACGGCGCCGTTTTTCTGATGCGCGCGGAGAGCCCCGGCCCCATCAAGTCCAAGCTGGTGCCCAAGGTGGGCACCACCGCCAAGATCCTCTACGGCATCTATGTGGGGCTGACGGTGGCCGAAACCGTGCTGCTGCGCCTGGCCGGCATGAGCTGGTACGACGCCGTGACCCATACCTTCTGCACCATTTCCACCGGCGGCTACTCCGTGAAAAACGCCAGTATCGCGGCTTACGGCTCCAACCTTATCAGCTGGATCGTCATTGTGTTCATGTTCCTCTCCGGCGTGAACTTCACACTTTTGTTCTTCGCGCTGCGGGGCAGGATGAAGGAAGTGCTGCAAAGCGAGGAGCTGCGGCTCTACACGGCGCTGGCCGTGGGCGGCACCGCTCTTATCTGCCTGAACCTTTACGTCCGCGACGGCATGACCCTGGGCCAGTCGATCACCGATTCCGCCTTCCAGGTGGTGTCCGTGATGACCACCACCGGCTTTGCCACCTGCAACTTCGACCTGTGGCCCACCTTCTCCAAGACGGTGCTGGTGCTGCTGATGTTCACCGGCGCCTGCGCCGGCTCCACCGCCGGCGGCATCAAATCCTCCCGTCTGCTGCTGCTGGCCAAGAATACCCACCGGGAGCTGAAGAACATCCTGCATCCCCGCCAGGTCCACGTCATCTCCGTGGACGGGCAGAAGGTGGAGGAGCGCGTGGTGGCCTCCGCCGGCGTGTTCTTCTTCGTGTACCTGCTGGTGCTGCTGGTGGGCACGCTGATCGTTTCCTGGGACGAGGTCACGTTTGTGGACGCCTTCAGCGGCACGCTGACCTGCCTGAGCAACGTGGGCCCCGGCCTTGGCATGGTGGGTCCCGCCGGCAACTTCAGCGCCTTCTCCGACGTGAGCAAGATCGTGCTGACGCTGTCCATGCTGCTGGGCCGTCTGGAGCTGATGCCCATACTGGTGCTGCTGTTTCCGTCCATCTGGAAAAGGAAAGTGTAAGACAAATGACCTGCGGAGCCGTTCCGCAGGTCATTTTTTTTAAAACTGTTGCAAATGTCATTGTATACCGGCTCCGATTGTGGTATAAGGAGAAAAAAGAAGGGGGGCGGCGCCCATGAAAAAAAACTTTTACTGGCTCAACGGAAAACCCGCGTCTGACAGCGCGCTGACAGAGGACTGGGAAAGCGGTGTGGCCGTGGGGACGGTCCGTGTGGGGCATTTGGGCTGTTATTTCAGCCGGGGCCTCAAATACTTCTGCGTACCCTTCGCGGGCGCCGACCGGGTATTCGGCCGCGTGCGCGAGGTCACGGGGTGCGTTGGCTGCGGCTGCGTGACGAAAAAGGCCGCCGCCGTGGTGGTGCTTTGCACCGGGGAGAAGGAAACGGGCGAGATCCCGCTTTACAGCGAAGATCAGGTGCAGCAGGTTCTCTCCCTGATCGCCGAACGCTGTCCCGGCATTGCCGTGGGCGTGAAGAAAGAAACGGCATGAGATCATCGGAAAGGGCGCTTCCTCCCGCGGCGGGAGGAAGCGCCCTTTTGCCGTTACAGATGCCGGAAAGGAAGCCCTGCTGTTTCCGGCCGCCCGTCAGAGGGAGAACCGGGCGCTGTACTCTTTGAAGTATTCGTCGAAATGACCGGAGCGCAGGTCTTTCATGCTGTTGAGATATTCGTGGGTATCGAAGGTGTCGGACTTGAGCTCGATGATGGCCACGGCGATGTTGGAGCAGTGGTCCGCCACACGCTCGAAGTTGGTCAGCAGATCGTTGAACACGAAGCCCTGATTCAGCGTGCAGGCGCCCTGCTGCAGGCGGTTGACGTGGTGGAGCTTCATTTCGTCGCACAGCCCGTCGATGACCTCCTCCAGCGGCTCCACCCGCCCTGCCAGAGGCAGGTCGCTGTCCAGAAAGGCCCGGACGGAGAGGGAGAGGATCTCTGTCACGGCTCCGCAGATCACCTTCAGCTCGTCTGCGGCAGCGGCGGAAAAGACGATTTTCTTTTCGTGGATCTCCTTGGCCGCGTCGGCGATGTTCAGGGCGTGGTCGCTGATGCGTTCAAAGTCGTTGAGGGTGTGCAGGTATTTGCTCACGTCCTCGCTCTGGGTGCGGGTCAGCTCCTGGCGGGTGATCTTGATGAGGTAGGTGCCCAGCTTGTCCTCATAGCGGTCGATGACGCCCTCCAGCTCCTCCACCTCGCGGTAGCCCGCGTCGGTGTACTGGCCGCACAGGGCGAAGGCGTGCAGCAGATTTTCCTGCGCCTTGGCCGCCATGGAGTTGATGACGATGCGGCTTTGCTCGATGGCCAGCGAGGGATGCTGCACGAAGCGGTCCTCCAGACGGTCGAATTCGGCGGTCTGGGCGGCCTGCTCCTTCGGCTCGGGGAACAGGAAGCACACGATGCGCTCCAGCATGGGAATGGCGGGCGCCAGCACCACCACGGTGGCGAAGCGGAACACGGTGTTCAGCAGTGCCACGGTGACGGTGGTCATCACGGCGTCCATAAAGGAAAAAGAGAAAATGGCGTCGGCCAGATAGAAAACGGAGCCCCAGATCACGGCGCCCAGCACGTCGATGAGCAGGTAGGCGAAGGCGGTGCGGCGGCCGTTGATATTGGCCCCCAGCGCCGACAGGAGCACGGGTACGGCCGCGCCGATGGCAATGCCCAGCGTCATGGGGAAGGCCACCGCGAAACTGATGGTGCCGGTAACGGCCAGCGCCTGCAAAATACCCACAGCCGCCGAGGCGCTCTGCAGGATGCTGGTGAACACCAGGCCCACCAGGATGCCCAGCAGGGGGTTGGAGAAGCAGGTGAGAAGGTGCAAAAACGCGGCGCTGTTCTTCAGGGGCGACACGGCGGCACTCATGGCCTGCATGCCGAACATCAGCACGGCGAAGCCCAGCATGATGTCGCCCACATGGATTTTTGTCTGATTTTTGGAAAACATCCGCAATCCGATGCCTGCCACGGCGATGATCCCGGAGAGCGTGGAGGTGGACAGCAGCTGGGCCAGGCCCTCGCCGCCGCCCAGATCCGACAGGCACAGGATCCAGCCGGTGACGCTGGTGCCGAGGATAGCTCCCAGCACGATGCCGATGGCCTGCCGCACCTTCATCATGCCGGAGTTGACGAAGCCCACCACCATCACCGACGTGGCGGAGGAGGACTGGATCACGGCGGTGACCCCCGTGCCCAGCAGCACGCCCTTGAGCGGTGTGCTGCTCAGACGGTACAAAACCAGCTCCAGCTTGCTGCCGGCCACCTTTTTCAACCCTTCTCCCATCAGCGACATGCCGAACAGGAACAGAGCCACGCCGCCCAGCAGCGAAACCACATTTGCAATACTCAAGATCGGTATCCCTCCCACAGAATGCTGTATTTACTATACTATATTAAAAAACAATTTGCATTAAATAATCTGAAAAAAATGTTAAATCCAAGTAAAATTGTTTATCTTTACAAATTTCCCCGCTATTTTTCCGGCAGCTCTGTGCGTCCGGACAATCGGTCGGCGGCGCCCGGCCGGCGGGGTGAAATCGGCGGTTGACATCGACATCGTTCGTGATATAATGTCACTGATCAAATACCCGCTGACCGCGCCCAGAAGGTTTTCCGACTGAGGCGGAAGGGCTCTCTGGAGAAGCTCATTGAGTTGAGTGCCGAAGGTGCAAGGCGTTGGCCGAATCTCTCAGGCAAAAGGACAGAGTGTGCAAAAGACAGATGCGTTTGCATGCGATGGGCAGATCCGCAGAGGATTTGCCCGTTTTTTTATCAGCGGATCAATTTTCGGGAAAGAGGAAACTTACCATGACAGATCAGGAAAAGAACATTCAATTCCTTCAGGAATTTGACCCCGCGGTGGGCGGCCTGCTGGCGCGGGAATACACCCGCCAGGCGCAGAATCTGGAGCTGATCGCCTCTGAGAACATTGCCTCGCCGGCCGTGATGGCGGCTATGGGTTCCGTTCTCACCAACAAGTACGCCGAGGGTTACCCCGGCCGCCGGTATTACGGCGGCTGTCAGGTGGTGGACGAGATCGAAACGCTGGCCATTGACCGGGCCAAGGCGCTCTTCGGCGCCGAATACGCCAATGTGCAGCCCCACTCCGGCGCCCAGGCCAATCTGGAGGTCTACGCCGCGCTGCTCCAGCCCGGCGACACGCTTATGGGCATGGATCTTTCCGCCGGCGGCCATCTGACCCACGGCGCCAAAGTGAATCTTTCCGGCAAGCTGTACCGCTCCGTTCCCTACGGGATCGACCCCGACACCGGGCGCATCGACTACGACCGGCTGGAGGACATGGTGAAGGAACACCGGCCCAAGCTGCTGGTGGCGGGCGCCTCGGCCTATCCCAGAGCCATCGACTTCAAGCTCTTTGCCGAGATCGCCCACCGGTACGGCGCGCTTTTGATGGTGGACATGGCGCACATCGCGGGCCTTGTGGCCGGCGGTCAGCACATGAGCCCCGTCCCTTACGCCGATGTGGTGACCACCACCACCCACAAGACCCTGCGCGGGCCTCGGGGCGGCATGATCCTGGCCAAAGAGGAGTGGGGCAAGAAGCTCAACAGCGCGGTGTTTCCCGGCACCCAGGGCGGCCCGCTGATGCACGTCATCGCCGGCAAGGCGGTGTGCCTGAAGGAAGCGGCCGAGCCGTCCTTCCGCGTCTACGCCAAAACGGTGGTGGACAACGCTCAGGCGCTGGCGGCGGCTCTTTTGGCCCAGGGCTTTGAACTGGTGTCCGGCGGCACGGACAATCATCTGATGCTGGCCGATCTCCGGCCCCTGCACGTCAATGGCCGGGATCTGCAAAATCATCTCGACGAGGTCCACATCACCGTCAACAAAAACGCCATCCCCAACGACCCGGAGAAGCCCGCCGTCACCAGCGGCGTCCGCATCGGCACCGCCGCCGTCACCACCCGGGGTTTTATCCCCGCCGATATGGCGGACATTGCCCGGTGCATCTATCTCATCGCCTCTGATTTTGAAGGCAACCGGGCGGAGGTGTCGCGCCGCGTGCTGGAAATGACGGAAACACACCCGCTTTACCGCATTTGACGCCGCCTTTGCAGAACATGGAAGAAAGCGATAAGGGTAAAACCTTATCGCTTTCTTAATGCATTTGCGAAATTAAGCAAATTTTCAGGAAAACCGCAGGGATAAGAATGGACAAAACAGAGGGAAACTGCTATAATGCAAAGAAATGTAAACGGTGTGCTGCTGCCGCGGCGGAGGAAACCGGGCAAGACGCAAGAGAAAGCGGGAAAAACTGTGGGAGAAAGAAACCTTCTTAAAAGACTGTTTATTGCCGTTTTGGATATTCTGATCATCAATTGCAGTTATGCGATGGCGCTGTGGATCCGGTTTGATTTTCACGTCAGTCAGATCCCCACTGAATATATGCAGGCGTGGCTCCGTTTTGTGCCCTTTGCGTCCGGCATTGTGCTGGCGGTGTTTATCTGCTGCAGGATGTATCACTTTGTCTGGCATCTGATCGGGTTTGACGATCTGGTGCGGATCAGCCTGTCGTCCATGGGAGCCAGCGCGCTGTGCGTCGCGGTCAGTTTTGTGGTGGACTGCCGGCTGCCGGGCTCGGTGTATCTGGTGGGCTTTTTGCTCAGCACGGCTCTGCTGGTCATCATGCGGTATACCTGCCGCATTCTGGAAACATGGCACCGCATTTCCCGCGGGAGCCCGGAGCGCGGCATTCCCACCATGCTGGTGGGCGGCGGCGAAGCCGGCCGGCAGCTGATCCTGGAAAACAACCGCAACCGCTTTCTGGAGATGGACATCCGCTGCGTCATCGACGACAACCCTTCCAAAAAGGGCAGCTTTGTGGAGGGCCGTGAGATCGTCGGCAGCCGGGACGACATTCCCCGGATGGTGGAGAAATACGGGATTGCGCGGATCGTTCTGGCGATCCCCTCTCTGACCGGCAGGGAAAAGCGGGAAGTTCTGGAGATCTGCAAGAACACCGGCTGCGAGCTGAAGATCATTCCCGGCATCTATCAGATGGTGACGGGGGAGGTCAGCGTCAGAGCCATGCGGGAGGTTTCCGTGGAGGACCTGCTGGGCCGGGACGTGATCCGCGTGGACAACGGCGACGTTTTCCGCAAGATCACCGGCAAGGTGGTGATGGTCACCGGCGGCGGCGGCTCCATCGGCAGCGAGCTGTGCCGCCAGCTCTCGGCGCATGCCCCCAAGCAGCTGATCATTCTGGACATTTACGAAAACAACGCCTACGACATTCAGCAGGAGCTCAAGCGCAAGTACCCGGATCTGATGCTGACGGTGCTCATCGCCTCCGTGCGCGACGTGTGCCGTATGAACCAGATCTTTGAAAAATACCGTCCCCAGGTGGTGTTTCACGCGGCGGCCCACAAGCACGTGCCGCTGATGGAGGACAGCCCCAACGAGGCCATCAAGAACAATGTGTTCGGCACGCTCAACACGGGCAAGGCGGCCATCCGCTACGGAACGGAGAAGTTTATCCTCATTTCCACCGACAAGGCCGTGAACCCCACCAATATCATGGGCGCTTCCAAGCGCGTGTGCGAAATGGTGGTGCAGTATCTCAACCGCAAGGGGAAAACGGACTTCGCGGCCGTGCGCTTCGGCAATGTGCTGGGCTCCAACGGCAGCGTGATCCCGCTGTTTAAAAAGCAGATCGAAAACGGCGGCCCGGTCACGGTGACCCATCCCGACATCATCCGCTATTTCATGACCATCCCCGAGGCGGTGTCGCTGGTTCTGCAGGCGTATGCCTACGCCCAGGGCGGCGAGATCTTCGTGCTGGACATGGGCGAGCCTGTGAAGATCGACGACCTGGCCCGCAACATGATCCGTCTGTCCGGCCTGGTGCCGGACGTGGACATTCAGGTGGTGTATACCGGCCTGCGGCCCGGCGAAAAGCTGTATGAGGAGATGCTCATGGGCGAAGAGGGCCTGCAGCAGACCGAGAACAAGCTGATCTACATCGGACATCCCATCGACTTTGATTACGCCCTGTTTGAGCGGCAGATGGCCCAGCTGCAGGAATACTGCAGCGTCAACGCGCCCGAAACGCGTGAAATGGTGGCGGAGATTCTCCAGTCCTCCTGCAGCGGCAGCGGCGATATGCTCTGCGGCGGTCTGTAAACAAAAGAAGAGGATACCGGCGCCGGGGCGAAAGCTCCGGCGCCGGTTTTTTATCTGTATGTGACTTGATTACGGAAGAAATTGCCGCGGCGGGATATACTAAGCACATTCAAAGAAAAAAACACAGCTGTTCTGTGTGACGATGAAAGGAAAATGAATATGTCTGTTACGAAAATTACCAAGGATAATTTCAAGTCCGAAGTGCTGGAGGCCTCCCAGCCTGTTCTCATTGATTTCTGGGCTTCCTGGTGCGGCCCCTGCCGGATGCTCTCCCCCGTGGTGGATGAGATCGCGGAAGAAACCGCCGGCGTGAAGGTGGGCAAGATCAACGTGGACGAAGAGCCGGAGCTGGCCATGCAGTTCGGCGTTTCCAGCATTCCCACGCTGGTGGTGATGAAGGACGGCCAGATGGCGTCCCGCTCCGTGGGCGTGCAGCCCAAGGCTTCCATTCTGAAGATGATCGGCCGGTAAAGCAAACGCTGCCGTATATCTCGATCCGTATTTTTGCGATGTGAAAGGGGAAACACCATGAAAAAAATTGTGATCGTCGGCGGCGTGGCCGGCGGCGCCAGCTGTGCCGCCCGGCTCCGCCGTCTGGATGAAACCGCGGAGATCGTGCTGCTGGAACGGGGAGAATACATCTCCTATGCCAACTGCGGCCTGCCCTACTACGTGGGCGACGCCATCAAGTCCCGGGACGCGCTGCTGGTGCAGACGCCCGAGGGCATGAAAAAGAAATTCCGCATCGACGTGCGGGTGAAAAACGAAGTCACCGCCGTCGACCGCGCGGCCAAAACCGTCACCGTCAAAAACAGAGAGAGCGGCGAAACCTATCAGGAGCGTTACGACAAGCTGGTGCTGGCCACGGGTTCTTCCCCCATCCGTCCGGCCATTCCCGGCATCCACTCCTCCCGCATCCGCACCCTCTGGACGGTGCCCGATACCGACCGCCTCCGCGAGATGCTCGCGCAGCCGGACATCCACACGGCGGCGGTGATCGGCGGCGGCTTTATCGGCCTTGAAATGGCCGAAAATTTGCAGCGTGCGGGCCTCAGGGTTTCCCTCATCGAGGCGCTGGATCAGGTCATGGCGCCGCTGGACTTCGAGATGGCCCAGCTGGTGCATGAAAACATGGTGCAAAACGGCGTGCAGCTCTGTCTGGGCGACGGCGTGGCCTCCTTTGCCGGCGACAACGGCCCCGTGACCATTACCCTCAAAAGCGGCCGCACCGTCAGAGCGGATCTGGTGATCCTCTCCATCGGCGTGCGTCCCAACAGCGAGCTGGCCCGGGCGGCGGATCTGGCGGTGAGCGACCGCGGCTTTGTGAAAACCGACGAGGTGATGCGCACCTCCGACCCCGACATTTACGCGGTGGGCGACATCGCCGAAACCGAAGAGCTGGTGTTCGGCGGCCGCGCGCCGGCGCCGTTGGCCGGACCCGCCAACAAGCAGGGCCGCATCGCGGCCAATCACATCGCGGGTGTGGCAGATCACTACGCCGGCAGCCAGAGCACCTCTGTGGCCAAGGTGTACGACCTGACCGTGGCCGCCACGGGCGCCAATGAAAAGACGCTGATCGGGCGGGGCATGGAAAAAGGGAAGGACTACCAGAGCGTCATCATCAACCAGAACTCCCATGCCGGCTACTATCCCGGTGCGGTGCCGCTGGTTTTGAAGCTGCTTTTCTCCATGGACGGCAAGCGCCTCTTCGGCGCCCAGATCGTGGGCCGCTCCGGCGTTGACAAGCGCATCGACACCATCGCCGTGGCGCTGCGAATGGGCGCGGGGGTGGAGGATCTGATGCGTCTGGAACTGGCCTACGCGCCTCCTTACTCCTCCGCCAAGGACCCGGTGAACATGGCGGGCTTTACCGCCCGGAACGTGCTGGACGGTCTTGTGACCTTCTGCGGCTGGGACGCCGTGGAGAAGAACCCCGACGCGGTGCTGCTGGATGTGCGGGAGGACGCGGAACTGCTGGCCTTCACCCTGCCCGGCGCCGTGCATATCCCTCTGGGTCAGCTGCGCGACCGTCTGGGCGAGCTGGACCCCAGCCGGGAGATCATCACCTTCTGCGCCATCGGCGTGCGCTCCTATAACGCTGCCCGCATCCTGATGCAAAACGGCTTCACCCATGTGAAGCTCTATCCCGCCGGCACCCGGTTCTATCAGTCCACCCACTATGAATCCGAGGCCATCCCCGCGGCGGACAGCGCCCCTGTGGCCGATTCCGGTCAGGCGGAAACGGCCCGGACGGAGGCCCTGCGGCTGGACTGCTGCGGGATGCAGTGTCCCGGCCCCATCATGAAGGTCTACGAAACCATGAAGACCATGAAAAACGGCGAGCTGCTGGAGGTGTCCGCCTCCGATCCCGGCTTTGTCCGCGATATCGCCGCCTGGTGCCGCCGCACGGGCCAGAGCCTGGTTTCCCAGGAAAAGCGGGGCGAGGACTATGTGGCCTGCGTCCGCAAGGGCGCGCCCGCCGCGCC
>Ga0160425_1003498_pt1 | contig 11425 bp, 10 predicted proteins | sample BioMet8_FD_108193 | JGI IMG/M metagenome (GOLD analysis project Ga0160425, IMG submission 108193) | Microbial communities from bioreactor (seeded with sewage sludge) at Lawrence Berkeley National Lab, California, USA - Biofuel... | ecosystem: Engineered > Bioreactor > Anaerobic > Unclassified ...
CTGATAAGAGTACAGGAAATCCAACTAAGTGGGCATGGAATTTCGGAGATAACTCAGCACGGGTAAAAACTCAGAATCCAACGCATAAGTATTCCAAAGGTGGAACCTATACCGTTAAATTGACAGTAACTAACGCAGCAGGTGCTACAGCCTCTAAGTTTGTCAAAATAGTTGTTCCAAAAGTGGTAAAACCTGTTGCTAACTTCACTGCATCTTCAACCTCAGGAAAAGCTCCACTAACAGTTACTTTTACAGACACGAGTAAAAACGCGCCTACTTCGTGGAAATGGGTTTTTGGAGACGGAAAGATCTCAACTGAGCAGAATCCTGTTCACAAGTACACTAAAGCAGGAACTTATAAGGTTAAACTTACAGTAAGCAATGCGGCAGGTACGAAGACATTATCGAGATATGGGTATATTGTGGTCTCCTAATAAGCTAAAATGAAAAAAGATAAATCAGTGCCGGAAAGGAAAAATAAAGAAAAAGATCTTATTTCATAACTCCGGCTGCCGGGAAACTTGCCTGGGTTTAAGCATGAATATAGGGCAGTTTCCCAGTTTCTCAAAGGGAATCGTTAAAAAGAAGTAAATGTCTGCACAAACTGCCTGGAATCTATCAATGAAACTTATATCACCCACTTTCCGCAGTAAATTTTCGTAAATTCATATTTTTTCCGCTATCGGTTTTTAATTAAACGTGGATTTATTGTACTTTTACGCGGTAGGCAAAAGCATCTATGTAGTGTAAATTTAGAGAACAGAAAGCGATATCAATCAATTTTCACAACTTTCTACAAACAGTATAAATTAATCAAACTTGTATAAAAAACGCTATCCGGAAAATTGTTGATTTTCGAAAAAATACTGCGGAATGTGGGATCAAGTTTAAAAGAGAGCAGATAGAGCATTCGGCTTGTGAACATGGGTACGGGCACGTTCATAAGCATTGAGTTTTGAATAAAACCACAAAATGCAGATTTTTACCTCTTTTATTTTCTTATTCATATCTCATTTTACTCCGCAAGCTTCGCTGCATGTTCTGCGGTGAGCAAATGTGTCAAAGTCTTTCAGGTCTACTGCAGAACGCTTTTCATAGTTACTTTCAAGGTCCGAGCTTTCGGGATCTATTGATTAAAGGTAGTTTACGCAACGCTGCATAAAGCTCAACTTTCTAAATAACTTATCTGCTGCTGACATCCTGAATACCCCTCTTCTCTCTGATTCGTTTTAGTAATTCACTATTTAATAAATCATCATGGTACTTTCGATCCAGGTATCTGGACATGACATATTGTTCAACGTCTAGTTTCAGGTCTTCATTTCTCACAAATAACGGCACATTGGGTCTTATGACTTCAAAATTAATAACGGGGGAAGTATCGTTCATCACCAGGAGGTCTATATGATCGTTCTTGAGGAGGGTTGAAAGCTCTCCTATTAATTCCAGACGCTTTTCTATTCTTTCTCCTTTTGTAAGTTTGCTGGAAAGATAAACACCTATATCAATATCGCTTAGAGGCCCTTCTGTTCCCTCTGCTGTCGAACCAAAGAGATATGCAAGTTCTATATATTCCTTCTTATTAAAAAATTCAGGAAGCAAGATACACAGAACCTCTTTCCCTATCTCGTGAATTTTAAGACTCGAAAGTTATTCTGGTCTTGGTTTTCCATCCCTTCCTCAAATTCACCTATACTGAGGATGTCTGGAAAGGGCTCTGTGATACCTGCCTGGATTCCGCCCAGAAAACCTATTTAAGCATTAATAAAGACGAAATCTCCTGCAGGAGAAACAAATGCGTTCTGTGCGGTAAAAAAGGCAGGGTTTGCCCTGTGGAAATCCAGATCCCGATTTTTCAAAAGGCGTTGTAAAAAGAAAGGTAAATGTCTGCACAAATTGCCTGGATTCTATCAATGAGATTTATATCAGGTTCAAAAGAGAGCCGATCGAGCGTTCGGCTTGTGAACACGGGCATGAACATTGAATATGAGTAAAGCTGCATTTTGGAGGCTTTATTTCTTATTTTTAGCGGATGCTCCTTAGGGAGGAGTTACCTCTTAAGATAGAAATGGACGAACTATGGATAATAGTCCAAAAAAATAGTTCCTAGAATGAAAGATTATGGAGATGATGGACCATGGATGTGGGTAGCTTTTGTACCAGGTTGTAGGCTAATACTTGACTTTGTAATAGGACCAAGAAAACAGTACGTTGCGGATAAGTTAGTGGAGTCAGTTAATAAACATCTTTCTGATAAAATCCCTCTTTTTGTCACAGATGGATTGAACTTTTATAGAGAAGCTCTTTTGAAGCATTTTGGAGTTTTGATTGAGTTTCCAAGAACTGGGAAAAGAGGAAGACCAAGGAAACCAAAAATCTTTCCCCCTGATGATTTGAATTATGCACAGGTAGTCAAAATAAGAATAAATGGGGTACTTAAGAAAGTAGAGAAGAAGACGATCTTTGGAAAAGACATTGAACAAAGTGAAATCTCAACAACTTTACTTGAAAGACAAAACCTGACTTTTAGGCAGGATAACAACAGAGTTTCAAGAAAAACAATAGGGTTTTCAAAAGCGAAAGAATGGTTAGAGCATCAAATGAGGTTATATTGCATGCATTTTAACTTTTGTAGAGGTCATGAAGGATTAAGGTACAAGGATGAAAGAGGAGTGGAATGTAAAAATACACCTGCAAGAGAAGCAGGAATTGTGGACTCAATATGGACTTTAAAGGAACTGCTGGCATTCAGGTGTTTTAAAACATCAATCAAATAAAGATTGACCATCAATAAACTTAAACAGTTCAAAAAAATAAAAGGCCTCAGTATTGCCTGTAACTCTTACCATGGCTGCCTATCCCCTCTCCATTAAGACTCACTTACCCGAAAAATGAGTCACTAACAAAAAGTTGTTATATAGTTATCTGGCTATGCCAAATTGCTTTCTAACTTTTTAATTTCCTCTTCTGTTCTGGAATACTCATTTTTGAGTCCTATAAGCTTCCTTTGCAATTCGTTCTTCTTTAGCCTAGCTTTATCCCGATTCTCCCAGAAGATGGAACCCAATTCCGATTGAGTTTTTTCATCTATATATACCACCGTTCAAGAGATAGACCTATCTGGATATATAAGCAACGAGCTGAATCATTTATTTTAATTAGGTGATTTTGGATCGTCCATAGATAGAGGGTAGATGTTTTCAGGATAAAATACCAAAAGTGAGTTTTGATCGTGAATCGAACGCAAAATCATGAATATATTTTTGAAACTTTACTAATTTGATGGTAAAATTGGTTTTGGGATAAGCTCAATTTCGATATAATATTACTTTTGGGACAGGCTCTATATTTATTCTTTGATATGAGTCGGATTATTTTCTCCTAACTTTTCACCTAACTTTTCACCTAACTTTTCACCCCACTTTTCATTATCATTTTTAAAGTACTTTTAAGATGTCGTTTGATTAAATAATTGTCTACTTGTGTCTTTCAGCGATTGAATTAAAAATTTAAACTGTATTAAGGCATATATGCCTGTATTAGAGTCACAAACGAAGAAAAATATCTCGAAAATGGTAACTTCAAAATTTTCTAGGGATGATTGAGATTGCGAACTTTAATCTTTATTCTGACAACTTTTCTTATTTTTAGTGGATGCGTTGAAGATAATAATACCACTCAATCAAATGAGTCAGCATATCAAGAGCCAGGAAATAATACACCAGAAAATCTGTCCTCAACAACTCTGTCATCCGAAGACGAAAATATCCTTTAACTCAAAGTAACATCCTTTTCAAGTATTTATATGCACGATAATTCCGTAAACATATTAAGATACCTCTTTAGTTGGGATAATGTTCCCGGGAACGAAAGTCAAAAACTCAGTAATTACCTCAAGAATGAGCTGGAAATAGACTGGGTAAGTAATGCTCAGATCACTAAAACCAATGACAATAATACTATCCGTTTTTCTACTCCCACAAACTCTGTAGAGTTAAAGTTTGCAGACGATAAAAATACGGTTTTAATAACCCCCAATCACATTCAATTAAAAGTAAAAGAGGAAGATGACAGGTTTTGCATATACAAAGTTGAACAATACTATGGCGGAGTGGATCCCGAAGCAAGCAAACTTGGATATAATCTCAATGAAAGATATTACGCAGTATATGGGCTTTCAATAAAGAATAACGGTTCAAAGGATCTCGATTTTAAATTAAATGAACTTCATGTACGTGATGGAGAGCATATATTTAATACCACAACTTTTGACCCTTACGGTTTTTATGTTGGGTCAAGATCGGAGGTACTTTCGACCCTCAAAAAAGAAAATAAAATTGAAAATACGACACTTTATCCGGGACAAACTATAAACGGATCTGTGGTTTTTCAGGTTAATTCGTTGTATAATGAATCGTTTTTACTGACGTATAATGAAACTCCTGTTTCCTCAGCATCTTTTGAAAAGAGTATAAAAGCTCTGAGAATCGCAGAACATTACGATTACTCGGTAATTTTTGGCATACCACCTTATAATGATGGTGATCTTGAAGCTTTTGAACCAAACATTATGGAGTATCCATACGTATATTCCAGCTGGATAAACAGAAGTGTATTTGAATACTTCAAAAGGGTAGATTCGGAAAGCGTGTTGAGTTCCCCTCCCGATGACATGAATTTTACCAGAATTACCTATGCATTAAAAGTCATACCTGAAAGAAACATAACGACGCTTCCTGGAAAAACACGTTTCAGAGTTGTTGATAATACTGAAGAGGAGCTAATTAACACATCCGGTTTTTATGGGGATGAGAAAATAGCAATTATCAGAAATAAAACCCATGAACTCTATTCAGGAGAGAATGAAGAGAATATTGGCATTCCACAAATAAAGTTGTCTAACGCTACAATCGTTCGGACTTCATTTGAACGTTATGGAAATATGGATGTTGGTATTATTTGTTTTAATAATCAGGATGTTATAGTGGATGATTCTCAAAATATAACTATAGCAAGATTCAGTAATTTAGGGGTTCATTTTCCTTAAACCAGGACGTTGTAATGGACAATTACCATAATCACGCCGCTAGAGCCTCATTCAATACTATATTCAAACTTTTTACCTAACTTTTCGCCCGTTCTACTCGAAATCTTTTTATTCATGCATAATAAATTTTATTAAATTTGTAATGTAAGTTCTGAATCAAAAATTAATCTGATTGTTTCAGTTTCAAAATAATTCACTAATCCTTTTAATTCACTAATCTTTTTAATACTTCAGGAAGAATTATTATGAAAAAAACACTGGGTAGTCATATTTTCGAGGATGTCCCCATCACGTCGATGGCTATTGTTTTGATATTATTTGCCATTTTTCAATTGCAACACCGCTCAGTTTTTCCTGATGATTGGTTTCCTTCTCAATTTGCAGTTTCATCTTTCATGATTCTTTTTTGTGTGTGGATTTTAAGTGAAATTATAAACTTTCTTTTTAGCAGGAAGAATTCGCAGACAACAAATAAGGATAAAGGTTCTTGTTGGATCATTATAGCGATGGCCTGGTCAGTACTCTTTATTGCTTTTACGTTACGTGGTTTTGGGATAGGAATATTCGGCGGAAGTTTGCAATATGCAGGACTTGTTTTGATTGCGGTCGGTATTATACTCCGCGAATGGTCAATCTGGGTTCTTGGAAAGTATTTTACTGGTCAGGTACAGGTTCGTGAAAAAGCAAAGCTCGTAACAAATGGACCGTACAGATATATTCGACACCCATCCTATACTGGAGGTATGCTATCCCTAATAGGGATTACTCTAGCGATTGGAACCTGGTTTGGAGCGCTTGTTGCATTTGTCTTAAGCTTAATCGCATATCAGTACCGCATACATGTTGAAGAAGAGGCATTGCAAAAAGCTTTTGGTTCAGAATATGAGGAGTACAAAAATAGAACATATAAGCTATTTCCAGGTTTTTGAAAAGAACCTGAGAAGGTACTTACTTTTGTTTTACGCCGCCAGAGCCTCATTTAATTCGCTGATAACCAGATTCATCTCATCCCCGAACAACTGGTACATTCTGCTGCGCCCGCCAAGAGCATCAAAGGGAGTGTAATCAAGGTCATCGATTTCTAGATGGAAGCTAGTTGCAACATAATCCTTAATCATGCGGAGCCAGTTCATCTGGTCTTCATTAAATTTCAGGGTTCCTGCCTGCTTTTTGAATACCCAGTCCTGAAAGTTCCGGTTCACTGTCTGGTCATAGGCCGTCAGCACAGGGTCGACTCAGTTATTCTGCGGATCAGGGAAACCAGGGCCGTCAGTTCGTTTTTCGGGGAATTCCCGTTCACCTTTTCCAGTTGCTCGTAAGCCTGCCAGACCTTCAAAGAAGCGAAATGGGGCTTTTCCAAATGCAGGAGTTTTTCAGAATTGAGAAGGAAATGCAGGAGTTTTTCAGAACTGATAAGGAAATGCAGGAGTTTTTTATAACTGATTAATAACTCACGTGCACTCCTATAGATTGTTTTTATTTAATTTCTTCTTAAAAGAAATACCATTATCAATATCATTACGAGGCTTGCCGCTCCAAGTCCAGGTATATCAGGAACAGGAATAGTAACGGACTTATCCTCAGACGCGGATGGTTCAGGGTCTGGATCTTCTACATGAATAGGAAGATCGAGCGTGTAATATTCTCCATCCTCTTTGTTACTTCCAAAATAATAAACTACCTTGCCTGTGACAGTAAAATCTCCAACCTGGTTGGCTGCAATTCTCACTTCAATATCCCTTCCCTTGCCGGGTTCAATGTCATATGTAGTTGTGTACTGTCCTGCACCGGACTCAACAAACTCTGAAGAAGAAACACTCATCCCAGACGGAGGGATAATAATTGCCTGGACATGCATGGTAGGCTTTGTGATAAAATCCACGGCTGAAAGCTTGAGCAGGATGTCTTCTCCCTTAAGAACTGACGTTTTTTCGCCATGAAGGTCCACACTTGCAGAAGATTTTTCCGAGTGGTCGGATGATGTTTTTTCAGGTTCTTCTTGTGTTTTTTCAGATTCTTCTTGTGTTTTTTCAGGTTCTTTACTATAATAATTGTTTACAGTAGTTGTTTGCGTGTTAGTTTGTGAATTATCATAATTGTTTACAATAGTTGTATCATAATTGTTTACCGCACCTGTTTGTATGTTTTCAGGTTCTTTTGTCGAATCGTTTTCCTCTTCTTCCTCAGTTCCTTTTACATCCTCTTTGCTTTCTTCAGAAACAGCCTTTCCTTCGTAATGATTTACCAGCTTGGCTTCAACTCCACACTTGGAGACCTCTTCCCCTAACTCATTGAAGTATATGCTACCGTATCCTTTTGCTGAGTCTGGATCTACATAATACAAACTGAGCATCTGATTACCATTTTTATCTTCCCATGTATCACAGTTCCATGCCGGCTGTTTATCTTTCACGGTATCAAATACTGTGATAATATAGTTATTAGATACTGGTATATCAGCAATAAAATCAGTTATTTCTTCTTTTGTCGGGAGATCTTTGTTTTCAGTTGCTGCTACACACGATGTCAGCAGAGCGAAGATTAAGAAGACACCTGTTATTTTTAGTGGCAGTTTCATTTTAACTCCTGTTTCCAATCTGTCGTAAATAATTTATATAATCAGAATGATGGCATCATAACGAAGTACAAAAACATACACATACCAGCTATGAAGTCAAATGGTCCGACGGTCAGGTTCTGTTGCAAAAATAATATTTCCTCAGTTTGACACTATCATTTTTGCCTCTGTGTGTCATTTTCCCGTAATTAAATTAATTAACTTTCTTAATTGTGAAACGTTTTACTGGTTTTGTAACAAAGCTAGATTTTTTGCAACGGAACCGAATTAGGTATCTATGCATATGTCGTGGAAGAAGAACTTTGTGCAGTGGCTACTGACGCAGTGGATGAAAAAACAATAAATAACAAAAGAAGGGTGGTTGAAGCTAAAACAATCAGGCATGATTTTTTTGTTGTCATTATATTCTCGTCCTTTACAGTATTTTTCAAAAAATATAGATTGAATAATTTAGTTGTTCAAAGAATCTATAAAACTTTCCATTTTATTCTGCTCCACATAAAAATACTTAAATTTTAATAGAGAAAGTAATCCAATTTACCTTCTTTTTGACTGCTGCCTGTGACTGTCCAAGTAAGTGATTATTCAAATAATATTGAAAAAGTCCAGGATCCAACTGCTAAATATGAGATTACTTTCAAAAATCAAGGGACCAACTGCTAAATATGAGATTACTTTCAAAAATCAAAGAACCAACTGCTAAATATGAGATTACTTTCAAAAATCAAAGAACCAACTGCTAAATATGAGATTACTTTTAAAAATCAAGGAACCGAAGGCTAAATATTGGAGTAATTACAAATTCTATTTTCTCTACAATGAGCCCTATGACAAACCTGCCTGTTTGAATATCTTCATAAACGATAAAGTACAATAATAACTTGGGGTGAATTTGTGCATAAGTTAATGAAAATAGTGGGTTGTATCTTAGCAATAATAGGATTCGCCTGTGTTTTAAAATACATCATGCATTGCAAAGAACGTTATTCTTTGTGTGGTTGGCATAAAACAAAAGAAGAAGAAGAAAAACCAGCTGGTTCAACTGTATCGCATAAAATAAAAGTAGAAGATGAAGAAAAACGACAGGGTACCAGGTATGGCTCAAATCCCATCCGTTATTAAGTACCAAGACATCTTCATTTTCTATCAGGGAATTAAGCACCCTGATTTCTGGCGTCTCTCCTAAAAAGTAAACGAGCGACGTTTTCTACCATTTTCTTTTCTTTGTTCAATGTGTCTATTTTCGCGTGTTTCTTATCCATTTCCTGTTTGCACTTATCTTTGATTATTTTGACCTCTTTGTAAATAAGCATGCTTTCTTCACTAATTCCCTTCGTAGACTCTATATGCATTACAACTGCATCTACATCTACACTTTTATCCAATAATGGTTCTACTTTACGTCATTCTGCATACTTAATATCCAGCTCTTCACCAAGTTTATCTTCAAGTTCAAAGATTTCATCCCAGAGTTCCATAATTTGGCTGTTTATCTCTTCTTTTGTAGACGTTATTTTCTCCCCCATTTATTAAATCTCACTTTCTTCATATGTCTTCAAAAAAATAACATTTTTCTTGTTATCGTTTTTGGAGAATTATTTTAAAATTTGCAGTTATTATCTCAACTGAAGCTCAGGGAAATGGTTGCTGGAAGTTTTCAATGAAGGCAAAAGGTCGAAAACTGTGGGATATTTCAAAAATATACAAATGAGCTTTAAAAATACAAATGAGCTTTAAAAATTCATCAAAAAGTAAAAGTACTTCAAAAAGTGGTAAATGAAAGTAGAAAATACATTTATAAGTACGGACTATCTTAAAAAAGAATAATAAGATTTGAAATTCCCTTAAAGAAAAGACTGTAATAATAAGAAATACTGAGTCCTCAAAAGATCAGTAAAAGTTAATTAAGATTAAACAAAAACCAACAGAGGTTAATAAGGGTCAATAAAATCTAAATGGTTAAGCTTCAAATTGAATATTAGCTTAAAATTACATAGATTTTGATTTGATCTGTTGATTTCCTAAATTTCACAATCGCAAGATGTGAGGAATAAGATGAAAACAAAAATAATTGTGCTGCTTCTTATATTCGGCGCCGTTTTATTTTCAGGATGCACAGGGAATGAACAGCCCTCAACAGAGAAAAATGCAACCCCTGAAGAAACTGTAACTCCTGTGGAAAATACAACTGTTGTAGATACACCGGAAGAAAATACAACTGCCATAGAAACCGAAACCTCGGAAGAAAATGTAACTCCGGAGGAAAATGTAACCTCGAAAGAAAATGTAACCTCAAAAGAAAATGTAACCTCGGAACAAAGTGTAACTTCGGAAGACAATGGAAGACTTAATGTCTCAACTTCTGAAATTAAGGACACCCCATATCTGTTAAGACTGATCAATAACAGAATAAGTTCTTCAAGTCTTGAAATAAAGAAGGGAGAATCAGTTTCTTGTGTAAATATGGAAGACAGCCCAAAAAGGATCCTTACCCTCGTGAGCGAAGAAAAGCTTTTTAATAATACAAGACTCGCTTACAAACGTGCTTTTACATATACCTTCAACGAGACAGGGGACTACAACTTCAGTGTTGTCGGCCAGTCCAGAATGAATGTCACCGTTAGTGTTGATGAACCCTGATAAATAGTTTCTAAAAATTGAGGAGTCGAAAGTTCAGGGAATATCAAGCTTGATGAATGTTCTAACTATTTGCAGGAAAGGCCAATAAAATTTCGGCCAATAAAATTTCCTGGCAATCTATTTTTCAAATTTTTAAATCAGGGCTTTTCTGGATAAATACATCTTAATTTGCTTTTTCTTAAGTATACATGGTCTTTTCGAAGGCTTTCTGAGGCCTTCAGAGCTACATCCACAAATAATATACGAAGTAACACTCATATTAGTTTCTTATTATATGGTCTGGATCAGTGCTTATTATCCGAAATTCATGGCTTTGCTTCAAAAATAACTCCGGCTTAAAGGACTGTTCTAAGAAAGCATTATTATTTATAAATGGCTTATATTAAATTGGGAATACAAAAGGTAGATTAGCAATAAGGGGAAGGGGATTGGAAACAAAAAAAATAATTTTACTCCTGATAGCCCTATCAGTAATAATATCAGGCTGCCTGAGCTCGGAAGACGAAAAGGATAATGGGAAAAAAGACCGAGAGGCAAGCGGCAGTTCAGGAGGTTCGCAAAGACAAAGAGAAGTGAGAACGCCTGTAGGAATGCAGGAAGAAACGTGGACGCCGGAAAAAACGGAAACTGAAGGGGAAATGTGGACACCGGAAAAAACGGAAACACCGGAAGAAACGGGAACTCAGGTAGATTTAAACGCACCAGAAGAAGCGGAAATTTCTGGAATGACTAATGAGCCTGAGATGGAGCAAACAGAAGCCTGGACCGGGGAAAGGGGACAAGCTGGAGCAAACCAGCCTGTTGAAACCATACCGACGTCATACCTTGTAAGGCTTAAGAATTATCTTATGATCCCTTCAAGCCTGAAAATTAATATCGGAGATACAGTTGTTTGGAGGAATTACCAGGAGTCCAGTGTGCTTACCATAACCAGCAAGGAGCACCTTTTCGAGGACCAAAGGCTTGCATATGGAAATACTTTAGAGTATACGTTCAATGAGTCAGGAAGCTACAATTTCAGTGTAAAAGGATATCCGAAAATGCAGACGACCATCACTGTAAAATAAGATCCCAAAGTATAGCAGTTTCAAATGACATATAAAACTATAGTCGAAGGCACAACAAAGGTTTCAGTTCCGGTACCGCCTCCGGATGCAACC
>Ga0160425_1003504_pt1 | contig 11410 bp, 16 predicted proteins | sample BioMet8_FD_108193 | JGI IMG/M metagenome (GOLD analysis project Ga0160425, IMG submission 108193) | Microbial communities from bioreactor (seeded with sewage sludge) at Lawrence Berkeley National Lab, California, USA - Biofuel... | ecosystem: Engineered > Bioreactor > Anaerobic > Unclassified ...
AAAATAACTCGCCTTGACGTTGCCTTTGATGATCATTCCGGCCTTTTGAATATACGGCAGATTGTAGAGGACACGCAAAGCGGTATGTATATCAGCAAGTCGGACTATTGGGAAACGGTGCTTTCCTCAAAGGGTTCTACTGTTCAGATTGGCAGTCCGCAAAGTAAAGTCCTGATTCGCATTTACGATAAAGCTGCTGAACGTGGCTATACGCCTGACGTTCATTGGGTACGTGTAGAAATCCAACTTCGGGATGATAGGGCGGTACAGTTTACCAAAATTCCACTTTCGATTGGACAGGCTTTCGCCGGTGTGCTGCTGAATTACGTCCGGTACATAGAACCGTCTGAGGACGTGAATAAATGGCGCTGGCCTATGACGGCATATTGGTCGGCGCTGGTGGAAGATGCAGAGCGTATTAGCATCTATCAAACTCCCGGCATGGAGTACAACGAGGAACGTTGCAAGCGCTATGTGATTAATCAGGCTGGAAACGCTATTGATGCCTGTATCAAGATGTACGGCATTGATGGATTTACCCAGATGATTGAGGAACGGCAGACCATGCAAAACCCAAAGTATGACCTTCTGGTGCGGCAACACAAGTTTAATGTGCTGGCAAACGAGATTGATTTCTATTTTAATCGTAAGGATGAGCCGGGTAATGGTAATTTGCTTGAGCCTCCTGCAATTCCTTACTTTCAATGAAGAGAAAAGGGGCGTATTTATGATTCAAATCTTGGCTGTGACTGCACGATACAAATATGCAGACGATGCAAGCGTTTTAGGTATTGTGATTCCAAAATTTGAAAATCCCATTGAAGCGATAAAGTGGTGCGAACGGCGTGATTGGAAAGTCGTTGGAACTGATGGTGAAGTGTACAATCTGTCTGTTACGAGCACTGATAAAATGCAACACAGTTTTGAGGTGTTTTATGGATAATACACATTCTTGTGCTTCGTGCTTTTACCGCTTGATTTGCGCTCGCGGTTATGAAAACAGCAAAGAGGTTTGTAAGCCGTATTTGCCTGAAGAAGCTTTCGGGGTTTTTAATCCTGAGCAGTATCGGCGAAAAGCGCAGTGATATACAAAATGTAACACAGACCGCTCGCCCTGGCCTGCTGGCTGCCGCGGTTGATTGTGTTACAAATATCGCGGGATGGTCTAGTGGACTAGGACGCAAGGCTCTCAACCTTGAAACGGCGGTTCGAATCCGTCTCCCGCAACCAAATGCCCTGCGGTTTCCCGGCACCAGAGGGGAATGTAAAGATAAGCCGGGAGTAGGTCGGATAATTGCGCTATTTCCTTAATGATGCGCAAGCCCTCGCCCGGGGGCTAGTAATATACCGGGAGTTCTGGGCAAAAAAAAACAAGCCCGATTAAGGCTTGTTCTTCTGTGAGTGGTATTTATAAGTTCGGAACACGATAGCTGTTATTACAAGTCCTATTGTATACGCAATTGGTATAATCAACATTAGGGCAAATAATGATATTTTTTTTGTGTAGAAAATGAAAATTACTCGTAGCAATATTGTGGTTGCAACTATAGAAAAAACTATTATTTGTTTCTTCATATATGCCTCCTTGCTTTTTTCCTATATTTTACCATGAAGGGCCGTGTTATGCAATGAAAAATATTTTTAATCATCGTGTAATTTCTGCTTTTATGGTAGTTGTTCTTTCAGTTTCTGCTATTTGTGTTCCGGCTTCTGCTTCTGGTTTAGCTGATATGGACAGTGTTGGTCAATGGGATTCAAGGTTTAATACTGTTGCAATGCAGATTAGTTCTATTGCGTTATCTGCTTTATGCGAATTTTTTGGTATTCCTGTTGAATCGTCTCCGAAAAGTGTTGCTTGGGCAACGTTTGACACGGCTATTACCAATTCTGGAACTGGCGAAGTTTCTTTAGACCGTTTGTATGATATATGTGCTGTCTATAATGGTTATTTTAATAAGTCGGTAGAGCAAAGTCTTTTTTCTTTTGGATCTTATGCTTCAAATCTTCATGGTCAGGTTTTTGCTTCTTTGCTTGGTATTCCTGCTGTTAATTTTGTGGTTGAATGCCATCCTTCATCTGGATTTTACCGTATTAAGGAAAAATCTACCGGTCTATGGGTTGTCAACTCCTCTGGTCTTTATCCTTTCTGTTGGGGACTTAATGAGGCCCCCACTTCTGGCGGCAATCAGTGGGTCGGTGAACGTTCCTGCTCCACTGCTAAAACCAATATGAAGAACCTCGACACCCTTAACCTCCTGTGCAACAAAATCAAAGAATCCGGCACACCCTGCCAAATCCGCGCCCTCGGCACCCAGTACAAAGCTATCTGGTATAACTATCAATATTACTGTGACCCGGAAGGCCGTCCTTTCGTCTGCTATGCCAATGAATCACAGGCCGCAGTTAATCAAGACCGCCCGGACACCACCGTCACCGATGAAGACGGAAAACCCGCAAAGGATGAAACCGGCACGGTCATTAATAACCCGGATAACTCCACGAATATTGACCTTTCTGGTATGACTATTACGCTGCCAAACGGTGAAGTACAGGTTGCTGACGCTGTGATTTATGACGAATCCACAAAGACCTATTATATCGACAGTCACGACACGACTAACAACTATGTTACCTATAATTATAGCTGGACCTACAACATCAACTATACCAGCATTACCTATATAGGCCAAACGGAACAGTATGACAAATATTATAAAGTCTACTATGAACTTCCTGACGGTCGGGACAGTGCCGATTTAACCCCGGAAGATTTGGAGCAGTTGAACGTTAGTGTTGATTGCATCGGCTACGCTCGTTCCGCTGATGATGTTGCGTTACGTTCCCTCTATCATTTTGACGGCGATACCCGCGATTCTTCCTATTGGAATTACTGTACTAATTTCAAATGGTACAATGGCGCAAGTCTCACCTATATGGATGCTGGCGTTTTTAATGGTGCCTTGTATCTCGATGAAACGGCGCATGACTTTACTATTACTCTGCCCTCTGCAATCGGCAGCGCGGATTACTCTTTGCAGTTCCGTTATTATCAAAGTGCTACGGCAGCACCGCAAACAGACAGTTATATTATGGTAGGCGGTCAAAAAGCGTTTCAATTTAACGGCGGCTATTATTTAGATAGTGCTGGTACTTCTATTGCCCAAACTTCCACCGGCTCATGGAATGAAATAGCTCTGATTCGCAAGAGTGGTGCTTTGTATTTTTATATTAACGGTGTGAGGTTCCGAAGTGTTGCCCAGTCTGCAACCTTGACGAATGCCCTTCAATTTGTGTTCGGCAGTTCCCAACAAACTTATAAATATTTTGATGAATTGCGTTTTACAAATTATGCCTTAACGACTGCAAGCAATTACACCTGTACCAGTGTACCCTATGACACTAATCTGTCTTTAGTTTTGCCCAATAGCGTTACTCCAATTGCTGACGAATACGTATCATGGACCAATTCTCCTGATATGTTAAAAACTTATAATTTTTGTCAAGCTAATATTAATGGTATATGCTATCCGGAATATCCATCTGGAATTGTTACCCCATTCTATCTATGCAAAAAAGCGCAATCTTATAATTACTTTATAACGCCAGCAACAACAGGGTCTGTTTTTTATGCTTCAGCGGCTGCGAATGGATCATATGAGGACGGAGCAGGTCTTTTGTTTAGCCCGGGTAATGCAGGCTTGGCGGCTGGGAACTATGATCTGATTATTTACGATGAAAACAGAACGCCACAGAGGTTGCCATTTACTTATTATGGGGCTGGGAGTGGTGTAGCTGTCAATGCACCGTCTACTGCTAAATTTGCTACAAAAGTCTTTAATAGTTCTTATGTTAATATTACTTTTGGTTATGCAAATACTGCAATGTCAACAGTTATCACGCGCGTGGATGTTGTGTCCCGAAATGGAGCTGCTTCGGTTGGAACCCTAGTGACTGGCGTTGTTCCCATCCCAACAGACCAGCTTTCAAAGGCTACATTAGCCGTAAAAACTGATCTTGCTATTACTAATCGTCAGATCGGTGGCGTGCGTCCCGCTTATCCAGAAACCGGCCTAGTATGGGCTTTGGTGGAAAATGGTGTTATTCAGTCTTTGCAGATTTATAACGGCTCTGCGTGGGAATCTTGTGACGGTCGCATCTGGACGGGTGAACGTTGGGTTCCGTATAGCAGTTACAATATTATCACGCTTCAAGACTTCTACGATGTAGCGGACGCTTCTGGCGGCAGCTACGAGTACATATACACGGAATCCGGCTTCTGGGCTTGGTGGCAAAAGTCATGGAACGCTTTCACAAATAAGCTGTTCGCGGCGCTGAGTTCTGCCGGTATGGATACCAGCGGCGGAACAAACCCGGATGGAACCGGCAAAAGCCTTTGGCAGCGTATCAAGGACGCTTTCAATGATACGCTGGGCGCCTTAATCGAAGCCCTTTTTGACCTGATTAAAGAAGTTCTCAAGACTTTGATTTCCTCGGCTACGGATATGCTTAAATTCTTCTTCGGCCTACTAACCGATGCTGTTTTAGGTGTGTTCAAATCGTTCTTTGACGCTTTTAAAGATAATTCTCTGTTCGACTTCTTCAAGCAGCCGCCCATAGTTGGCTCAGACGGTACGCAAACAGACGGCGGTTATGGCTTGCCCAGCGAGGTAGGGACAGGCTTTGCATTTATCAGCGGCGTGATTATGGTTTTGCCGCCTGACCTCCGTTCCATCCTGTTTTTCGGTCTTGCCGCTATGGTGCTGTTTGGTGTCCTAAAGCTGGTGAAAGCGTAACACAAAATAGCAGCTGCGCCAGCTGGCCCGGCCCGGTCAACTGTGTTACAAAAGGAGGGTTCCCCATGTTTCAAGTCCTGTTCCTGCTGTTCGGCTGGCTCCCCTCGCCGCTGAACGTCCTTTTTGAAGGCGCATTCGCAATCTTTCTTGTGTTTGTGCTGATAAAGTTTATTAAAGCCGTTCTCGACATGATACCGTTTATTTAAGGGGGTGGTGCTGTATGGAAATTGTATCTGCCATTGGAACCCTTCTAACTGACGTTTGGGGTCTGTTTCAAGGCGTACAGGTTCCCGGTCTTGGTATTTCCTTTGCATCGTGGTTTATCGTCTTGTTGCTTGCTGGTCTGTCTATTCAGCTGGTTTCTTATGTTTTCGGCTTCGGTGGCAGCGGGACGGGTTACCGCTCCGGGCAGAGCCGAACCAAACACATATCTGAAAATCGAAAGAGTGATGAAAAATGAAGCGTTTTCTAGTCCTGCTCATGGCCTTGTTTCTGCTGGTGGTTCCCGCCATGGCGGAAGAATTACCGTCGGATTCTTCGGCAGGTGCAACGTCTGAGGAACCAACGGACCCCGTTACTATCGACACCACAACCACAAAGGAGGAGGACGGCGTAATTGTCAATGTTACGATTGCCCAGCCTGAAACGGCTGCGACTTCATCCGCTGAAAGCGGTGCTGCGAGTAGCGAGGAAGCTGCTGCATCTTCTACGGAAGATATTCCGGTGGTTCAGATGTTTTCTACTTCATCCCCGGATTTACTGGCGGCTGGTGCGTCTGCTGACGGCTCTACGGCTATGGCTGACGTTGTAACGGCTGTATTCGGAGAGTATCACCGGCAGACGTACACGGTCACACACTACGATTCCAGCGGTAATGTGATTGCTACATCTACGGAGTTCGTTCCCGGCCTTGCTGGTCTTGACTATGCGTGGATTGCCGGTGTATCCCTGTTTGCGTTGGTTCTCGCCGGTTTCCTGCGCCTGATTGGAGGTTTGCTGCGGAAATGACTGCAATGATTGATTTCTCTGTTGCCATGCTTCAAGCGCTGGCAAATTTCCTTGGTTCTGAGCCAATTTTTTACTTGTTCGGTATGATCTGCTTTTGCTTTCTCTGCAAGGCGGTTAAGACCCTTATGACGTAACACAAATATTTGTCCGGAGCGCCGGCAGCTGAAACTTAATTGTGTTACATAATTTCTATCTCAACGGCGTTAGCCGTGAGAAATATAACATCTTTTGAAAGAAGGTTTTATTGAGACTAATACCATGACTACCCTGCTGACCAGCGTTGGCACTGTCCTTTCTTCCGCTACAACTTGGGTTGGTTCCATCGGAACGATGATTGTTGACAACCCTATCCTCCTGATCTCTTGTGTCTTGGGCCTGACCTTTTCGGCCATTGGCGTTTTCAAGGCCCTGCGCCACTAATCCAGCACAAAAGGGGGAGGACGCACGCCAGCGGAGCGCGTGCGCCCTCCCCCGCACTTTATGAATGAGGTGATTTCATGGTCTGGCTGATCGTTTTATATATTCTTTACCGCTGGCTTTTCCCTCGCAAGGTTCCCCATGTTCTCAACGTTTATTTTGGTGTTCCCGGCAGCGGTAAAACCACCTTTGCGGCTTATCTCACAAAGCGGAGCATGAAGCAGTCCCGTGTGATTACATGGGCGCAGAAGCATCGCGGTAAATTCTCGGTGTGGCTGCTGGCTTCAAAATTCTTCAAACGTTGTACGCCGGTTTATTCCAATGTTCCCATTACCGGCGCTTTCCAGTTGGAGCCGCAAACCGATATTGGAAAGTACATGATTGCTGGAGGTAAGGTTATCATTGACGAGGCCGGTATTGAGTACAATAACCGTAATTTCAAGAGTTTCCCGAAAGAAGCGATTTACTGGTACAAGTATCATCGTCATTATGAGTGCAGCGTGGACGTATTCAGTCAAAGTTATGAGGATATGGATATCACTCTGAAACGTCTAGCACAGAACTATTTCGTTGTGAAAAAGTCTCTGCTGCCGTTCTTCATCGTCTGCAAGAGTATTAAGCGGAAGATTGGCATTGACGATACTACGCACCAGATTATAGATCAGTACTATTTCGGCTTGCCTATCATCGGTACAAAGTGGGTATTTAGTCCTGTCCTCTGGAAGTTGTTTAATAGCTATTCCCGGAAAGAATTACCCGAAAAGGCTTGGGCTATCTGGTAAATTAACGGAGGTATTTTTATGAGTGATTTAATTTTAGCGGCTGTTATTGGTCTTGTTTTTGGTTGCATTGGTTCTGCTCTTACTCTTGCTTTTCATAAGCGTAAGCATAACGGTGATTGAAGCTGTAACACAAATTTTCACGCCTGGCGCACGTACCTGCAGGAAAAATGTGTTACATAGTAACCTCTAAAGCAAATTCGTTTGGTGTCAGCCAGTACAGAGACTTTCTCGGATAATCATTCATCCATCTTTGACATTCTTTAATTTCCTCTTTGCTGACCTTGCTAAAATCTGTTCCTTTGGGGAACCAACGGCGAACCATGCGGTTGTGGTTCTCGTTGGTTCCCTTTTCCCATGCCGCATAGCTGTGGCAGTAGTAGATTGGACAGTTTACAATTGCTTGTAATTCTTCGTATTGAAGAAATTCAGAGCCGTTATCTGTTGTAATGCTTTTAAACTTTACACCTTGCCTTTTAATCTCTTTTAGCGCTTCTCTCACCGTTTCCGCTTTTTTATCTTTCAGTTTCTGGATAATTTCAGATTTGCCGGTTCGTTCGGTCATGGTCAGCACGGCCCCGCTCCCCTTGACACAGGAGACAACCAGATCCATTTCAAAGTGTCCCGGTTCCTCTCGGCTGTTGATATAGTCCGGCCTGTTGGTGATAGAGGGCAAGTCCGGATGTGCGATACGCTGCACAGGATGATAACCCGGCTTCTTTTTCTTGGATTTTTCGATTAAATCCCGGTTCCGCAGGTGAAGGAATACCTTTTTTGTGATATAGCTGTATAGAGTTGATACGCAAATGGTTGTTTTAAAGCCGTCTTTTTTGGCCTGTGCCAATGCCGCCGCAGGTGAAAAGCGTTTGCGCTTGTCACCATTGCCCAGCATTTTCTTTTCCAGATATTCAGCATATGCCCGGTCGTTTCCAATTTTAAGCGGTCTTCCCTTGGCTGTCTGGGCGAATTTGTGCCGCTGCTCTGCTTTGTGGGCGGAGTAGCGCTTTTCGTCCCACCATTCGCAGGTGTGGACATACGTCCCGGTTTTTAACTCGTTGTAGATGGTCTGGCGGCAAAATCCCAGTTGACGGGCAATCTCGGCAACTGGGACATGGGCGCGGTGCAGTGCTTCAAGCTGTTCTCGCTCGTCGTGAGTCATATAGTGCTGCTTTTTCATCATGCGTACCTCCAATAGTAGTTTGGATTGAATACGTGATATTAAACAGTGCAGCCACGGCACGGGGCCGTGGCTGTTATTTGCTGTAACACAAAGTAGCGGCTGCGCCAGCCGGCCGGCGCTCCTGGTCTGTGTTACATTTCCGTTTCTGAAATCGCTTTTGCTCTGCGTTCAACGATGCCAAAGTAAAATTTTGCTTCTTGAATATTCTTTTCCAGCTGCCGTAATTCCTCCGTGGCCTTTTGTAGATTGTACAGCCGTTCCCGCTCTTGCTTGATTTCAGCTTCTATGCTCTCTAGTGCTTTTTTCCTGCTTTCCAGCTTGTAGAAGCAGAAAAGCACAAGGCTCTCAAACTTTTCGTTTAGGCTGGCTCCCTCCTGTGCTTCCAGAATGGCGGCGATTTCATCGGAGTAGCGGAAACTCCGCAGGTTGCTTTTAGGGCTGTTTCCTCGCATATTCTAGGCTTCCTTTCTCACATCGTAACGGCGTTGTATGTCCCTGCATCCCCGGATACTTTAGGCCCTGTCTTTTTTCCCACGGAAAAAAACAGGATAAACGCTAGCATTCCGCCCGGTATCCGTTCCGCCTGAGGTATGCTTCTGCTTGATGCTCTTGTGAAAAGGTCCGGCTCTGGCGCTTCTGCCTGTCCCGCCCTGTGATTGGCTGACCGTTCGCGGATAAGACCACGTACCGCAGTTTCCCGTGCTTCTCCACGGGGTTGTAGTAGACCGCCTGACCGATTTCGTTTATCATCTTCATAGCTGCACCTGACGTTCTGATTCTAGCAGTTTTTCGTAGATTCTTTTCCGGGCTTGGTTTTTGGGGTCAAGCATGGTTGCATCTTCTAGGTTCCATGCAAGTAGGCGCTTTAGGCTGGTTTCCTCTTCATCTGTAAGTGTGATTGTGTAATTCATAGCGGCGTCCTCCCAAAATAAAGAATTGTGTCTGCAAAAGCAGAGCTTGCTGCTGCTTTTGTTAGCCGCAGGCTTAACCAATTTCTACCGGGTGTCAAGGGGACCGTGGAATAAATCCAGTGCACACACTGGGTTTATGCCGCGAAAGCCCCTTTACACTTGGTTGATATTGGTTAACTCTTTGTCCCGCAGGACACATTATTCTTTTCGTCTACGCCGCAGCGTTTTTAGATCGTCCGAAGGACACCACACTGTAACACACTTTCACCCGGCAGCCAGCTCGCACCGTCTGCCCTTTTGTGTTACAAAAAAAGACAGCACCCGGCAAAAGATGCTGCCTTTTTTATATTACCAAATTTTAGTAGATTGTCAATTTCCTTCTTGACATTTGCTTTTCCCGTCGCTTTTTTTAAAGGCCTAAAAGGCTCTGCCGATTAGTACTTGCCAAGATCTGCGGAGCCGTCTGCACTGGCGGTCTTTCCGAACTGGAAGTCGTTGCCCGGCAATATGGCGTTCAGCGCTACGCCCGCGATGGCGGCGATGGCCAGTCCCGTCAGCGTCACATGCGCGCCCGCCACGGTGAAGGTCAACCCGCCGCAGTTATTGAAGCCAAGGCCCGAGACCAGAATCACCGCCGCGATGATGAGGTTGCGGCTGCGGGTGAAGTCCACCTGATTTTCCACCACGTTCCGTACGCCCACAGCGGATATCATGCCGTATAGAATGAAGCTGACGCCGCCGATGACCGCCACGGGAATGGAGTTGATGACGGCGGCGAATTTGGGGCTGAAGGATAGTACCACCGCGTAAACTGCCGCCAGACGCACTACCTTTGGATCGTACACCCGGCTGAGAACCAGCACGCCGGTATTTTCCCCGTAAGTGGTGTTGGCGGGGCCGCCGAACATGCCGGCCAGCGATGTTGCAAGACCGTCGCCCACCAGGGTGCGGTGAAGGCCCGGGTCTTCCAGAAAATTCTCTCCCACCGTGGCGGAGATGGCGGAGATATCGCCCACGTGCTCCATCATGGAGGCAATGGCGATGGGCGCCATGACAAGGATTGCGGAAAAGTCGAACTTTGCCAGCACAAAGGGCTGCAGACCGAAGAAGCCGGCCTCCCTCACGGCGGTGAAGTCCACCTGCTTGGTAAGCAGCGCCACCGCGTACGGGATGGCCACCCCCAGCAGAATGGGAATGATCTTCAGCATGCCCTTTCCCCAGATATTGAATACGATGATGACCGCCATGGCCAGCAGCGCCAACGGCCAGCAGGCGGACGCGTTGGTCACGGCAGAGGGAGCCAGAATCAGGCCAATCAGAATGATGATGGGCCCGGTGACCACCGGTGGGAAAAAGCGCATGACCTTGTAAGGTCCCATCACTTTAAAGAGAAGTGCCAGCACCAGATATAAAAGGCCCGCCACCACCACGCCGCCCAGAGCGTAGGGCAGCTTTTCCGCACCGGTCATGTCGGCGTATTTTCCGCTATTCAAATCCGCCACCGCGGCGAAGCCGCCAAGATAAGCGAAGGAAGATCCCAAGAAAGCTGGGACTTTGAATTTTGTGCAGGCGTGGAACAGCAGCGTTCCAAATCCCGCGAACAGGAGCGTTGTCTGAATGGACAGAGGCAGACCGTATCCCCTGACGATGATGGGAACCAGTACGGTAGCGCCGAACATGGCGAACATATGCTGCAAGCCCAGCAGCAGCATTTTGGGGACACCCAGGGTTCGGGCGTCGCGGACGGGACCGGAATTTTTCTCGTTCATGGCAGGTGTTCTCTCCTTTTTGCACAAAAAAATACCGGCACAACGGCCGGTTAAACAGGAAAAGCAAAAAAGGCGGTACCGTAATTCTTTAACATCGTCATGACACTGCCCCCTTTCGCTCTTTTCCGTATGATTATACAGAAGCCGCGGATGAATTGCAAGAGTGGATTCACCTGCATTTGTAAAAAATAATCCTGTGAATTTAGTGATTATGACGGCGGCCTCCTGATGCCGGGAGGCCGCCGCCGGGCGGGGTTTGCTTTTCAGAAGTTCACGCGGTATATGACCGTTCAATATTCACCACCGCGAAATAGTTGCCGTCCAGCACCTGCACCGCCGCGCAGATCTCAGACCTCACCTGCTCGTCGGCAAGTCGGAATTTGAATGGCACCACCACATCAAAAATCAGGTTCGTGTGGGTTGATCCCGCCACCATGCGGAAGTCGTGAATGGATATCTGGCTGTCGATACGGCTCACCAGCGCCGCCACCTTTTGACGGGTCTCTTTCGTGATCCCGTCGTCCACCACGATGGGGTCCATGTGGATCACCGT
>Ga0160425_1003505_pt1 | contig 11410 bp, 11 predicted proteins | sample BioMet8_FD_108193 | JGI IMG/M metagenome (GOLD analysis project Ga0160425, IMG submission 108193) | Microbial communities from bioreactor (seeded with sewage sludge) at Lawrence Berkeley National Lab, California, USA - Biofuel... | ecosystem: Engineered > Bioreactor > Anaerobic > Unclassified ...
CAATTAGAAAAATTAAATATTGATTATGATATTGCTTTTTTAGATCCTATTCAACAATTCTTCATGTCTGATTTTCTTATGCCACAAATATCAGATATTACGATTAATATGGGTTCCGATTTGTTATTGTGTGGTTATTCAGAAGAAACTCCTAACATTATTGATATAGAGTCTCTTGCTACAGAAATATTTAATGCAAATAATAATTTAAGATTGAAAAAAGAAATGAAGATTGTAGAAGGTTCCATGAAACCACCAACATATAAAGCAGGGATATTATCTCATACAGTACATTTTTATTCAGAAAATCCTACTTTTCATTTCCAATATATACATGTAGATAATGCTGCCCATGGTGGAATGTCGGGAGGACCAATAATTGATAGTAAAGGACAATTTGTGGCGATAATTACTCAAAGAACGACAGTACATTTTAATATTAAAGATGAAGATCGAATAGTTCATATTGATGTCCCTTCTGGTAGTACAATAGGAATGACTTTAAATTTAATAAGTCTTATCTTATATAAAGGAAGTGCAATCATTTAATTTAATAAGTTATGTCCCTTTATTTTCTTATATTTCTTCTTTTGCTTATTCTAGAACTTCTTTATTTTCGAATTGCTGATAAATTCAATATTATTGACAAGCCGAATATGCGGAGTTCGCATAAGTATATTACTTTACGGGGTGGTGGAGTGGTGTTCTTTTTGGGTATGTTACTTTATTGCTCGTTCTATGGATGTCAGTATCCATGGTTTATGTTTGGACTGATGCTGATAAGTGCGGTCAGTTTCGTTGACGATGTACATTCGGTGCCGAACAGATATCGACTGTTAGTGCATTTTGTGGCGATGATGTTGATGTGTTTCCAATGGGGAATCATCACAACTAGTAACGGATGGCTGATCATTCCGGCGCTGATTCTCTGTACTGGAATTATCAATGCGTATAATTTTATGGATGGCATCAATGGCATTACGGGCGGATATTCGTTGGTGATTGTTGGGGCTTTGGCGTATATCAATGCGACAAGAATACAGTTTGTTGATCAGCAATTGCTTGTGGTCACGATTTTGTCACTGCTGGTGTTCTGCTTTTTCAATTTCCGTACACGGGCGAAATGTTTCGCTGGAGATGTGGGATCGGTTTCGATAGCTTTCATTATCTTGTTCGCTCTCGGTAAACTAGTGTTCCAGACGAATGAATTGAGCTATATTATTTTGCTTGCAGTGTATGGCGTGGACAGTATCTTGACAATCATCCATCGACTGATGCTACATGAAAATATTTTTAAAGCGCATCGCAAACATGCCTACCAACTAATGGCCAACGAACTGAAAATACCGCATGTGGTGGTTTCATTAATATATATGGCTATCCAATTGCTGATTGCTATTGGACAGATTTTCCTTCCTATCAATCATTGGTTCTATTTCTGTATTGTGATTGTAGTATTGATTATAGCATACATTCTTTTCATGAAGAAGTATTTTCATCTCCATCAGGAATATGAAAATCGTTTGCGTCAGGATTCGACGTCACCGACGACGATATCCGCATGATTGTGGCTGAGATGCTGAAATGTAGGAAGTGATGCGGAGCCAACAAAAACATAAAGACTGAACGAAAAACTAACAAAGTTTGTTTTATAAAGAAATAACAGCTATGTTTGCAAAATAATTTGAAGAGCAATGGAAAGAAAGATTACTAAAAAAACTGCCACAAGCAGAGATGTACAGCGCTCTGTCATTATTAAAAACATGACAGAGAATAAAGCTAGTGCTCAGAAATATCTTAAAGCTGCTGGCATTTTAGATAAAAGCGGCAGACTTTCGGAGATATATCGCTAAAACAAATTTGTCATAACATCATTTACTTTACTATGAAAGAAACGTTATATTCGCGCAGGTCGAATCTTGTGATTGGATTCCATGGATGCGATCAGTTAGTGGTTGATAATTTGGCTGAAGGTAAATGCGATCTGAATCCTAGTCGCAATGATTATGATTGGTTGGGAAATGGAATCTACTTTTGGGAGAATAATGAAGAAAGAGCTTTACAATTTGCTATTGAATCATCCAAACGAAAAAATTCGACAATAAAAAAACCTTCAGTGATTGCTGCTGTTTTAGATTTAGGATATTGTATGGATCTAACGGATTCTTTTTATCTGAAGGAATTAAAAGAAGCTTATAATGCTTTAGAGTGTTCTTTCAGGTTAGTTGGCATTCCTTTACCTAAAAATGTGGGAGTGAAAGGTTCGAATGAAATATTAATAAGAAAATTGGATTGCTCAGTTATTCAGCTCGCTCATAAAATAAATGAGCTTACTAATCCTTCTACACCATATGATTCTGTAAAAGGAGTATTTTGGGAAGGAACACCTCTTTATCCTGGAGCTGGTTTCTCTGAAAAAAATCATATCCAGATTTGCGTTAGAAATCCAAATTGTATCAAAGGCTATTTTATTCCAAGAAAAATTAATCAAGAATATAATAATCCTTAGATGTTTATTGTTTTGTGATGTAGAAATCTCTATCCCATATTAAGGAAGGTTTTTGCTTGACCAATTCAAAATTTGTATTATCTTTGTGCAAAAAAGTGAAATAAACATTTAACACAAAGATTTGAGATGGAAGGAACAGCTAGCTATGTGAATTTTCCCATGGCCTTACTATGGAGAGTATTCGAAGATGTCAGAGGAAAGCTGACTAATGTGATTGTTTTAGCCGCCTATAAACAGGCACAGAAACTCCAATATGGCAATATCTATGAAAGAATGAGTGAGGCACTCGCTTTCTTTGGATCGGATCTATCCGATCCAGATCTATCCAATCCGGATGTTTACGATCTGGAGGTGCAAGTGCAAAGTGCGACAAATTTAATCTTGTATACACCGAAATCTTCTTATGTCAATCTGAGCATCAATGTGATGAGGGATTTCTATTTTAATTCGAAGACCGATTTCGAAGTGGCTTGCCTGCTCGGATTCTGCGCGATAAAAAGCATTATCGGCGATAAGAAGTATGCGAAGACGAACAAGGCGTTTATCCTCGACAGGATGTTTGGAAACGAGGGTATCGTGGATGATGACATTGAAGCGGATACTTTCAGTATCAGGGATGCGGTTACGTATGTGAAATGGAACGATGGGAAGGCGACGATGAAGCAGATCGAAGAGGCGGTGGCTTCGGGTGAATTGACGACTTCGCATACGAAGCCGGTCAAAATAGAAAAATGCAACCTGAGGAAGTGGGCAGTGAAACATGCGTCGATGCCGGAATATTTCTCTAAGACCGTCGAGATGAGAACGCTTCTCTCGGGACGTTATCAGATGGACAAGATGCTTTACAAGCTGCAGACGAGTTGGGGCCTCAGACTCTACAGCGACCATTCGCGCGGATTCTATGTCTCCTTCAAATTGACGCTCGAGGATCTGATCGAAGTAAGCCTGAGCGATAAGGTGAAGATAAAAATGAAATTTCTTTCGCAACAAAAACGAATGGCCAAAGCTTTCGTCCTTCAAAAGAACCGGCTCGCATGAATAATTTTCTCTTTTTTTCTTTTTTGAATGTTGAAAAACGTCATAATGGCAATATTTATATCATTATAAAAAGATAAATATAATGTATGACTATTTAAGGTGCAGACCGGTTGCAGTGCTGATGTATATTAAAAACAGGATTGTCAACAGCCTCAATGCGGATTCTCAGCAGACTCGCTGCGGAGGTTTGAAGTTAACGAATGAGTTTTCTATAGACGTTAAAACTTCACGTTTTTAATATTGCTTAACTGTGTTATCTTGCTCTTAAGGTTATTCTGTATTACTTTTACAGAAAAAAATAATATGATTATACGTGTAGATATAGCTAATATGTTCTCTTTCAAGGAACAGACGGAATTTAATCTGTTTCCTGATAAAGAACAGATTTTGGATCATCACAAAAAAACTTGTAATGATATTTCTTTTTTGAGATTGGGCGCAATATATGGCGCTAATGGGGCAGGAAAGTCTAATTTGATTAAGGCTGTCGACTTGCTAGCCAGATTTGTGCAAGAAGGCAAAGTCCTTTTCGATGCGGATAAATTGAAGTTTAAACTAAGTACGGAATCGCAACAGGAACCTTCTTCTGTAGCTATAGAATTTTTCTCCGGGAAAACGGTTTATTATTATTCTTTGACGTTTGACCATTCCGGAGTATTGTATGAGGCTCTTTTCGAAAGTTTTAGAGATAAGGATATTCGTATCTTTGAGCGCTCATTTGAAGAAAAAGAAACAATCCTTTTTAAGGATGGATATGAAAAGGACGAGAAGAATAAATTGTTTGTTGAAGTTTTAAGAGAAAAACTGATTAAAAGAGAGGTTCTGCTTTTGTCTTTCCTATGTAATAACTATGCGGATGATTTTAAAGAGGTGGAAGAAGCTTATCGATGGTTAACAGAAACGTTGGTTGTTATTATGCCAAATTCTCCGCATACTGTGAATATTACACAGGTATTGGATACAGACATAAAACTCAGGCATTTTGCCGAACAGTTTATTGTGAGTACTGAAACGGGTATTTCAGGTTTTGATATCGAATCACGGGAGATAGAAGAGGAAGATGAATCAATTTTGAAAATTGCGGATAAGTTGAAACTTGATGCTCATAAATCAGCAGAGATTGTAAATCGTTATACCGGTGATACCGTAACTTTTGTGAATGAGGATAATCATCTAAAAGCTAAACGCTTGATTACAAATCATAAAAATGAGAAAGGAGAGAATGTGGCCTTCTCTTTTGGTTTGGAGTCTGATGGAACGAAACGTTTGATTGACTATTTGCCGGTGATTTATAATATTCTTAATGGCAGTCATACGTATTTGATCGATGAGATTGAGAAAAGTATCCACCCTATACTTATAAAGGAGTTGATCTCTAAGATTTCGTCTGATACAAATGTCCAAGGACAGCTGATCTTTACAACACATGAGTCATGTTTATTGGATCAGTCTATTTTGCGACGTGACGAAATTTGGTTTGCTCAGAAGAATAAACAAGATGGGAGCAGCCAAATGTATTCTTTGAGTGATTATAATGTGCATCATACGGCAAATTTAGAAAACGGCTATCTGAATGGGCGCTTTGGCGCGATTCCATTTCTCTCTAATTTGCATGATTTGCATTGGAATTATGAATAATCTTTACATAAGCTGGAAAGTCGGATCCTTTGAAGTTGCTTGAACACGCAAAAGAAGATTTTTTAGTAGAAGGCTGTACATACATTTTAGATAAAGAGTTAAAAGATGAGATCTGGTTTGTTATTGATACTGATGAATGGAATAAGGGTAATAAAATAAATGCTCTGAGAGAATTTTGTAAGAAACAAAATGAGCAAAATGAGCAAAATGAGCATTATTCAGCATGGACAGTGGCTCAAAGCAATCCTTGTTTTGAATTATGGCTGTATTATCATGACTTTGCAAAAAAACCTAGTGAAAATGAAGTAAATAGCTATTCGACATTTAAAGATTTTCTTGATAAAAAAATACCAGGTGGCTTTGATAATCGTAAAAAGCCCGTTCTATTAGGAGCAGCTATAAATAATTCCAAAACAAATTTTATCGAAGTGGATGGGCAACCTGGATTGTATTCTACAGAGGTTCATCGTTTAGGCGAAGTGATTTATCCGTTTGTTAAAGAGAGTATTTTAAAGATACTGAAAAGGAATAACTAAAATGTTTCGAACAGATGAAAAGTCCATTTACAGGAGGAAATGTAATCCTCAAGCAGGAGGATTCTGAATTGGTTTTTCGAAAAGGACTCTGTCTGACTTCTAAATTTGTGCAAACACGAATGAGTGATGCTAATAATGAGAATAATGAGCAATCTGTCTACTTTTTAAATGCTTTCTTTGCAAATAAATAGAAATTTGTCTACTTTTGAAAAATTCTTTAGATATTAATATCTTGGATGACTACTTTTAAATACAATATGAACTAAAAAACATTTTTAGTGTCTACTTTATCTAGCTGGTACACGAATAAACTTTATTTGATAAAAAAAGTATATACTTTTGTGAGCGAAAGTATATACTTTTGATGTATGAAAGTATATACTTTGGGTATCTGAAAGTATATACTTTTGTCGTGTAAAGTATATACTTGTGGACAAAAAAAACGTCCGATTGCTTTGATGTGAGCTATTGTTGTATTATTTTTGCGAATGTTATTAAGGTGATATAGTTTTTAATTATGATAAAGAAATATTTGAAATGGCTGGTAGTGGGCACGATGGTGGCACTGACGGCATGCACGTCTCCAAAGGAGATTCTGTATCTGCAGGATGTTGATCCGATAAAAGAACAACAGATCGAACAGAAGTATGAAGTGATCATTCACAGCGATGATATGCTGTCGATCATGGTGAACTGTAAGGATGAGGAGCTGGCGCTCCCGTTTAATATGCCGGTTGTGACTTATCAGGTTGGCGGAACTGCTTCAGGTGGTGCAAGTCAACGTGTACTTGGTTATCTGGTCAGTACAAAAGGCGACATTGATTTTCCAATTCTGGGAACACTGCATGTTGAAGGAATGACACGCCAGCAACTGACAGACCTTATAAAAGAAAAACTGATTGCGGGCAATTACATTAAGGATCCGGTAGTGACGGTTCAGTTTATGAACTTCAAGGTGTCGGTCATGGGAGAAGTACAACGCCCGGGAAGCTTCAACATCACAGGCGACCGCATCACACTGCTTGAAGCACTGAGTATGGCAGGCGACTTGACTATCTACGGACGCCGCGACCGCGTGGCTGTGATCCGCGAAAAGGATGGCAAACGCACAATCCTTTATCATGATCTGCGCTCGTCAGAAATCTTTAACTCGCCATGTTACTATCTGCAACAGAACGATATCGTATATGTAGAACCGAACAAGGCTCGCGCTGGACAGAGCGGAATCAATCAGAACAACTCCGCCGGTGTTTGGCTGGCGTCGATCTCGGTATTGGCATCAATCGTGTCGGTAATCGTAACTCTGTCTAAATAATAATTCGTATAATGGAATCTAATAATAATCAGGATTTGGAGAATCAGCAAAGAGAAGAGAATGAACTGAATCTGGGTGATATCATTCAGATTGTCAAGGCAAACTGGTTTTGGTTCATGCTTTCGGCAGTTATCTGCTGTGCGATAGCGTTTCTCTATCTGGAGTGCGCTTCGAAGATCTATACGCGTACGGCAACGGTGCTTATAAAAGACGACTCGAAAGGTGGTGGCGCAATGAGCGAGGCGGCAGCGTTTCAGGATCTGGGTGTAATGAATATCAAGAACAATGTGGATAACGTGGTGCTGCAGTTTCAGGCGAAAGACTTGATGCAGAACGTCGTGAAACGACTGAAACTGGATATGAGCTACACCATAAAAAGCGGAATGCGGACTGTGGAACTCTACAGGCAGGCTCCGGTGCATGTGGAATTTCCGGATGCCGAACCGAACCAGACCTTCGAACTGAAAGTAAAACCCATAGACAAAAAACATGTTATCGTATTTGGATTCAAAGGCGAAGGCATTAATGATTCGAAAATATGGAGGGTGCCTTTGAATGTGGCAGTGAAGACGCCGATGGGAAGAATGGTGGTGGCTCCAACTTTGTATTATACCAATGAGTATTATGACAAACCGATTACGGTAAAAAAGAAAGATCTTGGTAATGTGGTTCTCGGGCTGAACGGAGCACTGCAAGTGGCTTTGGCCAGCAAGACGGCAACTATCATCAATCTGACGATACGCGACGTGTCAATACCAAGAGCTGAAGATATTCTGAATACACTGATCGCAGTTTACAACGAGAGTATCATCAATGATAAAAACCAGGTGATGGTGAATACGTCGAACTTCATCAACGACCGACTGATCATCATCGAAAAGGAACTGGGAAACGTCGATTCGGATATCGAATCGTACAAGAGAGAGAACCAGCTGACCGATATCACTTCGGAAACGGGTATGTATCTGCAACAGACAAGCGATTTCAGCAAGCAAGGACTGAGTCTGGAAAACCAGCTGACACTTGCCAAATATATTCGCAACTACCTAACATCGCCTTCGAAGGAGTCGGAACTGATTCCGGCTAACACGGGCATCTCGAGTTCGGATGCGAACCTCGAAGCTCAGATCGGCGAGTACAACACGATGTTGCTTAAAAGAGACCGACTGATCAGCAGCAGCAGCGACCGGAACCCGGTTGTGATGGACCTGAACAAGTCGATCCAGGCTATGAGGCAAACGATTATCCGCGCGGTAGATAACTTGATCGTCAGCCTTGATATTCAGATAAAGAACGTACAGGCGCGTAACGCTCAGACAACAAGACGAATATCAGAAGTACCGGGACAACAGAAGCATGTGCTGTCAATAGAACGTCAGCAGAAAATCAAGGAGGAACTGTATCTCTATCTGTTGAACAAACGTGAAGAGAATGCGCTTTCGCAAGCGATCACCGAAAGTAATGCCCGCGTGATTGATCCGGCAACGGGAAGCAAGTCACCGGTAGCACCAAAGTCGGCAATGATTATGTTGGCGGCACTTATCATCGGATGTTTGATTCCGGGCGGTGTATTCTGGCTGCAGGCAGCGATAGACACGAAAGTTCGTTCGCGTAAGGATGTGGAACATACTGTAAGTCTGCCGTTCCTGGGTGAGATTCCGGTACGCGACAAGAAAGATATTGAAGAAGGATCGGAGATCGTGATTCGCGAAGGAAAACGTGACTCCGTTTCGGAAGCGTTCCGTATCGTCCGGTCGAACATGGACTTTATGCGCGTCAAAGACAAGAACATGAAGGTTGTGATGTTCACTTCATTTAATGCCGGCGCCGGAAAGACGTTCGTTTCGATGAACCTTGCGATGAGTTTCGTTCTGATAAAGAAAAAAGTGATACTGGTGGATCTGGATATACGTAAAGGAACACTGAGTTCGCATGTCGGGAAAGCAAAGAACGGCGTGACAACCTATCTGTCAGGGAAGATCACAAATATTGACGAAATTATCGCAAAGAATGAGGAACATGAAGGACTGGATATTATTCATGCAGGTCCGGTTCCGCCCAATCCGGCAGAATTGCTGCTGAGCGAGAATCTGGATACTCTGGTGAATACGTTGAAAGAACGCTATGACTATGTGATTCTGGATAATGTGCCTAGCGAGATGGTGGCCGATGCAGTTATTGTGAACCGTGTGGCAGATCTGACTATCTATGTGATTCGTGCCGGACTGTTCGACAGAAGGCAGTTGCCTGATCTGGAACGGATGTACCGTCAACAGAAATTCCATAATCTGTGCTTGATACTCAACGGCGTAAGATTTGCACATAAGGGTTACGGCTATGGTTACGGCTATGGTTATGGTTATGGATACGGCTATGGCTATGGTTATGGAAATGAGCATGACAAGAAGAAGCATAGCAAAACACTTATGGCACATAAAACTCCTACGGAAGGACATTCAGCAACGGATGAAACTTCCATGGAAGAAAAGAAAGGATAATGTTTTCGATATTCAATCATAAGAAAAATGTTATAAAGACAGACCTGTTGGCAGATTCGGCTGATATTCACAGCCATCTGCTACCGGGTGTCGACGATGGCATACAGTTGCGCGAAGATTCGATCGCGGCGTTTCAGGGCTTGCATGAACTGGGTGTGAGCAGTTTCTTTCTGACACCGCATGTGATGGAAGATCTGTCGAACAATCGAGCTTCGCTCGAGAAGCATTTTGAAGCGTTTAAAGCGTCGATTCCGGAAGGACTGACGGTGAAGATGGCTGCCGAATATATGCTGGATGCGGGATTTGCAGCACATCTGGATGAAGGATTGCTGACGATGGGATATGACAAGCAGGTGCTCGTTGAAACATCCTACATGTCGCCACCTCCGGATCTGATGGAGATTCTGTACTCTCTGACGCTAAAAGGCTATACACCGATCATTGCGCATCCGGAGAGATATGTGTATATGACTTCGAAAGATTATGAGCGGCTGAAAGCCAAAGGATACCGATTCCAACTGAACTATCTGTCGTTGGCAGGATTCTATGGGAAACCTGCGTATATCAAAGCGCACGAACTGCTGAAAAAGCAGATGTACGATTATACGGGTTCGGACTGTCATAATCTGGACAAGCATCGCTGGGGACTGGCGCATCTCGAACTGACCAACAGTGAGATTGAGATGTTAAGCAAGCTGCTTGCGAACAACAAGCTCCTTTTTTAAGCGCCCATATACGTAAATGTAGGCGGGAATAAGGAAGAGGTCGGCAGCAATCCATGCCGACGGGTCGCCGAAACACACGGCTGTGAATTTCCATACCGGAACAGCATAGATACTCATGAGCGTGCGGGCAATCATTTCGGATACACCGGAAAGCATTGCCAGTTTCGTGAATCCTACGCCTTGGATGGTGTAACGCAAGATACAAAGAACGCCCAGTATCGGGAAGAACATACAGCTTGTATGCAGGAACTGGACGGTGTAGGCGATGATCTCGCTCTCGGAACGGTCGATGAACAGCAGCGACATTTCGCCGGAACAGGTCATCAATATGATAATGGTGACGACGGCATAAATCATCATCATCGAGGCACTCGACTTGATGCCTTGCCAGATGCGCGACAGTTTGCCGGCGCCATAGTTCTGACCGCAGAATGTAGCCATCGCGATTCCCAAGCTCTCAAACGGACAGATGAAGAACATCTTGATGCGGGCTGCCGAAGTGAAGGCGGCTACACAACTGGTGCCGAGAGCGTTGTTGGCGCTCTGAAGCATGATGCTGCCAATTGCCGTAATTGAAAACTGAAGTCCCATCGGGACGCCAATGCCCAACATTGTTGTTGCCAGGTTCGAACGGAACTTGCGATCGTCAGCCGTGCATTTGAGGATCGGGAAGTTGCGTATCATATAAAGATAACAGAGCAGCGCCGACACGCCTTGCGAGAAGACTGTTGCGATGGAAGCGCCCAAAACGCCCCATCCTAAAACCAGAATGGTGAACAGATCGAGCAGGATGTTGAGCACGGTGGAGAACAGGAGAAACCAGAATGGCGTCTTGCTGTCGCCCAGCGCACGAATGAAGCTCGACAACACGTTGTAGAAGAAAGTGCACGGGATGCCGATGAAGGTGACAATGAGATATAGATAGGCGTTGCGGAAGATTTCGCCGGGTGTACGCATCCAACGAAGAATGTCGGAACAGTAGATGCTGGTGATGACGGCGAGAACGATTGAAATCGCAGCGGAGATCTGAAGCCCGACGGCTACATAACGGCGCATCGTCGTGAAATCTTTTGCGCCGAACTTCTGAGCGACAGGAATGCCGAAACCGCAACAACAGCCGTTGCAGAAGCCCAGGATCAGAAAGATCACGG
>Ga0160425_1003507_pt1 | contig 11404 bp, 11 predicted proteins | sample BioMet8_FD_108193 | JGI IMG/M metagenome (GOLD analysis project Ga0160425, IMG submission 108193) | Microbial communities from bioreactor (seeded with sewage sludge) at Lawrence Berkeley National Lab, California, USA - Biofuel... | ecosystem: Engineered > Bioreactor > Anaerobic > Unclassified ...
CAACGGCGGCACGCTGACGGTCAACGCCGACGGCGACGGCCTCGACTCCAACGGCACGCTCGAGATCCACGGCGGCACCGTTTACGTCAACGGCCCGACCAACGACGGCAACGGCGCGCTCGACACCGGCACCTCCGCCGTCATCGACGGCGGCACGGTGATCGCGGTCGGCTCGTCCGGCATGGCGGTCACGTTCGACGAGGACTCCGGCCAGTGCTCGCTGCTCTACAACTTCTCCGACTACGCCTCCGCCGGCACGAAGATCACACTGACCGACGCCGACGGCGCGGAGATTGTCTCCTTCACGGCGGCCAAGCAGTTCAATTCCGTCGTCATCAGCTCGCCGGCGCTCGCGCAGGGCGAAACCTACACGCTGGCCATCGGCGATCAGACCGAGGACGTCATGCTCGACGGCGTGAGCACCACGATCGGCACGGGCGGCATGAGCGGCTTCAGCAGCGGCGGCCAGAGCGATCAGGGCGGCGGCCCCGGCGGCCAGCAGGGCGGCGGGATGCAGGACTTCCTGAACGTGGACGGCGTGACGGTCGCCGACGACGGCACCGTGACGATCACGGCCGAGGGCGCGCAGAATCTGCTCGACGAAGCCGAGGAGCAGGGCCTCACGGTCGACAAGACCGTCGAGGAGCTCGAGGCGATCACCGACCGGAAGGAGCTCATGGAGCTCTTCGGCATGGGCGGCGGCCGCGGACAGGCCCCCTCGGGGGACGGCGGCACGCAGCCGGAGCAGTCCTCCGACAGCCAGACCCAGTCCGGGACCGCGGCGGAGACCGCGGCGTCATAAAAAAAGCGAGCGGCGGGAAGGATCTCTCCTTCCCGCCGCCTTTTTGTTTACACCGGCGCGTAGGCGCCGCCGCGGAGCACATAGACCGTGTCCGCGTCCCGGTCGAGCAGGTCCGCGCGCGGGCCGTCCGCCTCGTAGCGCACGCACGTGCCGCAGGACGAGCTGAGCGAACGCGGCACCGGCGCCATGCGCGCCTCGACGCCCGCCTCCCGCAGAGCCTGGCACGAGAGCATCGCGCTCAGATGGGTGTGGAAGGTGACGACGAACGCGCTCACGGCTTTTTGGTGAGCGTCAGCGTCGCCTCGTCGCCCTGCCGGGCGACGGCGACGCCGTAGCCCCTGCCGGAGGCGAAGCGGGTGATGTTCTCGACGGCGCACGGGTCGTCCACCAGAATCTCCAGCTTCGCCGGGTTCGATTCCCTGACCGCCTTCTGCACCAGCACGACGGGCATGGGGCAGGAGAGTCCTCTCGCGTCGATCATTTCGCAGCCTCCTTGTGAAGATTGAAGAGCGATACGGCCAGCAGCACCGCGAAGCCGAGCAGAACCGCGATGCGGCCGGCGGGCGTCGAGCCGCCCGCGGTGACGACGCCGTCCTTGGCGCTGTCCGCGACGCCGGCAAGGCCGAAGTTGTGCGCGAGCGCCGCGCCGACGATCATGCCGAGCACGGTCACGGCGGAGTCGCCGCTGCCCTCGCCGGCCAGGATGAGCTGGCGCAGCGGGCAGCCGCCCAGCAGCACGGAGCCCCAGCCGACGAGGCCCATGCCGAGGAAGCTCCACACGTAGTCGTGGTGGGCGACCGGCTGGACGGCGGCGGTGAGGTTGAAGTTGCCGAGGATCAGGTTGCCGATCAGCACCGTGACGAAGATGGCCAGGAAGCCGGAGAGCAGGTTGAAGTCACGGAACAGGAAGGCGTCGCGGATGCCGCCGGCCATGCACAGGCGGCTGCGCTGCGCGGCCGCGCCGACGGCGAGGCCCGCGACGAGCGAGACAAGCCAGAACGCGTGCATCGAGCCGGGGCCTTTTTCGGAAAAATGGATGAACGAGGGCGCCGCGAGCAGCAGCACCAGCAGCAGGATCATGATGCCGGGCAGCACCGCGCCGTCCGCGCGTTTGGTCGGGTAGGCCCTGCCGAGGGAGAAGCCCTTCTTCAGGAACAGCACGCCCGCGCCGATGCCGGCGACGAAGCCGAGCAGGCCGGGCACGGCGGTCACGTCGCCGCCGCCGAGGCGCAGCACCATGCGCAGCGGGCAGCCCAGAAACACCAGCGCGCCGATCATCACGAACGCGCCGATCACGAAGCGCAGCGCGGGCGCGGAGCCGGCCTTCGCGCGGAACTCGCCCGCCGCGAGCGACATGACGCACGCGCCGAGCACGAGGCCGATGATCTCCGGCCGGATGTACTGCACCTTGTCGGCCGAGTGCAGCCCGATCGCGCCGGCCGTGTCGCGCAGGAAGCAGGCGATGCAGAAGCCCATGTTCCCGGGATTGCCCGCGGCGGTCAGCACCAGCGCGGCGATGCCCGTCAGCACGCCCGTTCCGATGACCCACCAGTTGATTTTTTTCATCCGAATCCCTCTCTTTTATCGTTATTTTTCCGGGAGAATAACCATAATTCCATTATAGAGGAGAAACGAAAAATATCCAATTCAAATTTATCTGCGAATCCGTGCAGATCCATCGAAAAAAGCGATCAGTGTCCGAGGACGAACGAGATGAACGCCTGCTCCATGCGGGTGAGCGCGGCGTCGCGGCGGGTGACGAGGTAGAGCTTGCGGTAAAAGCTCCTGCCGTCAAGCTCGAAGGCGAGCACGCGGCCGCTTTTCACGGCGTCCTCGGAGGCGAGCGCGGAATAGACCGCCGTGCCGATGCCGGAGGCGACAGCGCTGAGGATGGCGTCGGGGTCGTCGATCTGCGCCGCGACGCGGAGCGAGCGCGGGTCGAAGCCGATGCTCTCGAGGTAGGTGTTGAAGCGCTCGCGCGTCCCGGAGCCGTTTTCGCGCACGATCATCGGCTCGGCGAGCAGCTCGCGGCCAAGCGCGCCGCGGTCCCGCAGGGCGCGGAAGCGCGCCGTGTCCGGCGCGAGCAGCACCAGCTTGTCGTCCGCGACGGGGTAGTAGACGAAATTCTCGTCGTCCGGGGCCGCGCCGACAAAACCGACGGAGGCGGCGCGTTCGGCGAGCATCCGGTGGACGCCGGCGGTGTCGGCGCGCCGGAGCGTGCACCGGCAGTCGGGCTGCCGCGCGAGGAAGCCCGCCATCAGACCCGGCAGCAGGCATTTGGCCGGCACGGTGGAGGCGCAGAGCACGAGGGCGGCTCCGTCGGCGGGCGCAAAGGTCTCGGAAAGCGCGCGGCAGCGGGCGAGGATGTCCTCGGCCGACGCGAGCACGGCGCGCCCCTCCTCGGTCAGCTCGACCCGGCGGCGCGCGGAACGGACGAACAGCGTCGCGCCGAGCGCCTTTTCGAGCGCCTGAATGTGCGCGCTGACCGTGGACTGCGAGAGAAAAAGCTCCTGCGCGGCGGCGGTGAAGCTGCCCGTGTTCGCCGCCGCGGCGAACACCTCGAGCTGCTTGACGGTAAATTCCAGCATAACGTCCTCCGGATTTTACTTTTTCGCGGCAATGTGATACGATGAAAAAAAGAAACCGCGCGGCGGCCGTGCGCCGCCGCAGGGAAAGGGACTTGCCATGAAAACGATCTACCTCGACAACGCGGCCACCTCGTTCCCCAAGCCGTCGGGCGTGGGCGCGCGCATGAAGGAATACGTGGACGCGGTCGGCGCGAGCGTGAACCGCGCGTCCTACGGCGCGGCGCAGGAGGCCGAGGGCGTGACGCTCTCGCTCCGGCGGCGGCTCTGCCGTCTCTTCTCCTTTGACGATCCGTCCCGCGTCATCCTGACGCCGGGCTGCACGTTCGGGCTGAATCTGGCGATCCGCGGCTTTCTGCAGCCGGGCGACCACTGCCTCGTCTCCTCGATGGAGCACAACGCCGTCATGCGTCCGCTCGCCGCGCTCGCGGCGCAGGGCGTCGCGTTCGACCGCGTCCCCTGCGACCCGGATACGGGCCGGCTCGACCCGGCGTCGATCGCGCCGCTGCTGCGGCCGAACACCACCATGCTCGTCCTCGCGCACGCCTCGAACGTCTCGGGCGTCGTGCAGGACGCGGCCACCGTCGGGCGCGTCTGCCGCGAGCACGGGATCGCCTTCGTGCTCGACGCCGCGCAGAGCGCGGGCGCCGTCCCGATCGACTTCGGCGCGGTCGGCGCGTCGGCCATGGCCGTGCCGGGCCACAAGGGCCTGATGGGCCCGTCGGGCATCGGCGCGCTGCTGTTGCGCGCGGACTTCGCGCGCCAGCTCCGGCCGATCGTCGCCGGCGGCACCGGCAGCGCGTCCGACTCGGAGGAGCAGCCGTCGTGGCTGCCGGACCGGTTCGAGCCGGGCACGCCGAACGTCCCCGGCATCTATGGGCTGGAGGCGGCGCTGTCCTGGCTCGAGAATATCGGCGTCGAAAAAATTTCCGCGCACGAGCGGCGGCTGACCGGACGGTTCCTCGGCGGCCTCGCGGCCGTTCCGGGCGTCCGCCTCGTCGGCCCGGCCGGTACGGATAACCGCGTCGGCGTCATTTCCGTGGATTTTCCCGCGCTCGACAACGCGGAGGCGGCCGACCGCCTGGAGCGGGAGTTCGGCGTCCTGACGCGCTGCGGGCTCCACTGCGCCCCGGCCGCGCATCGGACGCTGGGCACCTTCCCGCGCGGCACGGTGCGCTTCTCCCTCGGGTATTTCAGCACTGAGGCCGACGTGGACGCCGCGCTCGCGGCGATCGGAGCGATCAGCGGAGCGTGATGCGCGCGCCGCCCGAATATTCCCGCACCGTTCCCACGCGCTGCGCGCTGGGGACGGTTTTTTTCAGCGCCGCGAGCAGCGCCGCGGCGTCGCCGGGATCGACGGCAATCAGCAGGCCGCCGGAGGTCTGCGGGTCGTACAGGAGGTCCTGCACGGCGGTCTCCGCCCCGCCGGGGTCCACGAGGGACTCGCAGAACGAGCGGTTGCGGTACATGCCCGCGGGCAGGATGCCGTCGCGCGCGAAGGCGAGCGCCTCCGGGATCAGGTCGAACCCGTCGAGGCGCAGCTCGGCGGCCGCGCCGCTGCCCTGCATCATCTCGCAGGCGTGGCCCAGCAGGCCGAAGCCCGTCACGTCGGTGCAGGCGTGGACGCGGTAATTCACCATCGCGTCGCGCGCGCCGCGGTTGAGCGTGGTCATCAGCCGGTACGCGAGCGCGAGTCCCTCGGGCGAGCAGAGCTCCGCCTTCTGCGCGGTGGTCAGCACGCCGATGCCCAGCGGCTTCGTCAGCAGCAGGACGTCGCCCGGCCGCGCGCCGGAGTTGGTCAGGATGCGGATGGGGCGGACGAAGCCCGTGACGGCGAGGCCGTATTTCGGCTCGTCGTCGAAAATGCTGTGCCCGCCGGTGATGATCGCGCCGGCCTCGTAGACCTTGTCGTAGCCGCCGCGCAGAATGTCGTGCACGGCGGCGTCCGGCATTTTTTCGGGGATGCAGAGGATGTTCAGCGCGGTTTTGGGCTCGCCGCCCATCGCGTAGACGTCCGAGAGGGCGTTCGTCGCGGCGATCTGGCCGAACAGATAGGGGTCGTCGGCGATCGGCGGGAAGAAATCGACGGTCTGGACGATGGCGAGGTCGTCGGTGACGCGGTAGACCGAGGCGTCGTCGGATTTGTCGAAGCCTACCAGAAGGTTCGGGTCGCGGCGCACGCGGAGGTCGCCGAGCAGCTTCGCGAGCATGCCCGCCCCGACCTTCGCGCCGCAGCCGGCGCATTTGGAGAGCTTGGTCAGCCTGATGTTCTCTTCCATACGCTCACCGCTCGGAGACGAGCTTGCGGTCGTCGGGACGGGGAGCGGGCGCGTCCAGAATGCCCGGCGCCGGGACGAAGCCGAAATTGTCCGCGACGGCGCGGATGGCGTCGGCGCTCAGCGCGCGGCGGACGCCGCCCATGGCGCAGGCGTCGCGGTAGATCTGCGCGGCCTTCTCGGCGGCCTGCACCATGCCGAAGGCGTGGTCGAGCGAGGTGCCGGAGGCGAAGATGCCGTGGTACTCCCACATCACCATGCCGTGCCGCTCGAACGCGCGGCAGGTGGACTCGGCGATCTCGCTGCCGCCGGAGATCTGGAAGGGCAGGTAGGCGACGCCGCCGGGGAACAGGCATACGCCCTCCTGGTGCATGCTCCAGAGGAGCAGCGTCAGCGAGCGGGTGTCGAGCTCGCGGGCATGGCCCAGCGCGATCAGCGCGGGGGGATGGGTGTGCAGGATCACGCGCTCGGCGCCGCCGGAGACGCGGCCGCGTACCGCGTGCGCGAGCAGGTGGGAGGAAAATTCGCTCGTGGGCATCGAGTCCTCGAGGCCCCAGACGACCCGGAAGCGCGCGCCGTCGTCGGAGATGCGGACGACGCCGCAGGTGCGGACGGGGTCGGCCTCGACGCGGCGCAGGTGACAGCCGGAGGCGGTGACCAGAAAATATTCTCCGCCGAGCGCGGGGACGGGGACGCCGAGCGTCTCCCACGCGCCGACCGCGCGGAACGCCGCGCGGTCGGCGAGCTCCGCGTCGTTCAGGCGGAGCGTGATGTTGCCGGCGTTGGCCTCGGCCCAGCCGTTGCGGTAGATCTCGGTGCAGATGGGGCCGATATCGCTCAGAAAAGAGTACATTGGAGCATCATCCATTCTTTGGACCGGTCCGACCGGTCAGATTTTGTCGTAAGCCTTCTGGAGGAAGGACTCGGTGCGGATCAGAAAGCGCTCGTGCGTGCCGCCGCCGATGGGGCCCTTCTCGTCGAAGGCCTCGACGCGGAAGGATATTTTGCGGCCCTCGACGGCCGTGACCTCCGCCTCGGCGCGGACATCCATGCCGACGGGCGTGGCCGAGTCGTGGTGCACGTCGAGCTTCGTGCCGACCGAGGCCTGTCCCTCCTCGAGGTACGGCTCGAGCGCGGCGCAGGCGGCCTGCTCCATGAGCGCGATCATATAGGGGGTCCCGTAGACCAGCAGCGAGCCGGAGCCGGCCGCCTTGGCGGTCGTCTCGCGGGTCACGGCGGAGGAGGCTTCCCCCTTGAGTCCGATGGTGATAGGCATAAAATTATTTCCTTTCCTGTTCTGCGGGTTTCGGCGCGAGGCCCGCGCCGAGATCCCTGCGGAGATATTCCGCCGTTGCGGAGGCGCGACACGCGAGCAGGGCCGCCGGCGTCCCCTCGAAGAGAACGCGGCCGCCGTTCTTGCCGCCCTCCGGGCCCATGTCGACGACCCAGTCGGCGGAGCGGATCAGGTCGAGATCGTGCTCGACCGCGATGACGGTGTTGCCCTCGTCCACCAGACGGTTGAGCAGCTTCGTCAGCAGGGCGACGTCCTGCGGATGGAGGCCGGTGGACGGCTCGTCCATCACATAGACGGCGTTCTTCATTTTCAGGCGGCTGGCCAGCTTGATCCGCTGGCTCTCGCCGCCGGAGAGCGTTCCGGTCGGCTGGCCGAGCGTGACGTAGCCCATGCCGACGTCGGCGAGGGCCTGCAGCTTCTGGCGGATGCGCGGCTCGCCGAAGAAGGCGAGCGCCTCCTCGACGGTCATGTCCAGCACCTCGAGGATGTTCTTCCCGCGGAAGCGGTAGGAGAGCGCCTCGTCGCTGTACCGGCTGCCGCGGCAGGCCTCGCAGGGCATGACCACGGGGTCGAGAAAGGCCATTTCCGTGCGGATTTCGCCGCGCCCGCCGCAGACCGGGCAGGCGCCCTTCGCGTTGTAGCTGAACAGCGAGGCGTCCACGCCGTTCTCCGCCGCGAACAGCCGCCGGATCTCGTCCATGACGCCGACGTAGGTGGCGGGCGTCGATCGGGCGGTGGTCCCGACGGGCGACTGCGAGATGCGGACGACGCCGGGGTGCTGCCGGAGCAGCTCGCCGCAGACGAGCGAGGATTTTCCCGCGCCCGCCAGGCCCGTGACGGCGGTCAGCACGTGCAGCGGGATGCGGACGCTGACGTGCTTGAGGTTGTGCAGCGTCGCGTCGCGGATGTCGAGGTATTCCGACGCCCGCCGCGGCGTCTCGTTGAGCGGCACGCGCGCGCGCAGGTCGCGCGCGGTGGGGGTGTCGCCGCGCAGCAGGTCGGGGACGCTCCCCTGAAAGACGATCTGCCCGCCGTGCCGCCCCGCGCCGGGGCCCATGTCCACGATCTCGTCCGCGATGCGGACGATGTCTTTCTGGTGCTCGACGACAAGGACGGTATTGCCGCGGTCGCGGAGCCGCAGGAGCAGACGGCTCAGGCGCTCCACGTCCTTGGGATGGAGGCCGGCGGAGGGCTCGTCGAAGATGTAGGTCAGCCCCACGAGGCTGCTGCCCAGATGCCGGACCATTTTCAGCCGCTGCGCCTCGCCGCCCGAGAGCGTGGGCGCGGGCCGGTTCAGGTTCAGGTAGCCCAGGCCGAGATCCTCGATCCCGCGCAGGACGCGCTGGATCTTCCGGACGGTCGGGAGCCCGACCGGGTCGGTCACGCCGTCCAGAACGGCGGAGAGCTCCGAGACGCCGAGCTCGCCGATCTCGGCGATGTTGTACCCGAGCAGGCGGCTGCCGAGCGCCGCCTCGTTGAGCCGCATCCCGTGGCACGCCGGGCAGTCGCTCTCGCGCGTGAATTCCCGGACGATCCGCTGGTTGGCCTGGCTCTGCGCGTTGAGGTCGCGCTTGAGGAAGAGCCGGTTGATGCGGTCGATGTGGCCCTCGTACTGGAGATGGTAGGAGTCGCCGAGGACGCGGCCCGTCGCGTTTTTGATCTCCACGATGGGGTCGGTGCCGTGCAGCAGGTTTTGCCACTCCTCCGTGGTGTATTCCCCGAGCGGCTTGTCGGGGTCGAACAGGCCCGAGTGCGCGTAGAGCTGCCACTGGTAGCTGCCGACCTGATGGTTCGGGAAGAGGAGCGCGCCGCCGTTGAGCGATTTTGTGAGGTCGAAGAGCTTGTCACGGTCGAATTCGATCTTCTTTCCGAGGCCGCCGCAGGCCGGGCACATGCCGGCGGGGTCGTTGCTGGAGTAGAAATTGGACGGCCCGATCCGCGGGCTGGCGCAACGGGAGAACAGCACGCGCAGCATCGGCGCGAGGTCGGTCATCGTGGCGACCGTGGAGCGGAAATCGCCCGTGAAGGGCCGCTGGTCGATGACGATGGCCGTCGTCAGGCAGTCGATGGACTCCGCCCTCGGCGGCTCCAGATGGGGCAGCCGGTTGCGGATGAACACGGGGAAGGTCTCGTTGAGCTGCCGCCCGGCCTCGGCGGCGATGGTGTCGAACACCAGCGACGACTTGCCCGAGCCGGAGACGCCCGTAAAGACGACCAGCTTCCCCTTGGGGATGCGGACGTCCAGATTTTTCAGGTTGTTTTCCCGCGCGCCGCGGATCTGAATATAGTCCTGTTCCATCGCGTTCAGTAGGCGCTGATGTCGAGCGACTCGTCGTCGCTGCCCTTTTCGATGGAGCGGATGACGACGTAGTAGCTGTTCGGCCCGAGGTCGACGAGGACGCGGTCGCCCGCGCGGCGGCCCATGACCGCCTGCCCGACCGGGGATTCCTTGCTGATGAGGCCCTTGAGGGAGTTCTGCCGGAGCGTGGTGACAAGCTCGATCTTCTGCGTCTCGTCGTCGTCCTCGAGGTAGAGCTCCACCTTGTCGAACAGGCCGACCGTGTCCGTCCCGGAGCGGTCGGTGATGACCTTCGCGGTCTTGATCATGCGCTCGAGGTAGCGCACGCGGCTGTCGTTGCGGTTTTTCTCCCGCTTGGCGGATTTATATTCGAAATTTTCGCTCAGGTCGCCGAAGCTGCGCGCCACCTGGACGTCCTCGATCAGCTTGGGGCGGAGCGTCATCGTGCGGTATTCGATCTCGTCCTTCATCTTCTTGATGTCGATTTCGGTCAGCTCGTCGTACATGAAACCATCTCCAAAAAACGCATTTGCAACATTATATCACCGCCGCCGCGGAATTGCACTAGTCCCGCAGCAGCTTCTTCCGCTCGCGGTAGTCGGGCAGATACCGCTCCACGCAGGCGTAGAACGCGGGGGAATGGTCGTGGTGCAGGATGTGCGCCAGCTCGTGCACGACGACGTACTCCACGGCTTCGTCCGGATAGCGCATCAGCCGCCAGGAGAATGAGATCGCGTTTTTCCCCGAGCAGCTGCCGAAGCGGGTGGCGGCCGAGGTGATCGTCAGGCGCGTCGGGCGCACGCCCATCCGGGCGGCCCAGCGGGAGACCTTCTCCGGCAGGACGGCCTTCGCGAGCGCGCGCAGCCGCTCGCGCTCCGCCGCGTCCGGCTCCGGGCGCAGCGCGAGCCGCTCCCGCGCCCGCGCGAGGTTCGTCTCGATCCAGCGCTCGTGCTGCCCGACGAACCGCCGCACCGCCGCGTCCGGCACGTACCGCGGCGCGCGGACGATCAGCCCGCCCTCGCGCGAGATCTGCAGCGCCAGCGACCGGCGGTCGGAGCGGATGAGTTGATAGTCCATGTTCCCGCCTCCCCGGCTTATGGTAGCATCTCCGGAGGAAAAATGCAACGGTGGTTGAATTATGTCCGTTCTCGTGCTATGATGTTCGAAAGAATGAAAAATCATGTTGGTTCATCTGTATTTCAAACAGGGAGGCTGTTTTATGGACTATCAGAAACTGCAAAACGGCAGCGATATCCGCGGCGTGGCGCTCGAGGGCGTCGAGGGCCAGCACGTCAACCTGACCGAGCGGGCCTGCCGCGACATCGGCCGCGGCTTCGCGCTCTGGCTCAGCCGCCGCCTCGGAAAGACCGACCTGCGCGTCTCCGTCGGCCGCGATTCGCGCCTCTCCGGTCAGACGCTCTGCGCCTGGCTCTGCGAGGCCATGACCGCCGAGGGCCTGCAAGTGACGGATTTCGGCATGGCCTCCACGCCCGCCATGTTCATGTCCACCGTAACGCCCGGCTACGAGTTCGACGGCGCGGTGATGATCACCGCGAGCCATCTGCCCTTCAACCGCAACGGCTTCAAGTTCTTCACGAGAGACGGCGGCGTCGAGAAGCAGGACATCGCCGCCATCCTCGCCCTGGCCGCCTCCGACGGGCGCACCGGCTTCCCGAAGGGTTCCCTGGCCGAGGGCGGCTTCATGGACGCCTACGCCGCTCTGCTGCGGGAAAAGGTCCGCGCGGCCACCGGCCACGAGCATCCGCTCGAGGGCTTCCGCGTCGTCGTGGACGCCGGCAACGGCGCGGGCGGCTTCTATGTGGACAAGGTGCTCAAGCCCCTCGGCGCGAACACCGAGGGCAGCCAGTTCCTCGACCCGGACGGCTCCTTCCCCAACCACATTCCGAACCCCGAGAACGAGGACGCGATGGCCGCCATCATGGGCGCGGTGAAAAAGAACAAAGCCGACCTCGGCATCATCTTCGACACCGACGTCGACCGCGCGGGCGCCGTCCTCTCCGACGGGAGCGAGCTCAACCGCAACCGCCTGATCGCCATGATGTCCGCGATCCTGCTGCGCGAGCATCCGGGCACCACGATCGTCACCGACTCGATCACCTCCACGGGCTTGGCCGACTTCATCGCCGC
>Ga0160425_1003511_pt1 | contig 11390 bp, 5 predicted proteins | sample BioMet8_FD_108193 | JGI IMG/M metagenome (GOLD analysis project Ga0160425, IMG submission 108193) | Microbial communities from bioreactor (seeded with sewage sludge) at Lawrence Berkeley National Lab, California, USA - Biofuel... | ecosystem: Engineered > Bioreactor > Anaerobic > Unclassified ...
TTGAAATTGTTCTTCTCCCATACAGTTCCTTTTTCATTAGCTACAGAAATATATATTAAGCCTAAGGGTTTTGAATCGCTACCTCCTCCAGGACCGGCTATGCCGGTTATACCCACGCCAATAGTAGTGCCAAAAAGGTTGCGAACACCTTCAGCCATTTGGCAAGCTACTTGTTGACTTACGGCTCCATATTCATCTAAAGTTTCTTGTTTTACATTAATTAATTTGGACTTAGCCATGTTACTATATGATACCACAGATCCCAATAAATAGTTAGAGCTTCCGGGAATGTCTGTTAACATACTTGTGGCTAACCCACCAGTGCAAGATTCCGCAAAAGAAATAGTATAGTTACCTCTGGTAAGTTCTCTACCCAATGCTTTTGCTAATGTTTCATCGTCTACACCAAAAATAAATTTATTTAAACGCTCACGCACCTGTTTTTCCATCTCAGCAATCAAATTCTGAGCTATGTCTAAAGTAGGGCTTTTCGCGGTTATTCTTATGATAATTTCGCCCTGCCGAGCATATATGGCAATGGTAGGATTAGTTTGGTTGATAATTATATCATCCAATTTAGTTGCAACTGTAGATTCACCCATACCCCGCAAATGCAAAACTTTAGAATGAATAATGGCTTGTTGTTTGCAATGCTTTTCTAAATACGGAAGCATTTGTAAGGTAGTAACGTGCTTCATTTCATTAGGCGGCCCCGGTAATAAAATGACTAATTTGCCATTCTTGGTCTTAACAACCATCCCTGGAGCGGTTCCAACATCATTTTTTAAAATATGAGCGCCTTTAGGAATCATAGCTTGATTAATATTGTTTGCAGGCATTGCAATGTCTTTTTTGCCAAAATAGTCTTTTATTTTGTCTAAACTTGGTTGATGCAATTCTAAAGGCAGACGTAAACATTTTGCTACAGTATCAGCTGTAATATCTCCCCTAGTCGGACCTAATCCACCAGTTGTGATCACTATATCAGCACGCTCTAGTGCTATGTTTAAAACGTCTAGGAGACGTTGTTCGTTATCACCAACTGTAGTCTGATAAAGGACATCAAATCCATTTTCATTGAGTTTTTGCGAAAGATATTGAAAATTTGTATTAAGAATATCCCCAAGCAATAATTCAGTACCGGTATTTATAACTTCGACAATCACTTAAAATACCCTCCTTATTATACAGGTTCTCCAACAATTTCATAAGTGAATCCTTGTAAAATTTTAACTTTTATAAAATCACCAATTTGAAGATTTTTAGCATTTTCCACAAATACTTTACCGTCAATATCAGGGGCTTCCCAAGTTGATCTTCCTATAGCTAAATCAGGATTATCTTCATCAAAGCCTTCTATTACGACTTCAACTATGCTTCCTTCACGACTTTGCTGAATTTCTTCAGATATTTCAGCTTGTAGAGCCATAAGTTCATGATAGCGTTCATTTTTTATAGGTTCAGGTATTTGATTCTCCATTGCACTGGCAACAGTGCCCTCTTCCTGGGAATAGGTGAAAACACCTGCACAATTAAACTTTTCCTTAGCTACAAATTCTTTTAACTCTTTAAACTGTTCTCTGGTTTCACCGGGAAAGCCTACTATAAAAGTGGTACGTAAGCAAATATTAGGTATTTTATTCCTTATATGCGCTAATAGTTGTTCTACATTAGCCTTAGTATCATAACGATTCATAGAAGAAAGTAACGAATCACTAGCATGTTGCAAAGGAATATCAATATATTTACAGATTTTTTCACATTCTGCCATAGTTACAATAAGTTCTTCAGTAAAATATTGTGGATAGCAATACAGTATACGAATCCACTTTAAATTCTCAATTTCATTCAAATCGCGCAATAACTCGGGTAGCCGCAAAGTTCCATAATATTCTTCACCATAACGCGTTGTATCCTGCGCAACCAAAATAAGTTCTTTTACACCCTGTGTTACTAGGGTTTTAGCCTCTTCAATAATTTCTTCATAAGGACGGCTGCGATATGGTCCACGTATTTGTGGTATTGCACAATATGAGCAGCAATTATCACAACCCTCAGCAATTTTTAAGTAAGCAAAATGTGCAGGGGTAGTCAAAACTCGCTTAGTTTCTTGTGTATATGCTTTAGGCGGAGTAATTAGTATAAAACGTTCACCTGCAGTTACTCTTTTAATAACGTCACCAATAACATCATAACACTCAGTTCCAATTATAGCATCTACTTCCGGCAAATCGACAAATAACTCATCAGCATAACGCTGCCCCAGGCAACCTGTTACCAATAAATATTTGCATGGTCCGGATTTTTTATATTCGGCCATTTGCAAAATTGTATTAACGGATTCTTCCTTGGCACTAGCTATAAAACCACAAGTATTAATTATTATTATATCAGCTTCAGCAGGATTATTAGTAATCCCCCACTCATTTTTTTTAATTAATCCCAGCATAATCTCAGAATCCACCAAATTTTTAGGACAGCCAAGACTAATTACACCAATTTTCAAGAATTTACACCCTCTCTATCTTTTTTTCTTTCCAACTCTATCTTTGTATACATCAAATTTAGTCCTTTTATTTGTACCGGAACGACCTAAATAGGCTGGCAAAAGGCACTTATCATCTGTACCAATCAACTCTGTATGTCCGGTCTCTTCTAATGCTTCTTTTACTAAGGCGCGATTTTTAGGATTCTTATATTGCATTAGCGCTCTCTGCATAGCCTTCATATGAGGGTTTTGCGTAACATAAACTTTTTTACCGGTGGCAGGAACAACTCCTGAGTAATACATGGCAGTTGAAGCACTACCTGGAGTAGGAATAAAATCTTGTACCTGTTCCGGGTGTCTGCCGGTATCGCGCAAAAATTCAGCCAGTTCTACTGCCTCATGAAGAGAACATCCCGGGTGACTAGAAATGAAATACGGAACTAAATATTGTTTTAATCCGATTTCTTTATTTTTTGCATCAAAAACTTCTGAAAATTTCAAATAAACATCTTTTCCCGGTTTTCCCATACATTTCAAAACCTTGGGTGAAATATGTTCAGGGGCAATTTTTAATTGTCCGCTTATATGGTAGCGACAAAGTTCATCTAGAAAGACTTGTTGCTTATCTGCAAGTAAGTAGTCATAGCGAATACCTGAGCGAATAAATACCTTCTTAATCCCCGGTAATGCCCGTAGTTCTCGCAATAAATTAATATAATCCGTATGATCAGCATCCAAATTAGGACATGGGGTAGGAAATAAACACTGTCTATCTTTGCAGGTACCCACTTCTAGCTGTTTAGCACAGGAGGGATGTCTGAAATTAGCTGTCGGTCCACCTACATCATGTATGTATCCCTTGAAATTAGGTAAAGCTGTAATTGCTCGTGCTTCTGCTAAGATTGAATTATGACTGCGTGCTTGAATTATACGTCCCTGATGAGAGTGAATTGCACAAAATGCACAACTACCAAAACAGCCACGCTGACTTATAATACTAAACTGCACCTCTTCAATTGCAGGAACTCCACCTAAAGGAAGATAAGACGGATGCACTTCACGACAATATGGTAAATCATAAATGGCATCCATCTCTTCTGTGCTTAGAGGATATGGTGCAGGGTTTTGCACTACAAAATAATTTCCGTTTTTTTGTATAACAGTTTCTCCATTAAATGGATCCTGTTCTTGACTTTGCAGCTGAAATGCCTTAGCAAAAAGCTCTTTGTTCGTTTGTATCTCACCATAGGATGGCAATAAAACAGCTTTTTCGTCCATATTAACAAGCTCTGAGGTTAAATAAGCTGTACCACGAATATAGTGCATATCTTCTAACTGAGCGCCTCCGGTTAGATAGTCAGCAATTTCCACAATTTGCTGCTCACCCATTCCATAAACCAGCAAATCAGCCTTACTATCTATCAGTATAGAAGGTAATATTTTATTTTCCCAATAATCATAATGTGCAAACCGTCGCAAGCTTGCTTCTATACCACCAATAATAACAGGAATATCAGGCCAAAGTTTCTTTACGATTTTGCTATAAATTACTGTAGCATGATCAGGCCGCTTGCCCATTATTCCGCCTGCTGTATAACTATCTCTCGTTCTTGGCTTTCTGGCAGCCGTGTAGTGACATAACATCGAATCCAAATTGCCACCGGAAATAAGAACTCCGAGACGCGGTTTTCCTAAGTCTGCAAAGTTTTCACTATGCTGCCAATCAGGCTGTGGTAAAATAGCTACCTTGTAGCCGTGGGCCTCTAAAACGCGGCAAATAACTGCCGTCGCAAACGAGGGGTGGTCAACATAGGCGTCACCACTAATAAATAGAAAGTCTATTTGCTCCCAACCACGTTTTATTATATCTTCTTTACAAATGGGCAAAAATTCGCTCATATTTACTCCTTCATTTACTTACTTTTTAAAAATCTTTTCAACGGTACCCCACTCTTTTTCACCATAAGGGACAACATTACCATTAACTTTAATTTCCACATTACGAATACTGCCCAGTTTTACTTTGATTTCTTTGGTTGCTTTATAAGTCTTAGTTGTACCTTTAGCAATAGTAGCTGTCTCTACAGTTTTCCCATCGGACTCTACTTCTGTCCAAACAGGTTCTTTATAAGTAATTTGAACAATTACATCATCACTGTTAGCAGGATCAGCAACTATGGCAGTAAGATCTTTCTTAGTTGTGGCAACCTTACTATCAACTGTTTCAACTAGTTCTTTGACAGTGTTAGTAATTTTGGTCGTTATTTTATCAGAACTTTTTAAAGCAGCTTCCTTATCAGACGAATGTTCTGATTTTATTGTATCTGTAAAGGCAGTGGTACCATTAGCCGGTTTAGGTGACGACTTGGTTCCTGTTAAAAAGAAGTAAACCATAAAACAAACAAATAGCATTAAAGAAACCGTGAATACACGAATAAAAATTCTATAATTAAAAAATGGACTTTTGTTGGCCGCTGCAGCTTCTACCGGATTAGTCAAGCGCTGACGTTCACTGCCGCCTTTCGGAGACGTAATGATATTAATATTATCCTCTTTCTCATCATCAACTTCTATTGTTTCATAAATATTATCATAAATAAAATTTTTTAGTTTTTGAAAAGCAGAGCTTATACCGGGAAAAAAGGTTTTTTTCGACGCTACATCTGCAATTTCCCTGTTTTCTTCATCAACAGAAAGCAGAGCGGCCTTTATGGTTTCGTCTTTAAGTAACGTATGATTTTTGTATTGTTCAACCAAGGCATTGCCATCTAAATTTAGAAAATTACCATAGTTACGAATGAAACCTTTAATAAAAACATCCCCGGGAATTTTTTCATAATCTCCGTTCTCTAAAGCATCTATATATTGGGCGCGGATTCCGGTTCCTTCGGCTATTTCATCAATGGATAAACCTTTACGCTTACGTACATCTCTTAAAAAATCGCCAACTTGAGTCATGTCAAAACCCCCAATCTTACTTTTTAGTAAAGAATTTTTCTTCTATTTCCATTGGGCTCATTTTTAAAGCTCTTGGTTTGCTGCCATCAGAAGCGCCTACTATCCCCAGCTCTTCCATTGAATCTACTAATCTGGCAGCTCGAGTATAGCCAATACGAAACTTTCTTTGCAGCATAGAAGACGATGCCTGTTGTGTGGCAACAACTAAGCGTACAGCATCTTCAAATAATTCATCTTCTTGCTCAGACGCGTTATCAGTAAATGGTTGTTTCTTATTCCCAGTTAATTCTTGGGTTGTTACCTCTTCTTCAAATATGGGCGGGATAGCTTGTGCTTTTATAAAATTAACTACTTTGGCTAATTCTTCATCAGAAATAAACGCTCCTTGTATACGCTGAGGCTTATTTGCACCAATAGGATAGAAAAGCATATCCCCTTTTCCCAAAAGCTTTTCTGCTCCATTCATATCTAGAATTGTTCGAGAATCAATCTGGGAAGAAACGGCGAAAGCAATCCTAGAGGGAATATTAGCTTTAATAATACCGGTAATAACGTCTACAGATGGTCTTTGTGTCGCTAAAATTAAATGAATACCGGCGGCTCTAGCCTTTTGTGCTAGCCGCAAAATAGCATCCTCAACATCAACAGCTGCAACCATCATTAGATCAGACAACTCATCAATGATTATAACAATAAAAGGTAATTTTTCTTCTGTCGTCTCATTGTATTTATTAATTTCTCGTACTTGTGCTTCGGCAAAAAGTGTATAACGTTTCTCCATTTCTACAACCGCCCAATGTAAGGCAGACGCAGCTTGTTTTGCATTAGTAACCACCGGTGTCAATAAATGAGGTATACCATTGTAGTTAGTTAGCTCTACCACTTTAGGATCAACTAAAATTAATTTTACTTCGTCAGGAGTCGCTTTATACAACAAACTGGCAATAATTGTGTTTATACAAACACTTTTACCTGAACCGGTTGAACCAGCTACTAATAAGTGTGGCATTTTCCCTAAATCAGCAATAATAACATTTCCGGAAATATCCTTTCCTAAACCTACACAAAGTTTCCCTGTTGCTTTTTTTAAAGCAGCACAATCAACTACCGAACGAAAATTTACCGCCTCACTAGTAAGACTGGGAACCTCTAGACCAATAGCTGCTTTTCCCGGAATTGGTTCAATACGAATACTTGGCACCGCCAATTTCAAAGCTAAATCATCAGATAAGTTCTGAATTTTACTAACCTTAACTCCTGGTGCGGGAGCCAACTCAAAGCGTGTTACTGACGGACCACTGGTTACATTGGTTAATGTTGCCCGCACTCCAAAATCCACCAGAGTTTGCTCAATAATTTTGCTTTGTGTCCTAATTGCTTCATTTATACCCTGAGTCTTAGTCTTATGTATAGGGTTTAAGAGATTTAATGGTGGGAATTTATAGGTACCACTACTTGTTTTTTTATTATTTGGTGCAACAGAGCTAGATGGAACAGTTTCCACTTCTTTTGGTATTTCCAAAGTAGGGAGTTCCCCCTCAAGTTCAGTACGAGAAAATTTCAATATTGGTTGTACTATATCGGTGGGATCTTCTTCCATATATTCTGTATAATTTTCATTATCTTTTTCTTGATTATAAAAACTTTTTCTTTCTCTGCGCCTTTGGCGTACATCTTCAATTTTCAAACTAGCATTTTTTACACCTGTTTTCATACCATCGCTTGCTTTTTGTAATGAGTCTCCTAACGAAAATTTGCCGGTAAGTACTATACCGGCTAACGTTCCCGCTGATAAAATAATCAAAGCTCCGGCCTTACCTACCACCTTCTTTAGCAGAAAGAGTATGGCTCCCCCCAAGAGGCCGCCACCGGTAGGTAATAGGTCAGGTTGTAATTCCTGACCATCCGGAACTAGAAAATAATGTGTTAAACCTATAAGAGATACTAATATAAGCAGAACAGAAAAGAATTTTCTGCTCAATGTTAGTTGCTCATGTTTAATAACATAACCCAAACCAATAGTTAGTAAATATACAGGCAAAATAAAAGCGGCTCTTCCAAGAGCATATTTTAATATTTTAGCCACAAAAACACCGACGCTGCCTACATTTAAACCCAAAAGAGCGCAAAACATAAACACCGCTATGGCAATTAAAATAATTCCCACTATTTCTACATACTGTAAAAAAGATCCGTTTTCAGATACCTTTTTAGGTATGTTCCTACCACTTTTTCTCTCCAAATTTTACCACCTCTGGTTACTAGATAATTAAACTTCCATAATCAGTGGCAGAATCATAGGACGGCGTCTTGTTTTTTCATACAAGTATCTGCCCAATGCATCACGTACAGCTGATTTTAATGCTGCCCACTCGGTTATGTTGTTATCATGGCATCTATTTAATGCTATAATAACACGTTCTTTGGCAGTATCAATAAGATCTTCAGATTCTCTTACATAGACAAAGCCGCGAGACACAATGTCCGGACCAGCTACAACAGAACGAGTCGCCTTATCAACACTAACTACTACAATCAATATACCATCTTGAGATAATTGTCTGCGATCGCGCAAAACAACATTACCCACATCGCCTACACCTAATCCATCAACTAAGACCTTGCCGGCTGTAACTTTACCATTTAAACAAATGGAATTAGGAGTTAATTCAACTACTGATCCATTTTCTGCAATTACAATATTTTCTTTGGGCATGCCCAAAGAAAGAGCTAATTGTTTATGTTTTATTAAATGGCGATATTCACCATGTACAGGCATAAAGAACTTAGGTCTAACTAAATTATGCATCATCTTGATTTCTTCTTGACTAGCATGACCTGAAACGTGTACGCCCATTGATTTTTCATAAATTACTTCAGCTCCCTGTTTGTACAGGTTATCAATGGTACGGAAAACACCCTTTTCATTCCCTGGAATTGGCGTAGCAGAAATAATAACCGTATCTCCTGGAATAATACCTACTTTTTTATGATCATTCATAGATATTCTTGTCAAGGCTGACATGGGTTCACCTTGGCTGCCTGTAGTAATAATAACTACTTGGCTGGGAGTAAAATTTTTAATATCATCAATATCTATTAAAACTCCCTCAGGAATTTTCAAATATCCTATTTCAGAAGCGATATTAACCACATTAACCATGCTGCGGCCGATAACGGCCACTTTTCTTTTGTTTTTTACCGCACTATCAACAACTTGTTGGATACGGTGAACATTAGAAGAGAAAGTTGCAACAATAATTCTGTTCTTCGCATAGCGAAAACGCTCATCCAAAGTTTTACCGACTATCTTTTCACTGGGAGTATAACCAGGGCGCTCTACGTTAGTACTGTCGGCTAACAGCAAAAGAACTCCCCTATCGCCTAGTTCAGCAAAACGGCTAAATTCTGTGACTTGACCATCAACCGGAGTTTGATCAAATTTATAATCTCCTGTGTGGACAATAACACCCACCGGAGTATGTATTGCTATTGCTACTGCATCGGGAATACTGTGATTAACACGGATAAATTCCAACTTAAAAGGCCCCACGCGAACTATGCTGGCAGGCGTTACAGTCTTTAAGTTGCTGCTTGAAACTCCATTTTCCTTCAACCGTCCTGTTAAAATCCCTAATGTTAAAGGCATTCCATAAACCGGTACATCAAAATCTTTCAATAAGAAAGGTAAAGCTCCAATGTGATCTTCATGACCATGAGTCAAAAAGATAGCCTTGAGCTTATCCTTGTTTTCCATCAGGTAAGTTGTGTCAGGGATTACCAAATCTATACCTAACATATCATCTTCAGGGAATGCTAAACCAGCATCCACTAAAATGATATCATCACCATAGCGAAAAGCGGTCATGTTCTTACCAATTTCTCCTAGACCGCCAAGTGGAATAATATTTAATTTTTCTTGCGTTTTATTCAAAAAACACACCTCCTATATTTTTTTTCCGCACATTCATACATTGGGAGTTATTATAGCCGAACACTCACCTATCGATTATTATACCTTTATTAATACTATTTTGCAAATATTCGTGCCCTTTATGTGTGAAAAAAGCTTAAAACTTGGACTTTTTGACGAAAAAAACAGGTTATTACGCAATAACGCGCAATAACCCGTAATTAATTAGAATCTCGCACTATCTTAAATAATTTCTTTTTTAGCATCTGCTTTATTTTGCATAACCTGCCAATAATAAGTTGCTGCCAAAATAATAGTCCCGGCGATATCAGTCTGCAAACCAGGATCTATTAACATCAAGCCACCCAAAAAGAATAGTAAACGCTGTATAAGCGTAACTTTTCTAATACAGTAACCAATCATCGCAATGCTTACACCCCACATACCAATTAATGCTGTAATTGTCGCAAAAGCAATAGTAGCCGGTGTGCCATTAATCATCAATAATTCAGGTGAATATACGAAAATGTACGGAACGATAAAGGCTGCAATTGCCAGTTTAGCAGCTTTTACACCTGTTTTCATAGGATTAGCTCCTGCAATACCGGCACCTGCATAGGCGGCCAAAGCTACCGGAGGTGTGACGTCAGCAACAATACCAAAGTAAAAAGCAAACATGTGGGCAGCTAAGATTGGCACATGCATCTGCACCAGAGCTGGGGCCGCAATTGTAGACGTAATAACGTAATTGGCAGTTGTAGGAACGCCCATGCCCAAAATTAAGGATGTTACCATGGTAAAGAACATAGCTGGAAGAAGTTGTCCCCCTGCTAAATCTAACAAAGCAGTAGCCATTTTCAAACCTACGCCTGTTTTAGTAACAACACCAATGATAATACCTGCTGTGGCGCAGGCAATTAGAACGCCCAGAACATTTTTAGAACCTGCTACCATACCATTAATTATGTCTTTAAAACCAATTCTCGTTGATTTGCGCAAGCAAGCACAAACAAGCGTCAAGCCTATAGCTGCCAAAGCAGCTCTTGTTGGTGTATAACCTGTTACTAATAAATAAACGATAACAACTAACGGTATTGCCAAATGACCTTTTTCCAAGAACAAGGCTTTGAACTTAGGCAACTGATCACGAGGAGTACCTTTTAAGCCACATTTTTTAGCTTCATAATGAACACCAAGCCATACTCCTGTGTAATATAGCATAGCAGGAATTACGGCAGCTTTCACTACCTCAATATAAGGAACACCAACGAATTCTGCCATTAGAAAAGCCGCAGCACCCATTACTGGAGGCATTAATTGTCCACCGGTAGAAGCAGCTGCTTCTACCGCACCTGCAAAAGCAGGATCATATCCCAATTTTTTCATCATGGGAATGGTAAAAGAACCTGTGCCTGCAACATTAGCAACGGAACTTCCCGATACAGTACCCATAAGTCCACTGGATAATACTGCAACTTTTGCCGGTCCGCCGGAAGCCCACCCTGCTACAGCATTTGCAATATCTATGAAGAATTTACCCAAACCTGTTGCTTCTAGATATGCGCCAAACAAAATGAACAAATAGATAAAAGTTGATGATACACCTAATGGAATGCCAAAAATTCCCTCGGTGGTAAAAAACAAATGATCCAACATTTCTTGCACGCCTACGCCCCTGTGTGCTAAAATCCCAGGGATGTAAGGTCCAACAAAAGCATACACAATAAAGAGAAAAGCAACTGTAATCATTGGCCAGCCTACCGTACGCCTAGCAGCCTCAAAAACCAGCAAAGTACCTATAATACTAACTATAAAATCAGTTTGGTTATTCATGCCGGCACGTAACACTAAATCTTGGTAAAAGACCACAATGTACATACAACTACTTGCACCTAAAACTGCCAATACGACATCAAACCAATTCATGGAAGTTTTTGACCACTTTCCACGAGTTGGGTATAATAAAAAAATTAGCGACAAACCAAAGGCCAAATGTATAGCTCTTTGTAATGCGGCGTCCATCACGCCAAA
>Ga0160425_1003512_pt1 | contig 11390 bp, 7 predicted proteins | sample BioMet8_FD_108193 | JGI IMG/M metagenome (GOLD analysis project Ga0160425, IMG submission 108193) | Microbial communities from bioreactor (seeded with sewage sludge) at Lawrence Berkeley National Lab, California, USA - Biofuel... | ecosystem: Engineered > Bioreactor > Anaerobic > Unclassified ...
ATCAACAGCTTTGTCCATATCACCATCGTTAGCCGCCAGCGCTTTTTTACAGTCCATCATACCGGCACCGGTTTTTGTTCTTAAATCTTTTACCATGCTTTCAGTAATCATAATATTCCTCCTAAAATTATAATAATTATAATTCAGTTTAATAAAGGTAAGGAATCAAAATAACTCCTTACCTTTATATGATCAAAATCATTTAATTCTCAAAAAACGTCATATATTATTCTGCCGAATCTGTTACTTCGCCTTCCGCTCCAACAGTTTCGGATTCTTCGTTCTGTTCTCCCTGACGACCTTCAAGAATGGCATCTGCAATACGGCCAGTTAATAATTTAACTGCACGGATTGCATCATCGTTAGCCGGAATAGGATAATCAATTACATCGGGATCGCAATTAGTATCAACCGTAGCGATAATAGGAATATGCAGCTTACGTGCTTCAGCAACTGCAATTTCTTCTTTTTTAGGATCAATAATGAACAATGCACTTGGCAATACTTTCATTTCTTTGATACCGCCCAAATACTTCTGCAATTTATCCATTTCGTGTTTCAAACCGATAACTTCTTTTTTCGGTAATACATCAAATGTACCGTCTTCTTCTTGTTTTTCTAATGTTTTTAGACGTTTTACACGTTTTTCAATGGTCTGATAATTTGTCAGCATACCACCGAGCCAACGTTCATTTACATAAAACATGTTGCAGCGTTCTGCTTCACTTTTAATGGATTCCTGTGCTTGTTTTTTGGTGCCGACAAAAAGAACCGTACCACCTTCTGCTGCTAAATCGCGAACAAAATTATACGCTTCGTCCATTTTTTTAACGGTTTTCTGTAAATCAATAATGTAAATACCGTTACGTTCGGTAAAGATAAAACGAGCCATTTTCGGGTTCCAGCGTCTTGTTTGGTGACCAAAATGAACGCCTGCTTCTAACAATTGTTTCATAGATACTACTGCCATAATTATAATTCCTCCTGTTTTGTCCTCCGTCCGGTCATTACCTATTATCACCGAATAAACGGCACAGCAATAAGTTCGACGTGACGTGTGTATTTTTAACCTTTAATATTATATCATACCCCTAACCTGTGCACAAGTATTTTTTTAAAAGGAAACCCAAGGAACAGAAACAGCCGTATAAGCCGTATAATTAGAAAAAAACGATTGCATTCAATTGAACACAATCGTTTTCGTACTCATTAATTAAGTATATACACTTCAACACTGCGACGTCCAAACTGCATGCAGGAACCATAATCTTCCATGCATAAATCAATTCGATTCCCTACAATAGCACTCCCTGTATCAGCAGCAATTGCTTCACCGTAACCGGGGACAAAAACTCGGGAACCTAAAGGAATGACATGCGGGTCAACGGCAACTACGCCGTAATGTGCAGGTATTCCTGTAGCTGTAATACCATCGCCCGAACCATCAGTGGGAAGATAGGCAGTGGCTTCCATGCTAAATACTGCCCGATATCGTGAAATATTACCACGGGAAACTTCGACAGTTGCTCGTGTTCCAACGTGACGAATCATGGGTTTCATTTCGGCGATGACAGAGGAAGAAATTATTTCTTTGCCAACTATTTCTCCGTCTAAACTTACAATATTTGTTTTTACTGTTCTGCGTCCATTAATGCCTTCTTGAATAAGTTGTTCTTCACCTTGTGCCAGATTATCATCGGGAACGCTCTCCACAGTATAGGGAATAACTTCATCTTCCGTAACCTTTTTTTTAGATAACGTACCCACACGAATCCACATACCTTTTTGGACTTTCATTGAAGGATCACCGTAAACACGATAATTTTTTCGATCATAGCCGTATTGTTCAGCAACTTCCTGCGTTGTCTGCTTGGCTGTTTCTACAACCTGAGACTTATCTTTAAAAATCAGCATGACCGGGACAGCACGGTGTACTTCTAAAGTACTGCCAGATTTAAGCGTCGGTGTGGATAGTGCGGCTTCATCGTTAGGCCCTAAGGAAATATTCTCTTCACGCAAAAGAGCTTCTGTATTCACTGCTCGTGTAAAAACAGTATTTGTCTGACCATCAGCAGTTATCGTTACCGATTTTCCTTTTGTGACAAAACCAGTCAAGGAAACGATAACAAGCAGCGAAATAAGAATCAAATACATTTGCGTAAAGGGACCTCTTTGCAATTTATTCATCAAATCCCTCCTAAGCACTTACATTCTACCAAAGAAGGACAATGACGTCAATTTTTAATGGTTTACAATTAACAGCTAAAACATGATGATATCATATTATTTGCCATTTGTTAACCATGATCATTAACTAAAAACAATAGATACTATCTATAATGAAGGCATTATTGAGATTATATTGCATATTTTCCCACATGAAAGTAAAATTTACCAAAAAACAGTCATTAATTCGCCACTTATCGACCATAATTTTACTTTTACTACCACTTTATAATTATAAATAAACTGTATTATCTGTATTGTTGTTATAATTGTTCTTTAATTGATTTTTTGTGTCTCCTGTAAAAAGACATACAATATATGGTGCATATTATATATCCGGACAATAATTTTTAATCATTACTGTCCGGATATATAAATTAAATTATGAAATATTAATTTTTATCGATTTTTGGCAAGTCGCCATAGTTGCATATGCGTCCTTTTCTTTTCCCAATTGAATCAAGAAATTCTTCTGCCTTAGCTGTATCTTTTTCTATACCGGCAGCAACCTTCACCAATTCTTTTACATAATCCCAGTCAGTATACATACGTGCCATAACAGTTGAAGCTTCTTGATTGCCGCCGCCATGAAGTGCCATCGCAGTCCAGTTAGATCCTCTCACCATATGTTCTATGAAACGAGAGGCTCGAAGTCTGTCAAGTGCTGTGTAATCAGGGTTTCCTGGATTAAAAGCTCGTTGACAAATACTCCCTACCCCGGCACTGCGCATATCCATTTCAGAAGGTGCTGTTTCACCAAACCCAGCCAAAATATCACGGGCATACCGCACGGCATCAAACGGGATTTTTGTGCAAGTATATTTACAAGTATGAGACATCAAGGGGTTAGGAATCCAAAAGCCGCTGGGATGCTGAAATCCTTCGACTCCGGAAGCAAGCGATAACCCATATACGGTCTCTGCCGTCATAGACATTTCTGTTAACTTAGTACGAATATGTCCTGCTTTTTGCACACCGATCATATCGGCAATCAGACTGGCTGCACCGCAAAGAGCAGAACAGCCTCCGGCTTTGCATCCGCCGGCCGTAAGGCGATGAACGGCTGTAAAATAGCTAAGCAGTCTTCCAACATACGTTACTTCTCCACAGAGGAATACGCGGTCATTGGGAACAAAAACTTTATCAAAGTATACTAATGCTTGGTGATCTGCATATTTTTTACCCAAGTCGATACCTTCAATATCATCGTTCACTTCAAAAAATCGTTTATCTTGCGGTGTCCGCCCCAGCACAAAAGTAATTCCCGGTGAATCGGCGGGAACAGCACAAGCAACGGCAAAGTCTTTATCTTCCGGTTTCATATTAGTCGTTGGCACAATCACAATTTCATGAGCAAAAAGTATGCCGGTTTGATTACATTTGAAACCGCTGATAACAATACCATCGTCACGTATTTCATCGACATGTACATACATATCCTTATCTGGCTGTGCATGAGGCGGAAGGGTACGCAGTCCTTTTACATCTGTCACTGTTACTGTACAAGTTAAATCATGTTTTTGCACATAATCGAGAAATGTCATGAATCGTTCAAAATAATGCGTCCCCAAATCATGATCCATATCATAGCAAGCAGGACCTAATCCGGCGAAGGCTTCTGAGCCGGTGCAGCGGTGCGTACAGCAGCCGATTACTTCAGCCAAGGCCCGCGCAGCCCGTGTTTTTCTATTAGCATCTTCGGCAGAACGAAGCGGTGCATTATAAATGCTGACATCTTCACCATTTAAATGGGATTTTACCGTAATCAGATCTTTCCAAGCCGGGCGTTGTGCCAATTCATAAACTTTGGAGATGGCATTAAAACTCGCGGCCAATGGAGGAAATGCTGTCAAATTTTCAATTTTTTTCCCTAGAAACCAGACATTCATTGGTTTACGAGCACGAATACTGTCTTGAAATTGTTTTTTTGTCATTAACATGATAAAACCTCCTTTTATACTGTTCTGTCAAATAATTAAATGCATTTTTTTGGCAGCTGTCGTCAACTCTTCACGAAACGCCGGATGTGCAATACTGATAATCGCTTTTGCCCGCTGTGAACAAGTCATTCCCTTTAGCCGTACCACACCAAACTCTGTTACTAGATAGTCGACATCATTTCGAGTGGTACTGACACAAGAACCTTCCGTAAGAATCGGTTTTATTTTTGACAAGCTGCCTTTTTTCGCAGAAGATTTAAATGCCAGAAAAGATTTTCCACCCTTAGATGCGGCCGCTCCGCGAATAAAATCAACTTGCCCGCCTACTCCGCTGTAATTCATCATCCCCATGGTTTCCGAACATACTTGTCCGAATAAATCTACTTCCATGCAAGAGTTAATAGAAATAACATTATCATTTTGTGCAATAATTCTTGGATCGTTGACATAATCAACGGGTAAAAATTCAACGGCAGGATTGTCATCGATAAAATCATAGGTGCCGCGGGATGCAAAGGTAAAAGTTACAACTGATTTTCCCGGATGTATTTTTTTTCGTTCATTCGTAATGGCACCCGTTCGATATAAATCGACCATACTGTCACAAAACATCTCGCTATGGATACCTAAATCTTTTTTTGAAGATAAAGCTTTCGCTACCGCATTGGGGATACCTCCTATACCTAATTGCAGTGTTGCTCCATCCGGAATCATATCAGCGATCATTCCTCCGATTTTTAAATCATCATCGGTAATAGGCGGCGATGCTACTTCTGTGATAGGCGTATTATTTTCCATAAGCCCATCAATTTCAGTAATATGGATAAAAGATCCAAAAGTACGCGGCATAGTAGGATTGACTTCCAGAAAAATCTTTTTTGCCCGTTTGCGGATATCACTTAAATCCGCCGCTGTACCACAGCTGAAATATCCATGTCTATCCATAGGGGATACGGTTGCATAAAATATATCAGGAGCACCTAATATTTCCTTCCATACAAAGGGCACCTGACTATAATTAGCAGGTAAATAATCAGCACGTCCCTGCCAAATCGCTTCACGATCAAACGCACTGACAAAATGGGAAACATGGCGTATATATTTCTCCATGCCCGCTGCCATATACGACTGATTGCGAAGAGGTAGTAAGATATAATGATATATATCTGTTATTTTATTGGCTGTAGCGTATGCTGCCAACGCCGATAAAATTCCTACAGGTTCCGTAACTTGTCCATTACTGACACAAATATTCCCTGTTTTAAATTGTGCCGCGATTTCCTGCGGCAACATTTTTTTCTTTTCATATATCCTATTCCAAGTATCCATTGTCATCGCTCCTCCCTAAAAAAATTACCGGCATGTCATACATCCTTCATTTATTTATATGAAATACGTATGCCAAATACAGAAAACCTCTATTTTACCGTGCAGACGCACTGTCTAAAAAATAATACGCCACCCTGTTGATGTGTTTTTGCATCAACAGGGTGGCGTATTATTTTTAATCTGCTTAGATAACGATATCTAGAATGATGAAGAAATGCATCAAATAATGTAGATATGCATCACCGACAAAGTTTATTCATCTTTCGGGAAACTGTTGCTTGGTCTATTCCCAGTGCATGGGCCATTTCTCTGGTGGTTTTATACTTTTTAGCAGCCTGCATCAGCAATTGCCGCTCCACATCTTGTACCGCTTCCTTCATTGGCTGTATTCCATGGACAACAATTCCAGGATTGTTGTCTTCTGCTACTTTTTGAGGCAAATGTTCAGGCAAAAGCAAATTTCCGGGAACAAGTACTACCATCGTTTCAATAACATTTTCCAATTCCCGTATATTGCCCGGCCAATTTCGTTCTCCTAAAGAATGACATATTTCTAATGATAATTTTTTATTTTTTTTGTATTTTTCATTGTAGATTTGAACGAAATATCTTGCTAACGGAATAATGTCATCCCGTCGTTCCCGCAAAGGCGGGACTTCAATATTGATCACATTTAAGCGATAATATAAATCTTGCCTGAAGGTCCCGGCCTCTACCATTTTCCATAAATTGCGATTTGTGGCAGCTATGATGCGGACATCAATGGGTACCGGCTTGCTTCCGCCAATGCGCAATACTTCTTTTTCCTGAATAACACGCAGTAATTTTACTTGGGAAGCTAAACTTAGTTCGCCAATTTCATCCAGCAATAATGTGCCTGTGTTAGCTAGTTCAAAAAAACCGATTTTACCATTTTTACGGGCACCTGTAAAAGAACCATGTTCATATCCGAATAATTCAGATTCAAACAATGTATCGGGAATAGCTCCGCAGTTGATTTTAATAAGAGGCTTAGTATTTCGGTTACTGTGCTGGTAAATTGCATCAACGACTCTTTCCTTGCCAGTTCCTGATTCACCGGTAATAAGAACCGTAGAATCAACAGAAGAAACTACGTTAATGATTTCCATAATGCGAGTCATTTTTTTGCTGTGGACGATAATAGTATCCTGGACGATAATAGTATCCTGGACGATATCCTTGCTTTTCATATTAGCGATTTCCCGTACATAATCAGCCATAGCCAGCTCCTGTTTCTCGAGCTTGTGTCTAAGCATATTCATTGCCGATACATCTTGAATGGTTACAATAACACATGTAAGTTTCTTTTCATTAAAACTTGGAATTCCCGTATAAATTAATTTTTTACCGGCATATTCAGAGGCTACGATTACTTTATCCCGCTGCTGCAAGACCTTTTCTACAATACCTTCTCTAAAAACACCTTTTTGTACAATGAGCGTGGAAGACTGTCCGATTAACGTTTTGCGATGTACATTAAAAGTTCGTTCTACGGCTTTGTTGATGCGAATAATAATTCCATTTCCATCTGCTACGATGACCCCGTCTGCAACCGATTCAATAATTGCATCAATTTCTTTCAAGGTATTGGTTAAAATATCCACTTCCTGTGAAGCGCATACAGCATGACCGGATTCATGCAGAACCAAAATGCTCCCATTCCGTTTTTCTTTATTTTCCCAAGGATAAATATTGCAAATAATCCAATTTTCTCCATTATCAACGGAAAAACGTCCCTGTCCGTTTCCTATATCAATTTGCTCCGATAATTTTGCCAACAGTTCATGGTAATTTACATTTGATTCTTTTGCTAGTTTCTGGGCTGCCAAATTATAATAAATGGGATGTCCGTCTCGATTTACAATGAGAATAGAGCAATATATAGCATTGATGACATTTTCATAATCATGGGTAGTTAAATGCAGCAGTGTGTTGTTCATATCGATTTTCTCCTTTTTGAGTCTGAAAATCAAAGATGGCTGGAGAGCGTCTTATATAATACTATTATATATACAGTAAAATCATTCAAGCTGCTTAATTCGTTCTTCAACTTTTTTTAACAGTGTAAGCTGGGCGTATACTTTTTTCCTTGAATCAGAAACTTCCTCTCTGTGGTATGAACCATCGGCTTCCATACAATATGCTTTTACATTATCCTCCAAATACAGGTGCAAAATTTTCTTGATTCTTTGTTTATGCTGTTCGTAATCGACAGGAATCATCAATTCTACTCGTTCATTGAGATTGCGCGGCATCCAGTCTGCTGATGAAATAAACACATCTTCCCTGCCGTTATTGTAAAAATAAAATAAACGGCTGTGTTCCAAAAAACGTCCGACAATACTGCGAACCGTGATATTCTCACTAACATTTTTTATACCCGGACGCAGTACGCAAATTCCCCTTATGATTAATTCAATTTTAACACCGGCACAGGAAGCTTCATACAGTTTAGCAATAACATGTTTATCTAAAAGAGAATTCATTTTGGCTATAATTTTTGCCTTTTGTCCTGTCTTAGCAATAGCTATTTCCTGATCTATTTCAGATATAATACGTTCTCTTAAATTTAAAGGAGCTACTACAAATTTATTCCAAACAGGAGGATCCGAATAACCTGACAGCAGATTGAAAAACGCGGAAGCATCAATGCCAATAAGCGGATCTTTCGTGAAAATACCGATATCCGTATATATTTTAGCCGTTAATCCGTTATAATTTCCGGTCGCCAAGTGTACATACCGTCTAATTCCTTCTTCCTCTCGTCTTACTACTAGCGTAATTTTCGAATGGGTTTTTAATCCTTGTATGCCGTATATGACATGACAGCCCGATTTTTCCAGTTTACGAGCCATTAAAATATTATTTGCTTCATCAAAACGAGCCTTCACTTCCATCAAAACCGTTACTTGTTTGCCGTTTTCTGCGGCATCACTTAAAGCCGCAATAATAGGAGATTCATTACTGACACGGTATAACGTCTGCTTAATAGCCAAAACATTAGGATCTGAGGCTGCTAAACGAATAAAATTTTCTACTATGGTAAATGACTCAAAGGGATGATGAACCATGATATTCTGCGATGAAACGGCTTCCCAGAAGTCTCCTGCAGTACCCGCTAATTCATAAGACGGCTGCGGTGTAAATGGCTTATATCGTAAATAATCATATCCGTGAATACGAGCAAATATCTTACAATCCAGCGGACCCTTTATCATGTAAATATCTTGATCATCTAACTGTAATTCATGAGATAAAAACAAGCGTATGGTACGACTTGCGTTATATGCAAGCTCTAGCCGTACAGCAGCTCCCTTCCGCCTTTTTTTTAAAGATTTTTCTACTTCTGTTAATAAATCCTCTACATCATCATCAATATCCAGATCTGCATCCCGGGTTACACGAAAAGGCGTTACCTCTAAAATAGTGCAGCCATGAAAGAAATGTTTGGCATACGCGCTTAATATATCCTCTAAAAGCAAAAATTTTTCAGGACTTTCCGTACCGGGAACTTTAATAATTCTATTTAAAACAGCCGATGGGACCGGGAGTACTGCCGTACGCACGGCGGGATCTTTTTTCGTACGCAAAAGAACAGCAAGATTCAAACTAAGACTGGAAAGAAAAGGGAACGGATGACTGGAATCGACAGCCATAGGAGTTACAACAGGATATATTTCACTTTCGAAAAAAGTATTCAGCCATATCTTTTGTTCTTCCGTAAGTTGATGAACCGTAACAAATTGCAACCCTTTGGTAAGCAGTTTATTCCTTATGATGCTCAAATATCGATATTGTTCGTTTACTAATATATGAGCCATGGACTCAATGGCATTAAACTGTTCCTGCGGTGTCATGTTGGCAATATCATGGTGATCCACACCGCTTTCTATAAGATGCTTTACTCCTGCAACCCGGATCATAAAAAATTCATCCATATTAGAAGCCGCTATGGCAATAAAATTAAGTTGTTCCAATAGCGGATTAGATTCTACCATGGCTTCATTTAATACTCGTTCATTAAACTTCAGCCAGGTACATTCTCTATTTAAATAATATGCTGTATCATAAAAATTCATTATTTTCACCTAGCCTTTCACCAATATAGGGGTCAATCCAAATACTTCTTCAAAACCAGGAACCGCTTTTTTAAAAGTCCAGCGTTCCAAAGAAATATCAAAATCAGATACATATTTAACCACTACGTTTCGTTCACGGATTTCTGCCGTAATCCGGTTTATTTTTCCATTATGGCCAGCATCCAATGCATCGGCTAATCGAAAAATAGTTACTAGTTTTATAAGAATTATTTTTTGTTTTGGATTTAGGGACCGATAATTTACATCTTCATTGCTGGGAGTGCCTTTATAAGAATAATAGTCTATATTGGCTACGATTTCCTTTTCTTCATCTGTTATGCCGAATATATCAGTTGCCATAATCAGTTCGTATGTATATCGATTATGTCCCCGCATGTTAATAAACTTTCCCGTTTCGTGTAAAATAGCGGCTAATCTCAATAAATAGCCCGTATTATGGGGGAGACCGATTTGTTTATACAAGCTATGAAACAATATTGCCGCAAATTGTTCTATTCGGGAGGAATGCGTCTGATCCGATACATATTTAGAAGCAATCGTCCGCGTCAAATCCAAAAGCAGCATACGTTGCTTGCGAAGATACAGATCGTTTTCCCGGTCAGCAATATAAAACATGGAATATCCTTGTGTAAATGTAATTCCCATTAAAAGAATAACATCTACGTCAATAACACGAAACAGTTCATAATATAATAAAATAGTCGGCATGATGATGTTGGCTCTGTTTTCAGAAAGATGAAAACGCTGCATCAATTTGAATGGCGTAACTCCGCAAAAAGAATCAACAAATGCGAAAAATTCATGTGGTTTGATCAAACATATGCCATTCCTCATTTTTTCACCCATTAAATTACCGATCAAATTAGCTTCTATACCAGATAAAATGACATATTTAACATGGTGTTTTTTTACGCTTACCCACAGCGGAGACAAGGTACTGTGGATATACTCGCGAACTGCGGTGGGGAATGTTATTTCACACCGCTGCTTTTTATCAAAGTTCTCCAATATCCGCAGGGCACCAATATGTACATTTTGCTGAAATAATAATTTTCCGTTCTGCCAGCCAGTTAATCCCAGTCCGCCGGAAGTAATATCCATCAGCAGCACCGCTTCTCCCGCAAAATCAATATGATGTTTTTGGACAGAATAATATAAGCCAAAAAATTTGTAATATATTTCTTTTGTCATATCCAATACATCCACATGAAATCCTGTCCGGATATAAATTTGATCAATTACATTCAACGTATTTTCTGCTTCCCGCACGGAAGTCGTTGCCAGTACTTTTACATCCGCGACGCCGTAATCTTTAAGGAGCTGATGAAAACCGCTAAGTATGCGGCACATTGAATTCAAAGATCGAAAGCTGATGCGGCGGGTCTGAAATACCTCTTCACCATAATCGACTTCGTGCGTGACATTATCTATTACCTCCATATCATCCATAGAAGTCCCTGATATGATCCGTAATGTCATACGCGCTGATCCGATATGAATAATGCCAAATAAATACTTCATTCCACTGCTCATGGAAACACCTCACTTATTTCTTTCGTAATTTCTATATTATATATTATACATGAAATTTATAGATTATCCTTTATCTTTCTGCATATTTTATGTAAAATGTATATCATAGAAATGATTATTGAAGCAATCTGGTAATATGTCAACTCTATAAAAGAAAAGGTTTCAAAAGGATTCCCAAAAAATGAGTACACTTAATAAGACTTTTCCTTCAAATTTCAAAAAAGAAAAGTATGTTCGAAAA
>Ga0160425_1003521_pt1 | contig 11374 bp, 10 predicted proteins | sample BioMet8_FD_108193 | JGI IMG/M metagenome (GOLD analysis project Ga0160425, IMG submission 108193) | Microbial communities from bioreactor (seeded with sewage sludge) at Lawrence Berkeley National Lab, California, USA - Biofuel... | ecosystem: Engineered > Bioreactor > Anaerobic > Unclassified ...
ATTCTGACGGTGACGGCTGCCGCTAGGCAGCGTATGCTAAATTATCTTCAGCGTTTAAATTTAGAGTTGGAACTTTTAACGCAGTGTCCCGCTGCGGATGGCTTCTCTGTCTTCAAAACCCCCGTCGAAACCAGTACAAGCCCTGGTTCATACTGAAGTATCTTTATTATACCGTCTTGCTTACAAAACGTCAATGAACTACAGGTTTAAAATTTCCGAGAGGACATCGATGATGACCTCTGTAGTACAGGATTTAACATATCCCATCATGTGCAGTGTGATTTCATCATTCTTCTCGGCATCTGTAAGTTTTGAATTCTTCTTTGTCTGATCAATCATCATGATCAGCTGCGGCGTCAGGTCTTCATAAATGTCATTCGTGCGATCTGTTACAAGTTTGCGGAGTGCTTCTTTATCTGCTGGTACCATGTGGTTCTCCTTTTTGGGGAATATGTTATAAAACAATGAAAGGTATCGCAAGCGGGTGTCGACCCGTGTTACAGGAATAAGGTGACGGATTGCTCCGCCGCTTTCGCGGCTCCCGCAATCCTGAAAACATTCGGAATCCGCTGATTTGCTACGCAAATCGCTGCTTCCGAATGTTTTCCTGTGTTCAAGGTTATGGAGTTATTCCCGCAAGCGGGAAAACTCCATAACCTTGAACACTTACCTTATTCCAGATTTTTGACTTTGAATTCTCGTTCGGCTTCGCGTTTCTGGTCTTTGCGGGCAATGTCCTGACGTTTGTCGTACAGTTTCTTGCCGCGGGCCAGCCCGATTTCGACTTTTACAAGGCTGCCTTTAAAATATACCTTGAGCGGAACAATCGTATAGCCGCGCTCTGTAACTTTGCCTGCGAGTTTATTGATTTCTGTTTTGTGAAGCAGGAGCTTTCGCGGACGCAGCGGATCGCGGTTGAAGATGTTGCCCTTTTCATACGGGCTAACGTGCATTCCGTACAGGATCATTTCACCGTTTTCTATGCGGATAAATGCTTCTTTTATGCTGCCGTGTCCCATGCGCATAGCTTTTACTTCCGTACCGCAAAGAGCAATTCCGGCTTCATACGTATCCTCGATAAAATAATCATGATACGCTTTTTTGTTATTCGCGATTAATTTAATGGAGCTGTTTCCCATCTTTTATTCCTCATAAATATCAAAATCTACAGTTCTCGTTACTTTGTCGGCGTCTGAGACAATGATCCTAACAGGATCTCCGAGATGAAAGGCTCTTCCTGTCCGTTCGCCCACAAGCTCATGTGTTTCCTCTTTGTATTCGTAAAAATCGTCATTGAGACGTCTTACATGAACAAGCCCTTCTGCCGTATTTGAAAGTACAACATAAAAGCCCCAGCCTGTCACACCTGATATGACGCCATTATACACATCACCGATATGGTTCTTCATGTATTCGGCAACTTTCATCTTCGTAGTCTCGCGTTCTGCGTCGTCTGCACGTCGCTCGAGTCTGCTCAGTTCATCGGCTGCACCCGGCAGAAGTCTCTGATAGTGCGAACGTCTCCGGTCATCCAGCTTTCCGGACAGGGATTCCTTAATAATACGATGTATCAGGAGATCCGGATACCGCCTGATCGGTGATGTAAAATGGCAGTAGTATCTGGCCGCCAGACCGAAATGTCCTGTGTTTTCAGCCGAATATCGTGCCTGCCGCATGGAACGAAGTGTCATATGGCGGATAATGTCTTCTTCCGGTGTTCCTTCAATATCGTGAAGAAGTTTCTGCAGCTCGCCCGGGTGCACATCGCCATTTTCATAATGTAGTGTATGGCCGTAGCGGGCAAGCATTTGATTCAGAGCCTGTATCTTCTCCGGGTCGGGCTTTTCATGAATTCTGTATAAAAAAGGTATCTCCTGCCAGTAAAAATGCTCTGCTACTGTTTCGTTCGCGAGCAGCATAAAATCTTCAATCAGCTTTGACGCTGCTTTTCGTTCATACGGCAGAATATCAACCGGTTTCCCCTTCTTGTTCAGTACAACTCTTGTTTCCGGCAGGTCAAAGTCAAGGGAGCCCCTTGCTCCACGTCTGTTTCTAAGTATTCCGGATAACTCCGCCATGATATGAATCATATCGGAAACATCGGAAAATCCCTTTAATCCACTGTCACTGCTTCCTTCCAGAATTGCATCAACCTGTTTATATGTCATTCTGTGTTTTACGGAAATCACGGATTCTGTAATATCATAATCCGTCACACGGCCCGTTTTATCGATTTTCATCAGGCAGCTTAGCGTCAGACGATTTTCATGCTCCTTCAATGAGCAGATCCCGTTTGAAAGGGCCTGCGGCAGCATAGGTATAACACGGTCTGCCAGATAAACACTTGTACCGCGGGTTCTGGCTTCCTTGTCCAGCAGGCTCCGTTCCTTAACGTAGTGACTGACATCTGCAATATGTACACCAAGACTGTATATTCCGTCCTTCATTGTAAGGGACACCCCGTCATCCAGATCCTTTGCGCTTTCATCATCGATCGTGATAACAGGAAGACCGCGAAGATCTTTCCTGCCTTCCATATCAGCCGTCCGGACTGCTTTATCCTCCTGCTTCGCAAGATGAAGCAGCCGGTCATCGAAGGATTCCGGCAGATTATATGATTTCACAATAGAAAGGATATCGACGCCAGGGTCATTTACATGACCAAGGACCTCTTCAATGATTCCCTCCGGGTCTTTGCCGCGGCTGCCATAATCCGTTATCCGGGCAACCACCTTGCATCCGTTCGAAGCATTGCCTGAGTTTTCCCTTTTGATGTTCAGCATCTTCGAATAATGACTGTCATCCGGATAAAAAAATCCTTTTCTGCCGTTTGTCTTGTAGATACCGACCAGTCTGTCGGAAGCTCGTTTTGTAATTCTTGTAATCCGGCCTTCCTCATGGTCTCCGGACGTTCCTTTTGATAAAAGGATTACTTCCACGGTATCCCCGTGAAAAGCGTTCTTTGCATTTCCTTCCTGAATGTAAATGTCACGGCCGTCTGTATCAGCGGGTCTAACAAAGCCATACCCACGCTGACTGTCGATATAGGTTCCCGTAATTTCTTTTGCTTTCTTATTGCTTATTGTTTTATTCCTCCAATTTAAATTTCCTGTCATGTAAAAGAAAACACCCTTTGCAAGGAAAGAGTGTTTTCATATCTTCAATATATGATGCATAACTGATAAGATCTTATAAAAATACGCTCATATTCAGCACAAGTGAAATAACAAGGAATCCTACGGCCAGCACCGTTGTTACCTTCACAAGCGCTCCTTCCATGGAACGGCCCTTGTTGTGACCCCAGTATGTATCAGCAGCTCCGCTGATCGTTCCCAGACCCTGCTCCTTGCCTTCCTGGAGCAGAACAACTGCTGTAAGTGCAATACCGTCGATTACAAATATTATCTTGAGGATATTCTCTAAAATCGTCATTCTATGCAGCACCTCCTGTTACACAATGTTTACTATACCATATAAAACGCGGCGTTTCAACTGTTTTTTTGTATAAGTCCCTCCGCCTTCATTGCAGCTATGATATCATCGACCTTGCTGGTGCATATTTCCTCCGTAACGGCTTCCGCCATTACCCTAATAACCGGCTCCGTTCCGCTCTCCCGAACAAGAATCCGGCCGTCGTTACCGAGCTCTCTTTCCGCTTTTGCGATTGCTTCTTTTACGGCGTCATTTTCAAGGGCTGTTTTCTTATCGGTTACAGAAATATTTTTCAAAATCTGCGGATAAATATTAACATTTTCTGTTAATGCTGACAGCGGCTGCTTCTTTTCGAGCATAACTTCCATGATCATGAGCGAAGTAAGAATGCCATCTCCGGTCGTCGCATAACGGCTGAAAATGATATGTCCGGACTGTTCCCCGCCAAGTGAGTACTGATTTTCAGACATGTTTTCATAAACATACTTATCGCCTACCGCGGTCTTCTCATACTGTATGCCGGCCTCGTCACATGCTTTATACAGTCCCAGATTGGACATTACCGTTGTGACAATCGTATTGCCGCTTAAATGTCCCTGCTCCTTAAGGTATTTCCCGCACAGATACAGAATCTTATCTCCGTTTACCAGCGCTCCGTTCTCATCGACAGCAAGACACCGGTCGGCGTCGCCGTCAAAGGCAAAGCCAGCATCAAGCTGATTTTCCTTAACAAAGCGCTGCAGGGATTCGATGTGGGTCGAGCCGCACTCTCTGTTAATATTTGTTCCGTCCGGTTCATCATGAATCACATATGTCTGTGCGCCAAGCGCGTCAAAAACACTCCTCGCCGTTGAAGAAGCACTGCCGTTTGCGCAGTCAAGTCCGATTTTTTTATTTTTGAAAGAACGGGTCGCAAGAGAAATCAGATATCCGATATAACGGTTCCGTCCGGCTGAATAATCAACTGTACGCCCAATTTCTTCTCTGACTGCAAGCGGTATTGCGTCTGGATCCCCATCAATATAGGATTCGATAAGGGATTCTGTTTCCGCCTCCAGCTTCTGCCCCTGTCCGTTAATTACCTTGATTCCATTGTCATAAAAGACATTATGGCTTGCGGAAATCATGATTCCGCAGTCAAAGCCCTCTGTCCGGACGACATATGAAACGCTTGGCGTCGTCGTAACATGCAGAAGATACGCATCGGCACCGGATGATGTAAGTCCTGATGACAAGGCATCTTCCAGCATATAGCTGCTCCGCCTGGTATCTTTGCCGATTGCGATCCGGGCTTTATGACTTTGTCCAAAATACCAGCCCAGATATCGTCCGACCTTAAACGCCTTTTCTGCTGTAAGAACTACATTGGCCTCTCCCCGAAATCCATCCGTTCCAAAATACTTGCCCATTCTGATCTCCCCTTTGCATTTCCTGTATGAAAACATCATACATCAGATATTCCGTTTCTTACAAGAAGAGATTTCCCGGTCATCTCAGAAGGCTGTGAAAGTCCCATCATTTCAATCAGCGTCGGGGCAATATCCGCCAGACAGCCGTTTTCGCGCAGCTTAAAGGCAGGATCATAATTTACAAGTATAAAGGGAACCTGGTTTGTGGTATGCGCCGTAAACGGTTCTTTTGTCTCGGGATCAATCAGCTGTTCCGCATTCCCGTGGTCTGCACAGATAAACATCTGTCCGTCCACCTTCAGGATAGCGTCAACCGCTCTTCCAACGCAGTGATCGACTGTTTCGACCGCCTTAACAGCTGCAGATATAATGCCGGTATGGCCTACCATATCGGGATTTGCAAAATTAATGATGATAACATCGTATTTTCCGGATGTGATTGCGTCGCACAGCTTGTCGCAGACCTCATTCGCACTCATCTCAGGCTTCATGTCATATGTTGGAACCTTCGGTGATTTAACAAGGATACGGTCTTCACCCTCATTCGGTTCCTCTACTCCGCCGTTGAAGAAAAAAGTAACATGTGCGTACTTCTCAGTTTCCGCGATTCTCGCCTGTTTCAGATGATTTGCCGCAAGGAACTGGCCGAAGGTATTGGAAAGCTGAACCTTCTCAAACGCCACCAGCTTATTCGGAATCGTCACATCGTAATCGGTGAAGCAGACATATGTCGTATGAATCCGCTCACCGCGGTCAAATTTATCAAAATCGTCGCAGCAGAAAACTCTCGTCATTTCACGCGCGCGGTCCGGTCTGAAATTAAAGAAAATGATGGAATCATTATTCCGGATCAGTGCGGTCGGTCTGTCGTCCTTTAATATTACAGTCGGCAGCATAAACTCATCCGTAAGTCCATTCGCATACGATGTCTTAACAGCCTCCACCGGATCATCCGCAGTTTCACCAATACCCTTTGTGAACGCGACATACGCCTTCTCAACACGATCCCAGCGGTTGTCACGGTCCATCGCGTAATATCTTCCGCCGATCGTTGCTATCTCACCGATTCCAAGCTCCTTCATCTTGTCGGAAAGTGCCCCGACAAAACCGGCACCTGACTCGGGAGGCGTGTCACGCCCGTCGAGGAAGCAATGAACATAGACATTCTTTACACCTTTCTTCTTTGCAAGCTCCAGCAGTCCGTATATATGCGTAATATGACTGTGAACGCCGCCGTCGGAAACAAGTCCGTACAAATGGAGTGCGCTGCCATTCCTTACCGCATTGTCACATGCTTCATTCAGCGCCTTGTTTTCAAAAAAGCTGCCGTCTTCTATGCTCTTTGTTATTCTGGTCAGATCCTGGTACACAATACGGCCGGCGCCCATATTCAGATGTCCTACCTCGGAATTGCCCATCTGCCCGTCAGGGAGTCCTACTGCAAGTCCGCTGGCATTGCCTTTTACAAAAGGATACGTCTTCATCAGGCGGTCCATGTTCGGTGTCTCAGCGAGTGCGATTGCATTGCCCTCTTTATTGTCATTCAGTCCATATCCATCCAGTATCATAAGTACAGTTGGTTTCTTCATAAATGATTCTCCTTGCAGAAAATTGCAGGCAGCCGCATAAAAGCAGCTGCCTGCGAAATCTCGTTCGCTTATTAATAATTTACAATGCTGCCAAAATCTGACTTAAGTGACGCTCCGCCTACAAGACCGCCGTCGATATCCGGCTGTGAAAACAGCTCGGCAGCCGTTGACGCTGAGACAGAACCGCCGTACTGAATACGGATCTTTTCTGCAGTGCTTTCATCATATATTTCGGAAATACAGGTACGGATCGCGTGGCAGACTTCCTGCGCCTGTGCTGACGTTGCGACCTTACCGGTGCCGATTGCCCAGATCGGTTCATATGCGATCACTGCTTCAGAAGCCTCTGCGCTGCTGATTCCGTTAAATGCGATCTTAACCTGCTGACGGATGAAATCAATCGTCACACCCTGCTCCCGCTGCTTCAGCGATTCACCGACGCAGATGATCGGTGTAAGCTTATGTTCAAAAGCCTTCCTGACTTTTGCATTCACATCTTCATCTGTTTCCCTGAAATACTGTCTGCGTTCGGAATGGCCGAGAATAACATATGAAACGCCGGCATCCGTAAGCATGGACGGTGAAATCTCGCCGGTAAAAGCACCCTTTTCTTCGAAATACATATTCTCTGCGCCAATTGCGATCTTTGTGCCACGGACTGCATCAACCGCCGGTATAATATCAATAGCCGGAACGCAGAATACCACATCCGCTTCATCTGAAGCAACAAGCGGCTTCAGCATATCAATCAGCTCCAGTGCTTCACCCGGAGTTTTATTCATCTTCCAGTTTCCTGCTATGATCTTTCTTCTGGACATTTAAAATCACCTCACTTTTATTTGTCATTTGCTGCGGCAACACCCGGCAGTTCCTTACCTTCAAGGAATTCCAGCGAAGCTCCGCCGCCTGTTGAAATATGTGTCATCTTATCACCGTATCCAAGCTGATTCACTGCTGCTGCGGAATCACCGCCGCCGATAACCGTAACTGCCTCGGATGCAGCCATTGCGGAAGCGACTGCCATTGTACCCTTGGCAAGAAGCGGATTCTCAAAAATACCCATCGGTCCGTTCCACACAACAGTTCTGGCACTCTTGATTTCATCCGCAAAAAGCTTTGCCGTCTTCTCACCGATATCGAGGCCCATCTTGTCTGCAGGGATCTTGTCCGCGGCTACTGTTTCAAGCGCTACAGGCGCGTCAATCGGATCCGGGATACTGTCGGTAATAACAGCGTCGATCGGCAGGATAAGCTTCTTTCCAAGCTTGTCGGCCTTTTCGATCATCTCACTGCAGTATTCAATCTTACTCTCGTCAACAAGGGATTTTCCGATTTCATAGCCCTTTGACTTCAGGAATGTATAAGCCATTCCACCGCCGATAATCAGCGTATCGCACTTCTCAAGCAGATGGGAGATTACGTTCAGCTTATCGGCAATCTTCGCGCCGCCCAGTACTGCAAGGAACGGACGTTTCGGATCATTCACGGCATTTCCGAGAAAGTCGATTTCCTTCTGCATAAGATATCCGACAACCGCAATGTCCACAAACTGCGTAACACCTACATTCGAGCAGTGGGCACGGTGTGCCGTTCCAAAAGCGTCATCAACGTAGATATCGCAGAGTGACGCGAGATCACGGCTGAAAGCCTCGCCGTTCTTCGTCTCTTCCGGACGGAAGCGTGTATTCTCGAGCAGTATAATATCTCCGTCCTTCATTGCGTCTGCGGCGGCACGTGCGTTCGGTCCGACAACACAGTCATCCGCGGCAAATTTCACTTCCTGCCCAAGCAGTTCAGACAGACGGACAGCCACCGGTGCCAGAGAAAGAGCCGGACTGGGAACCCCTTTCGGCTTGCCGAGATGAGAACAGAGAATGATACGTCCGCCGTCGCCCGCAAGCTTCCGGATCGTCGGAAGGGAAGCGACAAGACGATTTTCATCTGTAATCTTTCCATCTATAATTGGCACATTAAAGTCACAGCGGCAAAGGACTCTTTTGCCCTTTACACTGATATCGTCAATCGTTTTCTTATTAAGCATATTAATCACCGGTCTCCTTTCAAAAATAAAGAGTCCGATCCTTAAGGAACCGGACCCTTCATTAGATGGTTATCTAAGAAATGATTCAGGCAAGCTCTGAGAAATATTTGATTGTACGTACCATCTGGGATGTATAGGAATTCTCATTGTCATACCAGGAAACGACCTGCACCTGTGTATTGCCGTCTTCCATAGGAGAAACCATTGTCTGTGTAGCATCAAATATCGAGCCGTATGTGCTACCGATGCAGTCGGAAGATACGATTTCATCAGTATTGTACATGAAAGACTCGGAAGCCGCTGCCTTCATTGCATTGTTGATGCCGTCCGCCGTTACTTTGCCTTTGACGACCGCGATCAGAATCGTTGTAGAACCTGTGCTTGTCGGAACACGCTGTGCCGCGCCGATGAGCTTGCCGTTCAATTCCGGAATCACAAGACCGATTGCTTTCGCTGCGCCTGAGCTTGTTGGAACAATATTGCATGCTCCGGCACGTGACCTGCGCTTATTGCCCTTGCGCTGCGGTCCGTCCAGAATCATCTGATCTCCGGTATATGCATGAATCGTAGTCATGATACCGGACTGAATCGGAGCAAAATCATTCAGAGCCTTAGCCATAGGAGCAAGGCAGTTCGTCGTACAGGATGCAGCCGAAATAATCTGATCCTCAGGCTTCAGGATATCGTGGTTTACATTATAAACGATTGTAGGAAGATCATTGCCCGCAGGAGCGGAAATAACAACCTTGCGTGCGCCGGCATTGATATGCGCCATGGATTTCTCCTTGGAAGCATAGAATCCGGTGCATTCCAGAACAACATCCACCTTCAGCTCGCCCCAGGGAAGCTCTGCCGCGTTTGGTTTCTTATATATTGTTATCTTCTTGCCGTCAACTGTGATGGAACCTTCACTGTCTCCTTCGCCGACCTCGGAAGTAACTGTACTTCCAAGTGCGTAACGCCCCTGAGATGAATCATATTTTAAAAGGTATGCAAGCATATCCGGGCTCGTAAGATCATTGATTGCTACGATCTCATACCCTTCTGCTCCAAACATCTGACGAAATGCGAGACGTCCAATACGTCCAAATCCATTGATTGCTACTCTTACTGACATGTACAATTCCTCCTGTTTTTGATTGATGATTACTCAGGGATCCTATCAAGAAAATTATAATTTTTAGCCTATTTAATTGTACAAAAAGCTTATTCATATTTCAATAGCAGAATTGCCCTATTTCGCAGTCACTATCGATATTTGTTTGTCAATTTTGTCTACAGTTTATAAAAATAAGGTTTTCTGCTTTTATACACAGCATAGTAACGAAATCCGCATACCGTTAAAATCGCTTCCAGTTTTTGGAAATCAGACGCTATGTCCTTCGGTTTATGCGCATCTGAAGCAGCTGTAATGATCTCTCCGCCCAGCTCCTGATACCGCTGAATGATTTTTATGCATGGATGCGGCTCGGAAAGCCCGTACCGGAATGCCGATGTATTGACCTCGATTCCGCGTCCGGTCTCGATAACACAACTCAGGATCGCGTCGAGATCCTCCTGAAACAACTCGTAGCTGTACACATTTTCACCATAGTTACCGTAGCGGATAACATAATCGATGTGGCCGAGAATGTCAAAATCTGCTTCCGTCTTCAGGTTTTCCAGAGTATACTGAAATGCTTCATGGTATGCCTCATATGACGTTTTCCCTTCAAAAAAGGTTCCATAATACGGATCCGCCCCGTTGATGCAGTGGACTGAACCGATCACCATATCAAGTGCGTGTTTTCTTGTAAAAGCATTGTATCGTTCCGCGTATTCTTTCTGAAGTCCCAGTTCAATTCCAATGCGCAGCGCGATCTTATCCTTATACTGCTTTTGCAGTGATAAAAGTGTGCTGTAGTATTCATCGGCGGGAAATTCATCTGTTATGGCCGGATCGTTTAAATCCAGATGGTCCGTTATGCAGACCATGTCCAGACCTTTTTCTACTGCGGCATCCAGAACTTTTTCCGGGCTGCTTTCAGGAGCTTTTGCATCATGGGAAAAAGAAGTATGTACATGTGAATCTGATTTTATCAAAGAATTGTTCCTCCTCCGAGAATCGAATCACCTTCGTAAAGTACAACTGCCTGTCCAGGCGCCGCTGCCCTCTGCGGTTCGTCAAAGACAACTGTCATCGTATCCTCGCCGGTACGGAAAGCCTCTGCCGGCGCTCCTCTGTGGTTGTACCGAATTTTCGCCGTCACTCTCCGCGGAGTGCTGTCCGGTATATCGGACATGAAGTTCAGATGGCTGGCATAGACTTCACGTTTCATGAGGTCCGCTTCAGGGCCGATCACTACTTCATTTGTTTCCGGCCGGATTTCCGTAACAAAAACAGGCTTTCCGAACGACAGCCCGAGACCTTTCCGCTGACCGATCGTATAATGTGAAATTCCTTTATGAATTCCGAGTACTGTGCCCTCACGGTCTATAAAGCTGCCCGGAATGGATGATTTCTGCGTCAGCGTTTCATCCTGATATGTCTCGACAAACGACGCGTAATCATGATCCGGAATAAAACAAATCTCCTGGCTGTCTCTTTTATGTGCTACCGGAAGCCCTGCTTTTTCTGCGATTGAACGTACTTCCGCTTTCGTATAATTGCCGATCGGCATGACTGTACGGGAAAGCTGCTCCTGCGTAAGCGAGTAAAGCGCGTAAGTCTGGTCTTTTTCCTCTGTGACAGAACGGCAGACGGCTAATCTTCCGTTCGGCATTGTCTTTATTTTCGCATAATGACCTGTAGCAATACAGTCTCCGCCGATCTGCATGCTGCGCAGAAGAAGCGACTCCCATTTTACAAACCGGTTGCAGGCGATACAGGGATTTGGAGTCAGTCCATTCCGATACGATTCCAC
>Ga0160425_1003536_pt1 | contig 11331 bp, 3 predicted proteins | sample BioMet8_FD_108193 | JGI IMG/M metagenome (GOLD analysis project Ga0160425, IMG submission 108193) | Microbial communities from bioreactor (seeded with sewage sludge) at Lawrence Berkeley National Lab, California, USA - Biofuel... | ecosystem: Engineered > Bioreactor > Anaerobic > Unclassified ...
AAGCGCGTCGCAGGAGAGGATGAGGACGTTTCCGTTCTGTTTCCATTCGGGGGCTTTGGCAAAGGGGAAGAACGGATCCATCGGCTCGACCGCTTTCACTTTGGCCTTCGGCGCGTTTAGCTCGGCGAGGCGCAGTTCGGCGCGGAAAGGCCGGCTCGCGGGAAGCGGAATAAGCTGCCACACGCCATGCGAGCCGTGCAACAGGCGGAACGCGCCGTCGGTGGTCACGGGTCCGAAGTTCAGGGGCGCGCCGTCCGCGTTGACGTCCGGATCGTTCGAGCCGGGCTCGTCGAGCCGATACTCGTCGCCGCTGGCCGCGACGCGCATGAATCCCGCGCGGATGCGGCGGTGCTGTTCCGTTGCCCCGCGCAGCGCGACGCGGTCGCCGTGCTGGCGATGGAAAAGACCGTAGCGGACGAAATAGTCTCCGGGCTCTGCTTCTGGAGGCAGGCGGATGTCCGTCGTCGTGCGGAAGGTGCCGGTGCGCCCGAGATCGGCCGGATGAAGATCCATGCCCGCCTGCGCCTCGATGCGCTCGTCTTCGTCCGTTGAAGCGCGGCCGACGTGAACGAAGGGCACGTAGCCCGGCGTGAGCGGCGCGAGCACGTTCCACTCAACGGTCAGCCGGTAGGCGCGCGGACCGAGCCGTTCGGCGCCGGCCACGCGCGACTCCACGCGGCAGCCGGGCTCGGGATCGGCGGGCGGGCGGGCGTCGACGAAAAGGGCGTCGCCGCTGTTCGCGAAGCCCGCGCGGTGGCCGTTGAGCAGGACCACGCCCGCCTCGGCCTTGCGCGTCTGCACGAAGAAGCCGTATTCGGGAAGCTGCTGTCCCGCAACGCGCCAGACATTGGTGCCGCGGTTGGCCCAGACGGTGCCGCCGCGCGAGAACGTCGTATGCTGCTGGCGCACGGTCGCGCCAAAGCTGTGCGTCTCCATATCCGCATGGGCCAGCGCATCGCACACGTCGTGCAGCAGCCAATAAGTGGCTACCGCGCGCTGCGAGAACGGTCCGTCGCACATCGGGCCGCGGCCGCCGAGAACAGTGTTGGACAGATAGTCGTCCGTGCCGTAGCCGTGACGCGGGTCGGGGTCGTAGCGCGAGCCAAGGCCGCCCGCGAAGAGCACCATCTTGCCGTGCGTGACCATGTCGTGCCACGGCGTGCGGTCGGCGTCGCGGTATGTTTTCAGCCAGCACTCGGGGCGCCAGTGGTCGGCCTCGACGCCGTCGATCGAGCCGACCAGCGCGTCGTGTCCGGATTCGCTGATCATCGGCGCGCGGTGGCCGAGCAGGCGTCGGCAGGTGTCGAACGCGGCGCGCCAGCCCCGGATCGTCTCGGCGCGCGCGTGGAACGCGCCGCTGCGGTCGTAGTAGTCGAACGGCGGCATCGAGGTGAACACGTCGATAAACAGCGCGTCGGGACCGAAGCCTTTGCGCATTTGCCGCATGTTGGCCTCGAGCCAGGGCATAAAGGCATCGGGCTGCCAGCGGTAGCTTTGTGCGTCGCGCCCGCGGTTGAACCACGCTTTGTGGGGCGTGCCGTCGGCTAGGAAGGCGACGCGGTCGTAGCTGAAGCCGGTGGCGTCCGGATAGAAGTCGATGTAGTTGTCGTGCGGCGCGAAGAGCATGCCTGCGCGCGTGGCGGCGTCGCGCATCGCGCGGAACGGTTCAAGCCCGCCGGCCGGCGGGTAGATGTCCGGCAGGCGGTAGTCGTAGCCCCAGCGCTGCCAGTCGTGCTTCACGAAGAGGGCGTGGTTCAATCCGTATTTCGCCGCGGACGCCAGATCCTTTTCGGCGATGCGGTAGTCGCCGCCCCACTGGTCGAGGCAGACGCGGCCGAGCAGGTTGTCCACGCCGCGCGCTTTCTCGAAGCCGCAGACGACGCGGTAGGTGCGCGCGGCGGCGTAGGCGCTGTGCGCCGACGGCGCGAACAGGAGGCAGGCGTCGTGCGGCGTCTCCAGCGCGAAGAGATTCTTCTGCGGCATGCAGGTCGCGTCGTCGGGCTGGAGGTCGCTGGCCTGCACTAGGCTGAGGCCGTCCGCGTAGTCCGCGCCGATGTGGCGCGTGCCGAGCTGCACGCCGCTGTAAGGCAGCGTGAATGATCCGGGGCCTTCGAACACCGCGCCGAAACCGAGGTAGACGCGCGAGAAGGGACGGTCCGACGGGCCCAGCGCGAGCTTGGAGAAGCGCGGCGTGCCGCGCGCGTCGCGCCGCACTCCCGGCATGTCCCATGCGACGCGCAGGACGCCGCCGTCGGCCCGCAGCGCGGCGCGGAGCGGAATGGCCGCTCCGCCGCAGGGCTCGGCGGCGACGAGGTGCGTGACGATCAGCGCGCCGCCGTCGCGCAGGCTCTCGGCTTGCTGGACCGCCTGGCCGTCGTGCGCGCGTCCGACGGCTTGGCCGTCGACCTCGACCGTGAGCCCGCGGAACGCCAGATCGCGCTCGCCGTCGGAAAACGCCAGCGCGGCATCGGTCAGGCCCTCGCGTCCCAAAACGACCGCCGCGCCGATGCGCCCGCCTTCGCTTTTGCTTTTAAGCAGAAACGTGTTGGGTGCGCTGGACCCGCTCGACACGACCGCGCGGGCCTGGCGGAGCGCCTCCGCGATACGTCCGCTCCACACCGCTTCCGTCACCGGCGACGGCGTCGCGCCGACGAACAGGCGAGGGTTGCCCCAGAAGCCGTTGTCGCACGTGGTGTCGTTCTTCGGGCCCGGGCCGTTCCAGAGGCGCAGCGTGACGGTCTGTCCCGCGTAGGCCGAAAGATCGACCTCGGCCGGTTGCCACGTCTTGGCGTCCGTGAAGCGGCGGAACAGCTCGCGCGCGTTTCCGGAAGCGTCGACCGCATACACGCGGAATTCCACACCGTCGCTTTTCGGTTCGTCGGCGCGGCTGTCGCGGATGGCGGTGCAGAACGTCAGCGTGATCGGCGTGTTGGTCGGAAGGGATACGCGGTAGTCCGACCACAGCGTGCCCCAGCCGCCTTTCCACGGCGGATGGATGCTGATGCTCGGCTGCACCTCGCCGCTTCGCTCCACGTCTTCGTGTGCGAGCGTGGCGCCGCTGGCCGCTTCCGAGCCGCTGAAGCCGATGGGGAGCGCATGCGTGTGCCCGTTGCGCGACCACGCGCAGGCGGGGGTCAGGCGGGCGAGGCGGCACTGGCCCGTCGTAAGCACAGTAGTCGCGTTTGTGGTTGCGGCGATGCCGGCGGTGGGACGCTGGGCTTCGAAAATCGCGATGGGGTGAAGCTCGACGGTCGTTTGGTTGTCCGCAAAAGCGAACCGGGCGTGCACGGGATAGAGCGCGGACAGAACCCGTTCGCGCACGGCGACGGCGGAGTAGCCGGTCTGCCACGCCTGGCCGGGGGCGACGGAAACGGTGAAGCGGTTTGATCCGACGAGCGACCAGTCGTCGTTCATCTCGACCACGACGGTACCGGAGACGGATGTGGCGCGGTTGTTCGCGAGACGCACCGTGAAGGCGAGCGGTTTGTCTGCCGCGGCCGCCTGGGGAACAGCGTTGATGGCGAGCGTGACGCCTTGCTGCGTGTCGGTCGGCGGGGTGAAGGCAAAAAGGGTGGTCGCCGAGAGAACGGCGCCCACGAAGGCAACGAGGGCTTGCTTTGTCATGATCGCGAGTCTAACACATCTGCCCTGCGTTGCTAAGGCCGTGGGTTGGCCGATGTTTGAAAAAAGTTTCTGTCCGAAATCAAACGGCGGAACTCGATGCCCTGTGCTATAAACTGACAAGAAGGGGGAACGCCATGGGTGGGTACGGCTTGCGGGTCGCATGGGGATTGGTGTGGCTGGTTTCGGTCTCCGCCGTTCGCGGCGAAGAATGGAAGATTCTTGTGCCGGCCTCGGCGCCGCCGGTCTACGGCGTGGCGGCCCGCGAATTTGAGAAGTACTATGAGCAGGTGACAGGGACGCGCCTTCCGATCACCGCGGAGCCGGACACGAATGTGGACGTGGTCGTCATCGGTTCGGATGCAGTGAACCGCTTTTGCCGTGCGGCGGTGGAACAGCGGATCATTCCGCCTTTAAACGTCGGTGCGGGAACGGACGACTATCGCATCCGCTCAGCCGAAAAGGACGGGCGCAAGTATCTGTTCCTCGCGGGCGGCAACGGTCGGTCCACGCTCTACGCCGTCTATGATTTCTTCGAGCGGCAGGCGGGCTGCCGTTATTTCTGGGACGGCGATATCGTCCCCAAGCGCGCGTCGATTCCGATGGACGGCCTCGATGTGCGCGAGGCCCCGCGGTTCGACTATCGGGGGCTCCGCTATTTTGCCCATCGCAGCCTCGACCGCTTTCAGGCCGAGCACTGGGGGCCGGAGCAGTGGGACCGCGAGATCGACTGGATTCTCAAGAAACGGCTCAATCTCTTCATGCTGCGGATCGGCATGGACGACGTGTGGCAGAAGGCCTTCCCCGAGACCGTGCCGTATCCTCCGACCGACGCGCCGCTGCCCGAGGCGGTGGCCCGCTCCTACGATGACCGCACAAGCGCGTGGCCGCTGCAGTTTCGCGGCGAATTACGCCGGCACATCCTGCAGTACGCCCGCGAGCGCGGCCTGATGCACCCCGAGGACACGGGGACGATGACCCACTGGTACAGCCGCACGCCGTACGCGTTTCTCGACGCCTTCAAGCCCGTCTTCTCGCCGCAGGTGAGCGGCTACGGCTTGCCGACGGGCTTCGTGTGGGACATCCGCGACGACCGCAACTTGGACACCTACTGGAAGCTGACGCAGACCCACATCGACGCGTACGGCAGCCCGCAGCTGTTCCACACCATCGGTTACGCCGAGCGCGTGGTTTACAAGGATCGCGCCCAGAACCATGAGTTCAAGCTCTATGCGTATCGTCGGATCATCGAAAAGTTGCGCGAGCACTATCCGCAGGCACCGCTGCTGGTCGCCTCGTGGGACTTCTACTATCCCGGGTGGAGCGGCGCGGAGGTCTCCGACCTGCTCAAGCTGCTGGACCCGCAGCGCACGTTCATCTTCGACTACACGTCCGACCTTCCGCAGGTGGGGGGGAGCTCCGACTTCCGCCAGTGGGGTGTGGTCGGGAAGTTCCCGTGGTTCTTCGGGATTTTTCACGCCTACGAGTGGGAGAACGACCTGCGCGGCTATTACGACGCGATTCGCGAGCGCCTGCCGGTGGCCGCCGCTGACCCGATGTGCAAAGGTTTCGTCTACTGGCCGGAGAACTCGCACAGCGACCCGCTGATGCTCGAGTTCTTCGCCAAGAACGCCTGGAAGCCCGACACGCTCACGCCGGAGGCGCTGCTGCCCGGCTTCTGCCGCGACCGCTATGGCGCCGCCGCCGCGCCGATGCTCGCGGCGTGGCAGGCGGCGCTGCCGCTCATCAAGCTGCACCAGGAGCTGCCGCCGGAGTTCCGCAATCCGGCGGCGTTCGCGGCCCGCGCAGTCACGGCCAAGCGCGCGTCGGAGCTCCGCACGAAGCTGGCCAGGCTCGAGCCTCAGGTGAAGGCTTTCCCCGCGCTCTGCTCCACCCTGGCCGTGCTGCCGTACGGAACGGGGGACGCGTTCGTCGACCGCGACGCGATCGACCTGGCGCGCACCGTGGCGGGCCGGGCCTTCAGCGTCGCCCTCTACCGCTACGCCGCCGCGCAGGGAGACTGGCTGGCCGGACACGCCGACGCGGCCGCCGTGAATGCGGCGGGTGCGCGCTGCACGGCGGTCCTAACCGCCTTGCGCGACATCCTCGCGCTGCACGACGACTATTCGATGAACGCCTCGATGGCCAAGCTTCAGGCGGTGCATCCCGTGAATCCCTGTTTCGAACAGGCGCTGAAAGGCAACGCGGAGAACGGCTACTGCCGGACGTACATTTACGAGCTGTTCGACGACTACTATCTGCCGCAGTGGGCGCTCTACACAAAATGGGTGGAGTCGCGCGTGACCGGCGGCGATGCCAAAAGCCCGATGAAGCCCGCCGCGCCGCTGCCGATGAAGGAGGTCGCGGATGCCTTCTACGCGAAGCCGCTCGCCGAGATGGCGGGGCCGCATGCGCCGCGCACGCGCGACGCCTACCGCAGCGTCGTGGAGCGGCTCTCGCACGGAATGGATTGATTTCGTTCTTGGAAATTCGGAGAATCGTTTCCGACAATGCGCGCGATTCCTCATATTGCCTATAAGTGGGAGCTGGTCGTCCTTCTCTGGCTGGCGCTCTTTTTCAACCAGGCGGACCGCCAGGTCTTCAATGTCGTTCTGCCCTCGATCCGCGACGACCTCGGGCTGACGGACGCCAACATGGGGCTGATCGCCACCGTGCTGCTGATGGTGTGCGGCGTTCTGGTGCCGGTCGCCGGGATCGTGGGGGACCGGTGCAACAAGAAGCGGATCATCGTGGCCAGCCTGCTGGTGTGGAGCTGCGCGACGCTGGTCACGGGATTTAGCTGCTCAATCTGGCATCTGATCCTGCTGAGGAGTGTGGCGACAGGAGGAGGCGAGGCGTTCTATTTCCCATCCGCCAGCGCGCTCCTCGGCGAATATCATGACAAGACGCGGGCGACCGCCCTGTCAATTCATCAGACCGCCGTCTATGTCGGTATTGTCTGCAGCGGGTATCTGGCCGGAACGCTTGCGGATCTGTACGGCTGGAGAACGGCCTTTTATGTTTTCGGCGGCTTCGGCATCGCGCTGGCGTTTGTCCTCCACTACCGGGTCGTCAATCCGGTCGTGCGGGGATCCGGTCTCACCGCCCTCGCTTCCCAGACGGGAGTCCGAGACGCGTTGGTCGCGGTTTTCAAAAAACCGTCGTTCATGCTGCTGGCGCTCGCCTTCTCGGGAATGAACTTTGTGGGCGTCGGCTTTTTGGTGTGGATGCCGACGTTCCTGCATGAGAAATACGGGTTCACGTTGTCGAGGGCCGGGTTTGATGCGACCTTCTACCATCATGTCGCGGCCTTTGCCGGCGTGCTGGCGGCGGCGAGAGTCACCGATTTGCTGACGGGGAAAGTAAAGAGGATTCGGGCGATCGTCCCTATGCTGGGGCTGCTGGCTGGCGCGCCTTTCATCTATTTCATGGGGCGGAGCGCGTCGCTGTCGGAGCTTTATGTTGCGCTCGTTCTGTTCGGTCTTTTCCGCGGGGTCTATGAGGCCAACCTCTGGGCCTCCGTCTACGACATTGTCGATGTCCGCCACCGGTCCGCCGCTACGGGCTTCATGCTCTCTTTCGGGTTGGTTATCGGCGCGCTGGCGCCTTACATCCTAGGGCGCCTGAAGCCCGCGTTCGGCCTGGCGAACGGTTTTGCGTGCCTCTCGGCGGTCTACGTCGGCTCGGCGTTGTGCATCCTGTTTGCCGTGCTGTTTTTTTACAAAAAGGATCGGTGCGAACAGTGATTCAAACCGCGATGGCGTCAGGCGGTGTTTGAAAAAAGGCCGGGTCCGAAATCGAACGCCGGTAGGACGAGCGGCGTGTATACTGACGATTCAGTTATTGGATGCGGAGAAAGAGTGCGTATGCGGTATCTTGCTGATAGTGCGCTGACGGCGCAGATCAAAAAATTCGCCCGTGCTGAATTGAACGCCGACTTGGTCGGCGTGGCGAACATCGGGCGTTTCAAGGGCGCGCCGCTCAAGATGAGCCCGCAGGGCATTTTGCCTTCCGCGCGTTCGGTGGTTGTCATGGCGGTGCACCATCCCGACGCAGCCGTGGAGCTGGGCGGCGAGGAACACCCGCAGAAGATTGGTCCCTACTGCGTCCAGTACGTCATGAACATGCGGCTCGACGAGATGAGCTACCGGCTGGGGCGCTTCATCGAGTCGCTGGGCTACACGGCGGTCCCGATCGTCTCGTCGAACATCTGGCGCTACAAGGGCTACAAGGAGCTGAAGGAGCACTTCGCCCCGGATCTGTCGCACCTGCACGCCGCGGTGGCCGCCGGGCTCTCGGAGTTCGGCTACTCGGGGCTGTCGATCACGCCGGAGTTCGGCGCGCGCCAGCGCTTCGTCTCGGTCGTCACCGACGCCGCGCTGACGCCTTCGCCGCTGGTTGAGCCCGGCTCGGTCTGCGACAACTGCATGCTCTGCAAAAAGGCGTGTCCATCGGGCGCGCTCAGCAAAGAGATCGACGGCTGGAACGAGGTGGCGATTGAGGGCAACGTCTACCGCTATGCGCGGAAGAATCTCTGGCGCTGCGCGTGGGGCGAGCACTTCGACCTCGACCTCGACCTGCCGATCCCCGAGAAGGTCGACGAGGCCGTGATTCTCGAGAACGTGAAGCGCTACGGGCGCCGCGGCGGCGAGATGGGCTGCTGCCTCAAGGCCTGCGTACCCAAGGCACGGCGCTACTTCGACAAGGCGTATTGCAAGAGTCCCCGCCGCCGCCGCGACGTCGCGCCGCCGCCGGGTCCGGTGTCGCGCGAACTCGTCGAGCGGGTGCGTGCGCTGACGCAGGCCCACGGGGCGTCGTGCGTCCTGACGGTGCCGGTGGACGAGCTGCGCGCCACGGGCGTGACCGTCGAGGACTCCAAGGCCTATCTGCCCGGTGCGAAAAGCGCGGTGGTCGTTTGTCTGGCGGCAGACAGCGATCTGGTTCGGAATGCGGCCGACGTGGACAAGGAGCTGGCGCTGGAGATCACGCTCACGGCGGGCGGCCTGCGCGAGACGGCCGAGAAGCTGGCGATGCAGACCGGCTACGACGTGGCGCGCGAGCTGGAGCGCGCCGGCTATTCGGCGACCGGCGGGACGGCGCTCAAGGAGGCTGAGGTGGCCCGCGTGATCGTCGGCTTGCCAGCGGGGCAGGCGCTCTTCACCTACACGGTCCTAACCGACGCCGAACTGCCTTCGACGGGCCTGACCTTCAGCCCGCCTTCGGCGGAGAGTATCCCGGAAACGCGCGCTGCAGGCACCTCCGGCTCACGGGGACGTTCGCACTCCAGCTTGGACGCTGACAATGGGGGGCGAGTGTCCTCACGAGCCGCGGCGGCATTCACGGATGCATTGACAACCGAGGCGCGGCGGCTCGGCGCGGACGTGTGTGGTGTGACCTCGGTGCGCCGGCTGCAGGGCGTGGCGAAGCAGGCCGCGGCTTTCTTCGAGGGCGAGGAGGTGCTAGACGCGAAAGACACCTCGCAGATCTTCACGCCGTACCAGCCCGTCATCACGGAGCGGCGGCGTCATATTCCCGATCCCGCCGCGCTGCTGCCGGGCGGGCGCTCGGTGTTCGTTTTCGGCGTGGCGCTGCCCCGCGGTTCGGTGGACGTCACGGCGCGGACGTCGGCGGAGGCGGTAGGGCCGTACGCCTTCGCGCTCTATGAGAACCTGAACTACCTGCGGCGCATCGCGCTGCGGCTCTCGCAATGGCTGTCGCGGCAGGGCGTGAAGGCCTTCATCAGTCCGGACCTGCTGGGAACGGGATCGCTGACGGCCAGCCCGCGCGGGGCGATTCCCGATCTGTTTTCGAACCGCTTCGAGGCGTGGTCCGCCGGTCTGGGGCGCCTCTCGAAGGCGGGCTTTCTCGTGAACCCGCAGTTCGGCACCCGCCTGCGTTACATGGCGGTGGTGGTGGACCGCGAGCTGCGCGAGAGTCCTCTGCTGGCGGGGTTCCGCACGGAGGCATGTGAGCGGTGCGGCGAGCGCTGCGCCGCCGCGTGTGCGACGCAGGCCTTTGGCGATGAGGCGGCGGTTGAGGCCGAGGGCGTGCGCGACGCCTTCCGCACGGTTCGGACGCTGCGCTGCGACTGGGCCAAGCGCTACTCGCTCATCGCGGACGAGGGGTGCGGGTTTGTCGGCTGGACTTTGAACTTGCCCCCGCCGGAAACAATCACGTCTGAGGCGCTGGATACGGCGCTGCGCCAGCAGCCGGAGATCCCGAAGTATCAGCCGTGTAATTTCGAGGCGTGCGCGATGGCGTGCCCGTATACAAGAAAAAATGGGAGTTAGGAAGGTTTGGGTCATGGAGGAGTAGCTTATGAAAAAGACGGCATTCGGATTCCTGTTCGCGGCGGTGGCCGCAGGCGTTTCGTGTCTGTCAACGAACGTACGGGCCGATGTCTACGAGTGGGCCGACGGCGCGGTCGTGGACGTGGGGTGCCAGGGCGCGGGCGACAACAACACGAACAACAATGCGAATACGATGCACTTCTTGGGCGCGGGCACGATCCACGGCACGTACACGCCCGCCGCGAACAATCCCATTTCCTGGGCGATCTGGCGCAACTATCTCATCACCAACGGCACGGTTGTGGTCAATGCGACGGACGTATACAATTTCTCGCCGCTCTTCCAGCGCAGCGTCGTTCTCGGCGAGACGGGCGCGCTCGTCATCTCGAATGCGACATCGACGACGCTCGGCTGCACAGTCACCAATAAATATCCCGTCTACGATGTCCCGAACATTTCGTTCGTGACGGCCGCCGGTGCGGCCTATACCGGCACGGTGAATTTGAGAAGCTGCACGATCAAGGGATTTCCGCAGAACGGAATAGCCGCACCCATTATCTTAGACGGCCAAACCATCGCGATCGCCGGGCCGGACTTCATGAACGCCTATGGCACCGCATTTACAACCCCAATCGTCTATATCTTCGACGATGCCTTTATCCCCGCCGGCAAGACACTTGACATCGGCGCGGGCTGCGTCTGTCACCTTGCCGGATATGAAATCGACCCGGATCTGAGCGATCTCCTTCAGACTGACAAGGACCATGAGACGCGGCCGTGGCGCGCGCTCGGCGCATACGCCGTCTCGACCCACCCCATTTCGATCGGCGGCGCGCTGACACTCGAATCCACCTGCGGCTGCACGTTTTCCGCACGCGTTTCGGGAAACGGCCTGTCGAGCGCGGTCAATCTCCCGGGCGGCCTCACCCACACCTTCGCGGAACTCGGGGGCACACTCAAGTTCGGCCGGACGTCGGGATCGACGGCGACGGTCGTCGTGAACGCCGTGGACGTCGGCACGAAACTTTTTCAGGGCACCAACGTAACGTTCCAACTCCCGGCGGGGCTGACGCCGGCTGAAATTTCCGTTCCGGGCGGCACGTGGTACGTTTTCGCCGACACGGACGGCAGCTACAATTTCAACGGAATCGATATCGCAGATGTGACGGTGTCGGCGACCGTGAAGGCCGACACGACGTTCACCGAACCCGCCAAGTTCGGCACCGTCAAAGTCGCCGCCGGTGAGGGCACGACGGTTTCCGCCCGCGTCGACACCGTCAGCGCGCCGCAGTTCGTGGGCGGGGCGGGCACGCTGGTGCTCGCCGAAAATGTCTGCAACCGGGCGTTGCTCTGGATCGATCCCTCGGACGATTCGATGTTCCGCAAGCTCGGCACGGCGATTCCGGATTACATCCGCGCA
>Ga0160425_1003539_pt1 | contig 11324 bp, 8 predicted proteins | sample BioMet8_FD_108193 | JGI IMG/M metagenome (GOLD analysis project Ga0160425, IMG submission 108193) | Microbial communities from bioreactor (seeded with sewage sludge) at Lawrence Berkeley National Lab, California, USA - Biofuel... | ecosystem: Engineered > Bioreactor > Anaerobic > Unclassified ...
ATTCCCTATGCCGCACAGAGCCGTGTCTTTGAGCGGTTTTACCGGGTGGACAAAAGTCACAGCCGGGCCGTCGGCGGCACCGGACTGGGTCTTTCCATTGTCAAGCACGGCGCACAGTACCACGGCGCCCGGATTGAACTGCACAGCACGCCGGGAAAGGGAACGGTCATTTCCCTGATTTTTCCCTGAAACATCTGACAAGCGTCCCTGAAGCTGCCGCGGCAGCTTCGGGGGCGCTTCTTGTATTCGCAGCCGTTTGCATGTGAGCCGGAACAGACCGGAAAGTCACTTAAATTTTACCTGTATTTAACATTCATCTGATCGTGGATTTAAGGTCATGATAGTAAAATCAGGATACTGTAAAAAGGAGTGGGGAAGAATGAAAAATAAAAAACGGATTGCACTCATTGCGCATGATAACATGAAGCCAAAACTGATCGAGTGGTGTCTGGAGAACAAAGAGGCGCTCTCCCGGCATACACTCTGCGGCACCGGTACCACCGCCGGACTGGTGCAGGAAGCCACGGGCCTGCCCGTCAAAGGGTATCACAGCGGACCGTTGGGCGGCGATCTTGAGATCGGTGCAGGGATCACGGAAGGGAAGATCGATATTGTGATCTTTTTCTCCGATCCGCTCACCGCGCAGCCTCACGATCCCGACGTGAAGGCACTGTTCCGCATCACGCAGGTGTGCGATATTCCCATGGCCAACAACCGCTCCACGGCCGACTATATCATCCATTCGGAACTGTTCGACAAGTGAGGAATTGCGTATGACCATTTTCAATGCCCTGTCGCTGCTGGGCGGCCTTTGCCTGTTCCTGTTCGGTATGAGCCTCATGGGAACGGGCCTTGAAAAACGGGCCGGCAGCGGCCTCAAGACGATTCTCAGCCGACTGACCACCGGCAAGCTGACGGGCCTTCTCACAGGCCTTGCCGTCACGTCCGTGATCCAGTCCTCGTCAGCCACTACCGTGATGGTGGTGGGCTTCGTCAACTCCGGCCTCATGACGCTGCAGCAGGCCATCAACGTGATCATGGGCGCCAATATCGGCACCACCGTCACCGCCTGGATTCTGAGCCTGACGGGTATTTCCAGTGAAAATATATGGATAGAGCTGCTCAAGCCCTCCTCCTTTACGCCCATTCTGGCGCTGATCGGAATCATTTTCTATATGATGAGCAAAAGCGGGAAGAGAAAGGACACGGGTCTGATCCTGCTGGGTTTTTCCATGCTGATGTTCGGTATGGATGCCATGTCCGCCGCCGTATCGGGTCTGCGTGACGTGCCGGAATTCCAGAATTTGCTGCTGCTGTTCTCCAACCCCGTTCTGGCCGTGCTGGCCGGCGCTGTTCTGACGGCCATCATCCAGTCGTCCTCCGCCTCGGTGGGCATATTGCAGGCGGTGGCAACGACCGGTCAGGTTACCTTCGGCAGCGCCATTCCCATCATCATGGGGCAAAACATCGGCACCTGCGTCACGGCGCTGCTCTCCTCGGTAGGTACCAGCAAAAATGCAAAGCGGGCCGCGGTGGTGCATCTGAGCTTCAACGTCATCGGCACGCTGGTGTGGCTGTCGATATTCTGCATTGCCAACGCTGTTTTCAGGTTTTCCTTTGTCCATGAGAGCATTTCCCAGGTGGGCATTGCCATTGTGCATACCACTTTTAACCTGCTGTGTACGGCGCTGCTGCTGCCCATGACGTCGCAGCTGGAAAAGCTGTCCCGCCGGATTGTGCCCGACGGGAAGGAAGCGGAAACAATTCCCATGCTGGACGAGCGCCTGATGGCGACGCCCGCCATTGCGATGGAGCGCTGCCGCGTGCTGACGGAAGCTATGGCAGCCACCTCGTTCCATGCTATTCAAAGTGCTCTGAAAAATCTGCAGTCCTTCAGCGAGCAGGACGCTGCGGCGATCCGGCAGTGCGAGCGTGACGCGGATCAGTATGAGGATGTGCTGGGCACCTATCTTGTAAAGCTCAGTGCCCATGACATGACGGAGAAGGACAGTACGGAGTCTGCCGAGCTGCTGCATATGATCGGCGATCTGGAGCGGATCTCCGACCATGCGGTGAACCTTCTGGAGTCCGCCGAGGAGATACGGGAAAAGGAGATCCGTTTTTCGGATGCGGCGTGGCGCGAACTGTCGGTCATCACGGCGGCGGTGGAAGAGATCCTGGACCTGTCGCTGACCGCTTTTCTGCACAACGATGTCAGGACGGCCGCGCTGGTTGAACCGCTGGAGCAAGTGGTGGATACGCTGAAGGATCAGCTGCGTTCCCGTCACATTCTGCGCCTGCAAAAGGGAAACTGCTCCATTGAAGCGGGTTTTGTCTGGTCCGACCTGCTGACCAATCTGGAGCGTGTGGCGGATCACTGTTCCAACATTGCCGGCTGTGTGATCGAAACCTCACATGAGAGTCTGGATCTGCACAGGTATCTCACCGGGATCAAGACCGGAAGTCCGGAGTTTATGGAGCGCTACAACGCCTACGCCCGGAAATACGCGCTGATGGAAGCGGAACCGTAAAAAAACGGCAAAAAAACGGCAAAAGGAAACGTTCCTCGGGGAACGTTTCCTTTTTTGCGCCCGGGAATTGCAATGAAGGCGAAAAAACGGTATAATAGATCCCATCAAGTGCCAAAAGGAGAGAGCGTATGCATAAGATCCTGATCGTGGAGGACGACCTGACCATTGCCTCGGCAGTGAGCAGGCATCTGAATGCCTGGGGATTGGAGGCCCGCTGTGCGGAGGACTTTCAGAACGTGCTGGGCGAGTTTGCCGCTTTTGATCCGCAGCTGGTGCTGCTGGACATCTCCCTGCCTTTTTACGACGGGTACCACTGGTGCCGGGAGATCCGCCGGGTGTCCAAGGTGCCGGTGGTGTTTCTCTCTTCCGTGTCGGACAATATGAACATCGTCATGGCCATGAATATGGGCGGCGACGATTTCATTGCCAAGCCCTTTGATTTCAATGTGCTGATGGCAAAGATACAGGCGATCCTTCGCCGCACTTACGATTTTGGCGGTCAGACCCGCGTGCTGGAGCACCGCGGCGCCGTGCTGAATATGGCGGATGCCAGTCTGACCTTTGCGGGCGAGCGGGTCGAACTGACCAAAAACGACTACCGCATTTTGCTGACGCTGATGCAGGACAAGGGCCAGGTCGTCAGCCGCGATACGCTGATGGAGAAGCTCTGGGAAACAGACTGCTTTGTGGACGAGAACACGCTGACGGTGAATATCGCAAGACTGCGCAAAAAACTGGATACGCTGGGATTGAAGGATTTTATCGTGACAAAAAAGGGCATGGGCTATCTTGTGGAGTGAACGGGAAGGGAGGCGCGGCCGTGCTGCGTGAGTATATCAGGGGCCACTGGCGGGGCGTGGGGATTTTTTTCCTGTTCAGCGCGACTTTTGCCGTTGTTTTCACGCTGTACGATCTGCCGGCCGGCGCGGTGCGCTATGCCGCGCTGATCTGCGCGTTTTTCGGCCTGCTGTTTTTTATTTTTGACTACCGCGCTTTTTGCCGGCGGCACCGGCGTCTGCAGCAGGTCTACAGGGAAGTGACCGTCACGCTGGACAGTCTGCCGAAACCCGCGTCGCTGACGGAAGCGGACTATCAGGACGTTTTGTGGGAGCTGTACCGCGAGCGGCAGCAGCTGGAGCGGGAAACGGCGCAGCGTTACACGGATCTGGTGGAGTATTACACCCTTTGGGCCCATCAGATCAAGACGCCCATTGCCGCCATGAATCTGCTGCTGCAGGAGGAAGACGTGCCGCAGGCAAAGGAACTGCAGAGTGAACTGCAGCGGATTGAGCAGTATGTGGAGATGGTTTTGTGCTATCTGCGGCTGGACAGCGGAGAGAGCGACTATGTGATCCGGGAGTACGATCTGGACGGCATCGTGCGTCAGGCGGTGCGCAAGTACGCCAATCAGTTTATCCGCCGCAGGATACGGCTCGTGTACGAACCGCTGAACTGCCATGTGCTGACGGATGAGAAGTGGCTGCTGTTCGTAATTGAGCAGGTGCTGACCAACGCGCTGAAGTATACCCGCGCCGGCACGATCTCCATCACGCTGGAGCCGGAAAAGACGCTTTGCATCCGCGATACGGGCATCGGCATCGCGCCGGAGGATCTGCCGCGTGTTTTTGAAAAAGGCTTTACGGGCTACAACGGACGGGTGCAGCAGCGGGCCACGGGGATCGGCCTGTATCTGTGCCGGCGCATCATGAACAAGCTGGGCCACGGCATTTCCGTCGAATCCAGACTGCGTGAGGGAACGACGGTGCGCCTGCGCCTTTGCCGGGACGCGCTGAAAGTGGAATAGCATCTTACCGATTTGTAAGGAATGGCCGGAAAAATGTAAGCCAGATCTAAGGCATACATCTTTCCGGCCTTCTATAATAGAGCCTGTTAAAGCATAGGAGGAATGTGCGATGTCTATTTTGGAAGTCAATCATGTGAAGAAAATCTATACCACCCGCTTTGGCGGCAACAAGGTACAGGCTCTGTCCGATGTCAATTTTACGGTGGAAGACGGCGAATATGTCGCCATCATGGGCGAGTCGGGGTCCGGAAAGACCACGCTGCTGAACATTCTGGCGGCGCTGGACAGACCCACCTCGGGGGAAGTGCTGCTGGACGGCCGGGCACTGAGCTCCATCCGCGAGTCGGAGATCGCCGCATTCCGGCGCGACCATCTGGGGTTTGTGTTCCAGGACTTCAATCTGCTGGACACCTTTTCTCTGCAGGACAACATTTTTCTGCCGCTGGTGCTGGCGGGAAAGTCTTATGACGAGATGCAGGAAAAGCTCCGTCCCATTGCCGGCAAGCTGGGGATCGGCGATCTTCTGGCCAAATATCCCTACGAGGTATCCGGCGGGCAAAAGCAGCGCGCCGCTGTGGCGCGGGCACTGATCACGAAGCCGCAACTGGTGCTGGCGGATGAACCCACCGGCGCGCTGGATTCCCGTTCCACGGACGAGCTGCTGCGTCTTTTTGAAGAGATCAACCGGGACGGGCAGACGATCCTGATGGTGACGCATTCCGTCAAAGCCGCCAGCCACGCCGGCCGCGTTCTTTTTATCAAGGACGGCGAGGTGTTTCATCAGCTCTACCGCGGCGGCGGTACGGACGAAGAACTCTACCAGAAGATTTCCGATACGCTGACCATGCTGGCCACTTCCGCAAAGGGTATGGGCGGTGAAGAACATGCATAAAAGTCTTCTCTACCCGCGTTTGGCGTGGAACAATCTGAAGCAGAACAAGCGTTTTTATCTGCCGTATCTTCTGGCCTGCACAGGGACGGTCATGATGTTCTGCGTGCTTTTGACGCTGATGAACGATCCGGCGCTGGACAAGCGGGACAGCATCCGTGCGATGCTGCAGCTGGGAGCCGCGGTGGTGGGCATTTTCTCCGCCGTCATCCTCTTTTATACCAGCAGCGTTTTGACCAAACAGCGGAAAAGAGAATTCGGCCTTTACAACATACTGGGCATGGAAAAACAGCATATCGGCCGGGTTTTGCTGTATGAAAGCATTTACACGGCGTTGATGGCACTGGCGGGCGGGCTGTTGGCCAGCTTTGTTTTTTCCAAACTGCTGCAGCTGATATTGCTGAAAATGCTGAAGATCACGGCCGACTTCGCCCTGCGGATCGATCCTGCCGCCATCGGGATGACGGCTCTTCTGTTTGCGGTCATTTTCTTTCTGATCTACCTCAACACCGTGCGGATCATTCAGTTTGCCAAGCCGGTGGAGCTGCTGCACGGCTCCAGCGAGGGCGAGCGCGAGCCAAAATCCAAATGGGTCCTGGCTGTGCTGGGAATGGTGTGCCTTGTCACGGGCTATGCTCTGTCCATTATGACCAGAACGGCGATAGGCGCCCTGTCGCTGTTTTTTGTGGCGGTGCTGTTTGTCATCGCCGGCACCTACCTGCTTTTTATCGCCCTGAGCATCGTGTTTCTCAAGGCGCTGCGCCGCAACAAGAAATACTATTACAAAACGCAGCACTTCGCTACCGTATCCGGGATGCTCTACCGGATGAAGCGGAATGCGGCGGGTCTTGCCAGCATCTGCATCCTTTCCACCATGGTATTGGTGACGGGATCCACCACGGTCAGCCTGTATCTGGGCGTGAATGACATTATCCTGCAGCAGCATCCCACGGAGATTGCCGTGAAGTACTTCCAGCTGCCGGACGCGAACCGCGCGCAGGCGGTGCAGCTTGTGAAAGATACGGTCGAAAAGCAGGGACTGACGGCGCTGGATCTCCACGCCTACCCCTATCTGCAGTTTGCCGTGCAGCAGCAGGGCGATGAACTGGTGTTCAGAAGCAGCACAGGGTCAGGCGTGGACAGCACCACCATGGTGTGGATCACCGACCCGGAGGGCTACAAGGACCTGACAGGCACCGATGCTGCCGTGCAGGCAGGGCAGGTGCTGGCCTGGTCGGACGGCGCCCCGCTGGGCGACACACTGAAGCTGATGGGCAGCACCTACAGCGTCAGACAACTGGATCGCTTTCCCGTCAGCGGCGGATATCAGTCGCTGAATGTCAAAACCATTTATCTGGTGGCGGACAGCGAAGCGACGCTCCATGAGATAGCAGAGAAGGATGATTACTCCGGCAGTATGCTCATCTACGCCGTTACCTGTAATCTGGACGGCACCGCCCAGGAAAAGGTTGCCTGCGCCGATGCGGTCATCCGTGAGTTGAGTGCGGAACGGTTCAACGGCTACAGCTTTTCCGGCCGGCAGGCGGATTACAATGAACAGGTGGGCCTTCTGGGCACCTTCTTCTTTATCGGTATGTTCCTGGGTCTGCTGTTCCTGATGGCCACGGTACTGATTATCTACTATAAGCAGGTGTCCGAGGGGTATGACGACCGGAAACAGTTTGAGATCATGCGGAAGGTGGGCATGACGGGAAAAGAAGTCAAATCCACCATTCATTCGCAGGTGCTGATCGTCTTTTTCCTGCCGCTGGTAACGGCGGCCGTCCATATCTGCTTTGCTTTTCCCATGATCCGCCGCATGCTGATGGCCTTCGGAATGATGAACGTGTCGCTGTTCATCCGCTGTACGGCCGGCTCGCTGCTGATCTTTGGAGTACTGTATACGGCGGTGTATCTTCTCACTTCCCGCACTTACTATCACATCGTCAGCGACGCCGATCGCTGAGGACAACCGAAAGCCGCCGGACGGGGACCTTTTGCGCCCCGTTTCGGCGGCTTTTGCCGGCCGCCCTTGCGAAAGAGCAACGGCGGGACTATACTGAAGAAAATATTTGACGGAACGGAGGGCAATCTATGAGGGAATTGACGGCCTGTGCCGCGGCGGAGGAAGCGGGGCTTTCGCTGCGTTCTTTTTTAAAGCGCCGCTGGGGCCTTGCCGATTCGTTGATCTCCCATCTGAAATTTGTGCCCGGCTCCGTGACGGTGAACGATCGGCCCGCCCGTATGTGTGACCGGCTTTTCGCCGGGGACGCGGTGTCCCTCCGGATGGAAGAGGCGGCGCCGCGCGCCGTGCGGCCCGTGGCGGTGCCTCTGGATATATTGTGGGAGGATGAGGACCTTCTGATCCTGAATAAGCCGTCAGGGATGGCGGTGCATGGTGCGGAGGAGCGCGGCGGCTGCACGGTGGCCAACGCGCTGGCCGCCTATTGGGGGCCGGACCGGGTCTTTCATCCCGTAAACCGTCTGGACAAGGGCACCTCCGGCGCCATGGCAGTGGCGAAAAGCCGACTGATCCACGACCGTCTGCGCCGCATGCTTCACACACCGGATTTCCGGAGGATTTATCTGGCCGTGACCGTGGGCGTTCCCCGACCGGCGGCGGGACGGATCGATCTGCCAATCGGCCGGCCGGCGGAGGATTCGGTGCGGCGCGCGGTGATGTCCTCCGGCGCGGCGGCAGCCACGGATTACCGGGTACTGTCCGACGACGGATGCTATGCGCTGACAGAGGTCAGACCGCTGACCGGCCGCACCCATCAGATCCGCGTGCACTTCAGCGCGCTGGGCTGTCCGCTGGCCGGCGACTGGCTGTACGGGAGCGCGGCGGGGCCGTTTCAAAGGCCGGCGCTCCATTCGTGGAAAATGGAGCTTCTGCACCCTGTGACAGGGATGCGGATTACGGCGGAGGCGCCGCTGCCGGAGGACCTGCGGGAATTTGCCGCTGATCGGGGATGGCTGCAGGAGAGGAGAGAACTGTTTTGAAAGAAAGAGGAAAGCTGCTGCTGCGTTTTGTACCGGCGGCGGTGATCTGCGGCCTTTTGAGTTTTGGAGATGCGGTACCCGCCCTCTGGTGGAATGCCGCGGTGACGGTGTGCGCGGTTTATTTGATCTACGCGGTTTTGACAAGGCGCCTGAAGGGGAAGTCGACGGTGGGAAAGCTGCTTTTGGCGCTGGCGCTTTTTGTGCTGTATGTTTTTGCCGCCGCCGCCATTCCCAACAGCGTCGATGTGCCCTTGTCCCGCCCGGTCGATACTTTGCAGGTGCGCAGCGATACGGAGGGGGCGGAGCGTGCGCGGCTGGTGTGTACCAATCAGGAGGCGCTGGAACAGCGCCTTCGCATGATCAACGAGGCGCAGACGTCGGTCGTTCTCAATACCTTTGAGTGGTATCCGGACAACAGCGGCACCGATGTGATGGCGGCGCTGTATGGCGCGGCGGAGCGCGGCGTCAGCGTACGGATACTGGTGGACGGCTTTACGGCCATGGGACTGGACACGGACCCGACCTTCTGCGCGCTGGCCGCTCGGCCCAACGTGGAGGTCAGGGTCTATAACCGCCTGAACCTGCTCCTGCCGTGGCGTTCCTCCAACCGGATGCATGAAAAGTACCTGATCGTTGACGATACCTGCTACCTGCTCGGCGGCCGCAATACCAACGACCTGTTTCTGGGCAGTTACTCGTCGAAACGCACCAACGACGATATGGAGGTGCTTGTCTGGCAGCCCGCGGCCCGGCCGGAGAGTTCTCTGGCTCAGCTGAGGAGCTACTTTGACGCCATGTGGCAGATGCGGTACTGTACCGCCTTCACCGGACACGGCAGCGAAAAACGCCTGCAGGACAGGTGGCAGGCGCTGCAGAGCAATACGCCGTCGTATTTTGCCGCCTATGACTACACGGCGCAGACAAGCCCCACCGACCGCCTGACGCTTTTCAGCGGCCCCACCACGCCCATGGAGAAGGAACCCGTGGTGTTTTACGAGCTGGCCGGTCTTATGGAGTCGGCCCGGGAACGCGTGATCGTCTATACGCCTTATGCCATCTGCAACGCGTCCATGTATGCGGAGCTTGGGAAGATTGCCTCCGGCGTGCCGCAGGCGGAAATGATGCTCAACTCGCCCCGGAACGGCGCCAACCTTTTCGGCAGCAGCGATTATCTGATGCAGAAGAACAGGTTGCTGCGCACAGGCTTTACCCTTCTGGAGTACAACGGCGGATCTTCTTACCACGGCAAACTGATCCTCATCGACCGCGATATCAGCGTCGTGGGTTCTTTCAACATGGACATGCGCAGCGTCTATCTGGATACCGAGCTGATGCTGGTCATCGACAGTGAGGATATCAACCGGCAGATGGAGTCATATATGGCGCAGACCCGCCTCAGATGCACGGAGGTTTCCGCATCCGGCGGAACGGAAACCTCCTCCATGGGGGTGGGAAAAACACTTGTCTACGGTGTCCTCAAAATCGTCAGCTATCCGATCCGGCACCTGCTTTGACGGCCTGAGAACGCCGCAGGGGGAGGAGTTTCTGACAAGACACCATATATTTTGTCAATAGAGAAGTAAATATTTGTTTAGAAATACAAATATGCTGTTCATAATTTGTTAAAAATTTTTCGTGAATTGCTTAACGAAAACTTGACATAACGAGAGGAAAGAAGGTATGATATAGATACCAATTATTGAGGAGGTAAAACACTCGTATGGAAAACAAGAAAAATCGCGTGGCATACTTCGTGGCGCTCGGCGTTGTGATCGTATTGCTGATTATCCTCGGTTTCAAATACAAAGCTGTTGAAACCGGCTTCACCGGCACGATCTGGTCACTGCTGCCCCCCGTGGTTGCCATTACCTTGGCACTCATCAGCAAGGAAGTGTACTCTTCTTTGTTCCTGGGCTGCCTGGTAGGTTCCATGCTCTATACCCAGTTTAAACCTTGGGATACGCTGGTGCAGCTCATCGGCGGCGACCACGGCATCACCACCACCATTGCCGACGCCGGCAATATCGCCATCATTGTGTTCCTGGTGATTCTGGGCATCATGGTGGATCTGATGAACAAGGGCGGCGGCTCCGCTGCTTTTGGCCGCTGGGCCAAGAAAGCGGTCAAGACCCGCTGTGCGGCACAGCTGGTGACCATGGCGCTTGGCGTTCTGATCTTTATCGACGACTATTTCAACTGCCTGACCGTGGGCGCCGTGATGCGTCCTGTGACCGAGAGCCACAAGATCAGCCGTGCCAAGCTGGCTTACATCATTGATGCCACCGCGGCTCCCGTGTGCATGATCGCTCCCGTTTCTTCCTGGGCGGCGGCTGTTTCCGGCTATGTTACCTCCGATTCCGTCAACGGCATTGAAATGTTCGTCAAGCAGATTCCCTACAACTACTACTGCCTGCTGACGCTGGTGATGATTGTTACCATCAGCCTTCTGAACCTGGACTACGGCCCCATGCTGACCCATGAGTACAACGCCCAGGTGAAGGACGACCTGTTCACGACTCCCGAGCGCCCCTTTGAAGGCGCCGACACCTACGAAGAAGGCAAGAACAAGGGCTCCATTCTGGACCTGATTCTTCCTGTGGTGGTATTGATCGCCACCTGCATCGTGGGCCTGATCTACACCGGCGGTTATTTTGACGCCGCCAGCGAGAACTATCATCTGTTTGTGGATGCCTTCTCCAGTGCGTCCTCCGGCGCGGGTCTTGCGCTGGGTGCTATTATTGCCCTGATTTTCACTTACATTTATTTCTGGCTGCGCGGTGCTTTCACCTTCGAGAAGTCCATGGAATCCGTTCCCAACGGCTTCATCCAGATGATCGCCCCCATCCTGATCCTCGCCTTTGCCTGGACGCTGTGCGCCATCACCCGTTACGGTCTGCTCAGCGCCGACTTCGTCACCAACGCCATGAGTGGCGCCGACAACCTGAAGAAGTTCCTGCCCGCTGTGATCTTCATTGTGGCCTGCCTGATCGGCTTTGCCACCGGTACGTCCTGGGGCACCATCGGCATCATGGCGCCTATCGTGGTCAACGTGTTCAACTACGACGTGGAGCCCACGCTGTGCGTTATCGGCCTGGCG
>Ga0160425_1003550_pt1 | contig 11293 bp, 14 predicted proteins | sample BioMet8_FD_108193 | JGI IMG/M metagenome (GOLD analysis project Ga0160425, IMG submission 108193) | Microbial communities from bioreactor (seeded with sewage sludge) at Lawrence Berkeley National Lab, California, USA - Biofuel... | ecosystem: Engineered > Bioreactor > Anaerobic > Unclassified ...
ACCAAACTACGGAGACAGGTTCACTCCGAAAGATCGCATCCCGGTCACTTTCGTGGAGATGTATCGACCAACAAGATCAAATTCAATAGGTTAAGCGGGGACTTTGGCGCTATCATTTCCAGATTTTTTCGGTATATTTTTTGCCGCAGGCTCCAGGGACAGTTTCCCACTTCACCCCTATTTTCCGGTGTCGAGTGCCCAAAATCCCGTGGTATGACTTTTCAGCTTACCACTGGGCTAGTTTTTTAGCGCAATTTATCCCGGACTCACGCCACTTTCTTCGAATCGAAACGCAGCTATTTCATCGTAAAACCGTATGAAATAAGCGCGTTTCATCCCGAGCCAATCATGCGCTAGTTATCCGTTATTATTGGAAATGTTCGGAAGAGATCCCTGGATTCGTCATTTCTGGTAATGACTCGAGATGCAGTGGATCACCGGCTTCATCAAAGGCGTCATGGCCCTGGACGTGCTCGTGGTCGTCTTTTTCGGTGTCAAATCCCGGGACGACAGGCCTGTCCCAGGACGATTCGATTTTGATGGCTACAAGGAAAGAGGACTTTCCCAGCGTGGTTTGTTCGATAAAACCAAGTGGCGATGAATTTGAAAACAAGAAGAGCAAAATGACGATTAAATATGATAACATTTTTGTCGTAATTCATATCTTTCGTCATTCTTTCAAGCAAAACCAAGCTTCTTTCCATTCATAAGACAAATTTATGGACAGGAGATTGCCCATAACAAATAAGAAATGGCTGTGCATTTTGATAACAATAGGCATTTTTCGTTCTTAATGTAGACCTGCCCCGTGTTTCCCTCCGCCAGAGGTTTAACCCCCAGCGGAAGGTGACGACAACAATTGTTCCATGGTTGTTTCTTCATTTCTATGCGGGATGGCGGTTAACAGCAGCTCAAAGCTGTACAAGAGAATGCATCGATCTTGTTGACTTATCATCTATTTTTAAGCCTCAACCTGAGCTGCCATTCGGAAGATTTTCTATTTTTCCAGCCGGAGATTTTTTCTCCGGCTGAGTAGCGACCAACATTGATGCTTAAGGAATGGTTTAATATATTTAGTCGCAGTTAAGATTGGTGGTAAATCACTTGCACTTGTTTGCCACCTCAAGGACAATCAACTTACTCAAATCGAAACGCAGCTAATTCATCTGGTTCCCGTATGAAATAGCTGCATAAAAAAGCCCAAGCTGTTCATGCTCGGGCTTTCCTTCGGAGTTCGGTAAGTCCCTGGCTACTTCGGACTACGCAACCGACTCGGCTTGGGATGGATTGTCAGCAGCTGCGCACCGACAACAACGACGATGGTCCCCAACGCGACACCCAACAGGAACGAAAACATACTTTTCTCCTGGTTATCTGGTTATATTTCCTAATCATCCTCGGGAAGCATGATTGTCAGGACAGGCTCACCATGATCACCGGGGCCGATGTAGGCGATGACTTCGATGGTTTCCTTGCGCCCCGGAACCATCAGGAAGTCGACCTTGAAGGTAACCCTGTCGGTGTTCACAGCTTTCCTGGCGGCAAACAGCGCCAGAACGATCAGATCATGGAGCCGGCCGGTGACAGATTGGCCTTCACCATCGAGACCTTCGGGGACTTCGACATAGCCGTGGAACAGGTGGTCCGTTACGACAGTGTGGAGCTTGAAGCCGATAGCTTTCGCCTCTTCGGTGACGTCGACCAGGACGCCATCGGCGATGGCCTGGGCACGTGAGTAGGAGTAAACGACGTTCCAGCTCTCATGTTTATTCATTGTCGGGACCAACTTGCTTCGGAGGGAACAGCTTTTCAAACCGATTACGAAAATTTGCTGTAAGTGCGAGACCGATTTCACCGTAGTACTGGACGAGCAATCCATCCCCTTCAAGTGACGAGTTATCCATAATCCTAAAAAGCTGTTCAATTGGACGAAATGCGTCGATAATTTCGTCCTTCATGTGAAGTGTATCAGGACGTTGTTCAGCCATTGTCTTCTTCTCCCGGTTCAAAAAGTGAACTTTGGGGAGAAGAATACCATGGGGCGGGGAGGCGGTCACGAGGCCTTGTGGGAATCTGGAATTAGCCCTATGAAAATCGAACTTTGGGCTGTTAGATCGTATTCAGAAGGATGGCTTCGACTTCTTCTTCCTGGATGCCAAGGTAGAGCATTGTTATTGCAGGCGTAGAATGGTTCAGTCTCTTGGCCAGAACCTCCCAGGAAACCCCGAAGGTCTTACGCTGATGGTAGCACCATGTCTTGCGAAGTGAATGGGCTCCATAGTTTCCTTTTATGTTAATTGCACTTGTCCATTTCTTGACTAGACGAGCTACAGCCTGTGTATTTATCGGATAATTGTATCCTTTGCGACTTTTGAATAGGTACTGATCGTCTCTTAAGTTTGCCAATGACAAGTAGGCATCTAGCGCGGTCTTGATTTCTGAGTTCACAATAAAAACATTATCTTTTCCTGTCTTCCTTTCTCTCAATATGACACGATCAGCAATTTCCGCGTTCTTGACGTCACCAACTCTTAGTTGCAACAAATCCTGCACGCGAAGACCGGAATTGATTCCCATAATGAAAATGAGCTTATCTCTCGGACGGTTGTCCAATAATATTTTTATATTCTTGATGTCCTTAAGCTCTGTAATTGGATCGACCCGCATGCGATATCCCTCAGGCATTCATGGTGGTAAATAGTAAGTTGCTTTCAAAGACTGTTGCGCGAGAATACCCTGGACCGGGGAGCCGGTCACGAGGCCTTGAGGGAAGCTGAAAATAGCCCTATGAAAATCGAACGTTGGGCCGGAACGGGATTCTCCTGGGACTTCGACCAAAGGGGAGCCCACCCCAAAGGCCCAGCTGGGGAAATCCCAGGACAGCCCCTTCCCGAGCGAACCCAGGGGGTGCCCTGTGGGGTGGTCCCGGGAGCCAGGACAGCCCTGAAAGGACGGCAACCAGATGCGCAGGGTGCTGCGCTTTTGATTCGGGCTGAAAGGAGGTGGCGAAAGAGAACGCTTTGGCTCCTTCGCAGGAGTGAAAGGCCGGTCAAGAGGTAGGTAAAGACAACTTTCAATGCGCTGAAATGACGGCAATTTCAGATAAATACAGCATGGGGTAGTGACTGATGAAAAAATAATTCCCTGACAAAAAATTACCACAAATAAGAATTGCAATAGTGAATCGAGGTAGAATACACATTTACCTCAAACAATAACTTTGGCGAATAGTAACTAGGAAAGAACCAATGCCCTCCTCTGACAATCAGTATTCAGCAGCCGAGCAGGCTTTGGGCTACATATACCAGATAAGATACGCTCTTTTCCAAACGTTAAGACTGCCAGAAACAACGATGTGCTTCATTGAAAAAGATGACGATATTGACTTCACCGACCCCGAAGAAGGCAAATTGCTGGCATCATTAAAACACAAAGCCCCAGGCGAAGTTCTAACTAATCTCTCGCCAGACTTTTGGAAATCAGTTTATATTTGGGCTAACTATCTCAACCGTCAAGATATTTCAACGGAATCTACATTCTTTTATCTGTTTACAACGGGTAGGGTCTCACAGGGTTCTTTGTTGGAGTCATTTCTTCCAACAACTCAAAAAAAAGATAACTTGACAGATAATGTTCTAGAAGCACTTAGTACATCAAAATCTAAAACGATAAACAAAACATACCAACTTCTCAGTAAATTTTCACATAACACGCTGACTGATTTTTTTCGAAGAATACTAATTTTCGATTGCCAGGAGCGCATCCAAAATATTCCATCTTTGATTATTAGCAAACTGTTTCGTCCTATTCGCTTGCAATTCCGCCGACCAGTTTATGAGCGGCTTGAAGGTTGGTGGCTTAATGAATGCATCAATATTCTCGCTGGCCAACGAAACACACCTCTGCGTGGACTAGAAGTGTCAGAACGCCTTGGGTTTATTACTGAGCAATTTCAAGAAGACAGCCTCCCCATTGATTTTGAATTCGCTGAACCTGAAAATGACGTCTCCCCAGCGACTGATAACCGCTATTTTGTAATGCAATTACGAGCGATAGGTCTTAAATCTGACCGTATAAGAAGGGCAATACTTGATTATTACCGTGCGTTTCAGCAGCGCAACCTATGGATGCGTGAAATGGCAGACCTATCAGGAGAGTTAGAAACTTATGATGATCGTCTTGTTGATGAGTGGGACCGTCTCCGAGAAGTTGTATTTGAAGATCTTAGTGATAGTACTCCTGAGGATCTACTCCAAAAAACAGGAAGAGAACTGCTAAATCGACTGTCAACTAGTGGACTTCCCAATCTTCGTATCCGCCCAAGAGTAACAGCTACGTTTGTCACAACTGGTAGTTATCACATACTGGCAAATGAGACCCTCCCCCGGGTTCATTGGCATCCCAAATTCAGAGAGAGAATGGCTGAAATACTCATGGGAGGCGAGCATGAAGACATGGAATAAACGCCCCCGTGAGATTAGGACACTATTCAATCCAGCGTTTTGCGGACTTGTTATTGCTCGGGGAATCGAAGGTTTCTATGAAACAGCTAAACGTCCAATTCCATATTCTTTGACGCTATTAATTTTGCCATTATGTCTTCACAAGCAAACAAGAAATATTTTTAAATCGGGGAAATCAAGTTATTTTACAAAAATAATGCAAGAACATCCAGAAATACGTATTGAGTTTGCGAAACGAGCACGAAGCCTCTTTCCCTATACCATGGAAGCTTTTGCATACTTAACATCCTATGGAGCAGCAACTATCGATATCTCTGGAGGCATTTCAATAAAGAAAAACACTGTAAGAAAATTGATAAAGGGGACGCAAGATGCCAAGGATTGTCAAATCATAGCTCGTGTTGTGGGGAGAAAATTTGGACAGCTTAATAATCGAGTCACCATATACACAACTTTGGGAATTAGACCATGAACGTTCGTGAAATTATTATATATAGTCACGAAGGAGAGATGCGGCGTTTGACCTTCAAAATAGCTGGTCTAAGCGTCATCACAGGACGCTCTTCAACTGGCAAATCTGCCCTGTCTGACATTGTTGAATACTGTATGGGTCGAAGTACGTTTAATATCCCTGAAGGACCGATACGAGATAAAGTCGCATGGTATGCTGTTATTTACCAATTTGATGGCGAACAGGTTTTAATAGCAAAGCCAGCCCCTGATTTATCTGCTGCAAGCTGTTCAAAGGCGATGATTTTAAGAGGAGCCTCGATAGCACCTCCGCTTTTTGTTGACTTACATCAAAACGCAGATGATGCAACTGTGACCGCTCTGCTTTCGGAGCTTATTGGAATTCCAGAGAATACCACGCTTGTCCCACAGCAGCATAGCCGAGAGTCCTATATTGCCAATATAAAGCACACAGCATTTTATCTTTTCCAAAAGCAAGGAATTATTGCGAACAAAGATCAATTGTTTTATAGGCAGAATGAACAATTTATGCCACAATCAATTAAAGACACACTACCAATTCTCCTTGGAGTTAATTCCAACAACAGGCTACAGATTGAAGATAAACTACGATCAGCAAAGCGCGAACTAAAGATTTCAAAAAAGCAGCTAGCCAGCGCACATGAATTAAACGAAAAAATTGATCCCAGCGTTGAAAGACTTCTTTCTGAAGCAATATCTGTAGGAATTTATACTCAACATCAAAGTTTGAAATCAACAAATGAAGCAATAGAAGCGCTGAAAGGACTCTTAACATGGAAACCAACAGTAGCGCCTAATGACAAAACTTATAAAATTTATGAACTCGAAAATGAAATTTCTAAACTTCGTAGCGATAAAGCAAATATTAGAGAAACACTGCGTGCTGCTAAATTTTTTGCAGCGAATGAAGATGGGTTTGCTTCAGAAGCTACTGAGCAAAAAAGTCGACTTGAATCAATTTATGCTCTGCCGAAACAGCCAAAGTCAGGAGAATGGCAGTGGCCTTTTGCTCCAGAAAATTTGAATCTCGACACTCCAATCGCGACTTTACTTCTCAGCGAACTCAAGTCTCTTGACAAAGAATTGGAAGCAATATCAGGAGAACGACCTCAGCTGCAAAAGTATATACAAACCATAGAAACTGATATGGCTTCTTTAGATCGTCTCATTAGAAGCAAAGAAGAGGCGCTTGCCGCTGCTATTTCTGCTAATGAGGCAATTGCAGAGATGGGAAATCGAAATGCGGCAGCAGCAAAAGTAGTAGGACGAATTAGCCTCTTTGTTGACACCTATAAAGCGGATTACGATTTAACATTTCTTCAAAGAAAAGTTGACGAATTACAAGAGACAGTGAACAGACTGGAAATAGAAGCTACTAAAGACGACACCAAAGAACGTTTCACATCTATCTGCAATATAATCTCTAACCAAATAGGCCTCTATGTTCATAAATTTAGTGCTGAATTCTCTGAATATCCATTTCGGATAGACTTTTCAAACATTTCCAATATAACTGTCACAGCAGACAGACCAGATCGACCTGTTCCAATGAATAAAACAGGTGGCGCAGCAAATCATCTAACTTATCACTTGGCAGCTCTATTGGCTATTCACCATTTTGCTTCAAATAATAAAAGACCTATTCCTTCGTTTTTGTTTCTCGATCAACCATCACAAGTATACTTTCCATCTGAAAGAGTTTACAAACAATCTTCTGGCACTGTTGAAGAAACTGAAAGAGATTCCGACCTTGAAAAGGTTCGCAAACTTTTCACCATTCTCCATCAAATCGCAGAAAATGAAATTCAAGGATTTCAGATAATAGTTACTGAGCATGCCAATTTGAGCGATGACTGGTTTCAAAACGCATTAATTGAAACCCCATGGAGGAAACCACCGGCTCTTGTCCCTGAAGAATGGAAGTAGTAGTAAATGCAAACCATATCTATCTTGTAACACAAAATTGTAAGTCTATGCATGTTCAATGTCCGACATTTTGCTAGACCATTGTATTGCATAGATATTTAACAACAAAACCATCTAGAAGCCACAATGAGAAGAACAAGGAACTGTAAATATACTTCAGCTAGTTCTGTATAGATTAGCGATTGAGATCCGGTTCTGAAGAAATTATTGTGCTATAATTTGAAACTACAAAATGCTACACGTCTACCTTGGCCTGGGTAATTTATGCAATTGGCTCATCAAATTTAAGTTACCTGAGAGGCGTATATAAAACTAACCAAACATCAAGCCGCGATGCATGAAGCCTGGCATACTGTATTATGGATTCAAATAGGTTGCCGTGTCAACATTGTAAAGGTAAAACCGCATAATATTTTTAATTGGGGAGGTTTTTGTCAGCAAGATCGCGATCCATTGAATTATTGCAGACGTCACCCCTCTGAATATAATTATAATGAATATTGTAACATCGGCATTTATGCACCTCATGTTATTACAACACTCGCCCCTCACTTATATACTTTTGACGCTATGTACAAAACAGATAAAGAGCACTGGAATTGTAGTTTAACAGATATAGATTTAGTGAAAAATTATTTGCTAGCTCACTTCGACAATCCTGACAAGGCCTATGATGAATTTGTTAAATTATCTTCTTATTGCCGAGAGTTTGTGCTTAAAAATGAAAAGTTGATTACGATAGTCAAGAAAATTTCTGCTGAATTAGAGAATGAAGATCAATTATGCTGGAATCAAATTAAAAACATTGCATTTGATATATTTGCAAACTATAATTGGCCATGGGTTATTTACTAAGAAATACTTATGGAAAGAAATATGCCCCTTCAGTACCCTAAAGATTTGAGTCAACGTCATCACAACTGCTTATTGACAGAATAAGTCTCAACCGTTAATCAAAAAAATTCGAAACGACATTGATCTGGTGATGACACAATGGAAATAACATCAATGCGACAAAAATAATAGTCCTTCTGACTTTTAAATCTCTTTGAATCTACTGACTTAATCTATAGGTTATTTAAAAAAATTAATTACTATTAATATAGTTAAAAACGTAACTATATTTTTACATTGTTTTTTTTGGTACGAATCTTTGTCTGAGCGCCAGTATATTTTTTATTTGCCAATTCTCTTCGATTCTGCGCCTGTTCCTTTATAATTATTCCACTAGTTTGTCTGTTTATTGTCAATTCAACCTCTTGCTTTGACAACTTCTTTTTTATTATATAAATAATATTTTTATGATGTTTACAAATTTTACAAGGGTATTTATTTTTCAGCGTGCTATATATAATATGGAATTTTGTATCGAGAGAAAAATTCTTCTTGACATATTCAAGACTAACGTTGCTTGTATGCTTACAATTACTACAAACAACTGATAGTCCATCTATGAAGTCTTGAGCAAAATACAACGGCAATGAAAAATCAATTTTATATTCATACGCTATTGGATGACTCCTTTCTTTAGTATAATTGTCGCTGACGACTGACCATCGTTGAAAATTACGGGAAACTGTCTTGTATGTCATTTTCCCCTCACTGAAATCAATTCAATTTTTCCTACATTTAAAACTTGAACCTAATTAGCTTAATATTATATGTCTGCTGAAGAGATTCCCCTTCGCGAGCAAATGACCACCTGTGAGGACCCAATGGCTACCAGTGAATTCAAAGAATACCTCCTAAAAGGCCTCCTGAAAAAAATTTGTGACGCGCAGGGGTCATCCCCTAATATGTGTGATCAATCTCAGTGGGCTCCAAGATCAACTCCGACCAGCACAGCGTGGGACTATTCGAAATTCGCCCCTATTTCTTGGACGCCAGCCGAAAAATTAAAAGCAAAACTGTCAAAGCGGCCTATGTGAAGACCTTCAAGACCTGGAAGGTCTATTGGATACGCAGGACAAGCAGCTGGACAAAATATGATCCATGCCCGAAGGTGAAGGCGATTGAAGAATTCATAAATATTGTCAAAGAAGATGAGTTTCATTGTTTCTTTGGGTAGCTCTAAGCAGTCATACTTACTTAAATTTACTTTCTATTGCCTTACTTATTTCTCCAGTTCGTGCAGCCCTTGAACGGTGGACATAAATATCATCAATGACAAATGAAAGGACTTCATAGACATCAAGAATATCATTTCTCGACAGCACTCCCCCATGTGCAGCCTCATTTCCAAGCCATTTAATTGCCATAAGTCGTATGGCCAATGCCTCTTCAGATGCTCTAAACAGTTCGATTCTTCTATGTAGTTTTAATTTTGTTTTGCTGCCGTTCTTCGCACTAATCTCTCTTGGAACATCATTTTCATCAAGAAATCTTTCAACAGCATTTCGAGCATGTGCACCAGCAGACAAAGTGTCGCTAAAAAGACTAGAGAAAGACAGATTTAATTCCTCTGATATTTTTAAAGGAGTATTTTTAGGAATTTGAAATATTGGCAAAGATGGAAAGAAAAACTTTGGAGTTAAAGTGTCGTGATAAGACCACCCACTAGGCGATTGATCGTACGCAGGCTCAGTTGAAGCAATCCCAGCAAAAGATATTGGATACCTACATTCTTCGAATGTGCACGCGAGAATGCCAGACACAACAAAATCACAGGATTCAGGGTCAACATAGTCTATTTCTGCGCTTGATTTCATAAAAATAGATTCAGGGACACAGGCAAGTCTTCCTACTCCACATTGTGGACAAACAATTTTTGTCTGCTCATTTCTTGTAAATTGTAAATTTAATATATACTCTCTATCCATGACACACGCCTATTTTTCTATCAATCTTATACGGCGAGCGAAGAAGAAATCGGAACATGATCTATTCCCAAAATCAAAAACGCTTGAATAATTCATGAGTTTTGTCAAAAAAAAAAAAAAACGAGACCAATGTTCCTTTGAATTTAATTAATTCTTTTTAGGAGCTGGCGTTCGTATTTCATTTGTTTCGATAATAAAACTCGCAAGTGCTGCGCCGACTCCAACGACTAACCTAGCGTGTCTGGGTGATATCCCAGAGTGCCTAATTTTACCATGACCCGTTCCATAGATATTACGCAGTTCGTATATCCCCGTAACGACTTGCCCAAGGTTGCTCAAGACGCGGCGAACAATCTCTGAACCTTTGACAGATTCATGTACTTCAGATGGGTCGAGTTTTAAGTTCTTTTGCACTTTTTTGAGCAATTTTGGAAGATCTTCTTTGCAATTATCATCCCCGAACCCCATTAAAACTGTTTTCATAACACTTTCGAGCATTTCTTTTGTAGAACCAACTGCCAGCTCTGGATCTGTCTCTATTGATTCGCGAATTCTTTGTATATGTTTTGACAAATTGAATGAATTATCTAGAGCAACTTTTTCTGTAACCGAAAGACTAAGGTGGATGTGTCCAAATAACTCTTCAAACAATTGCGGATCTTTGCCTTGAACCCAGTCTTGAAGCTTACAATAATCAACAAGGATATTGAAATTTCCTTTGTCGAGATCGATCAATCGACCAAGCACTTCTAAAACACACCCAGGATAATCATCATCTCCGAAGCTAAGACTTCTAAGAAGCCTTGGATGAGAATTTATAATGTCTTTGCCATTTATCAGATACGTTACCTCGTCCCAATTTTCTGAATCGAATTTTGAAACTATACAACGTTTTAAAGCGAGGATAGCCTTTGGGGGAAGTTCAGGACTTGCCGCCGGACTGCTAATTGCTTGATGGATCACTCGATTCACCCTTGTCGTAAAAAATTATCATTTATTAAAAGTATTTATTGCATTAAGATTGTTTCCCTAAAAGAGCATTCAAAAGTGATTTCAGAAGCAGCTTTATCGATAGCGACTGCGTATGTGTATCATAACTATATTCATTATCAAGCAATTTTCAGTCCCCACCCTCAACCCGTCAGCATAACAGAAAACACTGATAAAATGCCCCCTTAATCTCGCCCAAATCAAAAACGCAGCCCCCTGCGCATTTGGTCCAGCCTCATCCCTTCACCCAAACCAAACGGTTTCGGTGAAGAAAATTTCCCAACCATCTGGTTTGAATTTTTCTGCGACCCGAACTAAATATATTTAACAATATCAATATATTAAAAATTTATTCAGTAAAATCAGTATGATTTTCGGACCAATGGGCTAAGTCGGCAGGCAAAGAAGGGAAAAATCAGACGGGGCGGGGAGATGGAGCGGGAAGTGCCAACGGGAGGCCAACGGCGTATGTGGCACCGACCCCCTGAATACCAAAAAATGGGCCGCTAGCAGGATTTGCTAACGGCCCAAATTTCTTGGAAATCTTGGTCGGGATGAGAGGATTTGAACCTCCGACCCCCTGAACCCCATTCAGGTGCGCTC
>Ga0160425_1003556_pt1 | contig 11284 bp, 8 predicted proteins | sample BioMet8_FD_108193 | JGI IMG/M metagenome (GOLD analysis project Ga0160425, IMG submission 108193) | Microbial communities from bioreactor (seeded with sewage sludge) at Lawrence Berkeley National Lab, California, USA - Biofuel... | ecosystem: Engineered > Bioreactor > Anaerobic > Unclassified ...
CCAAAGAAGCCGAAGCGGAGTACGTTAAAGACCATCCTGCTTCCCTAGCGGCGAGGCTGGCCGACGAAAATGGCGGGCTTAGCGAGGATGGCTCGGGCCGCAAACTCGTAAGCCCCGACGCCGTGGCCGCCCAAGATAGCGTTTTGGATCTGGCCAGCATCGAAGCCCAACGGAACCTCATCCATAGCGATGTGAAGTTCGATGACTTGGAGCAAGGCAAGGTCAGCGTGCCTGCCTCAAACCCAGTTCCGACAAAACCTGAAGAAACTAATAAAGCCGAAACTCCGGCCGAACCCGCCGCTTCCGCTAAACTGGCGGCTCCGAAGAAGAAAAAGGCTCCTGCCAAAAAGGCGGCCCCTAAGAAATAATGGAAGAAGCGAGCCCTCAGACCAAAACCCTGGATATTTTCCCTATCGGAAAAGGCAAACGGATTTTGCTATGGCTCGCCGATTTCTTCATTTATTTCATCTTGGCGACTTTCTTGTTCACGGTCGGGGCTTTTCCGGCCGGTCGCGCAATTGTCCATTATGAGGACCTGCAGAAGCGGACCAACGACAACACGTCTTCCGCTTATCGTCTCCTCGTCAATCAAAAATTGTTGTATCCAGTGTTGCAAGAAAGCGAAGACTTCGCGGCCGGGGTGGCCAACACCCAAAAGCTGTTCTTGGCGGCCAGTCTTCAAGCTAAACTCGATTCCAACCCTTTCTTTACGTTCTATGACGGAACCCTTGGGCGCAGTCTTGAGGATTTAGGGGCGCTCTATCAAACTTATGACGCTAAAAATTTTTATAGCGCCAGTAAAGATGCGGTCGGCCTCTATGCGCTGAAGGACACCTACCAGAAGGAATGGGCGCCGCTGCTGGACTCGAAAGATAACTTAGCCGGTCAGGCCTTGACGGACTATAACACGTTCACCACCTCGTTCTTTTTGCCGTTCTACAATCACATGATTAGCGATCTTTCTTCAGGAGAAGGTCTAGCGAGCGATTCCCCCTTGCTCGCTTATGGAGCCTATATCAAAGACAATCACTCCATTGCCCAAACGCTCGACCTCACTTTGATTATCTCCGCTTACGCCTCCTTCCTTTTCACGGGGGCGATCCTCTACATTTTGGTTCCCTGCGTTTCCAAGAAAGGCAAAACTTTGGGAATGATGGCCCTTCGGGTTGTTCGGGTTGGTTCCGATAACCTGGCTCCGCTAAAACGCGGAGAGCGAGCTCTTTCCAGCGTCTATTTCTTCTTGGAATCCGTGGCCTTCATTCCGTTCCTCCCCCTCGCGTATATCGGGTCGGTTTCCAATTTGTTCAGCATCCCGGCTTTTATCGGGGTGGCTTTTGCTTCTTTAGGGGTCGATATCGTCTCCCTGATTCTCTTACTCACAAGCGGTTACAATAAAGACCTGTCCGATTTGGCCTCTCGAAGTGTTATTATCGATGACGAATCCTCCGACAGCGTGGAACAAGTGAGATCATATGGACCCCGAAGCTAAACGTCCCTCCATTCACATCGAATACGTCCGGCCTTTATTCCACAGGCGGATCTTTGCTTATTTGCTGGATTTCTTCATCATGCTGATGCTTTTCGGGCTGCTTTTCCTAGGGGCCCGGGCGATTGGAACGGCGATTCCGGAATCGCAAAAGCGCAGCGCGCGGATGAATCAAGCCCGCGACGATTCGGGTCTTTATGTCTACTGCGACAATCAATATTCTCTGATCTCCACCTATTACACCGATCACGGAACCACGACCGACAACAAAACTCAGTTGGACGATTATCAACAGCGGATGGACAAATTCATCGCTTATATCCGAAACGATGTCGGTGGGGATAAGGCCGATATCATTCAGGCCGATTACGATGCCTATTTGCTTGGAAAAGACTATCAGGGGGTCGCTTATTTCGTGAAAGACAGCGCCGGGAAGGTCACGCTTAATTCCGCCTGCACTGCGACCTATGGTCTCTATAACAAGAACGTGCTTGTTCCCTACATTAACGATCATGCCGAAGGCTATTTCACCATCTATGCCCCGCACTTTGTCGAAGACACCCATTACTTTTCCTACGTTTTGCTTTTCTATGAAATCCCGCCGTGCGTTTTCTTGGCGAGCGTCCTCACCTTTTATGTCCCCGGTCTCTTCTTTCGGCGGGGCCGACAAACCCTCGGCCGCTTCTTCTACAAAATCGGCCGCGTCGATTCCTCTTATTTGGCCATCGGCTTTTGGCGTTATACCGCCGAATCCGCGATTTTTACCCTGGGTATCATCACCCTTTCATTATTCACTTTGGCGATTCCGCTCATCATTTCCTTCTCCTTGATGGCGTGGAGCAAGAAGAAGCAGGGGTTCGCTGAATATATGCTCGGCATCCAGGATGTCGATTTGACCGACAGCAAAATCTACTGGAACTTCCAAGAAATCGAATTGGAAATGGCCCGAAAAGAAGAACGCCCGATTCAATTCGAAACCCCGGAGGTCAAGTAAGCGGATGGCCCTGGCTTTGCAAACGGAAAATCTAGCGCGGCCAAATCCCGAGATTTTGCAGTGGCGAATTCATCCGATTTATTCGGAAAAACGTAAGCGCTTACAAGTTCGATTCCATGTCGTAAAAGTTGCTATTGCTATCTTGATTAAATAAAATGTATACTATTAAGTTTTCTTACGCCCGCGCCCAAGGAGGTTGCCTATGATCTGGAAGTCCTTAGCCCTACTAGCCTCATTGATTGCTTTCGGCGGTGGACTGGTGAATACTTCCGCTCCGGCGACGATCCAAGCGGCTCCAGCTGCCCAAGCGACTTTTGATCCGACTCAGTATACGGACTTGGCGACTTTTGATGGCGATGTTGATTTCACAATGACATCGCGGTCCTATAGCGATTATATGCAGTCCTTCACCATTGTCTGCAATGATTCGGGCTCGAACAATTACGTTTTCGGAAATTATGAGGAAGGTGAGCACTATTACCCGCTCACCTTTTTCTATGATGTGAAGAAAGCCGACGGATCGACTGAAACTCGCGCCTCGAAGGCGGAACTCCAAAGCTCCCAATTCACGTATGATGGCCTTGGCCTTGACTATGCCGCCGCCGAATCCTTCACGACCTACGCCGACCTCTATCTTGGCGCGGGCGAAAGCATCGATTATGCGACGATGCGTCTTACCAACATCTTCTACGTCCAAGTGAGCGGCACCACCGAAAAGGTTTTCACCGTTGACTACTCCAAAAACTATTACATGCATAACGCCACCCTGAAATCGGGGGCGAAAGTCAATCTTCATCTCAGCGACTTCATGCCGAGCTTCAAACTCAAAGAAGTCTATTCGTTCAATAATTACACCAGCATCATTGTGGATTATTCCTGCACCTCGGACGAGATGTTTAAACAGCTCTCCTCCAAGTACAACGAAGGGGACAACAAAGCTAAGATCGAAGCTGGCACCTACTCGATTCGGATGCGCCTCAACAACTTGACTAACACGTCTTTGCGCGTGATCGGAAAAGATGGCACGGCCGATCTCCGAGTCATTCGTGGTACCACCGTCATCAGCATGGGCCATACTGGAACCTTCCGTTTCCTCATCGCCGATGTCAAGGTTAAAGACATTGTGGCCTTCGATTTGGTCAACGCTTCCCTTTATGGAGACATTTGGAGCAACGAAAAGAATGTCGTCATTACTCGCACCGGCTTGAACTGGCGCTTCGGGGCGATTCATTTCACTACGGATGGTGGTGCGGTGGCGGCCCCGGTCAATTTTGGTCTCATCATGGTCTTCGTTATCTTGGGCGTCGCCCTTCTCTATACCGGCGGAACCCTCGGCCTTTACTTCTATCAGAAGAATAAATTTAAAAACGATGAATTCAACCGGGTCAACACCAAAAGGTTCGTGCGTTCGGCTTTGATCGCCGGATCCTTCATCTTGCTTTGGACCGCGGAAATCCTCGTCTTGGTGGGCCGGAGCACCGCCTTCAAAAACTCTTTGATCGTCTTTAACCCCCTCGACGTTTTCATCGTCGTTCTCTCGATCATCCTCATCATCTTCACCGGTTACTACATCAAGTTTGCGATTGGCAAGTTCAAAGACAACAAAGCCAAGCGCGAATCCGCTCGGCTCAAACTCTCCGAATCCGTTTCGGATGATGGAGTGGTCAACACCGAGTCGAAACCGACCGAAGCTGCCAAGTAAAGGAACAAGGAGATAAAACCTTATGGAAATTCGCATCAAGAATCTGACGAAAATCTTCCCGGGTGACAACAAGCGTCACATCCGCGACACCGTCGCGGTCAAGGATCTCGATTTCGTGGTCCCCGATGGCAAACTGGTCGGTTTACTTGGACCGTCAGGCTGTGGCAAATCCACGACGCTTTACATGATCTCAGGCTTGTTAAAGCCGACCTCAGGCGAAGTGTGGTTTGGCGATCAGGAAGTCACCAATTTGAGCCCGGAAAAACGCGGGATCGGCTTGGTCTTCCAAAACTATGCGCTTTATCCGCATATGACGATTTATAAGAATATCGAATTCCCGCTCACCAACCTTAAGGTTGAGGTGCCGATGTCTGCTTTCTACGATTTCCATATGACCATCACCTACGCTTTAAAGAAGGATGACCAAGTTAACGGCATCGTCGATGCGACGAAGAAATTGGCTTTCCGCCTTGGCTTAAAGAGAAAAGCAGTCGAAGTGGTCCCCAATGTGACCGCTGATCAGCTTACTTTGAACGTCAACCTCAAGAATTCGCCCGAATCGATTCATAAGCTCTTCGTCGATGAATTCAAGTATGTGGTGGAACCCTTCCAATTAACGGAAACTAAGGTTCAAACCTCCGATGCCCTCTTCGATACCACCTTCCGCGGCACGATTGTCGCGACTCGGGACGACGAACTTTGCGATGGCACTTTCTCTGGTAAACTCCCCGAGTCCTATCAGACCAGTGAGATGGACGCCACGATTTCCGCGGCCAAGAAGTACTTCGAAGCCTTCGGCAAACCGGAAGCCGTTTCGATCATGCATCTCCACAACGGCTATGAACTCGTGGCTCGGATTTTGAATATCAAAGTCACCGAACTTGAAAAGGCCGTAGCCGGTTTCAAAGGTGAATTGAAGCTGTTGACTTTGACCCGGGTTATCGACAATGTCCGGGCCGCCTCTTTCGAAAAAGAAGTCAAAGGCTTTATGAAGGAACACAAGATTGCCTATAGCGATCTCAAAGTTTACTTCGATAAGGCCCACACCAAACTCTATATTGAATTCCATAAGGTGACCAAAGACGAGAACGCGGCTACGATCAAAGCCTTAAGCGAGCAGCTTAAGCTTGCCGATGTCGAGACCGAAACGAAAACCGCGATCAATCACCGCAAACTCACCAAAGAAGAGCGGGATGATATCATCCACGAAACCGCCCGCTTAGTCCAAGTTGAGGAATATCTCCAACGGAAACCTTCTCAACTCTCGGGCGGCCAGCAGCAGCGGGTTGCGATCGCTCGGGCCCTCGTCAAACGGCCGAAGGTTCTCTTACTCGATGAGCCGTTATCGAACCTCGATGCGCGCTTAAGACTCCAAACCCGCGAAGAAATTCGCCGGATTCAGCAGACCACGGGCATCACCACGGTTTTCGTGACGCACGACCAGGAAGAAGCCATGTCGATCTCCGATGAAATCGTCGTTATGAAACTCGGCGAAGAACAGCAGATCGACGCCCCGCAAACGGTCTACAATTCACCGAAGAATCTCTTCGTTGCCCAATTCCTTGGAACCCCGCCGATCAACGTGTTCGAGGGTGCAGTCAAAGCCGGCAAGATTTTGATTGGCGATGACGTCATTTTCGAGACGAAGACCAAAATCGCGGATCAGCCGGTTTACGTGGCTATCCGTCCGGAAGGCCTCGTCGTTAACAAAGAAGGAAAAGGCCCTGCTTTTAGCGCCGAAGTGAACCAGGTTCAGACCCTCGGCCGCGACCTTTATATCGTGGCGAAGAACGCCCATTGTCTCCAGCCGACCTTCAAAGCCATCATTCAAAACAACGATGAGCTCTATCACGGCACGATCAAATTGAGCGTCAAACCTAAAAAGTTCTATATCTTCGACAAGAAGAGCGAACAGCGGATCTACTTAGAAGAAGGGGAACCCAAGTCTTCGCTACCCCCCGAGACTAAAGATGCGTCGTTAGCGAAAAAGAAGTGAAAGGAGGGCTAATGGAGCAAGCAAAATCATCCTCAAGAAGCGCCGCCGCTTCTCTAGCCGCCCCGAACGATTTCTTCATGGAACGGCCCGACTATCAGGAGGGCTATGATGAGAAGAGCAAAACGGTGGTTCGGTTGGTTTCAAACCGCCATTCCCGCAAGAACAAGAAAGCCTACAAGGTCACGAATATTGAAGACGTGGCCAGCAAGAATAACTGGAAAGCTTGGCTTTACCTCGCCCCGGCCATCATCGCGGTCGTCATTTTCTTGGTCTACCCTTTGATCAACACCATCTTCATTTCCTTTCTCGATAATTACAACTACACCACTGGCTCCTTTTCGGGGCTGACCCTCTCGAACTTCGGCATGATTTTGGGTCTAACGACCTATAACGGGGTTCCGGAAACGAACTTCGTTAATTACGCGATCCCGAATACCTTTATCATCGTCTTCGTCACCGTTCCATTATCGACGATTATTGCCTTGCTCATTTCCGTCGGGCTCAATTCGATCAAATGGTTCCAGAAGTTTCTGCAGACAGTCTTCTTTCTTCCTTACGTCACTAACGCCATCGCCGTCGGCATGGTCTTCAGCGTTTTGTTTGACCAGCAAGGCGTGGTGAACTTTCTCTTCCACACCGATACCAAGTGGATTTACGGCGCGACCCGTTGGACCGCCATGATTCCGCTATGTATCTACATCGTTTGGTCCAGCTTGCCGTTCAAAATCCTGATTTTCTTATCGGGTTTACAAGGCATCGACAAGCAGTACTACCAAGCGGCGAAGATCGATGCGGCTCCCTCATGGAAAGTCCTGTGGAAAATCACCGTTCCTTTGATGTCGCCTCAGATTCTCTATATCGTCATCACTTCCTTTATCGGCGCCTTTAAGGAATACACCGCGGTTGTCGGCTTATTTAACGGGCCGGGCACAACCAACGGCGACTATTCGATGTACACGATCGTCTATTACGTTTACGACTACCTCTCGAGCCATACCTCGTGGGCGGCAGCCGCGGCCGTCTTCCTCTTCGTTATCATTTTGGTCTTCACCGCGATCCAAATGCAGGTTTCGAAGAAGCGGGTCCATTATTGATGGAAAGGAGAAAGAACCATGAATAACACGAAGAAATACGGTAATTTCCCCGGCATCCGTTCGGCGGATATCACCCTTTCGATCAGCGAATCGGGTCGAACCGTCGATGCGATTCAACGCCAAGAGAAAGTCGGTCATATCCTCTCGACGATTTTGACCTATCTCATCATTGGTGTCTTGGCGGTATTGGTTGTCTTCCCGTTCTACTGGATGATCATCTCTTCGCTCAAAACCAACGAGGAGGTCATTCAAAGCAATCAGACTTTCTTCCCCTCGATCGTCATGTGGAGCAACTACATCTACGTGTTCTCGGCCTTCAAATTCGGGACCTATCTATGGAACACGATCGTCGTCGCTTTCTTCTCGACTTTGGGCACCTTAATCACTACCGTCCTCGCTGGTTTTGCCTTCGCTCGGCTTGAATTCAAAGGTCGCGAGGCCGTCTTCCTGGTCTTCTTAATGACCATGATGATTCCGGGCGAAATGATGGTTATTTCCAACTACATCACCGTCGCGAGCTTCGGCTGGATTGGCTCTGGCCAAACCTTGACTCAAGCTTACTTAGCCATGATTGTTCCGTTCATGGTCTCAGTCTTTTACATCTATTTACTCCGCCAAAACTTCAAGCAGATCCCGAACGAACTCTACCTTGCGGCCAAAGTTGATGGCAAGAGCGACTGGGCCTTCCTTTGGAAAGTGATGGTGCCGCTTGCGGCGCCGACCCTGATCTCGATTTGCATCTTGAAGTTTATGGGAACTTGGAACTCTTACGTTTGGCCGAACTTGGTCACCAAGAGCGCCGACTTCCGCTTGATCTCAAACGGCTTGCGCGGCAGCGCCTTCGTCGATGTTGAAACCGGCAACGTCAGTTATGGTTACCAAATGGCCGGCACCGTCCTCGTCACCGTTCCGCTTTTCTTGCTCTTTGTCATCTTCCGGAAATATATCATGCACGGCGTTGGCCGCGCTGGTATCAAAGGATGATGCCCAAAGAGGTCAAGGGGGTTCTTTGACTTATAAGTCAAGGTGCCTTACTATATTGGTTGTTGTTACGATTCCCCATCATCATTTCGATTATTAAAGACATTTCTAAAAAAGGAGGAAAATTGTCTTTATGAAAAAAAGCCTATTCCTATTCGTTTCGCTAGGCGCCGTCAGTGCCCTAGCCAGCTGCGGTGGAACCCCGGTTGCTTCTTCGGTCGCTCCGACCACATCGTCCACATCAGCCCCGACGACTTCCGAAAGCACTTCGGAAGGCACTTCGGTCGCTTCGACCACTTCGATCCCCGAGGATCAGAAGATCACCATCACCTATAAGTCGACCACCGGCAAAACGACCCAGCCTTACCTTGAGGCCTATCTCGCCGAATTCAACGCGGCCTATCCGCAATATAAAGCGGTGGCGGAATATTATTCCGGCAGCTACGACGCCCTCAAACAGGATACGATCAAAGGCTTCTCCGCTGGCAACTATCCTGACCTTGTTCAGTGCTATCCTGACCACGTCGCTGAATACATCAACTACGGCAAAGGCGTGAACCTCGATACCTACATCAACGATGCGGAAATCGGCTTAAGCGCCGCCGACAAGGCCGACTATGTTCCGGCTTATCTCGAAGAAGGCAAACAGTTCCAAGTCTCCGGAACTTATCTGCTTCCGAACTCGAAGTCGACCGAACTGATGTTCTGGAACAAAGGGGTTCTTAATGGACTCAAACTTCCGGGCGTCAATGGCGGCAACGCTATCGGCCAAGACTACTTCGATAACCTCACTTGGGAAGAACTCTTCAACGTCCTTTGCCCGGCCCTTGTCACGTATAACAATGGCTTAGAGGATGCCAAGAAGATTCTCAAGACCGATCAGGCTTATCACGCCGTCTTCGGTTACGATTCCGACGATAACCTCTTCATCACTTTGGCTCAGCAATATGGTTACAACTATACGTCGGTCAATACCACGACTGGCAAAGGCTCGGCCGACTTTGTGAACGATGGCATGAAGAGCTTAATGAAGACTTTCCATACCGCCGCGAATAATGGCTACATCATTTCCAAAGGCTCGGCCGGCGGAAACTACACCAACACCTATTTCACCAAGCAGAACACCCTCTTCTCGGTCGGCTCGACTGGTGGCGTTAAGTACCAGTTCGATGATGCCAACCCGATGGATGTCGGCGTTGCTCGCATTCCGCACGCGGAAGGCAAAGATCCGAAAGTCATTTCGCAAGGGCCTGGTATTACCGTTCTCTCTCACGGCAATGATGAAACGGGCAAGCTTCGCGCGAAAGGCGCCTACTTACTCTGGAAGACGATGACGACCGCCAAGAACTCCCTTAACTGGGCGATGAATAGCGGCTATATGCCGATCCGTTCTTCCAACTATGCCGACCAGAGCTACATCGATGCCAATGATGAGACTCAGTACGACGTCAAGACTCTCGATCGCTTAATGGCTCGCAGCAACATCTACGGCCAGAAGCTCACCAATGAGCTCTTCACTTCGCCGGTCTTCATCGGCTCCTCGGCTTGCCGCAATGCGGGTTCGGCCATCATGACCTACGCCTTAACTAAGGGCGATATCACCGATGACGCGCTCGCTGCCAAGTTCACCGAGCAGTACAACAACGCCGCCAAGAACATTCAGTAATTCGCTGAACGTTTAGTCGATTCGAAACCTGACGTCAGTCCTAGGAGGACCCTTATGAAGCAACATCGTTTATCGTTACACTTACCTCTCCTTCTGGGGCTGACGTTTTCTTTGGCTGCCTGCGGTGCCACCCCTGCGACCTCCGGTTCGACTTCGGTTGCGCCGAGTGGCGACACCATAAAAATCACCTTTTGGCAGGTGAATGGCGCCACGCTTCTTAGCGCGTTCCAAGACGCGGGCAAAGCCTTCGCGGCTTTAGCCAAAACCAACGATAACGTCAACCTCGATATCGAAGTCACCTATGAAGGCGGTTACAGCGATGTTCGTACCAAAGTTCTGAATGGCTTTGCTGTCGGCAATGTCCCGACCATCGCGATTGCCTATCCGGATTCCGTCGCCGACTTCATCGCCGCGGACACCGACAAAAAAGGCTATGTTGTCAATCTGGGCGATTATGTCGAAGACGAGAAAATCGGCTTTGGTAAGGAAGCTTGGATCGGCGATGGCCCGATTTCCGATTTGGTTCCGGCCTTCTACCAAGAGGGCTCCCATTACGCTCAATCCGGGCTCTATTCGCTCCCCTTTATGAAATCGAGCGAAGTCCTCTTCTACAACTACGACTTAGCGGTTTACTATGGCAAGACTTTTACCCCGAGTGGAACAACCGCCCCCTTATCGACCGCGAGCGCCGTTAAAAACTTCATGGCCAACTGCACTTGGTCGCAGCTTCTTGAATTTGCCCAGCACATCAAAAATGCCTCTGGTACCAAATTCACCGCCCCGATTTGGTACGATGCCGATGAGAACCTCTATATTTCTCAATCCTACCAGCGCGACATCCCTTATATTTCGGAAACGAGCGCAGGCAAGCTTTCGGCCGACTTTGTCAATGACGATGCCAAAGCCATGGTCAAAGAATGGAAAGATGCTTACGATAAAGGCTTATTGGTCACCAAAGGCACCCAAGGGACGTATGGTTCGACCGCTTTTAAAGAAGAAAAATGCGTCTTCACGATCGGCAGCACCGGCGGCACTGGCTATAGCGACTCCTCCAGCTTCCAAGCCGAAGCGGTGAAGGTTCCTTATTCGAATGGCAAACCGCTCTATGTTTCTCAGGGTCCGACTTTCACGGTTTTAAATAGCACGGGTTTGAGCGTCGAAGCGAATGCCCTTGCGGCCAAATACGCCTTCAAGTTCATCAAATATTTGACGAGCGCCAAAATCAACTCGGTCCTCTGCGCCAATAACTCCGAGGGCTATTGCCCGGTTCGGATTTCGGGTTATGAGACGGATGCTTACCAAACCTATATTGAAGAAAATGCGGAAAACCTCTTAGGCAAAGCCGCCAAAATCGTGACGACCGAG
>Ga0160425_1003560_pt1 | contig 11277 bp, 9 predicted proteins | sample BioMet8_FD_108193 | JGI IMG/M metagenome (GOLD analysis project Ga0160425, IMG submission 108193) | Microbial communities from bioreactor (seeded with sewage sludge) at Lawrence Berkeley National Lab, California, USA - Biofuel... | ecosystem: Engineered > Bioreactor > Anaerobic > Unclassified ...
AATCCATCCTTGGTATTTCTATTATGATATTAAATTTAAGCGTATTATGTTTCTCAAGAAATGATAAATTATAAATGTAATTACTTTCTAATTTTTCTTTTATAAGTCCCTCTAATTCTTCCAACGATAAATTAACCAGTCCTGCTCTTTCTATATTGTCTGCTTTTTCTTTAAGTAAATAATTAAGTTTAGAAGGTTCTATTTCAATATCACAATCTGTTAGATCTATAAAATTGCCACTTAATGTATTTAACGAAAAACGGGTATCGGATTCAAAACTTGGTAAGATTTTCCGTTCTATTTTATAACTAAGAAAAATGTGATAAAATGAAGAATGTATATACTTACAAATAAAACCTAACTCTTCATAATCACAGACAGAATCTTCTATTTCATCAATTATACTTGTTTCAAATGGTTCTAATGCAATTAAAAATGAATTGTGCTTTATAAATTTTGGGATAAGAATCGTGGATAAATATGTTTTTATTATATTCGAATATGTGACATCAAAGTAGCCAGTAAAATAATCGTTTTTTTGCAATCCTTCAATTAAGTTCTGCACCATTTTTTTCGAAAGATTATTTAAATAAACCAAAAAAAATTGGTTGTGATATTGATAATCTGTAGGATTTACCTGATTAATATATTTATAAAACAAGGATCGCAACTCTACCTTTCTATCATGTTCTCCAGTAAAGTCACCAATCAAGAAACTATGGCTACTTTCTTTATCTAAAATTGAAAGGATTTTTGTAAGAATATTATATCCATACATAGAAAATCCACTTTTCTCAATATCAAAAACAAGAGCAATTTCTTTTCTTTCCCTACTCGGTATTAAACAGTTTTTAAGTTTTTTATAATCAACTCCTTTTAATTTCAGAGAATCAATAAATAAATCAAAGACATTATTTATTTCTTCATGAATTTTTCCAGGAGGTGAATCCATATATGAAACATCCAATAAAATATTGTCTCTTGCGTTTAAAGTAAATATTGTGTCATTTTCTTTCATGCTTGCAAGTTGTATTTAGCATTGCCGCTAACGGTCGGCGGTATGTGCCGTAGGGGATTTCGAAGCTGCATCTGTATCACCCGGCACAAACCTTGATGCGAGCTGAAACGCTTGATATATCACTAAAACCCCTATGGCGTATGACCGCTTGTTAGCAACTGGTGTTTTTATTTTATCTGATTAAATATCATCTATTTAGCTCTAGAAAATCTTATCAACCTGCACCAACTTATCCACGAAGCACAAATTTATTTTGTTTTTTTGAGCGTTGGACAAAATGGCTTTGCCAAGGTGCGTTGTAAAGGCGGAAGCTCTTTTGCAAGCTTTTGGTTTGAGCGTTGGCTCGTGTGGGCTTGCAAATGTGCTTACGACTGTGCGTAGGCTAAATCGGTTTCAATCCTAACTCTTTTAAGTATTCATTGTGTTTCTCTGTATTTGTTTTTATGCTTTCATTTATTGAAGTCAGTTTATTGTTTACATCTTTCAAGTCAATTTGCACTTCATCTTCTGATGTGCTGACATACCTTGAAATATTAAGATTGTATACGTTCTTCTCGATTTCGTCCATTGAAACTCTACGAGCATATCTTTCAATGTGTTCGGGGCGATATTTGTAAGTTTCAACTATTTTTTGAATGTCGTTGGGCTCTCCGTTTTCTCCTTCTCTTAACGTGTTTTGTCTTTTGCCTTGTTTGTAATGTTCCGATGAATTGATAAACAATACATCATCGTGTTTTTTGCATTTCTTCAAAACCAATATGCAAACAGGAATTCCTGTCGAGTAAAATAAATTGGAAGGCAAACCGATTACGGTGTCAATGTGGTTATCTTTTAGAAGTTTAGTTCTAATTCTTTCTTCTGCTCCGCCACGAAATAAAATTCCGTGAGGTAAAATAATCGCCATTGTTCCTTCTTTACCCAAGAAGTGAAAACCATGTAATAAAAAAGCAAAGTCTGCTGCTGATTTAGGTGCTAAACCATAGCTTTTAAAACGAAAATCTTCTGCTAAAGTATCATTGGGTTCCCAACGCAAACTAAAAGGCGGATTGGCTACAATAGCATCAAACTCTATCTTCTTGCTTGGATTCATTTCGTTGAGCAATGACCAACTATTTTCTAAAGTATCACCGTGGAATATCTCAAACTCGGTGTCTTTCATACCATGCAAAAGCATATTCATTCGTGCAAGGTTGTAGGTGGTGATATTTTTTTCTTGACCATATATTTTTCCAATAGTGCCTTTGCTTTTCGTTTGTTCTTTTAATTGAGTACGAACATTTAAAAGAAGTGAACCAGAACCACAAGCCATATCTAGTACTTTATTCAGTTTTTCTTTTGGGCCAGTAGTTGGGTCTTGACTATCAAGTATTACAATCTTTGATAGAATGGTAGAAATTTGTTGCGGTGTATAAAACTCACCTGCTTTTTTGCCCGAACCTGCTGCAAATTCGCCTATCAAATATTCATAAGCATCGCCAAGCGTATCGGAGTCGGCAGAGAATTCCGCAATACCTTCTGCAATTTTTTGAATAATGGTGCATAGTTTCTTGTTTCTTTCGGCTGATGTTTTTCCGAGTTTTTCGGAATTCAAATTGATTTCGGAAAACAAGCCTTGAAAGGCACTTTCAAACGATTCGTTCTCTATGTACCGAAAACCCGATTCCAGCGTTACTAATAACTCTGCATTCTGGGTACGAGCCATTTCGCTGATATTGCTCCACAAATGATTGGGTTCGATTACATAATGCACTTTTCTACGCATTTGTTTTTCAAACTCAACTACTTCATCTATATTAGAAGCATACCATACTGAAAGTGGCGTTCTCTTGTCGGTTGAAGGCAAATTGGGATAGTCCTTTCCCAATTCTTTTTTTGCTGCTTCTTCATAGTTGTATGACAAATACCTAAGGAAAAGAAACGAAAGCATATAATCACGGAAATCATCCGCATTCATTGCACCACGTAAATCGTCTGCTATATTCCAAAGGGTTTTACCCAGTTGTTGTTGGTCTTTATGTGTCATAACTTATAATGAAAACGGAAATGAAGTCGTTAGTTTTTTAAAGACTTTGATAAATAAATCTTTGTTGTCTTCGTTCATAGGTGCTAACTTTTGTGTATAAATTTTCTCATGCGATAACGAGTTGATAATATCTGACTTGACATTGGCGTCTTCGAATTCCAATTTATCAAGCACATAGCTAAATCGACCTTCACCCAAAAATGATGCAATGCTTTCCAAAATTTGTCTTAGCAAAACAAAATGATAAGTGAATAACTCTTTTCTAACTACAGCGTCATTTACAATTTGAAGCAACAAAAGGTGGTATAAAACAATGCCTTTCTTTTTCCCTACCAACTTATACTTATTGTTTTCGATTTCTAAAAATCGAACTACGTACTTATCTTCAAATATTTCTTTAACATAAATTTTATCACCTCGTTTTGTTTCTTGATTTCGCTTAGATTTAAACTTTTCTCTGTTCTCACCTTTGGATAGCCAATCCTGTAAAATTGAGAAAAGTCCCATATGGTGAGTACTTACGATTATTTTCTTTGTATCACAATGCTTTTCAAACAAATCAAGTATTAAGCGAGCAGTTATGTAGACATTGTTATCATCTAAACTTGAAACAGGGTCATCAATAAAAAAATGTTTGTTCTGCACATCAGAGAAACCTTCAATTTCAAATAATGCTAGAAAGAAACACCAAACAAAAATTCTTTCTTCTCCTCTTGATATTTTGATTTGCTTTTCAGGTTCATCAGATTTATAAAATTTAACTGAACCAAACCCAAGCTCTGGATTATCCGCTTTTTTAGGAATTAATTTGAAATCGAATTTAGGCTTGTAGGATATCAATTTCTCACGAATCGGGCTTTCATCATTGAACTTTGTAATAAAATCGTCCAATGAACTTTCAACAATCTTTATTTGAATATCCAGATTATCATTCGGCTCATCATTTTCCCAAACAAATAAGTCCTCACTATATGCATTGTAATAAACTCCAGCGTGTTTGCCTTTATTTAATTTCTTATTGTAGTCTTTATATGCAACTGAAAGTCGGGTTTTACCAGTTGAGTTAAAAGCATAAAGAAGAATAATGTTCTCTTTTGTCTTTTCTATCTGTTTTGCAATATCTTTTTCGTTCATATACGCTAATCATTTATTTTAGGAAACAACCCCTGCATCAACCCTTTTTTATGCAACTTCAATTGCTCTATCTTCTCCGCTTGTGCGGTGATGATTGAATCTAATGAAGAAAGACATGTGGCGATTTTTTGTTGTTCTCTTTCAGATGGTAGATTAATCAATGTTTCTCGGATTGATTTTAAAGAAAGATTTTTAATTGTCGAACCTGTTAATTCTGAAAAGAAATAATCGATTATTCTGGGCGACTGTAAGGAATAATATAAGAAAACATTATTCAATTTTTGACTTGGTGTAATGTAGCAAGCACTTTTGCCCAATACTACCATTTCATTGTTATAAAAAGCGAGATTGCCAATCGTTCCATTTATAGATAAAAAAATTGTTTTTTTAGTCAAGTGTTTTTTATGTATTTCAAATTCTTCAGATGATACTCTTTTAGTTTTCTCGTCAACAACAATTTTACCTTCAATTAAATTATTTCCATTTATAAAGTAATATTCACCCGATGGGTCATATTTAGGTGTAGTGTGAATACCATCACCAATTTTAACAGTCAAATATTCAAGACTTTTCTTCATCCACTCACCATCATTCTCAAACTCCTTAAACCGATACTTCGGCACTTTTCTCCTTCTTGCGGAAAAAGGTTTTGCATCAAGCCTTTTTTGTGGTCTTTGAGTAAATACAACTTTTGGCTGTGGGCAGCTATTACTTCATCTAAGGAAGAAAGGCAGGATGCGATTTTTTGTTGTTCTTTTTCTTTTGGTATTGGAATTATAAGGTTTCTTATATCATCACTATTTACAGCGTCAAAAGTTCCTCCTTGAGAGATTTTAGCCCAAGATGATTCGTAGGAGAATAACCATTGATAGATATATTCTTGTGAATTTGGTTTTTTCGCCCTGAGAGAAGATATACCCCTACCAATACAAGCATTGTGTAAAGATTTTGCAACTGTTCCAACTGGAGCTCTTACACTCAATAAAATATCTCCTATTTCACATTCTTTGGTAATTTCCGTAGTATAAAATCTTGGAGCTGATAGTCTATTTTTTATATCTGCGTTTCCTTGTAATAAGGGAAGTCCAATTTTATTTTCATTATATGATAAAGAACTAGGTGACGAACCCATAATAACATCGGAAACACTTGACAAGGTAGGTTTATCCCATTTTCCCTCATTTTTAAAATCAGGAAAACGCAATTCGGGTATTAATTTTTCTTTACTCATTTGTCTGAATCAGGATTTGCAGGATTATAGGATTTCAGGATTTTGGAAGGGTATTTTGGATTAAATACCTTTTTGAATTGAAGGCTTGTGCTTCCAAAATTGATAAGCAAACCAATAGGTTTATCGTAAGCAACAACGTAGTTTTTGGCTTGGGCCAAATGCACATCTTCTAAATTGATGAGTGCTTTTAATTCAACCACAACGCTATCCTCAATAATAAAATCGGCTCTTCTTGTTCCCACATCAATGCCTTCGTAATAAATGGTATGGGATTGTTCTCGCTCAAATGAAATTCCGGCTCGCTCCAATTCAATTGCCAAGCAGCGTTGATAAATCAGTTCTTGAAATCCATTGCCAAGCGTATTGTGTACCTTCATTGCACAACCGTTTATTTTATATGTCAAATCATCCAAGTTCATCTCATCTCTTTTTTAATCCTGCTCATCTTTTAATCCTGCAAATCCTGATTCAGACAGTGTAGGCATTTAATCCGCTTATTTCTCTATCTCCTGCAAGTTTTTTTAATTGGGGTACTAAGTCGGTCATCAATGCCAATTCTTTTACCCTGCGTTCTTTCCAACTCAACTCCAATGGCTCTAAAAGGTCGGTGAGTTTTTCACCATCAAAAATCATTCTGCTCATTATGTTTTCTACAAAGTTTTTCAGTGCTGCCGTTTGCAAACCGTGTTTGTGGGCAATGGCAGCCAGTTCTTTGTTGTATTTGTCGTCTTTAAAAGTGTCGTAACCTATGCGAAGCGATTCTACATCTTGTCCGCTGTTCCAATCCAAACCATTAATGTATTCGGTTAAATCTTCTTGTTCGTCCATCAGGTTGGCATTCGAACTCAGCAAGCTAATTACCTGTGCTTTGGTCATTTTTTGCTTAGCAGGTTTTTGTTGCGTATTGTCGGCAATCAGGTTCATGATGTAATCGTAATCAATCACGGCAGAAGCAAACAACACAAATTCAAAATCCAGTTGCTGTATTTCGGGCGGTGCTTGGTCGCCATCTTTCTGCTGTATGGCTCTCAATTGTTTGGCAGTTTCAATGTATGAGCTTCGGAACTCCTGCAAAGTTTCGGTTGGCAGAATAGCTTCAATTTTAGTTTTTTGCTCTTCAGTAATGTCGGTGTATTGGTCAAGCTGTGTTTTCAATCGTTGCACTTCCTTAAAGTTTTTCACAAAAGCAATTCGTGCCGCATCGCCTTTCAGGTTATACACTTCTTGCGGTTCGTTTACCAAATTATGTTCTTGCATAAATACGCCCAAAGCTTCTACCGCTTGTTTGTATTTGTCAATAACTACAGGAGCAGGGTCAACCAACCATATTTCTTTAGCTTGACCCTTATCTTCGCCTGAATACATTGCAATAGCCACGTTTACGGCCTCCTGTTGCGAACGGAAATCTAAAATATTGCCATATGGTTTCGTATCGTTCAGTACCCGGTTGGTTCTTGAAAACGCCTGAATCAAACCGTGATTTTTCAAGTTTTTGTCTACATACAGAGTGTTCAGGTATTTGCTGTCAAAACCTGTGAGCAACATATCTACCACTATAGTTATGTCAATTTTATTCTTGTGTGGATAGTCTTTGTTGCTGTATTTTTGGTCTTTGATTCGTCTTTGCACATCTTGATAATACAGGTCGAAAAGATATATATCGTGGTTAGTGCCAAACTGTTTATTGTAATCAGCAATTATGGCTTTGAGCGCAGCTTTCTTTTCTTCGGGGTTCTGTTTGTTGTCCTCTTTCTCCTGTACCTAATCTTCTTGTATTTGTTGTATATCGCTATTGCCTTCGGCAGGTGGCGAGAATACGCAAGCAATGTTTAAAGGAACAAAATCAGGATTTTCGGTTTGTTTCTTTTTCTGAATTTCTTTGAAAAGGTTGTAATATTCTATGGCATTATTTATTGAAGCCGTTGCCAATAAGGCATTGAAACGTTTTGCATTCGTTGCAGCAGCGTGTTTCTCTAAGATGGCTTCAACAACTGCTTGTTGGGCAATTGCCTCTCCAGGTTTAGCTTGGAGCGTACCTTTGCCTTTGAAAAAATCTATATGAAATTTCAGAACATTTCTATCATCTATAGCATGTGTGATAGTGTAAGTGTGAAGTCGTTGTTGAAAAACGTCCTCAGTGGTTATGAATGAAGCCTCATCTCCAACTCGTATTTGATAACTTGCGTTTTTATCAAATATGGGAGTTCCAGTAAACCCAAATAATTGAGCATTCGGGAAAAACTCTTTAATCGCTTTGTGATTTTCACCAAACTGCGAACGGTGGCACTCATCAAAAATGAAAACCATCCGCTTGTTACGAAGTGGCTCTAATCGTTCCTTGTAGTTTTTTTTGTTTGTGCCATCCAAAGCCAATCCTAATTTCTGAATGGTGGTAACAATAACTTTGTCGGCATAGTCGGTCGATAATAAACGCCTTACCAATGTTTCAGTATTGGTATTTTCTTCTACGCTTCCTTCCTGAAATTTATTGAACTCTTCACGGGTTTGTCTGTCAAGGTCTTTACGGTCAACTACAAACAAACATTTTTCAATTTCGGTAATGTCTTTTAGTAAAGTAGATGCCTTGAAAGAAGTTAATGTTTTACCGCTTCCTGTTGTGTGCCAAATGTATCCGTTGCCACGGTTTTGTTGTATGCAATCAATAATTGCCTTAACTGCATAAATCTGATACGGTCGCATAATGAGCAACTTCTGCTCACTCTCTACCAAAACCATGTATTTGCTTATCAATTCACCAAGAGTACATTTGGACAGGAACTTTTCAGCGAATAAATCAAGGTGGGTTATTTTCTTATTGCTCTCGTCAGCTAATTGATAAATGGGTAAAAATTGTTCATCTGCATTAAAGGCAAAATGTTGATTTTTATTATTGGCAAAATAGTACGTGTTGGTGCGGTTGCTAACAATAAACAACTGCATATAGCAAAGCAAAGAATTTCCGTAACCGTTGCCCGCTTCGTTTTTGTAATCAACAATTTGCTGCATTGCTTTTCGTGGCGAAACATCATGCTTCTTCAACTCGATTTGCACCACAGGCAAGCCATTAATCAACAAAATAATGTCGTATCGTTGATGGCTGTTTTCGGTATTGATGCGTAACTGACTAATTACTTCATAGTCGTTTTTGCACCAGTCTTTGTTGTTTACGAGTGTATAATGTAAAGGCGTTCCATCTTCACGTTGAAAGTATTGTCTTTCTCGCAAGAGCTTAGAAGCTTTGAACACATCAGGTTCAATAATTAATTCTCTCAATCTTAAAAACTCATTATCTGACAAGCGAACACGGTTTAGTACTTCAAACTTTGTTTTGAAGTTTTGCTCAAGCGTTTTTCTATCAACTATGTCGGGGCGATGCGTGTATTTCAGCCCCTTTAGTTGCTCAATTAGATTTTCTTCTATTTGAAACTCTTTGCTCATTATTCTTCTTTCAGTAAATCTTTAGGATTAACATCCAATATTTTTGCTATCTCATAAAGTACCTCAAGTCTTGGTTGCTGTCTATTTTGAACATAAGAGTTTACCATATTGTAACTCTTACCCAATTTCTCAGCTAACCAAGTCTGCTTGATGCCTTTTTCTTCAAGCACCTCTTTAATTCGATTCATTTATATCAAATTATTTTCGCTAAAATACATATTTATCTCAAAAAACAAGATATAATTATCAAGTAGTTCGGTGTGCGTTGGCAAAATTACTCACCAATATTATATTTTCTATGGTGTTCGTGAGCTCCCTTCGGTCGGTTGCACTCTTTGGCAAAGCTTTGGTTTTAGCGTAGGCTCGTGGGGCTTTGGCAATGCGTGCAATGTGGGTGGGGTTTCCACGTTTCTTTTTTGAGCGAGGGAAGAAAAAAACAAAATAAATCCATCCAATTTGCACTGTTCTATCTAAGAGCTAAATTGCGCTTATCAATACGTCAATTTCGCAGGTATCTATTGAGCTGCACGTTTTTTTACACTTGTTGCTAACTCGTTTATATATGCACCTTTTTCCAAAAAAGGTGCATATATCCACCCCATATTGGAAATATTGTATACCTTTTTCTCAACTTGGTGCATTTTATTTCTCCTAAAAATAATTATTTTTTGTTGTTACATGCCATCAAATGGACTTTTAATTCTTTGCAAGCTCTTTGTAGAAACATGGGTATATATTTCTGTTGTCTTGCTGCTTTTGTCTCCCCGCAGTTCCTGTATGTAACGCTATTCGGTACCACTTTCCAGCTTATGCATAGCATGCGAGAGGTGCAGCCAGCCCTTCAAATAGCCAAGCCTGAGGTCGGTAGGCTTTATTGTACTCCTTCTGCAGCCCCCAACCCCTTAGCTGGCGTGCCCCTTGCAAGGTTTAACACCTTCTTAGCGAAGGTTTGGGCCTTCTTAGGCAAGGTTTGATCGTTTTTAGCGAAGATTCGGGTGTTCTTAGCGATGGTTTAGGCGATTTTAGCGTTAGTTTGGGTGTTCTTAGCAATGGTTTGGGTGTTCTTAGCAATGGTTTGGGTGTTCTTAGCAATGGTTTGGGTGTTCTTAGCAATGGTTTGGGCGTTCTTAGGAATGGTTTACCCGTTCTTAGCAAGTTTTACCCGTTCTTAGCAAGTTTTACCCTCCCTAGTAAAGGGGTTCAGCGGGTTGCTAAAAAAAAGCGCCACCGCAAAGGGGTGGCGCTGGGTGCTACCGAGCATGAACTACTGCTCCGTGGTGCTCTCCTTCTTCGATTTCGAATGTTTACGGATATACTTGCTCGTGTAGCCCCGCTGCCGCTCGTCGTTGCGCCAGAATATATACTGGCCCACGCGACGTATTTCGTCCATGGCCTGCTTGAGATAGGTGTAGGCCTTGTCGCGGGTTACCCGCAGCTGGCTGTCGTTCATGCGCTCGCCGTTGCAAAACATAGCCCACGGTTTCAACCGTGGGTATAAAGTACCAATTTAAACAAAAGGGTAGGGCTTACAGGTTAACGAAGCACACCGGGCTGGCTGCTCCTTGTGGGGTTAAAAAATTTATTTAAAACCCTTTAAAAATTGGCCGGCAGTCATAACGAGCAATTTCGCTTTCTGAAAATCCTTCAGGTTTCGGGTTATAATGGCTTCTGCACCATTCTCTAACGCTGTATAGTACTGCAGTGCGTCCTCGTAATCGTTAAAGTAGCTATCGTTAAGCGATAGCGCTACAATTTTCTCATCAAGGCTCAAAACCTGCACAATCAGCTTCAACTTTCGAAGAATAAGCTTGGCCTCATCAGGTTTCTTCGATTGTAAAAGAATGTAGTTCGTATTGGCAAATGTAAGGGCAGAAACGCTTAAGCGAATCTTCTTCTTGTCGGCAAGCGTGAAAAGCCTTGCCGCTTCATCGTAGAATGGCTCTCTTTTGGCAAGAAGGTCAATCACAATGTTTGTATCAATAAACAGCCTTTTCACCTATACTTCTTTGTTAGGTAGCTGGAGTATTCTTTCTTGAAGTCAAAGTTTTCATCGAGCTCAACAACCCCGCTCAAGCTCTCCACAAGAGGTGAAATTTCTGTGGTTGATACGTTTTGGCTGGTGATCGATTCCAGATAGGATTCAATCATTCTGGAGAGGCTCGTGTTTCTATCGTGAGCATAAGCCTTGGCTCTATCTATAACTCCCTTGTTTAGCCTTAATGTTAGTTTCGTGTCCATGACCTATCCGTTTACGTGCAAAAATACAATTTCTATACGTCAAAGTCAAGGATTTTGTTATGGCCTCCGAACCATCGCCATTGAAAAATATAGCCCACGGTTTCAACCGTGGGTATAAAGCATTGGTGTAAAAGAACCGGGCGTTCAAGAATGGAACTGTGGCTCAATTTCCTTTTTCCTTTTCCCTTGATGGAA
>Ga0160425_1003570_pt1 | contig 11254 bp, 9 predicted proteins | sample BioMet8_FD_108193 | JGI IMG/M metagenome (GOLD analysis project Ga0160425, IMG submission 108193) | Microbial communities from bioreactor (seeded with sewage sludge) at Lawrence Berkeley National Lab, California, USA - Biofuel... | ecosystem: Engineered > Bioreactor > Anaerobic > Unclassified ...
AGCTTTGCACCCCATCATTACTAATGACGCACATTCTGGTAGGGTTACCCCAAATGGAAAAGGCAGCATTAAAGCAATTCATGACATAACTTCTTGTCGCACGGCATGAAAGTTCTTTCAAGTACTTTCATTTCTTTATGCCTGTGATTAGAAGAATTTCATGTGCGTTAGCATGAAAGTCCTGTAATTCGAAAAGTACTTTCATTTCTTTGTGCCTGTGATTAGAAGAATTTCATGTGCGTTTAGGTAATATTTAGGTAATAAAGAATTCTATAGCCTCATCCTATAACCCAGATGCATGTAAGAATCAAAAACCAAAAGATCAGAACATGCCAGAAAGAAAGTAGACGGTTTTCAGGAAAAATGTCAGAACAACAAAAAATAAAAAAGGAAGAGAAAGAGGTAGATATGAGGATTACTGGAATCCTCAAACACACCTGATTAAACTTTTTGTGGGTTTAGAGATTAGTTTAATTGTCTGTTCTACTAGCTCAGTTTTCCGAGGGATGAGTGCTCTCTGTCGAATTAAGCAGCCCGAGAACCACATAAGGATTATTGTCTGCCATCTCCATTTCGCTCAGGGTATCGGCATCAATATCCATCACTGAAATTACCGAGACAAGTCCTTTTGTGTCCCAATTTTCTTTATCCATAAGCCAGAGATCAGCTAAATATTTCGAGACCCATCCTGGATCATCGTCTTTTGCACCACTGTTCGAATCCACAACGTCAAAGTCAAATCCGAGGACTACTGCTTTCATAGTTCCGGCATTTTTATCCTTGACTACGAAGATGCCTGCTGGAGAACCACCTAGAGCTTCTGTTTCGTTATCTGTTAATGAGGAGACCCAAATTCCACCTGTACCTGGGGTCGCATCCCAGCGCTTTACGAAAACATCGTCTTTGCACCATTTGGGGCAGGAGAAAACCGTATAACTCACGCCTTCCTTAAGCGGGTAGTTTTCTTCCATCCAGCCTGCAAGCACATAACCGCTTGAAACTCCTGGACAGAAATGATTGTGCAGCTCCAGGCACTGCATAAGTTCATAATCAAGCTTCCCTGTAGCCCAGGCGTTCGAAATTGAAAGAATAGCAAACTCGCGCCCGTCAAATACCGAATTGTTTACTTTTTCACTCCACGCATCTCTCGATTTATTGGTTTTCGAAAGTTTATCAAAGTCTATGTTTTCCGTTACCTTGTAGCTAATTTTACTTTCGTTTTCATAGGAGACCTCGATATAAGTGCACTTTCCGCTGCATTTATTGAAAAATGCAAACCATAGGGGACTATTCCTTGAGTTCTGGACAACAAGGAGATTTTTTGTGTACTGAAGATCCCTGTTATAAAACTCTGAGTAGAAATCATCCAGGAAAACATAGGACTCTGCAGGAGAGCCTATATCTGTAATAATAAGTGTGTTTTCTGGTCCAATAGCTCCGAGATCTGCTTCGGCTGCAGCAAAGACTTGACCCATCAAGTTCGAGTTACAATTTTCAGCTGCCATTCCTGGAACAGATCCAAGGGAAAGAACAAGGGCAGTCAGGAAAACAAGATAAATGAATTTTGTGCTGATTCTCCTTAGATTTGTTATACCTGCTTTTATCATGCTTTTTTCTCCAAATGAACTAAATTAATGTCTTCTTAGTCTAGTTATAAAAATAGCACTTTCTAGAAATTATTATTTAATTAATAATACAAAATTTATAGATTATGTTTTTTAGTGTTATTTTTAATACCAAATGTATTAAATAAAACTTTCGAATTTTGTTAACGCTGTAAATATACTAGAAAATAGATAAAAAGAGACATATAAGTTAAGAAAATGGGTAAGAGAAGTAATGAAAAGAAAATTTGAAGAGAATAAATCAAAAAAATAATAAAAATAAATATTAGTAAAAATTAATAGTGTTTAGTAACAATTAATAGTGTTTAGTAAAAATAAAAAATAGTAACAATTAATAGTATTTAGTAAAAATAAAAAATAGTGAAAAATAAAAAATAGTAAAAATAGGAAATTAAGGACAAGCAATAGTATCAAACAATGCTACCACTAACTCTGCCAGTTCCTTGCTTTTTTTAGTTGAGGTCATAAGAGTATCTGCACGGGAAGCGCGGCACCCAAGCCTCTCAAATGCGAATTCGTCCGCCTGATCACGTTCATCGAAAACAAAGATGTCCAGGAAGTCCTGATAAAATTCTGCAACTCCCATTGAAGATACCTCAAGCCCACAGGCCTGCATGAGTTTCCCGGCAGGCCCGCTTACAGGGGCATTGCCGATTATTGGGCTGACTGCAACGACTTTTTTCTTTTTCATCAGATCTTTCATGCCTGGCAGGGAAATGATAGGCCCTATGCTTGTGATTGGGTTACTTGGCCCTATTAGGATTTTGTCGTCATTTTCAAGGGCTTCGAGTACCTTTGGAGAAATTGAAGCTTCGGAAATTCCCGTTATATCAACACCCAGCACTTCGGGTTCTCCATGTTTTCCGACCCAGAAATCCTGAAAATGTATAATTGACTCAGGAGTTTCTATATAGGTAGAAACAGGATCATCAGACATGGGCAAAATCTTTGCATCAATTCCGAAAATAGACGCAAGCTCTAAAGTCGCATCTGTAAGGGAGATTCCATCACGAATAAAGTTCGAGCGAATTATATGGGTTGCTCTATCACAGTCCCCAAGCTTTATGCTTTCAATGACGCCCAGTTTCTGCATACGTTCATAAGTCAGAAAGGTGTCGTCTTTTATGCCCCACCATCTATTTCGGTCGATCTGGTCCGAGAACAGATAGAGTACTGTATCCAAGTCAGGACAAATCAGATTTCCCGAAATCCAGAGGTCTTCGGCAGTGTTTACAACAACAGTTAATTCTTCTGCTGGGATGATTTCCTTGAGTCCGTCAAGGAGCTTTGGAGTTCCGGTGCCGCCTGAAAATATAATCATGATAATACCATATCCGGCTTTCTTTTAAACTTTCGGGTATCAGGGGTTTCTGCAAAATCTACAGTATCAGAGTAGTAGTAACAACAATATATAATGAGATCTGTCTAAAGAATAATGAAAGTTGTCCTTGATCCCGTGCATGGTTACATCGAGCTGGATGATTTAGTTCAGGACCTTCTTTCCACACCCCAGATGCAGCGCCTGAGAAGGATCAAACAGCTTGGGTTTTCAAACCTTGTCTACCCGGGAGCAAATCATTCGCGTTTTGAACATTCGCTTGGAACAATGCATCTCGCATCCACGCTAACCAGGGGTCTAAATTCGATTGAAGAGGACAAGAAAACCGAAATAAAAGTTGCTGCTCTTCTGCATGATATAGGGCATGGACCTTTTTCTCACGTTACCGAGAACGTAATTGATAAATACACGCGGCGCAGGCATGACGATGTAAAGGAAATCCTGGGAAAAGTAGAGATCAGAGAAGTCCTGAGCAAATACGGAATTTCTCCCGGAAACCTTGTAAAACACATAAAAGGAGAAACTTCTCTAGGGCAGATCCTTAGCAGTGAGATTGATGTGGACCGAATGGACTATCTTGTTAGGGATGCCCGTTACACAGGTGTAGCCTTTGGCGTTGTGGATTATAATCGTCTAATAAAACAGATGAATTTTTACGAGGATAGGCTTGTTGTAGATTATGGTGGGCTAAAAGCTGCCGAATCACTTCTTGTCTCACGTTTCTGGATGAACACATCGGTTTACTATCATCATGTAACCAGGATTTCTGAAGTTATGTGTTCTAGAGCAGTGGAGTATATGATTGAAAATAATGAACTTGACCCGTTTAAGCTCAGGCAGATGGACGATATAGACCTTATTGCATCTATGAGAAACGCAGCCGGATATGCAGGAGAACTTTCAAGGCTGCTTGATGCACGTAAACTCTATAAACGGGCTTTATATGTAGGCCTGGCAGACGTAGGAAAAGCCGTACTGAGGCACCGTGGCCGAATCCGAAGGGTCGAAAAAGAAATTGCAGAACTGGCAGGGGTTAATCCTGAGTATGTGCTTGTGGACATTCCTAAGACGCCCGAAATGCTGGAAATGCAAGCTATGATAAAAACTGACCACAAGATTATTCCTCTTAACGAAGCTTCTCATTTTGTATCTATCTTACAGGAAGCCCAAATGGATAACTGGAGAATGGGAGTATATAGCCCGAAAAAGTACTGTGAAGCCGTGGGTAAGGCCGCCAGAGACTATTTTGACGTTAAAAAACCCCTTAAACAGTTTAAATTAAGTGATATCTAAAGTAGAGTAGAATAAAATAAAAACGACGTTTTATAAAAAATTAAAATTCTAAAAAATTAAAATTCTAAAAAATTAAAATTCTAAAAAATTAAAATTCTAAAAAATTAAAATTCTAAAAAATTAAAATTCTAAAAAATTAAAATTCTAAAAAACGTAACGGAAAAACGGATTTTCCTTGCAATTTTAAGGGTCGAGGTAGGAATTTGTTTCAGATTAAACGGAAAGTGGGGAAAATTGAGATTGTACTTGGTGCAAAAAAGGTAGGAGAAGATTACCTTCTGACCCTTACAGGCGGAGAGGAACATGTGGGTGCTGTCGCTGTCGGACTTTTTGATGAGAAAAACCAGAGAGCAAGTTCATCGGTGATAACAATGCCCGGACACCGGGAGGAATATCTTGCCCTGGATGGGGCGAGGCAGGTGAGCAGAGCCACAAAGAAGACTTCGGTGTTTGTTGTCGGAATACACCAGGATGATATCAGCCCTGAAGAAATAAAAAACATAGTTTTAGCCGCAGGGGAAATGGTGGAAAACTTCATTTCTTTTTACGAAAAAGGCGACGAACTGGAAGAGCAAGATAAAGATTTGAATCAACTGCATGAGATGAATAATAGAAGTAAAGCATAAGATGAGTAAGAAAATAACAGCTAGAGAGATTCATGAATATAACTGCATAGAGATATTCATGGAAATAACTTCATAGAGAAAATAATGATAATAACAGCACAGAGATGAGTTAAAGTATCAGCAGGAACATTAACGGCAGGATAAAATGGAGATAACGGTAGGAATCAGCGGAGCTTCAGGGGTCCAGTATGGAATTCGCCTTCTTGAAGTACTGGAGGAAAAAGGAATAAAAACCCATCTGGTTTTGACGGATGCCGCAAAACAGATAATCGAAATTGAAACTGATTATATTCCAGAGGCAGTGGAAAAACTCGCAACATGGAGCTACGCCCAGAAAGATTTCTCAGCACCAATAGCCAGTGGCTCCTACAGGACAGGGGGAATGGTTATCGCCCCTTGCAGCATGAAAACTCTTGCAGCCGTTGCAAATGGGGTATCCGATACTCTTCTTACAAGAGCCGCAGATGTCTGCCTCAAAGAGGAAAGAAAACTCATCTTGATGACCAGGGAAACCCCGCTTAGCCTCATACACATCGAAAATATGCTCAAAGCTAAAAAAGCAGGAGCAAGTATCCTTCCAGCTTGCCCGGGATTTTATTCACGGCCCCAAACCATTGAAGATCTCTTAGATATTATGGTGGGAAGAACTCTTGACCTGCTCGGGATAGAAAATGAGATGTATCGGCGCTGGAAATAATGAAAAGAGCCTCAGAGAATCAGAAAGAAATTCAAAATTCTGAGAAGCTCAGGCAGAAAGAGTTTTGATTTTCTCAGTAAAATTTTCCAGAGAAAGCATGACAGGCCCATGTTCTAACGAAAGCTATATAAAGGATAATATCGTTTGAAAGGAAGTACCCCTTGGGATAGTAGGGTAGCTTGGTCCATCCTCGAGCGTTTGGGACGCTTGGACCGCGGTTCAAATCCGCGCTATCCCATTTACATATTTTTTCTAATGCTTTTTTTTAGAACTTTTATTTTTGAAATTTATGTTATGTTTTTTCTATTCTCTTCTCACCCATACCATTTTTGCATGGTGGTTATAATTAATTGATCATGTTTCGCAAAAGAGTGGAATCTATTTTTTAAGCAAACTTAAGATAATTGTTCTCTTCCAGTTTTAAGTAACTGAGTTTACAATTTGGTTTTTTAATTTGTTTACGCTGAGTTGAAAATTCTAAAAGCATTCTTTTGGTGTGTAAACCCTCATGAGCTTTTAACTGTAAAAACAACTCCAATAAAACCTGTTGCTTCATTTTCTGCAACTCCAACCTCAGGAAAAGCTCCACTGAAGGTACAGTTTACGGATAAAAGTACAGGCTCTCCAACTTCATGGAAATGGAGTTTTGGAGACAGTACTTATTCGACAGTCAAGAATCTTGCACACACAGGCATTAAAGCAGAAAATATACTGTAAGCTTAACGGTAGAGTCTGTTAAAGGCAGTAACACTAAAACTATGGCTGGATATGTTACAGTTTTCAAAAAATGAAAACTTTAAATTGAAAAGACGATAAAATGTCAAAGCTAAAGGGTGTGGGGGAATTATTTTTAAGATATGACAAAATGGCTAATTATATTTTTTCTGTGGTAAGTACATTTGAGATGCCATATCTGGCTCAACTCATCAGAGAAAAAAGCTCAGTGAATGGAAATTAAAAGTGAGGATTTCCATTCAATTTGAAGACCACTAAATTTGAAGGGGATACCTATGGCCTATCAAAAATCAGAAAAGTTGAATTTCAAACTGCCCCCTGAAATTACGAAGAGTCGGTTAATCGAACATTTTGAACTTCTATGCTCAATTCTCTGCTATCTTCATTTTTTAACTCTGGAATATCACTTGGGATATCAGCTCCTTCTGGCACATGCAGAAGAATGAGATTTTCGCCTTCCTTTAAGCTAATTGGAACAGATACCCCGGAAAGTTCTGTACTGATAGTTTGTCTATCTTGAAGAGTTTTGCCATTGTAAATCTCCAGAGTTCTCGGACGTTGGAAACTGAGTGCATTAAAATTTAGTGTGGCATTTCTAGAGCTATTCGAATAAACTAATATTGTAGCATGATTTGACATCCATCGAGCGGGTTCTAAATTTAATGTTTCCAGTGAGTTCCATCCGTCTTTTAAGACCATAAATGATTTTAAAGGCTCTTTTTTGACGTGGTACACAATTAGGGAGTCCTTTTCATAGGTTTTTCGTTCCGCATTGAGATTCATTTGGACTAGTTTCTCGGCAAAGTCAATTTCTGTGTCATTCATATAATTCGTATGCAAAACAATATACGAGATGTTATAATAATTTAAAATTGATGTTCCGACTTGATCTATATCCTGATCCAGGATATCATCAGTAGATTGCAAATAAGTTAATTCCCTTACCACAGGTGTATTTAATTCAAAATTTCTTGCAGTAGATGGATATCTGGCAGCCCAGTTACCTATGACGGATTTTCCATGTATTGTCTGGTAATAAATGATGGTTGAACCTGCTACATAATCTTTAGTTGCAGGGATTTCAAGCAATGCGTAATTACCTTTATCCTGTGAGATCTCTTTGTAAAAAGAGGGTTCATCGACAGGCGATAAAGATACAGGAACTGCTAAATATTCAAAAATTATCAAACCAGTTATCACAATCACAGTTGCCTTTTTATTTATCCTGTTAGATTTTAGCAGTTCTGACGTTCCATAACCCATCAAAACTGCGAATGAAAGCGAAGCAATTACAAAAAATCTACCAGATGTCCGGCAGTTGTCCAGAAATGGGATCAAATAATACAAAGCTAAATACGGAAGAGGAACAGTAGTATTGAATTCTGTAAACGAGGTCTTACCGTTTACATGAAGAAGTGGGCCAAGGCTGATTATCGAAAAAGATAGGGCAGCTATCAGCCAGAATTTTACATGTTTGTTTCCTTTCAGTCTATAAGCTGCAAATAAAGAGAGTAAAATCACAGTGTATCCGATAAACATCGTATTTTCACTGGTGTTTCCTGAAAAATTGTTATAAATATTTGTCATGATATCCCCAAAAACGGGATGCAAAACCGAAGGAAGAAAAAAGCTTAATAAATCAGCTGAATACGTGACTGTTTCAGAGGGATTTAATTTTAAAAAGTTATCGCTGGATGTAGCTGTTAAAATGTTTTCCAGGGCGAGAGGTATTATACCTATAAATGAAACAAATCCGAATAAGGCGTACTTGTAGAATATTCTTTTCAGTGTTTCTATATAACCTCTTTTTTCTGTTATTAAAAAAACGTATATTTCATATACAAACAGCAACATCACGAAAATTCCCATAAACATCATATATTGAAGGTCGCTCATGGCTACGAGAATAAAGAATATTCCTGCAAAAAAACTGTTTCGAACTCCACCCTCTTTAAACATTTTCATCAAATATAGGGCGCAGAAAGGTATCCACTCAATACTATTTGCTCCAAAATGGCCAAGTGAATGTACAAAATGATAAGGTGAAAAAGCAAACACAATTCCAGCTATGAAGGAAGAAGTCCTGTCACCTGTCAGATATCTTACAAGCAAATATGTACCGTATGCTCCAAAAATAAATGAGAATAACCATAGTATGGTATACACTACATGAATTTCTATTATACTGGATAACACGTATGAAAGGATTTGATTAAATGCTGACTGAAAGGGTGAAGCTGGGATTCCATCCGGATAAAATATTAAATAGTCGTGTGTTAAGTTTGTCAGGCCAGGGTTGAATATGGCTACTGGAGTATACCAGAGTATTCTTATCCACTGAAATGCGTCTCCGCCTCCCGGAATATAATTGCATATCTTGAAAACTACAGGATAAGTAAGTATAAAAGTTAGTAAAGTGTAAAGTATTAAGACACTTGTGTGTTCTTTCAAACTTTTTTTATAATTATTCAATATCTGGCTATCAATTAAGTGTTTTTTTAGCCATTTTTGTGTGCCCGATATCATTGTACCTCTCATGGGTAAAATTCGATTATCATTTTACTCGGTTATTTTCAAGTTTATTTGGGATCATCCTCTAACCCGTCACCTAACTAATTAATTTCATATAATTTTATATTTTATTAACTCTGTCTCTTCGTCATTCCTTATTACTCTTGTTTGTATAGAATTTCGATGGTATTATTAAGTTAGTGGTTCAGACTCTGATAAGAGTCATAAGTACTTCTGTATCTTTTGTAGAAAATTTACTATTTTTGCCGGTTATTTCTCTGGCTGTTTCGAAAACTTTCTGAAACACCATCTCCATTAGTTAGAAATGAAAACCGGCATTTTCGGGCATATCTTTATTCATTAATTTCAATCTTTTGGAGCTATCTGGATAAGGCCTCGATGTGGCTGGTAAAACATTAAACCCGAAATTATGTAGCTGGTAAAACATTAAACCCGAAATAACGTAATTTTACCTGCCATTTTCCAGTTCATAGCTATCGTATTTTATTATATAATCATCGTTATTTCTCAAGTTTGTGATCAGTTCTCCTATCAGGCCAAGGGAGATAAACTGAGCCCCAGTGACTGTCAGTAAGATTCCAAGCATGAGAAGAGGCCTGTCTCCTATTTTTAATCCTGTTGCCCACGAAACCATTAAGTATACGGATATAATTATTCCGGATAACCCAAGAAGGATTCCTATGCCTCCGAAAATGTGTAAAGGCCTCTTTTTGTATATCATCAGAAATGTAACTGTTATAAGATCCAGAAATCCTTTCAATAGCCTTTCGACTCCATACTTTGAGTTTCCATGTATTCTCGGGTGATGTTCAACTTCAATCTCTCCTACGGTGTAACCTTTCCAGTAAACAAGAGCCGGGATGTAACGATGGAGCTCTCCATACACATTTATGTTTTTTACAACATAGCTATTGTATGCTTTGTACCCGCAGTTGAAGTCGTGAATGTTGACTCCGGTTATGAATCGAGTTAACCGGTTAAAGTATTTTGAAGGCAGTGTTTTCGAAATAGGGTCCTGTCTTTTGTTTTTCCAGCCGGAAACCATGTCATACTTTTTTAATTTTTCTATAAACCTGGGGATTTCTTTCGGATCGTCCTGTAGGTCTCCGTCCAGAGTAATGACAATATCCCCTTTTGACCTTTTGAATCCACAGGACAGAGCTGCAGCCTTTCCATAATTTCTCTGAAACCTTACAATCTTAACTTTAGAGTTTTTTATTTTTTTTATTTCTTCAAAAGTACTATCTGTGGATCCATCGTCAATAAAAATTATTTCATATGTTTTTTCAATTAGGTGAGGTAGTGAAAGGGTATTGCATAGTTTCTCATATAATTCCAGTATATTTTCCTCTTCGTTATAGACCGGGATTATAATTGATAGATTGGGTTTACTAGACATGCATATCCTCTGGAATGGGGCAGCGCAATCTGGAAAATACGCTGGAGTATGTGATGTATAAATTGCTTCTGCTGCATAATTTCTTGATTCTGGAACTGATTTTTTTTGAGATGCATATATCTAAAATATATATAAATGTCCACTTAAATATCCAATACTCATAAAAATACAACTATATATACTACTGTACATGATTTACCTGGAGGTACGGTCCAGTCTTTCTAACCAGATGTAAAAATAATCCAAAACCATCGATACTCAAGCTACCGAGAAATATACTACTACTTTAATCCATTCTTATCTATATATTCTAAATAATATCACTAAGTGTTCAACTGCAAAGCAGTCCAAACTTTCGGTGCTCAAACTATCGAGATATGGGACATAACTGTAACCTATTTTTACCTACTCCCACTAAATAATGCAAATAGGAATTTAACTACTTTTCTGGCTCTTCGTAGTTTTTCTTAATTGTTTTAGAGATTGTCAAATTATCTCTTGTTTGGAGCTGTTACTACATTTCCTTCCAATTTATTCCCCGGTTTTGAATATTTTTGACTTAATATTTTTGCATTGGTCATCGGTTAAGGGTTAAAAATACCATTCTTGCTACGGATTTTATATTACTCAAATATATTCAATTTATTCAATGATGTATATTCAATTTATTCAATGATGTTCCAATCTCCCCTTACTCTTGAAAATACAATCCGGAAATACGAAATCAAAGCAAATATCTCGATAAGTGATAGCAACTGGCACGATTGTTTTACTCTCAAACTTGTCTAATTTCTTCATCAGTATGTAATTCACGGCATCGAAAAGCTTGCAAAAAAACCAGGCAGAAAACTTAATCAGAAATTCAAGAATTTCCAGGATATTTTTATTCATTGGTCATCGGTTAAGCATTAAATTCCATCTCCTGTACATGCTTTTATAATACTATTATCATCTCTGTATCTATGTCTCCTTGTTTCCCATCTATTCTTGAAGACTCTCTTTGTAATA